>Ga0256406_1000229_pt1 | contig 108073 bp, 94 predicted proteins | sample RumenRJG_03DNA_FD_185986 | JGI IMG/M metagenome (GOLD analysis project Ga0256406, IMG submission 185986) | Bovine rumen microbial communities from Lethbridge, Alberta, Canada - RJG_03 | ecosystem: Host-associated > Mammals > Digestive system > Stomach > Rumen | place: Canada: Alberta...
TTTCTCATTCCACACCATCTTACCACCGCTGGACTTATACGGCTTGCCATTCTCATTAGGGAAGTCGAACTGCACAAACCAATAGTCGTAGAGCTGTCGGGCCATCGCCTCTAAATTATCATTTATCGATAAGAATAAAACTTTTAGAATTACTAGCATATTCGTATTTTTTTCTTAACTTTGCAGAGTTAAGGCATTCGATACCAATTGCAGAAATGCAAAAAAAGAATCCATAAATTTGACATACTAAAAGCAAAGAAGACATGGGTAAAACCATTACAACATATTTGATGACAGGCGACCCGAAAGGAGCCCAATATGTGCTTATAAGTAATAGAGTCTGTAAGATGATAATGATACCACGTTCTGAGTTATCTACAGTTTATGAGAGGGAGGAGTTGAAAACTCCTTCCTTCTATATACTCCTTGGACAGGACGAAGATGCTAATCCTATGGCATATATTGGACAAACTGAAGATTTTACAGAACGAGTCAGACAACATGATAATAAGAAAAAATTCTGGAATAAAGCTATTATCTTTATTTCTATAGGAGGTGCCATGACTAAAGCTGATGTGGAGTATCTGGAATATAAGGGGTATAGGCTTGCAAATAAGGTGAAACGTTATAATCTCACAGAAAACAAGCAGGAACCGAAGAAGCCGCATCTTCCAGAACATCAGCAAGACGCTATGGACGATTTCTTTGAGGATTGCAAGTTCTTGACTTCTTTTATAGGTTGTAACCTGTTCGAGGAAGAGAAAAAGGAAGATGCTACAGGACAATTGACATTCTATCTTACTCGTAAGAATTGTAATGCAAAAGGAGTTTATACTTCTGAAGGTATGACTGTACTTAGAGACAGCCATGTTGTAAGAGAATGCTCGGCAAGTTACAAGAACCGATCAAAACGCGAAGAGTGGCTTAAGAAATATACGTATTATAAGAATGGTGAACCATATTTGAAAAGTGATTATTCATTTGATAGTCCTAGTACAGCCTCTTCATATTGCTTAGGATGCTCTAGTAACGGTTGGAAAGAATGGAAAACGAAAGATAGACGAAGTTTGGATTCTATCTTTCGCATATAATACTATTCGACTTATTTATTCTTAGCTATTATACTCAACACTGGTAGATGAACTGATACGATAACTATTTCTCGGCAGGGCTGCTGAACCGCTTCTGGGAAGGCTATGCCATGACTCGGGCTATCTATGAGCATTCACTTGACTTACATTTCAAGAAGATAGCAGAGAAGGGCAATCGCCCTGGATGCCAATGCATGGAAAGCCTTGGACTCGGAGACTACACACCTGCATCAACGGTTGTCGATACTGCTATGCCAACTACGATCATGAGAAGACACCTCTACGACCCCACGACGATGCCCTATGACCTCTTGGAAGCGCACCGCAGGAGCGTAATGCGCTGATAGCCAGCCTCGGAGAGGCTGAATGCATCCTTGATGCGTAGCAAGAAGCGAGCATCGCGACGTTGCTATACAGAGCCAGATTGTTACGCGCTTCGCGCATTGTGCCTCTCCGAGGCACGGCGTCAGGTTATCCGGCTCGCTACCTACACCCCCAGTCTGCACTCGCTACGCTCGTTTAGACTGGGGCTATGAAGCATTCAGCCTCCGAGGCTGGCTCATGCGACAAGTACTCTGAGGCCGATCGATGCGGCAAGTACTTCTCAGCTGGCTCCTGTGACAAATACTCCAGGGTATGCAGCTCACCGTGTAGCCGCCACGCGGCGTAACCATCTTTAAAATCTTTAAGATCCATGTGAGAATGAGGTGTCAGTGCAGGGAAGGGCTTTATGCCCTTCCCTGCACTGGGTATGCGTCAGCCTATATCACCTAAATATCCTCGTGTGGAACGATCGTGCCTCGTATGTGATACGATCGTGCCTCGTATGTGATACGATCGCGCCTCGTATGTGGTACGATCACGCCTCGTATGTGATACGATCGCGCCTCGTATGTGATACGAAGAAGCTGAACACTTACCGGTCTCTCACGATGAGTTACTGAAAGGCGGAAGGTTAGTGTTCAATCTGAAATAAGGATGATTAAAAATTTGAGCTTGAGCTCCGACAGTTCAACCACCGTAAGCTCAAGCTCAAATCGTTATAGGAGTCTGCCTAACAGTATGGGAGCTCCCTGACATTAAAGGAACACGCCGAAAGAGAGCGTATGGAACCTCAGGCCCCAGCCGTCCTTGACGAGATGAGACGGGCTGTACTTGAAATAATAGTTGCCGAAGGGCGCGTGGAGTGTTGCCATGAGATCCACGGTGACGGGGTTGACGTGTACGCCCTTGTGCGACTCTTTGACTGTGCGTCCTTCTTCTTTCCACTTAGACAGTACGCTGGCATGCGTGTTGAGGTTGATGACGGGTCCGAGGGAGAATCCGAACTTCCCGGACCTGTACACATACTGCACGGGGAAGGTGAGGCTGAAAACTTTGATGCGTGAGAACTTGGGGCGCATACCGTCGTCGTAGCCCGTTAGTCCCAAATGCTCATCGCCGTCGAGCACGAACCGCACATCGTCGCGGGTGCGATAGTTGCGCCAGTCTACACCAAAGCCTGCCGAGAACCCGTGGTGGCGCGTCGAATAGTCATATTGCGCGATAACCCACCACAGTTCCCACGAGCGGAACGTGCTGATGTCTACTGAGTTCGGCATACCCGGTGCCCCGTTGAATCCTGCATAGAAATGCATGCTGATTTGTCTTTTTGGATAGGTCTCCTTACATTTCTTATTGCGCAGGGGGCCGATGGAGAAGCTGAAGTCGTTGTCGATGCCGCTTGTGCTGACATAGTTGCTGTCGACGAGCTGCAGCGTGTTCCGGTAATTGTATTGTGGGTTGCCGTCTCTGCCTTCGATGTGGATTGTCTGCATGGAGTCGGTGGTGATGACCGTCACGCGGTTGGGCTTGTTCACGACGAGCGTGTCGGGCGGCATGAATGAGGCTGCCTTCGCTGTTGCTACTGAGAGCATGGCAACAAAAAAGAGAATCTTGTTCTTCATAATCTTGGTTGTTATTGTATTAGTTTTCTAAGTTCATCGATGCTTTCCACTTTCCCTTCCATATAAACGAGGGTGATGGCATTCTTGTCTCCGTGTCCGCCGGAGACATAACAGAGATAACGGCGCATCTGCCCGTTGGGAGGCAGACTGAGGATGAGGGAGCGCCGTCCTCCTTGTTTCCTTGTCTCCGTGGAGACGGCTTGCTTCGCGTCACGCTCAACGAGGTTGTTGATGGATGCTTTCTGCTGCGCCGTGGCGTTGAAGCGTACGCTGTGGTAGAACGTCAGGCGGTAGCGGCTCAGCGTCCGGCCTCTGACCTTCACCTCCACCATGGCATTCTGCGGCACCACCTGCCCTTTGAAGACAGCGTCGCTGTGGAGGCCCGTCTGGGCTATGGCGGCGTGGGGCAGAAGGGCTGCCATGAGAATGAGAACAATCAATCTCTTCATATTATTCGTCATATTATTCATGTTTTATACGTGTTGTCCTTTATTAGTCTTCTCCTAAAGGTCCATCCTTAGTCTTGTCCTAACAGTATGTCGTCCAATTGCGCCTTGACGCTGTTCTCCGGTTGCATGTCAAGCTGCTGCATCGTTGAGGCCATCTCGTGATGGAGCAGGGCGGCATCGTTGGATTTATGCCCATAGACAATGACCTCACTGTAGTTCTGTGAACGGTACACGGCCGTGCCGCCAAGGAAGAGAAGGAGCACCGCGGCCGCCACGGATGTCCAGCGAACCACTAAATGAACGAGGGCTGCGTGCCCGTCTTCATGCCGGTCTGTTGTCGAAGGCTCCTCCTCGTACATCGAAGGCAGGGCGGCCAGTCCTGTGAAGAGCGGTCGCAGCGGCAGAAGGTCTTCGGCCACGTCACCCTGGGAGAAGTAGCGGTAGAGCTCCTGCTCTTCCTTGAGTGTCGTCTCGCCCTCCATAAACTTATCGGTGAGCTGATGGATATAATCCTTGTTATTCATTGTATGCTTGTTTCTTCAATATCATGTCTTTCAATGCGAGTCGGGCACGGCTGAGGTTCTTCCTTACCGTCGCTTCCTTCATGTCCAACAGTGCGGCTATCTGTGCAAACGACTGGTTGTCGATGTGTCGGAGCCTGACAATCGTCTGTTGCAAAGGCGGCAGTTGACTGATGAGCCTGGTCAGTCGGGCTGCATAGTCTTCGCTTTCCTCCTCTTCCGCCTGGTCATGCCCGTCGAGCGCCGTTGTTCTCACTTGTTGTCGGATGACATCCATACAGTGATGACGCAGCACGACGGCAGCCAGCCCTTCCATGGGGCTTCGGACGTTGTCCACCATTGTCCACAGGCGCACCAACACTGTCTGCACGGCGTCTTCGCTGTCAGCGTCGTTGTGCAGATAGCCTTTGGCTGCTTTGAGCAGCATGGGGCGAAGCCTTACGGCTTCTTGTTGGAACTCTTCCTGTGTCATCAGATGAAACCTTCTTGTCTGTTGTTCTATTTATAATACGGAAGAATGATTGTTTTGTGACAGGAAAGATAAAGATTTTTTTTACTTTGCAGTGGTAAAAAAAACAAAACCTTGCATCGGACAATCCAATGCAAGGTTTTGCTTTATGATCAGGCGAGATAATTAGTCAGCCAAGAGCTTGTCAAACTTCTCCTGAAACTTGCTCTTAGCGGCAGCGCCTACAAACTTGTCGACAAGCTGACCGTTCTTGAAGAACAGGACCGTCGGGATGTTACGCACGCCATACTGCATGGGGATGTCCTCATTGGCCTCAATGTCACACTTGCCGACAACGACCTTGCCGTCATAATCGTTGGAGAGCTCCTCCATGATAGGACTCACCATGCGGCAAGGACCACACCATGTAGCCCACAGATCAACGACGAAAGGCTTGTCGCCATTCTTCAGTTTCTCAAAATTATCAGCTGTTACTTCTACTGTCATAACTATTTTCCTTTCTCTTTATTTGTGATATTTTGTGCAAAAGTAAATAATTAGATTCACCTACACAAACTTTATGCCAAAAAAGTGCCAAATGTTCGATCTGTACGGGTGAAATAGACCTTTGTTTCTGAAGAGTGCCTCGGAGAGGCACACTTTTCATAACCCCAGACTAAAGGAGCGATAGCGACTGCAGTCTGGGGGTTAGGCTGAGGTCGGATTAATTGATCTCCAGCCTCGGAGAGGCTGACTGCGCCTTGGCGCGCTATAAAATAATAGCAGGAAATATACATAGCGCACTTCGTGCAGTCTGCCTCTCCGAGGCAGATAGTCAAGTGTCCTCGTCCGATTCTAAGCCCCAGGCTACGTCGCTACGCTCCTTGCCTGGGGTTATGCAAAGTCAGCCTCTTCGAGGCTGTCACACGCGCAATATGAAAGAGTCTATTCCACCCGTACAGGTCGAAATGTTTCAGTGCAGTGGCCGGTCTTGTACCGGCCACCCCCACATGATACCGCTTTTATTACCTTCTCGCACTGGTGGCCGGTACATTCCTGCCCCCGTTGTCCGGGGGAACCGAAGGGGGTGCGGCCACTGCACAGAATTCAGAACTCGACCGTTCTTGAGCCATCCTCGTTCTGGGTAATCGTTACCTTTACAGCATCACCAGGAAGGATCTCCTCTATCAGTTCCGGCCATTCGATGAAGCACAGGTTGCCACTGTAGAAATAATCCTCGTAGCCCATGTCGTAGACCTCCTCCAACTTCTTGATGCGATAGAAGTCGAAATGGAAGATATGACTGTCATCTTTCGTGGATGTATAGTCGTTGACAATAGCGAATGTTGGAGAAGTGATGACATCTTCGACACCAAGTTCCTCGCAGATGGCTTTGATGAACGTTGTCTTTCCTGCGCCCATCTTACCATAAAATGCAAACACATGACCTTTGCCCATGTTCTTGATGAACTCGCGGGCAGCTTCATGGATGCTGTCCAAAGACTGAATTGTAATCTTCATTTTATTTATTGTATTATACTTTCATTTTATCAATTGACATGATAGCTCATCTCGGGGCGGCTGTCAATATATTGCACCAATTCCTTGCCCACTTCTATCTGCTGTTTCTGTGAACGCAGGAGGACATTCACATGCTCATCCTCATCAATGATATTGAAATAGAGCTCTGTGTGGCCCGGTGTGTCGCTGACAATCGACATCACATCGTTGACCATCGTCTCATCGATAGCCTTGCTGGGGACGTTGATAGTGAACCGCTCGATACGCTCATTCTTCACCGTCTGCAGATATTCAATGTTCTGTATCTGAAGCGAATACGATTGACTCGTAGGATAGAGCTTCACATAACGTGCCTTTACGAAAACAGAACAGCCTACTGTCAGCTTACCATTCCATTTACCCCACTCCTCACCGAAGAGCGCAATCTCGCCAGAACCACTGAAGTCCTCTATCGTAACGAGCCCGAAAGGAGAGCCACGCTTGGTGAACTTCTGCGTGGCCTTCGTGACGATACCGCCGAAGGTGATGTCTTCTCGTTGCGCCAGCTCATCCTGCTTGCTGCGGTCGCCCATCTCCGTACACGTCGTATTACACATATTATTAAGGATAAGCGAATAATCGTCCAACGGATGTGCGGAGAGATAGATACCAACAAGGTCTTTCTCCCTGCCCAATCGCTCAATGCTGCTCCACTCCTCTGCTTTTGGAGCCGGAGGAAGTGCCACAGCGACATCGGCACTCATGGCACCGAACAACGAGTTGGCGGCATCCTTCTTATCCTGCTGATACTGCTGACCAAAGCGCACCAGACTGTCGAGGAACACCTCGCCTTTCGGATTTGTAGCAAGATACTGCTCACGCATCAGCCCAAAGCAATCGAAGCCACCACTCAATGCCAGACTTTCAAAAGCCTTGCGGTTGACGTCCTTGAGGCTGACGCGCTCGGCAAAGTCGTAGATATCCTTATAAGGCCCATGAGCCTGACGTTCACTGACGATAGCCGCAGCGGCTGCGGAGCCCATACCTTTAATAGCAGACAAGCCAAAGCGAATCTCACCTTTATCATTGACACCGAACTCCACGTAACTCTCGTTGACGCTCGGGCCCAGAGTGGGGATGTTCATCGCCTTGCACTCCTCCATGAGCTTCGTTATCTCGCCGATATCCGAGAAACGACGCGTCATCAGAGCAGCCATGTATTCTGCAGGATAATGGGCTTTCAGGTAAGCCGTCTGATAAGCGACCCACGAATAGCAAGTGGCGTGAGATTTATTGAAAGCATAGGATGCGAACTTCTCCCAGTCGCTCCATATCTTCTCCAAAATCTTTGGGTCGTGTCCGTTCTCCGCTCCTTGTTTGAGGAATTTAGGCTTCATCGCATCAACGATAGCCTTTTTCTTCTTACCCATGGCCTTACGCAGGGCATCACTCTCACCTCGTGTGAAGTTAGCCAACTGGCGGGACAGCAACATCACCTGCTCCTGATAAACAGTGATGCCATAGGTGTCTTTCAAGTACTTCTCCATGCAAGGAATATCGTACTTGATTCGCGACGGGTCTTTCTTACGGGCAATGAACTCCGGAATATAATCCATAGGTCCCGGACGATAGAGGGCGTTCATAGCGATGAGGTCTTCAAAAACGGTAGGATGAAGCTCCTTCAGATATTTCTGCATACCCGGCGACTCAAACTGGAACGTACCGATGGTCCGCCCTTCCTGATAAAGTTTATAAGTCAGCTCGTCGTCGATAGGAATATTATCGAGGTCAATCTCTTTCCCCGTCGTCTGCTTGATAACCTTCACAGCCTCCTTCAACTCCGAGAGCGTCTTCAGACCGAGGAAGTCCATCTTGATAAGACCCGTCGACTCAATGACGTGACCGTCATACTGAGTCACATCACACTTGCGATCCGGGAAATCAGGGTCATCGGCTGTAGACACCGGCACCCAGTCGCTGATCGGGTCACGGCAGATGATGAAGCCACAGGCATGGATACCTGTACCACGAATCGTACCCTCCAGCATCTTGGCGTACTTGATCGTATTACGCTCACGCGGATCCATCGAGCTCTCCGCCTCTCGCAACTCTGGCGTACACTTGATAGCATTGGCAAGGTTCATCTTCAAGCCATCAGGCAGGCGGTCGGGGATGGCTTTCTTCAAGGCGTTGGCACGTTCCAAAGGCAGTTTCTCCACACGGGCGACATCGGAGATAGAGTTCTTCGTCGCCATGCTCGAATAAGTGATGATATGAGCACAGTTCTCTTTGCCATACTTATCCATCACCCACTGTAAAACCTTGCCACGGCCGTCATCATCGAAGTCGGTATCGATATCAGGGAGGTTGACACGGTCAGGATTCAAGAAACGCTCAAACAGGAGATCATATTTCAATGGGTCTATCTTCGTGATACCCAGGCAATAAGCCACTACAGAACCGGCGGCGGAACCACGGCCCGGGCCTACCCATACACCAAGTTGATCGCGAGCCGCATTGATGAAGTCCTGAACGATCAAGAAGTAACCGGGGAAACCCATGGTCTTCATGACATGAAGTTCAAACTTCACGTGCTCCTTCACATTGTCGGGAATGGGGTCGCCATAACGCTTCTTTGCACCGTCATAGGCAAGTTTGGAAAGGTAGTCGGCCTCAAATTTAATACGGTAAACCTTGTCGTATCCACCGAGACGCTCAATGACGGCATCCGCCTTGTCTTTCGGCAAGGGGTTCTCACCATTCTCATCGGTAGTGAACTCCTTATACAGTTGTTCTTTCGTGAACTTTTTATGCCACTCTTCTTCTGTACCAAAACTCTCAGGAATCGGGAAGAAAGGCATGATAGGTCCATGGTCGATGCTATAGATCTCAACCTTATTGAGAATCTCCAATGTGTTGGACAATGCCTCCGGAACATCCGAGAAAATTGCGTTCATCTCTGCCCGTGTCTTGAACCACTCCTGCTTCGTATAGACCATACGTGTGGGGTCATCCAGATCCTTACCCGTAGCCAAGCAGAGCAGATGGTCATGAGCCTCTGCCGTCTCCTTATCCTCGAAGTGACAGTCGTTGGTACAGATCAGTTTGATGCCATATTCTTTCGAGAACTGCATCAAGACCTTATTGACCTTCTGCTGCAAAGGATAAGTCTCGCGATTGGCATGTACATTAGGGTCAGTGACCTGATGGCGCTGAAGCTCAAGATAGAAGTCGTCGCCGAAGAGATTATGATACCACTCCACGGCCTCACGGGCGCCTTCAATGTCCCCTTTTAATATCTTCTGCGGAATCTCACCACCAAGACATGCCGAGGAGACAATAAGATCTTCATGGTATTTCTCCAAGTCGAAGCGGTCCGTACGAGGTTTATAATAGTAGCCATCCACCCACGAGCGGCTGACAAGCTTGATAAGGTTCTTATAACCGTGATAGTTCTTGGCAAGTACAATCAGGTGATAGCCGGAACCATCGCCTGCTGCTTTGTCTCGGTCTTCCTTACGATGATGAGCCACGTACATCTCGCAGCCGAAAATAGGCTTGAAAGGCTCCTGGCCTTCTGCCTTACGCTTCTTGTTGACAGATGCACAATAATCGGAGAACTCCTTGATACCATACATGACACCATGGTCAGTGATGGCCATACCTTTCATTCCGTCTTTGATAGCCTTGTCTACCAGATGAGGCACCTTCGACTGTCCGTCAAGAATACTATAATGTGTATGAACGTGTAAATGTACGAAATCTTCCATGAACGCTGTCTTTGCGCGTGTAAAGTTACACCGAAAAAACGATATAAACAAAAGAAGAGTGGAAAATATTTGCGAGTTCTATAGAAAAAGGTTACCTTTGCAGTGTGTTAAACTTATTTGACCGCGCTTAACAGCCAAATTATAAGTCATGGGGAAGAATATAAAGAAACTAAAGAAGATACGTATACATAGAGAGGGTATTGACCAGTTGGTTGGTGGCCTCGCCTTTATTATTATTGTTGGAGCTATTCTTTGGCATTTCGTTGCCATACCATGGATATTCTGGGCATTCATTGTTGTCTTCGGTGTTCTATATGGTATCGCCGTAAACTTCTATCAGTGTCCTATCCGTTATTTGGATGTTGAAGATACGAACGGTATTGTTGTAGCGCCTGCAGATGGTAAGGTCGTGGTCATTGAAGAAGTGAATGAAGACACTTATTTTCATGACCGCCGCATCCAAGTATCCATCTTCATGAGTCTTACGAATGTACATGCCAACTGGTTCCCGGTAGATGGCAAAGTGAAACTCGTGAAGCATTTCAATGGAAATTTCCACAAGGCTTATCTGCCTAAGGCAAGTTCAGAAAACGAGCATGCCGATACATTGATTACGACTGAAGATGGCACTGACATTCTCTGCCGCCAGATAGCAGGAGCCGTGGCACGCCGCATCGTGACCTACGCTAAGGAAGGTGAGGAATGCTATATCGATGAACATTTAGGCTTCATCAAGCTTGGTTCACGAGTGGATGTGTTCTTGCCTCTTGATGCAGAGATCTGTGTCAAGATGAATCAGAAGACCGTCGGTGACCAGACGATCATTGCAAAATTGAAAAAATGAAACTTATTAATTTTCCGAACACCCTGACGTGCTGCAACCTCATCTCTGGCTGCATCGCTACATGTTTTGCTTTCTTTCATAGCCCCGATCTGGCATTGCTATGGATTATTATCGGAGCTGTGTTCGACTTCTTTGACGGCATGAGTGCCCGCCTCTTTCATGTCTCATCTCCTATTGGTAAGGAATTGGATTCGCTGGCAGATGATGTCACTTTCGGAGTAGCTCCGTCAACGATTATCTTTTCACAACTGTTGGTCATGAACTTCCCTTCTTTCTTAGGAGTCATTACCGATTATATTCCATTTGTGGCTTATATCATGGCAGCCTTCTCTGCCCTGCGCTTGGCAAAGTTCAATCTTGACGAGCGCCAGTCGATGGGTTTCATCGGACTGCCCACCCCTGCCAATGCTCTTTTCTGGGGATCGCTGATTCTCTGTCTTGGCAATTGGCTCGACACGCTCCCTGCAGGTGCAGTCATCGTCATCTTGCTGATGCTTGTCAGCTCCTGGCTGCTCATCTCTGAGATTCCGATGTTCGCCTTGAAGTTCAAGCACTGGGGTTGGAAAGGCAACGAGCTGCGCTACTCTTTCATCGCCATCTCTGCTGCCATCATCATCGTCTCAACCTTATATCAGGGCTTCTCCGGTCAAGGATTCCTTGCCGGTTTCTTAGGAGCATGGTGGATTGTCATTCTCCTGTACGTTGTGTTGTCACTCGTTAGTGATGCAACGGTGAAGAAGGGATAAAAAGTTGCGGGCCTCCAGTGCGGAAAAATCACAAAATCACAAAATCGCAGTCACATTAAGGCACCTATTCGACCTGTACGAGTGAAATTTGTTCTTCTATTACGAGGTTGACAGCCTCGGAGAGGCTGAATTATTCATAACCCCAGTCTAAGGAGCGCAGCGACGCAGACTGGGGTCTGTTATGAGAGTGTGTTTAACTGACCTCCTGCCTCGAAGAGGCAGACTGCACGATAGTGCGCAATGGTTTTAGATCGTATTGTCAACATAGCGCACCAAGGTGCATTCAGCCTCTCCGAGGCTGGAGGTCAGGTATCCGGGCACGATCTAAAATCCCCAGACTGCAGTCGCTATCGCTCCTTTAGTCTGGGGCTATGGAGAATTGTACCTCTCCGAGGCACTGCCACAAACAAAAAGAATTAGATTCAACCGTACAGTTCGCACTTATTCAATGTTTGGCCGTGCCTAATATATAATAGTACCAATAGCTCTTTCCAAAGTTATCCTTGACATTGGACAAACGCGCCATTGGATTTTCTGAACTGTAGAAAGCCTTCTTGAAATCATCATAATCAGCATCCATCACTGACTCTTTGTATAGAATGCGTGGTTTCTTCCTGATATGGTTATAAAGGATGAGGGCTTCACGATAAGCTTTCGGCAGCGGCTTCCGAATATCATAATAATGTGGTAAAGTCATGATGAAAGCATCCAGGTTTCGATCAAGGAGGTATCCACACAGTTGCCAGTCACGCGAAGCCTTGGAAGCATACTTCTTACTGTTATTGACATACCGCAGATAAGTCATCGGACGGAGCTTTTCCTTTAGCACCACGCCGAACGTCGAATAAACACTGTCCTCTGGCAACATCATCAGTTTTACAGACTTCCGATTGGGCAGCATTGCATCTGACCCACCGACAAGTGGGAACTCGAACAAGCGTTCAGGAAGACTATTCGTCTTCGCTAAAGCCAAGACTCGCAACATTGTCAGACTGCTGTCTGTCTTTTCCACACTCTTGCCCACGTTGACTGCAACAGCATAATCGCCTCTGAGCATATCGCTCTCCATCTTCATACGGCAATGGAAAACCGTATCGGAGCAACCGATAGCACAAACGATAAGTGCCATGACACACAGTTGAAGTAAGTTAATCCATGTCACTCTTGAAAAGAGCCCCATTGAATAAGCTGTCGGCTCCATAGGTTCCAACTGTCTGAAAAGCCATACCACACCCGCATAGACGATCATCAACAAAGGGAAGAGCCACACCCATACACCCAAATAGTTGCTTGTTGTCAAGTTGGGAGATATATCCGTCAAGATTGCCAACAAAAGCATAGAGGGGAAATATGTCAGCGCATGAGCCCGATGAGATAATCCCGTCCAGCCGTAAAGCCCCATCTGGATGAGCCATAAGACGAGCGTGATAAGGATTGTGCCTATCACACTATTATAATGTGTGGCACCACTTGAGAGGACATGCTGCGTTACAGCAAGGATATCTGGCTGATACTTGCCAAGATAGAGAACGGTAAAGACTAAGAAAAAGATGGCACAGCCGATTCTCATTACGATCGTGCCATCTTTGAATTGTCTGGACATTATTTTACTAACAAATTACTTTTTTCTTAAAACTACGGCAGAGCGAGCAGGAATGTAGAGCTTCATCCATCCTTTCCCGTCTTTCTCGTAGAGCGGATCAAAGTTGGTGAAGTGCTTCACTGAGTCGTCTGCCAGCCCATTGCCACCAAACTCCTTGGCATCCGTATTGAGCACAACATCGTATTCGCCGGCCTTCACGAGGAACCCATAGTCGGAATAGCTCCGCGTCGGTGAGAAATTGAAGACAAACACGAGGTTGCCTCGCTCAAAAGCAAGGATCTGGTCGCCATCATTATGCCATATCTCCTGAACAGGAGTGAGATTGAACTTCGGTTCACTCTTAAGCACTCTGAGCATTGCCTTGTCAAAGTCGCCGAGGAAATGATAATCCAAATCCGGGTTATCTACCAGGTTCCACTGACGACGGCAATACTTATAGCTCCACCCGTTGCCCTCACGCGGGAAGTCGATCCATTCAGGATGACCAAACTCATTGCCCATGAAGTTGAGATAACCACCATTCATGGCAGCGGCCGTCACAAGACGGATCATCTTATGCAGTGCAATTCCACGCCAAACAAGATCAGTCTCATCGCCATGCTTGAAGTGCCAGTACATATCTGAATCGATAAGCCGGAAGATGATCGTCTTATCACCTACCAAAGCTTGGTCGTGACTCTCACAATAAGAGATGGTTTCTTCATCAGCACGGCGGTTCTTAACCTCCCAGAAGATGCTACTCGGCTTCCAATCCTCATCCTTCTTCTCCTTGATAGTCTTGATCCAATAGTCAGGGATGTTCATAGCCAGGCGATAATCGAAGCCATAACCACCATCCTCATATTTGGCTGCGAGGCCTGGCATACCGCTCACCTCCTCTGCTATCGTGATGGCATTGGGATTGATCTCATGGATGAGCTTGTTGGCCATTGTCAGATAGCAGATGGCATTGTCATCCTCATGACCATTGAAGTAATCTGCGTAGTTGGTGAATGCTTCACCAAGACCATGGCTGTAATAAAGCATGGAGGTTACGCCATCGAAACGGAAACCGTCAAAATGAAACTCCTCCAGCCAGTACTTACAATTGGACAACAGGAAATGGATGACATCATCCTTTCCATAATCAAAGCAGAGACTGTCCCATGCCGGATGCTCATGACGATCACCAGGATAGAAATACTGGTTCGGGTCACCGGCAAGATTTCCAAGGCCTTCAACCTCATTCTTCACGGCATGCGAATGGACAATATCCATGATGACAGCGATTCCTGCCTCATGAGCCGCATCAATAAGCGCTTTCAGTTCTTCCGGAGTACCGAAGCGACTTGACGGAGCAAAGAAAGAACTCACATGATAACCAAAGCTACCATAATAAGGATGCTCCTGAATAGCCATGATCTGAATGGCATTGTATCCATCCTTGATGATTCGAGGCAGCACATTGTCCTTAAACTCTGTATAGGTACCTACCTTCTCAGCGTCCTGAGCCATGCCGATGTGGCATTCATAGATGAACAAAGGATCGCGCGAGGGCTTAAACTTATTCTTCTTCCAATGATATTTTCTTGGAGCCCATACTTGTGCAGAGAAGATTTTCGTCTGCTCATCCTGCACGACACGTGTAGCCCATGCAGGAATACGCTCTCCTTGGCCGCCGTTCCATTTGACATGCATCTTGAACAAGTCGCCATGCTTCATGGCTTTTGTCGGCAACTTGAGCTCCCAGTTGCCAGTGCCCTCAATGCGTTTACAACGATACTTCTCGTCTTCTTTCCAATCATTGAAATCACCAACAAGGTAGATATCAGTAGCATTCGGAGCCCATTCGCGGAAGACCCATCCACCACGAACCTTATGCAGGCCATAATAATCATATCCGCTGGCAAAATCAGACAAGGTTTGCTTTCCACCTTGCGTGAGCTGTCCTATTTTCCACGCAGCATGATCGTGACGCCCACGAATGGCATCCTCAAAAGGCGCCAGATATGGGTCATGCGCCACAATCCCGATGTGATTTTCTTTCTCCATAGTATGAGTTTAAGTTCTTATTGGTCGTTAAATCGTTTTCCACTTTCATAATGACCGGTGCAGGTAACCTGTCCGTTAGCATCCTTTTCTACAAACTTACCATCACGAACATCGTCTACATAAGAGCCTTCGAAACGCTTGCCGTCCTTCGTCTCTTCAATGCAGCGCCCATTACGCTTGCCATTACGATAAGTTCCTTTGAAACGCGTACCATTGGCATAGTGAATGATAACTTCACCGTCTATCTTTCCGTTGCGGAATGTACCCTCAAAGACATCACCGTCTTTCTTCGACAGTTTGCCTTGACCATTGAGTTGGTCATTCTTCCATTGACCTTCGTACTTGTCGCCATTGGCCCATACAAAGGTACCCTCTCCATCACGATCTCCCTGATTGAAGTGACCGGTATATTGGTCTCCATTAGCATAGCGGAAAATGCCTTCTCCCGTACGCTCGCCTTGGTCATAGTCACCTTCATACTGGTCACCGTTTTGGAAAATATAGATGCCACGGCCTTGCTGGATATCGTCTTTCCACATTCCTTTATAGACGTCGCCGTCAGCATATTTGTTCACGCCATATCCAGAGCGCTGGTTGTTCTCCCAATTGCCACGGTAGGTGGTTCCATCGCCCCAGTCGAAGAAGCCTTTGCCTTCTTTCTTATCGTTCTTCCACTGACCATCATAATAGGCACCGGTAGAGAAAGTGTATTTACCCTTACCTTGCCGCATGTCATGGAACCAGTCGCCGTCGTAGACGTCACCATTGAAATAATACATCACTCCATGCCCCTGCTGATAGTCACGGAACCAAAGGCCTACATATTTATTATTGTTGCTGAAGTAATAAGTACCACGACCATGCTGTTGATTCAGCACCCATTCACCATCATACTTCTCACCATCAGCAAAAGTGTAGACGCCATGACCCTGACGTTTACCCTTGACAAAGTCGCCGTCATAGGTATTGCCATTTTCAAAAACCTCACTCCCTTTGCCATTGGGCTTACCCGATGACATCTCACCTTTATAAGTTCCTTTGATACCCATCTCCTCTATCTGACATGTGCCGATAGTTATTTTCTGGGCTGAAGCCAACAATGGCATGGCAAGGAAGTAGATAAAAAATATGTATTTTTTCACGATGAATTGTCTTTATCAATGTTGGTTCAAAGATAAGCATAATATTTGAGAACACACATCATAACCAATCTTATTTAAGTCATTGTGACAAAATTTTAATGACATTAAGCAAGACAAAGCATTAGATTTTGTAATTTTGCAAGTAAGAACAAGAAAACAGAATAATAATAAACAATATTATGCACTTCATTGCAATTATCCCCGCCCGTTACGCTTCTACGCGCTTTCCGGGCAAACCGCTTGCTTTGCTTGCAGGCAAGCCTGTCATCGAACATGTCTATGAACAAGTGACCAAGGTTCTCCCAGAAGCCTGGGTTGCCACTGACGATGAACGTATCTTCAAAGCCGTCAAAGCTTTTGGAGGCAATGCCGTTATGACCCGTTCCGATCACAAGAGCGGCACGGACCGCATCGAAGAGGCAGCAGAAAAAATCAACACGAATGCTGATGTCATTGTTAACGTCCAAGGTGACGAACCTTTCATCCAACCTTCTCAGATAAAGACGCTGTGTGGACTCTTTGACAATTCGTCGACACAAATTGCCACATTAGGGAAACCTTTCACATCCATGGACGCGGTGAAGAATCCCAACTCGCCCAAGATCGTGACGGACAACAACGGATTCGCACTCTACTTCTCTCGCTCGATCATCCCCTTCGTACGCGGCAAGGAAGAAAGCACATGGCTCGACAATTATCCCTACTTGAAACACTTAGGCATCTATGCCTACCGCCGTGAGGTGTTGCGCGAGGTCACCCAGCTTCCGCAGTCATCCTTGGAGCAAGCTGAGAGCCTAGAACAGTTACGTTGGCTTCAAAACGGCTACCGCATCCGTGTAGGTATCACAGATGTAGAGACTGTGGGTATCGATACACCACAAGACTTGGAAAGAGCAGAGCAGTTTTACGCTACGCTAAAGAATAAGGAATAAAGAAGAAAGAATATATTTCGCTACGCTAAAGAATAAAGAATAAAGAAGAAAGAACACATTAGTCCAAGACAAAAAAGAATACTGAACACAGAGGTTTACCCTTACTGTATTCAGTATTCTTTTTTCTTTCTTCTTTATTCTTTAGCTAAGCACGTAGTGCGAAGCGTTTTTATTCTTTAGCGAAGCACGTTGTGCGAAGCGTTACTTGATGATTCCCTGCTCTACGAAGATCTTCTTCAAGGCTTGAACACCACGCTCAACCTGCTCCTTGGTATGAGTAGCCATGAGTGCAAAACGAACGAGTGTATCCTGAGGTGCGCAAGCAGGAGGAATAACCGGGTTGATGAACACACCTGCATCGAAAGCAAGCTTTGTTACCAAGAACGTTTTTGTATCATCGCGGACATAGAGCGGAATGATTGGGCTCTCAGTCTCACCAATCTCGAAACCTTCTTCACGGAAACGCTTAAGGGCATAATTGGTAACATCCCATAGACGCTGACGACGCTCTGGCTCATTCTGAATAATATGAAGAGCTTCCAAAGCACAAGCTGTAGCTGCTGGCGTATCACTTGCTGAGAAGATGTATGTACGAGACGTATGGCGAAGATAGTTGATTGTGTCCCAGTCGGAAGCGATAAAGCCTCCGATAGAAGCCAGACTCTTTGAGAATGTACCCATGATGAGGTCGATATCGTCTTGAAGACCGAAATGATGGCAAACACCACGACCGCCCTCGCCAAACACGCCAAGACCATGAGCCTCGTCAACCATAATAGAGCAGTTGTATTTATGCTTGAGTTCTACAATCTCAGGGAGCTTGGCAAGGTCGCCTTCCATAGAGAAGACACCGTCAACAACAATCAGCTTAATGGCATCATGCGGCAGTTTCTCAAGGATACGCTCTAAGTCTGCCATGTCATTGTGCTTATAATGCAACTGAGTGGCAAAGCTCAGACGGCGTCCGTCAACGATAGAAGCGTGGTCGCGGTCATCACAAATAAGGTAGTCACCACGACCAACCACTGCGGGAATGACACCGGAGTTGACAGAGAAACCTGTTGAGAAACAAAGGGCTGCGTCTTTATGCTCATACTCAGCAAGCTCTTTCTCGAGTTGCACGTGGATGTCGAGCGTTCCATTAAGGAAACGGCTTCCTGCACATCCGGAGCCATACTTGTCAAGTGCAGCCTTACCTGCATCAATAATACGCTGGTCTCCTGTGAGGCCTGTGTAGGCATTACTTCCGAACATTAGGATCTTACGGCCGCCCATGATCACTTCAGGACCCTGCTTGCTCGTAATCTCTCTGAAATAAGGGTATACGCCCTCCTCCATGTACTTCTGAGGTACACGATAATGCTTATATCTTTCTGTTAACTGTCCCATTTTTAATAGGTGAAGAATTTGCTAACTATCTATTATGGGTTGCAAAGTTACAAAGAAATCTAATTAATAAGCAAGAAATCAGCCACAAAACGTCTTATTAACAAAAAAAAACGAGTTTCCGAGCCTTCCTCTATGAGGAATGTATTATTTTTGCAACTAAAACGTATCTCTAATGAAAAGAGTTAGATTCATCATCAACCCCATCTCTGGAACAGTGAGCAAGTCCGGTATTCCAGAGGCTATCGACGAGTATTTAGACAAGTCGAAATTTAGCTATGAGATTCTGGAAACGCAATATGCAGGGCAAGCAGAAGAGATGTCCAGAGAGGCAGCAAAGGAAGGTATTGACGTCGTCGTGGCTATTGGCGGTGACGGCACCGTCAACGAAGTAGCACGTGGCATCACTCACACATCCACCGCCTTAGGAATCATCCCATGTGGGTCTGGAAACGGACTGGCACGTCATCTTCTTATACCTATTAATATAAAGAAGAGTCTGGAGATCATCAACGCATGTGAAATACATGACCTGGACTATGGCAATATCAACGGCCATGACTTTTTCTGCACCTGTGGCATGGGCTTTGATGCTTTCATTAGTTTTAAGTTTGCCGAAGCTGGCAAGCGTGGACCTATAACGTACGTCCAACAAGTATTAGAGACAGGAATAAAATATAAGCCTCAGACCTATGAGCTGAGCACGGATGAAGACACAAAGACCTACAAGGCGTTTCTTGTCACTTGCGCTAACGCTTCACAGTGGGGTAATAATGCCTATATCGCGCCACAAGCAAGTATGAGTGACGGATTAATGGATGTCGTTATCATGGAGCCCTTCGACTTGATTGAAGCACCACAGATCGCCATTGACATATTCAGCAAGACTTTGGACAAGAGTTCACGTATCAAGACCTTCCGCACCCGCCATCTACACGTTCATCGTTCTGAAGAAGGACCTATCCACTTCGATGGTGAACCGACTTTGGCAGGCACCGACATTGATGTCAGTGTCGTACCTAAAGGCATTAAAGTGGTGGTTAATCCTGATGGTGACAAAAGTCAGCGCAAGCCAAATATGTTTCAGACAGCCGCCTGCGAGATGTTCAACGATATTAGCACCATCCATGATGACATAATCCACCATACCCAGCGAGGATTGAAGCTCACCAAGATCCTTCAGAAGAAGATTACCAAGAACCTCCCAGGTATATAAAGCGCGTTAAAATATAAAAATTAGAAAAAACCACAGATAAATTTCGTTTTCACCAAGATTATTAGTAATTTTGCACACTCGAAAAACAACATCGACAAATAGTTGAGAATAAACAAGATATAAATAAAGAAATATACAAGATGACAAAAGCAGATATCATCAACGAGATTGCTGAACAGACGGGCTTGCAGAGAAAAGAAGTTTCCGTAGTTGTGGAAGCATTTATGGAGACTGTGAAGCGCACCATGCTTGACAAGAAGGAGAATGTTTATCTCCGTGGATTCGGCAGCTTCATCATCAAGCACCGTGCAACAAAGACCGCACGCGACATCGGCAAGGACATGACCATCACCATTGCTGCTCACGATATTCCCGCTTTCAAGCCGGCTAAGGTCTTCGTGGATGAAATGAAAGGCGAATAAAAAAGACTAATAAAGAGTCTTTTATAAAGATATTATATACAACAACATTATTTAAACTTATTATTATGCCAAACGGTAAAAAGAAGAAAGGCCACAAGATGGCTACGCATAAGCGCAAAAAGAGACTGCGCAAGAACCGTCATAAGAGCAAGTAAGCCCGAGCGACAGTTCCAAGAAGGGGCATGCCCTATGAGGCTTGCCCCTTTTTTCAATTAAAGAAAATGGTTGTCGGAGAGACAACAGAGAAAAACACCATCAGAAATGACAAGTGAAGTAATAATCGATGTCAAGCCTAAAGAGATTTCCATTGCCTTGCTCGAAGACAAACGACTGGTTGAATACCAGAACGAGTCCCGCTCGGCCAACTACTCTGTAGGTAACATCTACGTTGCCAAAGTGAAGAAGCTCATGCCGGGTCTCAATGCTTGTTTCGTGGATGTAGGTTATGAACGCGATGCTTTCTTGCATTATCTTGATCTGGGTAGTCAATTTAACTCCTACGCTAAGTACCTCAAGCAGGTAGAAAGTGATCGGAAACATCTCGTGCCCTTTGCTAAGGCTTCACGCCAGCCCGATCTTCAGAAAGACGGCAGCGTACAGCAGACGCTCAAGGTGGGACAAGAGGTTCTCGTACAAATTGTAAAGGAGCCTATCTCTACTAAAGGCCCGCGCTTGACAGCTGAACTGAGCTTTGCAGGACGTTTCCTCGTCCTTATCCCCTTTGGTGACAAGGTTTCAGTATCGTCTAAGATCAAGAGCGGCGAAGAGAAGTCAAGGCTTAAACAACTTATTCAAAGCATCAAGCCTAAAAACTGTGGTGTCATCGTGCGCACAGTAGCAGAAGGCAAAAGAGTAGCTGAGCTCGATGCAGAGTTGAAGATCCTCACAAGCAGATGGCAAGATGCTATCAACAAGGTACAAAAGACGCAACATCGTCCTCAACTCGTCTACGAAGAGACAGGTAGAGCCGTTGCCATGTTGCGCGATCTTTTCAATCCTACCTACGAGAACATCTATGTCAACGATGAGGCGATCTGTAAAGAGGTAAAAGATTATGTGACGTTGATAGCCCCGGATAAGGCTAACATTGTGAAGATGTACACTGGCAAAGTGCCTATCTTCGACAATTTCAATGTCACCAAGCAAATTAAAGCAAGCTTTGGCAAGGTCGTCAACTATGCACACGGTGCCTACCTCATCATTGAGCACACCGAAGCCATGCATGTGGTAGATGTCAACAGCGGCAACAGGTCGAAAAATCAAAATGGGCAGGAAGGTACAGCACTCGATACGAACCTCGGTGCTGCCGATGAGCTCGCCCGACAGTTAAGACTACGTGATATGGGAGGAATCATCGTAGTGGACTTTATCGACATGAACCTTGCCGAAGACCGCCAGATGCTCTATGAGCGTATGTGCAAGGACATGCAGAAAGACCGTGCACGTCACAACATCTTGCCGCTGAGCAAGTTTGGACTGATGCAGATCACACGCCAGCGTGTGCGCCCCGCTATGGACGTCAATGTGGAGGAGGATTGTCCCACATGCGGAGGCACCGGAAAGATCCGCTCAAGCTTCTTGTTCACGGACCAGCTAGAGAGAAAAATTGACCAACTCGTCAACAAGATAGGCATCAAGAAGTTCTATCTCTATGTTCACCCTTACGTTGCGGCTTATATCAATCAAGGCATTGTGAGTCTCAAGCGCAAGTGGCAGATGAAGTATGGATTTGGAGTACACGTCTACTCTTCTCAGAAGCTCGCTTTCCTACAGTACGAGTTCTATGACGACAAAGGTGAGTTCATAGACATGAAGGAAGAGAACGAGACTAAGTAGATATTAAAACGTTACTCTGTAACTCAAAAAACGCCGTATTCCACGAAAGGAGTACGGCGTTTATTATAAGATCATTATTATGCGTTTGGTATAACCTTAAACCTTATGCGGAACGTATGCGTAGGCTCATCCCAGTTGGTTCCGAGGAGCTCAAACTTACCTATCTGCGAAGTTGAGCGCACGTGCTTGCCGATACACGGACAGACATCGTAGTCGCCGATACGCACGATACGGATAGCCTCAGAAGCATCCTTTGGCAGACGGTCAAGGGAGATACCTTCAGGCAGATGGTTACGGTCTACCGTCTCATAAGTCACCGGCATGTCGGCTGCTATCAGGCGGTTCATTTCATCCTCAATAGCTTTCTCCTCCTGACGGGTCGGCTTATGATCAAGCACATAACTTATCTTGCTCTTCTTGCGCTCGATATGCGCATTGCGTGAACGTTCGCATCCGAACATCCTTATCATCAACTGATTGAGCAGGTGCTCGGCAGTATGTGCCGGCGGGAACTCGTTCTTCGCGTGCTCATTGAGCGCATAGGCATCGTCTCTCATCTTGATATTGAACTTAAGAATTCTTGCACCATAAGGAGGTATCGACATCGACACAGCACTATCTTTCTTCAGAGCAAGTTCGATCTTCTCACCTGTCAGCAAGTCTGAAGCGGTGACATTGCGCTCGGGAAGTCCAAGGAAATCGAAAGCATGAGAAGGAATGACGACAGACACATTCACCTCCGGCCTTGAGAAATTGGCTACAACCAGCAACACGTCATCATCCTTCTTACGAAGGAAAGCGTATTGGCAACGGGGATTGAACTGCCACGACTGTGTGTTGACATACATAAGGTCGAAGCAGTCACCTTCGCGAATGGCTTTCTCGCGATTGGCAATACGCAACACATTGCGATAAACTGATCGAAGCTGTTTTTCCTTGTCAGTAAGCCCATCAGGTGTAAAGAACTCGCGACGCACGGAGTCGACACACCAATAGTCGAAGATTGTCGTCCGGCCATCGGGGCCCGAGAAACCTTCATCATCCATACCGTGCTCGCCTAACTCCTGACCAAAGTAGACCATGAACGGGTTCTTCTGCAACAGCGCAGCCACAACAAGCGCGGGTACAGCCTGAGCTCCGTCGCCACAGAAGAAGTCGCTGGCGATACGCTGCTCATCATGGTTTTCAAGGAAGTAGAGCATGTGATCCTTGATATCGTCCGTATTCTGCCAGCACCATGTGATACTGTTAGCCGGACGACGCTCACACACAACATCGCGCAAGCAGTCGTACATACCCACCTTATCGTAGAGATAATCAAAGCCTGAGGCTACATAGGTACGATACTGGTTCGTATCATAGACTTCACCAATAAAGATGACATGCGGGAAGCGCTCTTTGACGATACCCGTGGCATAAGCCCAGAAAGCAGCCGGAACCATCTCAGCCATATCACAGCGAAAACCGTCAATGCCTTTACCTGCCCAGAAGAGCAAAATATCAGTCATCTTCTTCCATGTGTCTGGAATAGGATTGAAGTGATAGCTCCGCCCACCAGCATCACAATAGTCGATACCATAGTTGAGTTTCACCGTCTCGTACCAGTCGTACTTACCCGGTGTAGCATTAAACTTGTCATTGCCTGTACACTTTGCCGGATTCTCCACATAAGGCTCTTCACCTTCTGCAGGAGCCACGGGACTGACGAAGGGAGTCCCAGGACAATAATAAAAGTTGTTTTGTGGATCGAAGTGCTTGCTTGTATCGTCGTCGGCACCAAGATCTCGCACGCCTTCCGGCAAATTGATGCTATGATATTCGCGTGCAACGTGGTTCGGCACGAAGTCGATGATGACCTTCATTCCGGCCAAATGCGTACGGTCAACAAGCTCCTCAAACTCCAACATGCGATTCGGCACATTGACAGCAATATCCGGGTCAATGTCGTAATAATCCGTGATGGCATAAGGAGAGCCTGCCTTACCCTTGACTACACAAGGATGTTGGCGAGGAATGCCATACTGCGTGTAGTCGGTTGTTGTAGCATGCCGGATAACACCCGTATACCACACATGCGTAAAACCCATATCGTGGATCTTACGCAAGCGCACTACATCGAAATCGTTCATCTTCCCCACTCCATTCTCGGCAAGCGTACCATCCTTCTTGCGAGTAGAATTACGATTGCCGAAAAGACGAGTGAGGACTTGATATATCAGTATTTTTCTATTCATCCGGTTATGCTATTCCGTGAGCGGAAACAGCCTTGTCAATACGACGAATCATTCCCTGGAGAGCCTTGCCAGGACCACACTCTGTGAAGTCATCAGCTCCGTCGGCAATCATGTTCTGAACACTCTTAGTCCAGCGTACAGGACTTGTCAGCTGAGCAATGAGGTTAGCCTGGATCTCCTTAGGATCAGTATGTGGCTTAGCATCCACGTTCTGATAAACGGGGCACTTAGGAGCAGAGAACTGTGTCTTCTCAATAGCAGCCTGAAGCTCATCCTTGGCGGGCTGCATCAGCGGAGAGTGGAAAGCGCCACCCACTGCCAACGGCAGAGCACGCTTTGCACCGGCAGCCTTCAGTTTCTCACAAGCCTCGGCAATGGCCTCTTTCTCACCGGAAATAACGAGCTGACCCGGACAGTTGTAGTTAGCAGCCACAACGACCTTGCCTTCCTTGCTCACTTCCTCACATACCTGCTCAACAGTCTCATCAGGCAGAGCGATGATAGCAGCCATTGTGCCAGGGTTCTTCTCACAGGCCTTCTGCATAGCGTTAGCACGGGCAGCAACAAGCTTCAGACCATCCTCAAAGCTCAGCGCACCACTGGCTACGAGTGCAGAGAACTCACCGAGAGAATGACCGGCTACCATAGCAGGCTTAAACTCTTCGCCAAGGCAAAGAGCAGAGATAACACTGTGGAGGAAAACAGCGGGCTGAGTGACCTTTGTCTCTTTCAGCTGCTCGTCAGTACCAGCGAACATGATGTCCGTAATCTTGAAACCGAGAATCTCGTCAGCCTTATCGAAAAGCTCCTTAGCAAGAGCGTTGTTCTCATACAAATCCTTGCCCATACCCACAAACTGTGAGCCTTGTCCGGGGAATACAAATGCTTTCATTACTAATTCTTATGTTTATAGTTTCCTTTAGTTTGCAAAGTTAACAAAAATATTTGAGTTCCTATATTGTTTCAGTGTGAAACTAACAAAAAAGAAAAGTCCCATCCACCTTGCGGCGAATGGGACTTCGTATTGTTGATGCTTTACAGTGCAAGAATAATATGCATATTACTCTGCTGCGGGAGCCTGCTCTTCAGCCTTAGCCTCCTCTGCGGGAGCCACTGCCTTAGGAGCTTCCTCAGCCTTAGGAGCTTCCTCAGCCTTAGGAGCCTCTTCAGCTGCCTTCGGCTCGGGCTGGTTCTCAGCAACAACCTTCACAGGAACCTTTACCTCAACGTCCTTGTGGAAGTGTACAGTAGCCTCGAACTCACCGACCTTGCGAGCCTCACGCATGGTGATGATCTTACGGTCGATCTCGATACCCTGCTTAGCGAGCTCCTCAGCCACCTTAGCGGGACCGACAGAGCCATACAGATGACCTGTAGCAGCAACCTTGGCAGCCACTGTGACAACGACATCCTTGAGCTGCTCAGCACGCTTTTCAGCGTCAGCCTTCAGAGCTGCGAGCTTGGTAGCCTGCTGCTTCATGTTCTCAGCGAGGATCTTCTTAGCGCTCTCAGAAGCGATAACGCCCTTGCCTGTAGGGATGAGATAGTTACGGCCATAGCCGCTCTTAACGTTCACAATCTCGTTCTTGTAACCAAGACCGATGATATCTTCTTTCAGAATGATTTCCATATCTTAGCCTCCTCCTTATTATTTCAACAAATCGGTTACGAATGGAAGCAGGGCAATCTGACGGGCACGCTTCACAGCCTGTGCCACGCGACGCTGATACTTCAGAGAAGTGCCGGTGATACGGCGGGGAAGAATCTTACCCTGCTCGTTGAGGAACTTCTTGAGGAACTCAGGATCCTTGTAATCGATGTACTTGATACCGCTCTTCTTGAAACGGCAATACTTCTTCTTTCTTGTGTCAATAGAAGGAGCGGTGAGATAACGAATCTCACTGTTGTTTGCACGTGTGTTGTTCTGCTCAGCCATGATTATGCCTCCAATTTTTTACCCAGTTTAGCGCGACGCTTCTCTGCATAAGCAGCAGCATACTTGTCGAGCTTCACGGTCATGAAACGGATTACTTTCTCGTCGCGGCGGAAGCCGGTCTCGAGTGTGTTGATTACTGACGGCTCTGCCTTGAACTCGAGCAGGCAATAGAAGCCTGTCGATTTCTTCTCAATGGCGTAAGCCATCTTCTTAAGTCCCCAGGCCTCTTCATTCAGAATCTCAGCACCATTATCGGTGAGCAGTTTCTTGAACTTAGCGGCCGTTTCCTTCATCTGTTCATCAGACAAAACGGGAGTCAAAATGAAAACGGTCTCGTATTGATTCATACTACTTTGAAATGAATAATTTGTTGTTTTGCAAAAATGCGGCTGCAAAGGTACGCTTTTTTATCTGAATATCAATGCCATACCACTTCTTACTTCTATTATTTAACAAATATTATTATCAATCCCCCACTTTTCTTTGTACTTTTGCACCGCAAACAAGAAATTACCATGCATAAATCATTTACTTTCCTTGTAAAAGTATTCACGACGATACAGAGGGTCACAAAGAAGGCTTCTAAGCATGTCGGCTTGCCGTTTGTCTACGGCGGCGTGCTGCTCTTGGCAATATTCTATTTCACGGGCCTGACAAACTACAACTGGCTCACGCTTCTCCCCGTTCTCTGCATCTTAGCAGGTATCGTGGGATACGTAAAAAGTGAGAAGCGTAAAAGTGCATATTGATTATTTGACGTTCGACAAACAATTATTTGACGTTCGACAAACAATCTGCTGACGTTCGACAAACAATTGGCTGACGTTCGACAAACAATTGGCTGACGTTCGGCGGCAAATGAAACAGAACCTATTAGGCCCTGCGATTCTTCCTATTAAGGCCTGCGATTCTTCTTATTAGTCCATTCGATTCTTATAGTCTTCGTACGTGTATTCTCGCAGAAGCTCAAGATCACCATCTTCTTTAGCCAACATGATAGAAGGGTGAGAGATGCCATTGAACATGTTGGTCTTCACTGTCGTATAATGGAGCATATCCTCAAAGATGACGTTCTCTCCTACCTGAAGCTCATGATCAAACTGCCAGTAACCCATAAAATCGCCACTGAGGCATGAGTCGCCACCTAAGCGATAGACATGTTCTCCCTCATTCTTATCCAGTGTTTTGGCAAAGCGCACGGCTGGCTTGTAAGGCATCTCCAAGCAGTCAGGCATATGGCAAGTGAAGCTCACATTAAGAATAGCCGTGCGGATGCCTTTATCCTCTACAACGTCTACAACTTGACTCACCAAAGGCCCAGTTTGCCAACCAAATGCACTACCGGGTTCAAGTATCACTTTAAGCCATGGATAACGCTTGTGAAAACCTTTAAGCGTCTCAATGAGCAAATCGACATTATAACCTTTTCGCGTCATAAGATGTCCGCCACCGAAGTTGATCCACTTCAGTTGCTTGAACCATCCTGAGAACTTGTCCTCAATATGACTGAGTGAGCGCACAAAAGTCTCCGCACTGCTTTCACAGTGACAATGACAATGGAAGCCATCAATATAATCGGGCAACTGTGCGGGGAGCTTATCAGCACTGATTCCGAAGCGTGTGCCCGGAGCGCATGGATTGTATATTTCTGTCTCCACCTCACTGTATTCAGGGTTCACGCGAAGGCCGAGACTGATAGACGGATTGACGGCTTTCGTACGCTCTGCAAAACGCTCCATCTGGGTCAAGGAGTTGAACGACAGATGCGAGGAGCAACGAGCGATATCGTCAATCTCATAATCGGTGTAAGCCGGAGAGAACGTGTGCGTCGGGCTTCCGAACTCTTCTCTGCCTAATCGGGCCTCATAGAGTGAGGAGGCTGTTGTAGCTGAGATATACTCACGGAAGATGGGGAAAGTCTTCCAAAGCGCATAAGCCTTGAAAGCAAGGATGATCTCAACATCGGCAGCCTTAGCCACACTGGATATCAACTCAAGATTCTTACGAAGACGGGCTTCCTCAAGAACGTAGGCAGGGCGTGAAAGACCCTCAAAAGTGGTGAGATTAATATGCATAAATCAATATTTTGTGCAAAGTTAGTTTTTATTTTCCGATTTTATTGCTAATGTGGAAGAAAATTAATACTTTTGCAACACACTTCTATTATAACGTAAAAATGAGTGCAGATAAAAACTCTTTCTTAGTGTTCTCCGGCACTAACACTCGCTATTTAGCAGAAAAGATCTGTCAGGAGCTGGGTTGCCCGTTGGGTAACCTTGTCGTAACCAAATTCTCGGACGGCGAGTTTGCTGTCTCCTATGAGGAGTCTATTCGCGGAAAAGATGTGTTCCTTGTGCAGAGCACCTTCCCCAACTCAGACAACCTCATGGAGCTGTTGCTGATGATTGATGCAGCTAAGCGTGCATCAGCAAGCCACATTATTGCTGTCATCCCCTACTTCGGCTGGGCACGTCAGGACCGCAAGGACAAGCCCCGTGTGAGCATCGGCGCTAAGCTCGTAGCAGACATGCTGTCAGCTGCAGGCATCGACCGTCTGATCACGATGGATCTCCACGCAGATCAGATTCAGGGTTTCTTCAATGTTCCTGTGGATCACCTCTATGCCAGCAACATCCTGTTGCCCTACGTACAGAGCCTCCATCTTGACGACCTCGTCATCGCATCTCCGGATGTAGGCGGTTCAAAGCGCGCCAACACTTACGCTAAGTATTTAGGTTGTCCACTCGTGCTCTGCAACAAGACTCGTGCACGTGCCAACGTCGTAGAAAGCATGCAGATCATCGGTGATGTAAAGGGTAAGAACGTTGTCATCGTGGATGATATGGTAGATACAGCTGGTACTATCACGAAGGCTGCTAACATCATGATTGAAGGCGGTGCTAAGAGTGTTCGTGCTTGTGCTTCTCACTGCGTGATGAGTGGTCCTGCATCTGAGCGTGTCCAGAACTCTGCTTTGGAAGAGATCGTCTTTACCGACTCCATCCCTTACACACAGCGTTGCTCTAAGGTAAAGCAGCTCAGCGTTGCTGCTCTCTTCGCAGAAACTATCCGCCGCGTAGAAAGCCACGAGAGCATCAGCTCACAGTATCTGGTATAAGCATCAGCATACAGTATCTGGTATACACATTGTTATATATATAGCGAAAGGGCGGCCCATGTGGTCGCCCTTTCTTGTAGTTCTGTGTGCCGCCGTTTACGGCGGCAGTCTTGTGTGTCGCCGCCCTCGGCGGCAACCTCCTATCCTTCCAGCCTCTCCTTTATCTTCTTCACCGCAATATGATAGCTTGCTTTGAGCGCTCCCTCTGAGGTGCCGAGGATTTTGCTCATCTCCGAGTATTTCATCTCATCATAATAGCGCATCGTGAAGACTGCACGCTGCACATCCGGCAGACCAGCTATCGCGGCCTGGAGACGGGCCTGAGCCTCGTCACCATCGAAATAGTCATCAGCCATCAACTGACGCACAACGTTGCCAGCCTCGGGAGAATCAAGAGCCGTAGCGTTTCTTGAACGTCTCAAGAAGTCGATAGCCTCATTGACAGCAATACGATAGAGCCATGTGGAGAACTTTGCCTTACCCTCATACCGATCAAGGTTAACCCATGCTTTGAAAAACGTCTCCTGTAACACATCATCTGCGTCGTCATGACTCAGAACGATGTGCCTTATCTTCCAGTAGAGTGGCTCACTGTACTTAGCCACCACACTGGAGAAAGCACGCTCACGCGTTGCAGGGTCTGCTAAGAGACTCAGCAGATGCTTGTCTTCCTTATTCTCCACTACCTGAAGCTTGACTGGTTACAAATAGTTCTTAAGATAATCGTATATCACGCTGTCGTAGCCATAAAGGTCGTTATAAGTCCTCAACACTCCGTTCACATCAGGATAAAGCGTAAAATACCAGATGAAGACTGGCACCTTAGGACCGACGTCAGCCTTCCCAATGAGCATATTACGCTTTAGCGTATCGGCTACAGCTTTCTGCTGGGGAGAGAGTTCATCTTTACTCTTGCCAAGCGGAGACACATCAGCATGAATAGAATACCATATCTTATCAATCGTCTTCTGATTGTCTTTTCCCAAGAGGAAGGAAGCCAACTGGAAGGGCTTCTCTACACGGATACATCCATGGCTCACATCGCGATCTGACTGACTGAAGACTCCTTTTGAAGAGGTGTCATGCAGATAAATAGACAACCCGTTATTGAAACGGAAGATGAGTCGTCCCAACGCATTGCCTTCACCACCTTCTTGGATAGCCAGCTGACTACCATTGAGAAGTGCATCAGGGGAAGCTGCATAAGGAGGGATATTCCTGCCCGTAGCGCGGTCACGAATAAAATAATGCTTCGATGCGAAATACCCTCTGCTGCCTAAGCGATGGATAATGCTCTTCTTGACAATGCTCCGTGGCATGATCCACTGTGGATTGACATCTATCCTGTAGATAGAGCCTTGAAGAAGCGGAGTCTTAGTCTTCATAGCCCCACAGCCGATACGCATGCTCAAAGCTTCATCCTCACCCTTTGCCAAGAGATGGAGCGAGGGGAGGTTGACCAACACATATTTGTCATGATTCCAAGGATAATCTTTCATCCGCCAACGGCTTCTCTCAAGATTTACCAAAATACGCTGGCGGCCTATGAGTCGCGCGGAATCGGTGTGAAGAGAATTGACCAGCTGAGTATACAAAGGCGAATGTGGCTCACAAGAATCAAGGAAAGCTACCAAAGCACCCCGCCCTGCCTCATGCAGTGCATCTTCATAGAATCGTTTACTGGGTCTCGGACTATCCAGCGCATAAAGCTCACGATAAGACCGGGAAGAAGGGTCCTTTGGATCAGTGAGATCTAAACGATTGAACAAATTATTCGGAATGGAATAACCATAACGTTGCCCTGCTGCAAAACGGAACAAAGCCTTCGTAAGATTATACTCTAATCGTGCAAACACCTTGCTGGCTCGATGAGTCTTATCAAAACGAAGTGCATGAATACACTCCAAGTCCTGTTTAATCTGAGGAGCCCGGAATCGCGAAGGATTAAAACCAATCTTTTCAACTTCGTTCAACCTCTCCAACAACGTATCAGCATCTGCGATAACACCTTTGCGGCTCACCCAAATGAGAGGGCCACGCCTATCATAGTATTTCTTTGCATAGAAGTCGCTCAGCGTACTGTCACTATCATTAGCAACCATACGCCTCAATTCCTTCCTCACCTTACTTTCTGAGAGTCGGCAAGAAGGGAGAACAAGCGCATCATAATAAGACAAAGAGAGATCAGCGTTGGGATTAGGCTTCCTCTCATTGCAAGACGTAAGAATAGCTACCGCACAAACGAATATTAATGTTAGCCTATGCGACAGCAATCTTTCTGACAACATTACCTACCTTTACTATATAGACTCCGTGCATGAGGTTCAAGTTCCAAGTTTTGTCGTCACTATCTATTTTCTGGCACATCACACGAGAGCCTGTGATACTATAAACATTCAGTGTATAACCACTGGCGCCCGTCACTCTGAGTGTCGTACCGGAGAAATATATATTGATAGACGAAAAGGCATAGGCCTCCGCTACCATAGGCGAGGAAACCGTCTCTGCACCCGCCATGCATGGCATCATAGCCAGCATAAAAGCGATTGAAAGTAAAAGTTTTCTCATAAGCATATCTTTTTATTGTATTACTCTTATTTATTATTGTCCTACTTGAGAGCTATTCGCAAATGTCCATTGTATGATACCATGACATCTACCTGATAGCTACCCATGCTGTCACCCGGCTTAATGAGCGATGCCGTGTAGTGAATGCCTTGGCTGTCGCAGTGATCAAACGTAAGGTCACTGAGAATACTTGACCGCAAGAACTCAGCTGGCACCCACTTGGAGAATTGACGTTTATTGAAATCACCTCCAAACAATCGGTCTGCACCATGGTAGACGTTGAAGTTGATGATATTGTCATAGTAGACATTGTCCACCTCCACTCCATCATCGTTGTATGTTGGGCTACTCACTTTATACGTTGTCGGATTTACCTGAACGTAACAGTGATACCTCTCTCCACCATACATGATAACCGTATCACGCTTGATCAACTGATTCTGGTTGATAGGCAACGGGTGTTTTGTGGAGAAGAATGTGGCATCATCAGGATCATCACTCAGGACACATCTCACCTCATCTCCGTTCTGATTGCGGAAGACAAAAAGATGACGTGTCTGCTTGACAATGGGATATTTCGCCTCATTAGCACCATGAAGCACTAATGTGTCGTCGAAGATCTGGAAATATACAGGCTGGGAAGTTGAGTCAGGATAATAGATTGTATCGCCCTTAGCTTTGAAAGCGACATCCTGCTCATCCTCATCCACCCAAATACCCTGAAGCATCTTCTTAGCGGCGAAATCTTCTTGCCTTGCTTCCTGAGCCTTCCCTCTTCCCTTCCGGCATGAGCCCATACTCAAGCCAAGAAGAAGGATTGCCATGATGAGAAACCATTTGGAATATCTCATACTAATTGATTAATCAAACAAATCGGCTTCAGCAAAGCTCTTGCCTTTCAAATCTTTAGGACTTGTAAGTACGTCCTTCGGATCAATAGGCCATTTAATACCAACGGTCTCATCGTTCCATCGAATGCTTGCCTCATGCTGAGGAGCATAAATATTATCTACTTTGTAAGTAAAGATAGCTTCAGGACTCAGCACTAAAAAACCATGGGCAAAACCACGGGGGATAAACAACTGGCGTTTGTTGTCCTCAGAGAGCTCTACGGCTACATGCTTTCCAAACGTGGGTGAAGACTTACGAAGGTCTACTGCTACATCCAAGACCTTTCCTTTGATGACACGCACAAGCTTCGCCTGAGAATACTCTCCCTTCTGGTAATGCAGACCACGGAGAACGCCATAAGAAGATTTAGACTCGTTGTCCTGGATGAATTCCACGTGATGTCCGATATGAGCATCGAAATCGGCCTGTTTCCATACCTCAAAAAAGTATCCGCGTGCATCATCGAACACCTTCGGGGTAATCGTCCATACCCCTTTGATCTCAGTCTCTTCGTATTCCATTTTTAGATAAAATTTTCCAATTATCTTAGTTATGGCACAAAGATAGCAAACAATTTTGTAACAACCAACTTTCAAGCCTAATATTTTCCTTTTTACTAAAAATAGAAAGATTTTTTTGGATGTTTTGGGGCTTTTCTCTAATTTTGCATCAGTGAATGATATTAGCAGACATATCGAGATACTCCTTCTGAGCAACGACTGCGTGATTGTGCCGGGCTTTGGTGGCTTCATGGCGCATTATGTTGATGCACGGAAAGACGAGCGGGATGGCAGTTTCCTTCCGCCCATGCGAAGCATTGGCTTTAACCCGAAGGTCACGCTCAACGACTCGCTCCTCGCACAATCGTATGTCGAAGCTTATGATATCAGTTATCCCGAGGCCACAAAGCGCTTGGAACAGGAAGTTGAAGAACTGAAGCAGCGCCTCGCTGCTAATGGCTCTTATGAATTCAACGGCATTGGTACAGTGACCATCAATGAAGATGGCAACTATGAGTTCACCCCCTGTGAAGCAGGCCTTCTTACCCCTTCTCTTTACGGACTGGACAGTTTCCGCCTCAAGAAGCTGGAAGAGTTGAGATCTCTTAATTTGAAAGGTAAAGAAGCACAACAAATTCATCAGACAGAACTGATATCTTCTAACAAAGACACTGACGAACAAACAGAAGCAGATCAGGAAGAACATCACAACGCTCGCATCATTGCGATATGGCGTAATGTAGCAGTAGCATGTATTGCGGCCATTGTGTTCATCCTCATTCCTTCACCGCTTGTCAACAACGCACAGTTAGCGGGGAACCATATCGACTATCGCTTGCTCAACAAGGTCATGCCGCAGGAGATGACTACTGCACAGCCGAAAATCACAAAGGCTAAGACTGCTTCTATTGCTAAAGATGAGCAGACTGATACCCAGACAACTAAAGACGAACTTTCAACAAAGGCTTCAACAGAAGTTGCACCGCAAGGGAAGTACTCAATTGTGGTAGCGAGCCATGTCACAAAGGCTAATGCCAAAGCATATACAGAGGATTTAACGAACCGCGGCTTCAAGGATGTCTATGTTCATCAGGGAGCTCATGTAAAGGTTCTGATGGGTCACTATCTCACTCGTGAAGATGCAATGAAAGCATTAAATAGTCTCAACAATAAAGACGAGTTCTCCGGTGCGTGGGTCATTGATTTGCCCTGATCGGAGGAGTTCTCATGTGCTTCTGATTTATCTTTACCCTTAACTTATTACTTATGAAACGTGTACGTTGTCCTAAATGTGATGAGTATATCACATTTGATGAAACAAAATATACAAATTCTTCCACACTTATTTTCACATGTCCTTACTGTGGCAAGCAGTTTGGCATTCGCTTAGGCACTTCCAAGGTTCGCCCACGTCAGGACGATGAGAACCCGGAAGAGGAAGCCAAAGCCAACGACAAAGGTTGTGGGAGCATCACAGTAATAGAGAACGACTACTGCTATAAGCAGGTTATCCCTCTGCAAATGGGCGATAACACAATCGGCCGGTATATGAAAGGCAACGACATCACTACTCCCATTGAGACCGGAGACCTTACGATGGATCTGCTTCATTGTGTCATCAACGTATCTCGTAACAAACGGGGCGAACTGAAGTATGTCTTGCGTGACGGGCCTTCCAACCATGGTACGTTCCTTAATGGAGAGCGTATCAATCCTAAAGAAAAACGCATCATAGAGAATGGAGCTGTGTTCAATATCGGGGTCACGACGGTCATCTTGAACACCGAAGAAGAGGAGGATTAAGATATGGCGACAACAGAAGAGAAGACGAAAGTCTATATTAAGAACATGGTCTGCGACCGCTGTATCATGGCGGTTCACAAGACCATTGAAGATATGGGACTGAAGCCAGTCGAAGTAAAGTTAGGGAGCGCAACCATCGAAGGGACGATCAATGAAGATCAACGACAAGAACTTCGAGAGAAGCTGCAGGCCATTGGCTTTGAACTTCTTGATGATCAGCGTCAGCGCACGATAGAACAGATCCGCACGGCCATCATCGAGCTGGTTCAATACAATAATAACAACACCCCTATCAACCTCTCTGCATATCTTAGCAAGAAACTTGGACAAGATTATTCTTCCCTCTCTAAGCTCTTTTCTGAATATGCCTCGAAGACCATCGAGCGTTATTATATGGAGATGCGCATAGAGCGCGTGAAGGAGCTCCTGACCTATGGCGAGCTCACATTATCCCAGATAGCGCTGAAACTCAATTACTCCAGCACCGCTTATCTCTCCAGTCAGTTCAAATCTGTCACGGGAATGACCCCGAGCCAGTTCAAGAAAATGCAGGGAGATAAGAGGAGGAAGTTGGATGAAATTTAAAGCACTTCACCCATCACCTAAGCTTCTGGCTTCATGTCTTCATCCACGAAGGAGAAAGGAAGAAGATCTTTAATGGATTTGAAGCGATAGATTTTGCTCGTACCCGTGAGCAGGATCTCTACCGATTGATGGTAACGCGACTCCATCTGCAGGATCACTTGTCGACAAGAGCCACAAGGCGACACGGGAGTTGAACGCAAGCCGTTGGCATCAGCAGCTGCAATAGCCAGGATCATGATCGGTTGCTCGGGGTAGTTAGCCTGAGCCGCGAATACCGCCGTACGTTCAGCGCAGAGGCCTGAGGGGAAAGCAGCATTCTCTTGGTTAGCGCCAATCACTATCTTCCCGTTTTTCAGCAGCACCGCAGCTCCCACACGAAACTTACTATAAGGCGAATAAGAGTTCTTCGTAGCCTCTCGCGCCTTTTCTACAAGACGCTGCTCATCCTCCGACAGTTCCTCAAACGAGCAGGAGTCGTAATCACTCTTTAATTGTAACTTGATCATTTCTTTTCGGTTTTATCGTATTCATAGGCTCCGATATCCGGCTTATCATCACGCTTCATGCCATCGTGGTCGTCAGCAGGAGACGTTGCTGGATCAGCCTCGTCAATGGCTGCCGACTTATCACGAAGATGAAAGTCGTATATCAGATTGTCAGTATCCATCTTTTTGAAGTGTTTCTCTCCCATCGTCGTCGTGTCCTTGAGGTTCTCGAACGCGACATTGGTAAAGTGCAGACTATCTGCCGTCATCACTTTAGGTGTACGCAACATGCAGTGATCAAAGAGCCAGTCAGCCGTTGAGTCTTTTTTTGAAATAGACACTACATCATCCGCATAACCCGTTATCAACGAGTTTGTTACTCGAAGTAACTTCGAGTTTTTGTCAAGCACAGCATTCAATGCTGCACCTCGTTGTCCATCGAAGGGATAGAACTGAGCGATCGTACAACTGTTGACAGATGCATTGCCACCAAAAATGCTCAAACAATTACCGAGCGTATTCGATATCTGAGAGTTCGTAACTGTGATATTCACGTCCGTCGCGCTTAAGCCTACACCCTGACAGTTGTGGATCGTTGAATGGCTCAGGACAAGTTTCGACTGATTGACATCTGCAGAATCAGCCACAATACCATCAAACGCACTGTGGAGATCCGTATGCAAGAGTTCATTTCCATAAGAAGAAGGATAAAGTCTCACACCCTGCCACTGTCCCGGTGTGCGGTCATAAGGCAAGTAATCGAACATTCGGTCGATGCGATCACCCCGCAGTACCACATTCTCAGCAGCCGTTCCTTCGCAACGCAAGCGGCCATAGACATCGACCCCTGCATCATTGTGAAAATAGAGCGTGGTTCCTGCAGCAACTGTCAAAACCGCATTGCTGTCTACTTTCAGCCCTTTATAGATGACAACCGGAGTAGTACTGCTGATCGTCGTATCTTGCTTGATCTCCAAGCCTTTGATAAGCTGAGCGTTCCATGCCCACGCATTAAGGTTCACCTTCTGCTCTACGCCACTCTCTAACGTGAAGATGAGGTTGTCCTCATCCTTCTGAGGCGTCGCTTGGGAGGCAGTAGGCAATGTGGCTTCCACAAAGACCTGTACACTGTCTTTATTCCGGATCTCAATCTCAGACGTCTGATAGTTGTTGCCTGCTCCAAGATAGATGCCGTCGATATTCACACGGAAGCCCGAACTGCTGCCTTTCTCTTGGCGCACAGTACAACGCAGTCCATCCCCTGACCGGTTATAGACCCACATAGCGTTGTGCGCCGACGGCACATTGCAGAAGATCGTGTCGAGCGCAAGCGTGTCGGTAGAGAAAGAGAGCCGATAGGATGAAGACGTCGTGAAACTGTCATCATCCGCACATGCTCCCAGACAAGCTACTGCAAGCGTACAAAATATAAGGTTCTTTATCGTTTTCATGTATGAATCAAACGAACAAACCTACCACTTTATTGTATTGTTCGCGCGCATTAACGTTATCCGACAGATAATTGTCTATTACGATATCCGCATACTGCGCCACCACTTCTTCGGAGTTCGTTGTAGCCAGTCCCACACACATCATCTTTGCAGCCTTCACTGCTTTGAGTCCATTAATGCTATCCTCGAAGCCAACGCATTCATCAGACTGGAAACCAAATCGTTGTGCAGCCTTCAAATAGCAGTCGGGATCAGGCTTACTCTTATCGAAGTCCTCACTCGTGAGGATGGCATCGAAGAGGCTCTTGAAATCAGGATGCGCACGATAGACATTCTCCATCTTCGCGATATTACTGCTCGTCACTACAGCGGTCTTGATGTCATTAGCTCTCAACTTATCGATGAACGCACGGAAGCCAGGGATAAAGGCATAATCCATAGAGCGCTCGAAGTCATCAAGCCCCTTGGTGATTGTCTGTTGCTTCTCTGTCTCGCCTTTGAAATAACGATCATAGATCTGCACAAGTGTGGAGCCTTTGATCTTCTCAGCAAAGTCAGGCTGCTCGGGGAAGTATTGTCTTCCTACACTCCCCCAAAACTTCGTATATTGACTCTCGGTGTCTACCACGACCCCGTCCAAATCAAACAATGCTGCTTTATATGCCATTTTTATTCCTTTTCGTATATTAATTCAACTATTCACTGCAAAGTTACGATAAAAAATCAGTAACTTTGCATGGAAAAGGACAAACATGGATTTGATAACAAAATATTTTCCCAAGCTCAGCGAAACGCAGCAGAAACAGATTGATGCGCTCGATGCACTCTACCGCGACTGGAACGCGAAGATCAACGTCATCTCACGGAAAGACATCGACAATCTCTATCTCCATCATGTGCTCCACTCGTTAGCCATTGCCAAGGCTATCCATTTCAAGCCTGGCACGCGCATCCTCGACTTTGGATGCGGAGGAGGCTTCCCTGGTATTCCGCTTGCCATTCTTTTCCCCGACTGCTCTTTCCGACTTATTGATGGAACGGGAAAGAAGATCACGGTAGCCACAGAAGTAGCGAAAGCCATCGGCTTAAAGAATGTAGAAGCAATACACCGCCGTGGCGAGGAAGAGAAAGATAAGTTCGATTTTGTTGTCTCACGCGCCGTCATGCCGCTCCCCGACATGGTAAAGATCGTGCGGAAGAACATCTCCAAAGAGCAGCACAACGCCCTGCCCAACGGCATCATTACGCTCAAAGGCGGGAACCTCGATGAGGAACTGAAGCCGTTCCATAAGATCGTACAGGTCACACCTATCTCCGACTTTTTCACCGAAGAATGGTTCCAGGAGAAGAATGTTGTATATCTCCCGGTGTATTAACCCATGAGCATCGTTCGAGAAATATCAATAGTGAAGCATTAATTCAAGATAATATTATCATGCTGAATATTCAAAGATTTGTCTGCAACCCCATTCGAGAGAACACATACGTGGTAAGCGATGAGACAAAAGAGTGTGTCATCGTTGATTGCGGCGCTTTTTACGAGCCTGAGAAAGAGGCCATTAAAGAATATATTGAAACTAACGGTTTAAAGCCGAAGCATCTTATCGTCACCCACGGACATGTGGATCACAACCTCGGAGATAAGTTTGTTTTCGACAACTGGGGGCTTCGCCCGGAAATAGGTACCTCCGATGAGCCTATGCTCAAGACCTTGCCCGAGCAAGCCAAGAGCATCTGCGGTGTCGATAACCTCACAGCTGATGATTTCACCTTTGCGGGGAAGTGTTTGGATGGGAGCGATACTATCACCTTCGGCAGTCATACATTCACAATTCTCGAGACTCCCGGTCATTCGCAGGGCGGCCTGACATTCTATTGTGAGGCTGAGAAAGTGGCGTTCACAGGCGACACCCTTTTCAAAGGTTCCATTGGGCGCACCGATCTCGATGGCGGATCGATGTTCATGATCATCCAGAGTCTCCGCATGCTCTCTCAGCTCCCCGACGATGTAAAGGTTTATCCGGGACACGGTCCTGAGACAACCATCGGTGCCGAGGTAGCAGGCAATCCGTATCTCGATAGATAATCACAACAATCGTGAAGAGAACAAACGGCGAAAAGATCATCTTAGGCATTGACCCGGGCACGAACGTCATGGGTTACGGTGTGCTGCGCGTCAATGGAAACAAGGCAGGACTCATCGCTATGGGAGTCATTGACATGCGCAAGGAGCGCGATCCCTATCTGCGCTTGGGCAAGATCTTTGAGCGGGTGACGGGTATCATCGATGAGTATCTTCCCGATGAAATGGCCATTGAGGCACCTTTCTTCGGAAAGAACGTGCAGTCGATGCTCAAGCTTGGCCGTGCACAAGGTGTCGCCATCGCTGCAGCTATCCACCACTCCGTCCCTATCCACGAGTATGCGCCATTGAAGATCAAGATGGCTATCACGGGAGAAGGTCAGGCTTCCAAAGAGCAGGTCGCAGGCATGCTGCAACGACTGCTCAACATCAAGAAGGAGGACATGCCGAAGTTCATGGATGCTACCGATGCCCTCGGTGCAGCCTATTGTCATTTTCTTCAACTCTCTACTCCTGAGACAGGCGCCAAGCACTATGGTTCCTGGAAAGACTTCGTCACGAAGAACAAAGACCGCCTTGCTTCAAAAGATGCACTGAACGAGATAAATAGTAATAAACAAATAGTATAAGAGAAGATTATGGGAAAAGCAATCATCAACATTCAGGATGGTGTCGTACGCATGCCGGAATGGCGTATGGCAGAACCAGTCAACTTCACATTGAACGATGGAGAACAATTAGCCATCGTAGGACCCAACGGTGGAGGAAAAACCATGCTCGTGAATATCCTCACAGGCAGTCACCCACTATTGATGCACGATCCCGAATATGATTTCTCGCCGAGTACAAACAAGAGCGTATCCGACAATATCAAATATATCACCTTCCGCGATGCATACGGTGGGGACAACGACAAGGCCTACTACTTGCAGCAGCGCTGGAACCAGGCAGATATCGACGACTCTACGCCAACCGTGGAGCAGAAACTCGATGCCGCTTATAAGATAGCTGGTGAGGACAACGAACAGCGCAGAGCCTTCAGAGACAAGCTCTACGACATGTTCAACATGCGGGTGCTACTCGACAAACACATTATATTATTATCCAGCGGAGAGCTCCGTAAACTGAAACTCACGGAGACGCTCTTCTCGCAGCCGCGTGTGCTCATCATGGACAACCCATTCATCGGACTCGACGCAGGCACTCGTGACCAGCTCAAAGATCTCTTCGCCTCCATCGTCAAGGAAGACCACATTCAAATCATCCTCGTGCTCTCCAAGACCGATGACATTCCATCATTCATCACGCACATTGTCGAGGTCAAGGACATGCATGTGGGCAAGAAGATGACGCGCGAGGAATATCTCGCTTCCCAAGTCCCCACTCCATCTCAGGTTCTTGATGCATCGAAAGCAGAGGCTATCCGCAACCTCCCTTATAATAATAAGGAGTATCACACGCATGAGGTGGCAAAACTCAACCATGTCAGCATCCGCTACGGCAGTCGTACGATTCTGAAAGAACTCGACTGGACGGTGCTCAATGGTGAGCGCTGGGCGCTGAGCGGTCAGAACGGAGCCGGCAAGTCAACGCTGCTCAGCCTGATCTGTGCCGATAACCCGCAGAGCTATGCCTGCGACATCACACTCTTTGGTATTCCACGCGGCTCCGGTGAGAGTATCTGGGACATCAAGAAACATATAGGCTACGTCTCTCCGGAGATGCACCGCGCTTATCAGAAGGATATCCCTGCAATCCGCATCGTGGCCAGTGGACTGAAAGACTCTGTGGGTCTCTATGCCAAGCCCTCTGCAGAAGAATATGAGACTTGTCGTTTCTGGCTCAATATCTTCGGACTTGAAGGCAAGGAGAACACAACCTTCCTCAAGCTCTCCAGCGGTGAGCAGCGCCTCGTGCTCTTAGCCCGCGCCTTCGTCAAGGACCCCGAACTGCTGATCCTCGACGAGCCGCTCCATGGCCTCGACAACAACAACCGCATGCTCGTCAAGAATGTTATCGATACATTCATGCAGCGAAAGAACAAGACCCTCATCATGGTGACACACTATGAGGAGGAGCTGCCGACGTGCATCGACCATAGAATAAAACTTATCAGACATTCATGAAAAAACTCTTTTTCTCTCTCATGCTCCTTACGGCTTCACTCTCCGGACTGGCAAAGGGGAACTCGTTCACGCTGCGCGTCCTTGAGACGAGCGACGTGCACGGATCGTTCTTTCCCTATGACCTGCTCGACCGGAAACCGAAAGCCGGAAGCATGGCTCGTGTGAGCTCTTATGTCAACAAGCTCCGCAAGCAGTATGGCAAGAACGTACTGCTTCTCGATAATGGTGACATTCTTCAGGGTCAACCTGTGAGCTACTTCTCCAACTATATCGACACTACGGAGACGAACATCGCTGCGCAAGTCATCAACTACCTCGGCTACGATGCGGAGACTATCGGCAACCACGATGTAGAACCGGGACACAAGGTGTACGACAAATGGGTCGCTGCCGTGAAATGTCCTGTGCTCGGCGCCAATGTCATCAATACGGCTAAAGGCTTACCTTACCTGAAGCCTTACACGATCATCGAGCGCAACGGATGCCGCATCGCCATTTTCGGCATGATCACACCTGCCATCCCCAACTGGCTCCCGAAGAATATCTGGAGCGGACTGCGTTTCGACGAGATGGTCTCCACAGCCAAGCAGTGGATGAAGGTCATGAAAGAGAAAGAGAAAGCAGATGTCATCATCGGACTGTTCCATTCGGGAAAGTCGGGAGGCATCACAACACCCACCTACGAGGAGGATGCCTCTGAGAAAGTGGCGCGTGAGGTGCCGGGCTTCGACCTCGTACTCTTCGGCCACGATCATACGCGTCATCTCGACAAGGTGGTGAATGTAGCGGGAGACACTGTGCTCTGCATGGATCCGGCCAACAATGCCATCACCGTGGCGGATGCCACCCTCTCGCTCCAAAAGGTGAAAGGCAAATGGACTGTGGCTCACAAGAATGGCGTCCTACAGAACATCACGAATGAGCCTGTAAATGAGCAGTATATCAGCCATTTCAAGGCTTATATCAATAAGGTCGACTCCTTCGCCAACGAGAAGATCGGGGAGTTCAAGCACACAATCTCAACGAAAGACAGTTACTTCGGCAACTCGGCTTTCAACGATCTCATCCTCAACCTCGAGCTGCAGATCACGCACGCTGACATTGCTTTCAATGCGCCATTGTCGTTCAACGCCACGATCAAGGCCGGTCCCGTATATATGAGCGATATGTTCAAACTCTACAAGTATGAGAACCAGCTCTACGTCATGCGCCTCACCGGTGAGGAGATCCGCAAGCACCTTGAAATGAGCTACGACCTATGGATGAACACGATGAAGTCACCCGATGACCACCTCCTGCTCCTCGACAGCCGTACACAGGGCGATGCACAGCGCTTAGGTTTCAAGAACTTCTCCTTCAACTTTGATGCAGCAGCGGGTATCGACTACACCGTGGATGTGACGAAGCCCAATGGCCAGAAGGTGACGATTCTCGGAATGAACAATGGTGAACCTTTTGATCCCAATCGTTGGTACAAAGTGGCAATCAACAGTTACCGCGCCAACGGTGGCGGAGAGCTGCTTACGAAAGGTGCCGGCATACCCAAGGACTCGCTTGAGAGCCGTATCATCTGGCGCTCTGACCGTGACCAGCGCTATTATCTCATGCAGGAGATCAAACGACAGAAAGTGCTTGATCCACAACCCAACCACAACTGGAAAGTCATTCCCGAGGCATGGACGAAACCTGCTGCGGAAAGAGATCGCAAACTATTGTTTGGAGAATAATATGCCATTCCGTTTAGTCCGGTAAGGTCCCCGAAGGGGGCCAATTCGGTTAGTCCCAGGTAAGAAGCAGCACCTCGGAGAGGTGCCACTAGGTTAGCCCCAGGTGAGGAGCGCAGCGACGTAACCTGGGGTTTAGGACCGAGGGCTTTTTGCTGAAAGGTGTCCTCGAAGAGGGCAAACCTTGGCAGGGCGCTGGTTATTTTAGGTTCGCCCTCTTCGAGGCCGACAGTTTAGATATTTATTACCAATTCAGCCCCAGGTTGCGTCGCTACGCTCCTTACCTGGGGCTAACCAAGTTCAACCTCTTCGAGGTTGTGAGCATTATCAGCAGAAAAAAATACATTTATGACCTACTATTTCATATTTTCCAAGACAGCGCTGCTGCTTCAGAGGCAGGCTGACGGAACACACACCATCCCTTGCACGGAGGAGGTGCCGGTAAAGACACATCCATGGACCCACATCATGAATATCACGCCCATGGAAGACGGCACAGCCGTGAAGACCTTCAACATCGAAGATCCCGAGCACCTCGAGATTCTCAACGGCGAACTCAAGGCGAGCGGCTACGACTTCATCGGTCTCCGCGAGTCGTTCTATCACCTCCCCGTGGAGCTCTATCTCAAAGCCGGAAAGTGCCAGGAACTGCTCTACTGGGACCACAACACGCAGTTCTGCGGAGTCTGCGGAGCCCCAATGAAGATGCATACCGACATCTCTAAGCGTTGCACGCAATGCGGCAAAGAAGTGTGGCCACAACTCGCCACGGCGATCATCGTGCTCATCCACAAAGGCGACGAGGTGCTGCTCGTACATGCTAAGAACTTCAAGGGCGATTTCTACGGCCTCGTGGCAGGATTCGTGGAGACAGGTGAGACCTTGGAGGAGGCCGTAGCGCGTGAGGTCATGGAAGAGACGCATCTGACGATCAAGAACCTCACTTATTTCGGTTCGCAGCCCTGGCCCTACCCTTGCGGCCTGATGGTCGGTTTCATGGCTGAATATGAGTCGGGCGATATCCACCTCCAGCGCTCCGAGCTCTCCCGCGGTGCCTGGTTCCGTTACGACAAGCTGCCGCAGATTCCGCAGAAGCTGAGCATCGCACGCAAGATCATCGACAAGTGGCTGGAACAGTATGGGGTAAAGAGCGAGCAACCCTGAGGCCCTCTCCCCTCCCTCCCCCCATCCAGGGGGAGGGCTGATATGCTTCAAGAGGTCCTTGGCATGAGGCTGGCGTCTAGGCATAGAGCATGAGGCTGAGGTCTAGACATAGAGCATGAGGCTCGGCGTACATATAGTTCTGTTCGTCGCCGTTTACGGCGACGTTCCTCGCTCGTTTTGCATATCGACCCTCAAAAAGGACAACGAAAGGTAAGGCTATATCGATAAAAAGGTGTACCTTTGCAACGAAAATTGAAAAACAGAAAGCATCTTATTAGAGGCATCTTATTAGAAACACTTTATTAGAAACTATAAAAACACGAAATGGACTGGTTAATCAATCTTTTCACCACCCAGGACTCCGTGGCTCACATCGTGCTGCTCTACGGCATCGTGATCGCTTGCGGTGTGCTGCTTGGTAAACTAAAAATCGGAGGCATATCGCTCGGCGTCACGTTCGTCCTGTTCTGTGGCATCATTGCGGGACACATAGGCTTCACAGCTCCCACGCCTATCCTCGGCTTCCTGCAAGACTTCGGTCTGATCCTCTTCGTCTTCTGTATCGGTCTACAGGTAGGACCAGGATTCTTCGAGAGCTTCAAGAAAGGCGGCGTAGCGCTCAACGGACTGTCGACAGTGATGATCATTCTCAACATCCTCGTCATGTTCGCCTGTTACTACATTTTCTTCGACACCTCCAACAAAACCAACCTCCCGATGATGATCGGTGTGCTCTACGGTGCTGTGACCAACACCCCGGGTCTTGGTGCTGCCAATGAGGCATTGACCTCTGTCTTCCCTAATGGTCAAATCCCGCAGATCGCCAATGGTTATGCTTGTGCTTACCCACTCGGTGTGCTCGGTATCATCGGTGCCACGATCCTCATCCGTTACATCACAAAGACGGATCTCAAGAAGGAAGAGGCTGAGCTCGAGGCTGAAGAAGCTGCCAACCCACACGCTAAGCCTGTGGCTCTGACACTTGAGGTGAGCAATGCTTATCTCGCCGGTCGTACCCTCGCACAGATCAGCGAGTTTTTGGGCCGCGATGCCGTCTGTACACGTATCCTTCACGATAACGTCGTTTCTATCCCCACAAAGGATACGAAGTTTGAAGTAGGCGACAAACTGCACATCGTCTGTGCAGAGGCTGATGCTGAAGCCATCAAGGCATTCATCGGCCCGGAGACAAAGTTCGAATGGGAAAGTGCCAAGGACACACAGCCGATGATCTCGAAACGTATCATCGTCACCAACCCGAAGATGAACGGTAAGACACTCGGCAAGATGCACTTCTCTTCCGTCTATGGCGTCAACATCACGCGTATCACCCGTCAGGGCATGGATCTCTTTGCATCCCGCAACCACCACTTCCACATCGGTGACCGTATCATGGTCGTAGGTCGTGAGGAGAATGTCAACCGTGTGGCTGAACTGATGGGTAACTCTGCTCGTCGTCTGAATGTGCCAAACATCGCTACGATCTTCATCGGTATCGTCATTGGTATCCTCTTCGGTAGCATTCCAATCGCCATCCCCGGTGTGCCTGTTCCTCTGAAGCTTGGCCTCGCCGGTGGCCCGCTGATCATCGCCATCCTCATCGGCCGCTTCGGTTACCGTATCAAACTTGTCACCTATACCACGACATCCGCCAACATGATGCTGCGTGAGATGGGTCTGGCGCTCTTCCTTGCCAGCGTAGGTATCAAGGCTGGAGCAGGATTCGTACAGACGGTTGTCCAGGGCGACGGACTGCTCTATGTGCTCACTGGTTTCATCATCACCGTCATTCCTATCCTCATTGTGGGTCCTATCGCCCGCTGGAAGTTCAAGTTCAACTACTTCACGATCATGGGTATGATTGCCGGTACCTATACTGACCCACCCGCATTGGCTTACGCTAACTCAAGCTGCTCGAAGGAAGCTCCGGCCATCGGCTACTCCACGGTTTATCCGTTGTCGATGTTCTTGCGAATCTTCACGGCTCAGATCTGCGTCTTGTTCTTCTGCGGATAGGAACCCAACTGGGTATTGTTTGGTTAGCTTTGCAGGGGCGGCCCTTGTGGCCGTCCGCATCAACATGGTAAATATTTTGCCATTCGGGGTGCGGGCGGCTATAGGGGCCGTCCTGCATTTGAACGACAAGTATTGTATGCGGTTGTATCAATAAGTCAAAGAACAGTTGGAGAAAATTTGAAAGTGGAATTTGGAGAGTAGATCGCTTTGGTCTTTCCTTCACAGGTTTTGATGCTGCAAAGTTAGGGAAAATAGCTCATACTGGCAAGAAAATGAGTGAAATGAGTGGGTACAAGTGTATAATTTACTGACAATCAGTCAGCAATACGGCTATCTGGAATCTTGTAGCAAAAAGTGAAATACTACATTTCTACATTTCTACATTCTACATTAAGGTCGGAAACACGTTCACACCGTCCCCCCAAAAAAAATTTTCATTCGCGTACATCTTTATATTTTATATATTATATAACATATAATATTTATATTAATATTCTTTTCATTCTCTTATAACTTTACCCAGCAACTTGAATCTTAATCTGAATCGTAATCGCACGACTATTTGCATGATCAAGATATGCAGCGACCTTAATGTAGAATGTAGAATTGTAGAAATGTAGTATTTCTCAGTTGCCTCTAAGAGTATTATCGCATGGTAAAATGTTTCACGCGATTTGCGATATGAGCGTAATGGCGAGCCGATTTCACCGTAATCGGCCTGCGATATCAGTAATAATCACGATAATAATGTTTCACGAATGCATTAATGATATCAATGATGATCAATAACTCCTTAGTTATCAGAGTGGTAATAAATAGTACCCACTATGTTAAGTCAAACTCTTGCATGGTTCAAAACTTCTTCGTAACTTTGCGGGTGGAGAAAAATTCGGCTCTTCCGGAATTTGGGTTGATTTATGAGAGCAACCTCGAAGAGGTTGTACATGGTTAGCCCCAGGTAAGGAGCGCAGCGACGCAACCTGGGGTTGCTTAGAGAAAAAATACCTGAACTGTCGGCCTCGAAGAGGGCGAACCTCAGATAGGGCGTAGAGATTGATATAAATAAGCACTCCTCCATGTTCGCCCTCTCGAGGCCGACAGTTCAATTAATACATACAATTCTAAACCCCAGGTTGCGTCGCTGCGCTCCTTACCTGGGGCTAACCAAATTGGCCCCCTTCGGGGACCTCTTCAACCCGAAAAGCGGAAGAACCAAAAATTCATGATTAAGGGATGTGCTTCATAAGCTTTTCGGGCTATTCCCCGTCACCCTTTTGAAGTATTTGGAGAGCGAAGCATGATCGGGGAAATTCATCTCGGCAGCAATCTGCTTCACGGTAAACTGGTCGGCAAGCATGGTTTTGATCTGGGAGACGACTCATTGCTCGATATGTGCTGCTGGCGTCTTTTGAGTAACACTCTTCACCACGCGCGAGAGATACTGTTGGCTGATGCAGAGCTTTTGGGCATAGAACGCCACACTACGCTCCGTGTGACTGTATTCGTTGACAAGGCGGATAAACTGTGAGAAGATATCTTTCTGACGGTCACAATCAGGACGATAATAGTCCGGCCGATGGGTAAAACGATGATGGAACTCGTTGATCTCAAAATAGAGGATTTTGAGCTTCAGCCGCAACAAAGTGTTCAGATAGTGATGATCAGGTAGCAACATCGTATCATAAAATGTCGACAACAAAAGATTTAGGGAGTGCTCAGTACGTTCATCAATATCCATCACTTTCTCCGTGCTCATCCTGTCAATATAGGCAAAGTCCATAGGTGGCTGATGGTTGAAGACATCAAGAAAGAACTCTTCTTTAAAGAATAACAGCCATCCTTCCGTGCCCTTAGAGACGTCCATAATGACCGCCTCATCCTGCTCGACGACTTCTCCTATCTGATGCGCGCTTACCTTATAGTCCCTTTCTTGAATGCGCATCGTCAGTGAACCTTTCGTGATAAGTATCAGCAAATGGAAGCCAACAGAAAGGCTCTGCCCCTCTTCCCACAATTCATCTGTGATAGGGCACAGTCCGATACCCGGGGTCGCCAGATAAGGGAGTTGGTGCGCGCTGAAGAAATTCTCAATATTCATGTTGCGGTTCAATAATCATGTTGCAAAGTTAGTGTTTTTCAGACAAACATTTTAACCTCTTCGTGTCATATTTGAAACAAGGTTCAGAATTGACACCATATGTTTCAAGTTGGTTATCAACATACCTTTCTATCCTGTGTAATTTTGCAGCGTTTTTAAGATAACAGCAGAGATACACGGATAATATTCAGAATAAATTATTATACACGAAAGGTATGAAAGTATTAGTTCAGAAGTTGGCGGTCTTAGCCGTCGTGGGAAGTGTGCTGACACTCAGTTCCTGTAAGAAACAACAGCAGCAAGCTTCCGTTCCCAATTACAAAATTATCACTTGTCAGAAGAGCGATGCCACCATCAAGCACGAATACACCTGCACCCTTCAAGGCGAGCAGGCTGTAGAGATCCGACCGCAGATCAGCGGCACGATCACACGCATCTGCGTCGACGAAGGTCAGAACGTGAAGAAAGGTCAGGTGCTCTTCATCATCGACCAGGCTCCTTATCGCGACGCCATCCGTCAGGCCTTGGCTCAGGTGAGCAGCGCCCGCGCCACCTTGGCTAACAGCCGGCTAACACTGCAGAGCAAGCGCGAGCTCCGCCAGCAGCATGTTGTGAGCGACTTCGACCTTCGCCAAGCAGAGAACAACGCTTCTCAAGCTGCTGCTTCCTTGGCAAATGCACAGGCTCAATTGCAGTCGGCCCGTACTAACTTCTCCTATACCGTTGTGCGCAGTCCGGCCAATGGCGTCATCGGCATGATCAATTATCGTGTAGGCGCCCTCGTGAGTGCTTCCATCACCAATCCGTTGACAACAGTGAGCGACAACTCGCGCATCCGTGCTTACTTCTCCATTACGGAGAATGCGTTGGAGGAATATATTCAGGACTACGGTTCCGTAAGCAATGTACTGAAGAATCTGCCACCGGTGCAGCTCAAGAGCAACAGTGGCAAGCTGCTGAACATGACGGCTCATGTCGATGCTATCAGTGGCAATGTAGACAGCAGCACGGGCGCCGTGACCTGCCGCGCCACATTCAACAATGCCAACGGGCTGCTCCGCAACGGTGGCAATGGGGTCATCGTCATGCCTTATAAGATTCATCAGGCGATCATCATTCCGCAGGAGGCAACGTTCGACCTGCAGAACAAAATCTTCGTCTATAAGGTTGTGAACAAGAAGGCCAAGAGTCAGGAGATCAAGATCATCGACCACAGTGACGGCCAGCATTATATCGTGCTCTCGGGACTGAATGTCGGCGACCGCATCGTCGGTGAGGGTGCCGGCTTGCTCTCTGAAGGCACTCAGGTAGAAAAATAAACGAATAAAAGCGAAAGATTATGAGTATCAAGACCTTTTTGAATCGTCCTATTTTCTCCTGTGTCATCTCCGTGCTCATCGTCATGGTAGGTGTCATCGGACTTGTCAACCTGCCAATGGAGCAGTATCCGGATATCGCGCCTCCGACAATCGTAGTGAGTGCCACCTATACCGGTGCCAACTCCGATGCCGTACTGAAAAGTGTCATCGTACCGTTGGAGGAAGCCATCAACGGTGTGGAGGATATGTCGTATATGACCTCTTCAGCTACGAACACAGGTAGTGCCTCGATCACCATCACCTTCGACCAAGGCACAGACCCGGATATGGCGTTGATCAATGTGAAGAACCGCATCTCCCAGGCTGAGGGTAAACTGCCGCAGGAGGTGACGAAGATCGGTGTCTCAGTGCAGAAACGACAGAACTCCATGCTGAAGATCATCTCGCTCTATAGTCCATCCGACAAGTACGACAACGACTTCATTACAAACTACTTCAAGATCAATATCGAGCCGAAATTGCTACGTATCAAGGGTGTGGGCAATGTCATGGAGATGGGTAACGAGTATGCCATGCGTATCTGGCTCGACCCGCAAAAGATGGCAAGCTACGACCTCCAACCGAGCGATGTCACCAATGCCCTGAGCACACAGAACATCGAGTCGTCGACAGGTACCCTCGGTGAGGATTCGAAGAATACGTTCCAATATACCTTGAAATACAAAGGTCGTTTGCAGAACTCTGAGCAGTTCGACTCCATTGTCATCAAGAGTCTCCCCGACGGCAGTGTACTGCGGTTAAGCGACATTGCCAAGACTGAACTCGGAACGACAAGCTACTCCATGGACGGTAGCTTCAACGCTCACAATGGAACTGTAGCAATGGTCAGTCAGACGGCTGGCAGTAATGCGCATGAGATCAACCAAAAGATCGACCAGCTCATAGAAGAGGTCAAGCCCGACCTCCCCAACGACCTCACGATCTCTACGCTGATGGATACCAACGACTTCCTCAACGCTGCCATGGGCGAAGTAATCAAAACGCTGTTCGAGACGATCATCCTCGTCATCATCGTCGTGTACATCTTCCTCCAGAGCGGACGGGCCACGGTTATCCCCGCAGTCTCCATCTGCGTGTCTCTGATAGGAACCTTTGCATTCATGTATATCGCCGACTTCTCACTGAACCTCCTGACGCTCTTTGCTCTCGTGCTCGTCATCGGTACTGTGGTTGATGATGCCATCGTCGTTGTCGAAGCTGTACAGGCGAAGTTCGACGAAGGCTATACGCAATCTTATACGGCAACAAGCAAAGCCATGGACGGCATCTCCTCTGCTATCTTCACCACCTCCCTGGTGTTCATGGCTGTGTTCATCCCGACCTCGTTCATGGGAGGCACGAGTGGTACCTATTATAAGCAGTTCGGTCTGACAATGGCCGTGGCCGTGGGTATCTCTTGTCTCAATGCCCTGACGCTCTGCCCTGCCCTCAGTTCCCTGCTTATGACGCCTCATGTAGAAGCCAAAGACGGTAAAAAAGCCTCATTTTCCACACGTTTCAGCAAAGCCTTCAACACCTCTTTCCGTGCCCTCACGGCAAAGTATGTGCATGGCATCCAGCACTCCTTCCGCCACAAATGGATGGCTTGGGGACTGCTCGGTGTCGCTGTCGTGGCACTCGCAGTGATGATGAAGACAACGGCTACGGGATTGATCCCCGATGAGGATATGGGTACCATCTTCGTCAATATTTCCACACCGGCCGGATCCACATTGAATCAGACCAAGAAGAGCGTGCTCGAAGCCTGCGACTCCGTAAAGAATATACCGGAGATTGAGAACTATTCTACCGTCGCCGGCTACAGTATGCTCGGAGGTGAAGGTACCAACGGAGGTATGCTGATCATCAAGCTCAAGGACTGGAACGAACGTAAAGGCGATGGCCAGGACATTAACTCTGTCATCAGTAAGATCATGATGAAGACGCAGAACATCAAGTCGGCTTCTATCTTTGCCTTCGCGCAGCCTACGATCATGGGCTACTCTTCCACCAATGGTGTGGAACTCTATGTTCAGGATCATGCCGGGGGTTCGATCAATGATCTGATGACGAATACGAACAAGTTTATTGCGGCTCTGAGCAAGCGACCCGAGATCTCTCAGGCTTATACCAGTTACGACGTGCGCTATCCGCAGTATAATCTCGATGTCGATGCAGCAGAGTGCAAGCGCTACGGCATAGAGCCTACGGATGTGCTCGATGTCATCGGCGGCTATATCGGCGGCAGCTATGCATCCAATTTCAATGCGTTCTCGAAGCTCTATCGTGTCATGGTGCAGGCTTCTCTCGACAAACGCCTCGACAAGGATGCACTCGACAATATCATGGTGAAGACTTCCGGAGGAATGACGCCGGTGGGACAGTTCATCAAACTCAAGAAGAGCTACGGTCCGATGCAGCTCAATCGCTTCGACCTCTACAACGCTATCTCTGTCAATGTGATGCCGGCCGATGGCTATACCTCAGGTGATGTCATCAAGGCTATCTCTGCCGTGAGCAAACAGACGTTGCCACATAACTACGGCTACGAATATACGGGTATGACGCGTGAGGAGAGTGAGAGCTCTTCCAACACCGTGATCATCTTCGCCATCTGTGTTGCCTTTATCTATCTTTTGCTCGCAGCGCTCTTCGAGAGTTTGTTCATTCCGTTGGCCGTACTGCTGAGTGTTCCCTTCGGACTCTGTGGCAGTTTCCTCTTCGCCAATATCTTTGGACTGGCCAACAACATCTACCTCCAGGTGGGATTGATCATGCTGATTGGATTGTTGTCAAAGACAGCCATCCTTCTCACCGAGTATGCTTCAACGCGCCGCAAGGCAGGCATGTCCATCGTCACGGCAGCTTTCTCCGCAGCCAAGGCACGTCTTCGTCCTATCCTGATGACAGCTATCTGTATGATTGTGGGTATGCTCCCGTTAGCATTCTCCACGGGTGCCGGTGCCAATGGTAACAAGGTGCTTGCTCTCGGTGTCATCGGTGGTATGACGGTGGGAACTATTGCCCTGCTCTTTATGGTTCCCGTCTTCTTCATCGCCTTCCAGGCTTTACAGGAGAAGCTCATGCCGGCAAGGAGCCATGAGATTGAAGTATTGCAAAAATAGAATACCCGGTATTAGTGCAGTGGCCGGCCTTGTACCGGCCACCACTCGAAAAAGTAATCAAAAACATGAAAATCATCTATATATATGTCGCTGCAGCAGCCCTGCTCTTGGGCAGCTGCGCCTCATGGAAACAAATACACACCGACTACAGTCCACAGAAGATTGTGGGTGACAGCGTGATAAGACAGGAGTTCCTCTCCGACACGACGCAGACCATCGCTTTGAAGCAGTGGCGTGAGTTCTACAAGGACCCACAGCTGCAAAGTCTCATCAGTAAGGCGTTGGAGAACAACTCCGACCTGCGAAAAGCCAGCCTTAAGATAGAGGAGGCAGAAGCCAACTTGCAACAGAGTAAGCGAGCTCTCGGGCCTTCAGCCGACATCGCTGCAACAGGCTCCGTCTCGAAGTTTGGCTCAAACAGTGCCACGAAGACCTATTCTATCGGGCCCGAGGTGAGCTGGACTGCGGATCTCATCGGAAAGTTGAACAACAACAAGAAGGCCGCCCTTGCCACGGTGGAAGAACGACAGTATGCTGCATAAGCTGTACAAGTGGAACTCATCGCTACGGTAGCAGCCGACTATTACACGCTTGAGACCCTTGATGCGAAAATTAATGTCACAGAGAATACCGTGGCAAGCTGGAAAGAATATATCCAGACTGAGAAAGCGCTCATGAAAGCCGGTGAAGCTGATGAGAGCGATGTGGCCCAGGCAGAGGCTTCGCTCCTTAGCACTGAGACAACGCTTGAGACCCTTCGCCAACAGGTCAAGGAGACGGAGAACAGTCTCTGCGGTCTCATCGGCATCCCTGCTACGACCATCAGCCGCGGCTGTCTCGATGACGCTAATCTCAGCACCGATCTACTGCATGGCATCGATGCTCAGTTGCTTGCCAACCGCCCTGATGTACAGGAGGCTGAAGCAGCCCTGAAGGCCGCTTACTACAATACGAACGTGGCGCGCGCTGCTTTCTGGCCATCGTTGACGCTCAGCGGCTCAGCGGGATGGAAAAACAATGGGGGTATCGTTGTGAATCCAAGTAAACTTCTCTTGCAAGCTGCTGCCTCATTGACACAACCGCTGCTCAGCCAGTGTCAGAATGAAGCTAACCTGAAGATTGCGAAAGCACAGCAACAGGAAGCCGCCATCAGTTGGCAACAGGCCGTGCTCGATGCCGGAAACGCAGTGAACGACAATCTCCAAGGCTGGCAAAGTGCAACGGCTCGCATTGAGAAAGAGAAACAGCAGATAACAAAGCTTGAGGAGACGCTTCGCGCCACGAGAGCAAAGATGCGCTATGGCACCACCAATTATCTGCAAGTCATCATCGCTCGCCAGAGTCTCTTGAGTGCACAGCTCAACATGCTTGCAGACCGCTATGAAGTATTAGACAACTATATCCTCCTCTATCAGAACTTGGGAGGAGGGAAAGAGTAACTCTCGTTTTTTTTATATTTTTAATTTCATACCTATAATTGTAGCCGCCCCGAGCTGTGAAGCCCGGGGCGGCCACTGCAACTATACCGATATCAACCCTTGAAACACATCAACCCTCCCCCTTTGGGATTCCTGGCCCCCGATAACGGGGGAACCGAAGGGGGTTGGATTAAGGGAGAGGGCTTCCGAAGTCCAACCACCCTTGCACCCAATGTGGCTTCTCATTCCCTGTCACGGGATTGCTTACTGACAGACCCACGAGGCGTACGGGGTAAGCAGCAGAATAATCCACTTTCTGAAGCAACTGCTTAGCAAGCGGTAGAATCTGCTCTTTTGTAGTCAAGATCTTTGGAGAAGTCAAGCCACGATTGATGATCGTGAAGTCGGAGTATTTAATTTTCAATGTTAGGGTCTTCCCTTTGAAATCAGCCTTGCGCAAGCGCTCAACAAGTTCTAAGACAAGGTGATAGAGCTCAATGATCATCTGCGATTGCATCGTGATATCCGTCTCCATCGTCTCCTCACAGCCCACGGATTTGCGCAGACTTGTAGGCTCCACAGGACGGCCGTCGATACCCCGCGAAAAGTTGTAATACACCTCTCCTACTTTTCCGAAGACCTCCTTCAGATGGTTGAGCGACACGGCTCGCAGATCAGCTCCCGTGAAGATACCCATCTTGTGCATGCGTTGCAAGGTCTTGGGACCCACGCCCCAAAACTTCTCCACGGGGAGATGCGCGATGAAGTCGGATGCCTCCTCAGGCTTGACTTCAAACTGTCCATCGGGTTTGTTATAATCGCTCGAGATCTTAGCAAGAAACTTATTGTAAGAGATACCTGCAGAAGCCGTGAGATGGAGTTCCTCACGGATACGCGTCCTTATCTCCGTGGAGATAGCCGCTGGATCTGTGATTCCTTTCTTATTAGAAGTCACATCGAGAAAAGCCTCATCGATGGAGATAGGCTCGATGAGATCCGTATAATCTTTAAAGATAGCGTGCACCTGGTCGGAGACCTCTCGGTAATGCTCGTGGTGACCTTCAACAACGATGAGCGTGGGACAATAGCGCTTCGCTGTAGACATCGCCATAGCAGAGTGCACACCATACCGCCGCGCCTCGTAGCTCGCCGTAGAGACTACGCCACGCGGCCCGTCATAGCCCACGGCTATCGGCTTATCCTTCAACTCGGGATGATCACGCTGTTCAACAGAAGCGAAGAAAGCATCCATGTCGACATGGATGATCTTCCGATAGCCTGGCATCGATTGAGGCATAGGCCTAATCGTTGTTAGAAGAGAAGACGTCGTCAGCCTCCTTCATCTCATCCTCGTCAAACCACTTCGACAGCTTAGCGTGTGCTTTTTCTCTTACAGAGTCGGGCACCTCGCCCCACACTTTCTTCACGACATAGAGCAATACGGCGAGGTCATCACTCAAGCCTGCGATAGGAATGGCATCAGGAATGATATCGAGCGGACTGATGAGATAGCCTAAGGCTCCGATGATGATGGCTTTGTCTTTCACCGACACATCATTGCTCTGCAAAGTGTAGTAGAGAATCAGTGCCACATAGACAAGCTTAGCACCCGCACGCTTGGCAACACGTGAGATCTTCTCGATGAAGCCCTCAGACGTATAGTCGTCCTTGTACTTCATGAAGTCGGGCAAACTGTTGTTTTCCATATTGCTATTTTTTCAGTGTAGTGGCCGTGCCTTGTGCCGGCCATAAAAGATGTTTGACCAATATTATTTGTTACGCTGATATTCTTCTACTTTAGAAGAATACTCGGCCAGCTCTGGGTTCGCACTCTTGAGCCGGCTCAAACGCGCTCTGATGAGCAGCATCACGAGGCCTTTGATCAGCAGTGCCAAAGCTACACCGATCGCAACACCTGCTATAAGCGAATATTTTCCCCATGGGAGCATACTCTCAGGGAAAGCACTGAGCACGATGACAGGAAGGATCGCGATGATTCCGTATTTAGTGAGTTGAGCTTTCTGACTTCCCTCACTGTCCAAGATACGCTGGTACTCGAAGAGGTAATCGTCGAGTGCTTTACGCTCCAGACCTTCAAGCACCGGGAAGTCTTCTTCCTCACCCCAGCGCTCGATGGCGCGCGTGATGAGGTGTTCATAATCGTTCAGAATATTTGGTTGTAAGTCTTTCATTGATTCAATCTATAAAAAGGTAAGACAGTGCCCTGATAAGCCGGGTTCCGTATCCCCGCCCGAGAGCGGAGAGCCTTGTCATTTATCTAATCTGCAAGTCACCCTGCAGCTTAAGCGTTCTACCCTCCATCGTAGCCTTCGAGAGGCATCGGGCAGGCAACCCTGGCATGACGATGGTATACGCGAACTTGCAGCCTCCAGACGGCACAGCCCCAGCGGTCACCCGCCGGCTGGTGGTCTCTTACACCACCTTCTCACCCTTACCTCCATCGACTTTCCGAGGGCGCCCCCCGAGAGTATCAGATAGTGGCGGTTATTTTCTTCTGCCTACACCTGCTGTCACCAACAGCTTCCATTTTCAGAAGTGGAGCACCTTATGCTGCCCGGACTTTCCTCTCGCACCGCCAAGCGATGCCAGCGACAGGCCGGGACACTGTCTTACTGTATCTTCGTTGAAAAATATTATTCGGTGCAAAATTAATAAAAACATTTATCTTTCAATGACAATCTCTTAGGTTTTTGCAAGTTTTTAAACGATTGTAAATTATTATCCCATTCTACTGAAGAAGCGTTAAGTGTTAAAATCAAAGTGTTAAATACGAATAAACATCACTGACAAAATGACAACTTTACGAATAATGACCTTATATTTGCAAGCGTGAAAAGGAAAATAGAAAGGAATAATATCATAATAATTAAAGACATGAAAAAAATCAATTCGTATGTTCTCGGAGGCCTCTGTGCTTTGTCTCTGACCTTCTCGACAGGAGCAGCAATGAATGTGCAAGCTGCTACCGCTGCCACAGAACAGGCCGGGCAACCCGTTGACCTCACCTATGCGGCTAAGAAAGCTTTGGCTGCCGTCGTAAGCGTAAAGACTGTACAAAACTCTAAGACACAGACTGTTGAGGTAGACGGTGACCCCTTCGGTGACTTTTTCTCTGATCCTTTCGGCTTCTTCGGGAACCCGAATCAGGGCAATAACGGGAAGCAGAAGCGTCAGGTACGCACCCCGAAGCAGGAAGGCTTGGGCTCGGGTGTCATCATCAGCCCCGACGGATATATCGTAACCAACAACCACGTGGTACAGGGTGCTGACGAATTGACAGTAACCCTTGAAGACAACCGTGAGTTTAATGCCAAGATCATTGGTACAGACCCGACAACTGACCTCGCTCTCATCAAGGTAGAGGCCAAGAACCTCCCTACGCTGCCTATCGGCGACTCTGACAAGTTGAAAGTAGGACAGTGGGTCATCGCTGTGGGTAATCCTTTCGGACTCAGCAACACGGTGACAGCTGGAATCATCTCTGCCAAGGCCCGTTCTATCGGTGCCAATGGTGTAGAGAGCTTCATTCAGACCGATGCAGCCATCAATCGTGGTAACTCAGGTGGCGCACTCGTAACAGCTGACGGTGAACTTGTGGGTATCAACGCTATGCTCTACTCTGAGACTGGTTCCTATTCTGGCTATGGATTCGCTATCCCGACAGCTATTATGAATAAGGTGGTGGCTGACCTCAAACAGTATGGTACTGTTCAGCGTGCTTATCTCGGCATCCGTGGTACCGATCTCCACAACCAGATTGATAATCTGAAAGATAATAATAAAGATGTACCCGACTTTGGTACGGACAACGGTGTTTATGTCGCTTCTGTAGAGGACGATGGCGCCGGTGCAGCTGCAGGTCTGAAAGAGGGCGATGTCATCACGAAGATCGATGGCAAGACCATCAACAAGATGGCTGAGCTCCAGGAGGTCATCAACAACAAGAAGCCGGGAGACAAGGCTACGATCACATGGCTCCGTAACAAGAAAGAGATGAGCAAGACCGTGGTGCTCAAGAACAAGCAGGGCAACACGAAGATCGTGAAGACAGCCGACTTCTCTGTGCTCGGTGCTAACGTACTGCCTGTCAGCGAAGCTTTGAAGAAGCAGCTCGGTATCAGCTATGGCTTGCAAGTGAAGAACGTCAAGAAGGGTGCCTTCAAGGATGGTGGCATTGAGGATGGCTTCATCATCATCACTGCCAACGACAAGCCGATGAAGACAATCGCTGATCTCCAAGAGGCTGTCAAGGAGGCTTCTCTGAGCAAGAACCCTGTACTCTTCATCACAGGTGTTTGGCCTTCAGGTAAGACCGATTACAAGGCTATCAAAGTCGGAGAATAAAGTGTAATTTGCGGGGACGGCCTATGAGACCGTCCACTGCTATCCCCATTTATAGGTATTTTCCTATTATATGAGTCCTTTGCAACCCCGTTGCAAAGGATTTTTTTGTATCTTTGCACTCGAGAAGATAAAAGATTGTAAAGATGAAATTATCAGAACTGCATACCGGTGAGAGTGGCGTCATCGTCAAGGTTACCGGCCATGGCGGATTCCGCAAGCGCATCGTAGAGATGGGCTTTATCAAAGGACAGAAAGTGGAGGTCCTACTCAATGCTCCGCTCAAAGACCCTGTTAAGTATCGGGTCATGGGTTACGAGGTGAGTCTTCGTCACTCTGAGGCTGATATGATTGAGGTCGTGACCGAGGAAGAGGCCAGAAGACTGAGAGAGCAGAAAGCCGCTCAAAAAGCACAAGAAGCAGGAAAACAAGTTAGCGACGACGAGCAAGCAAGCAAAGTCATCGACTCTCAGAAGCCCGATGAGCAGCCCTTGCCACGTGTCTCTGATGAGCAGATGAAAGAAGCCGCTGAAGAGAAACGAAAAGTCATCAACGTGGCACTCGTGGGTAATCCTAACTGCGGTAAGACATCGTTCTTCAACTTTGCCTCTGGCTCGCATGAACGGGTAGGCAACTACTCGGGTGTGACAGTGGATGCAAAGGAAGGACACGCACAGTACAAAGGCTACACCTTCAACCTCGTCGACCTCCCGGGTACCTATTCTCTTTCCGCTTACTCCCCCGAAGAGCTCTACGTACGTAAGCAACTCGTGGAGAAGACACCGGATGTGGTCATCAACGTCATCGACACAAGTAACCTCGAGCGTAATCTCTATCTCACCACACAGCTCATTGACATGCACCTCCGTGTCGTAGTAGCACTCAATATGTTTGATGAGACGGTGAAGCGCGGTGACAATGTGAATATCGACAAGCTCTCGGAGCTCTTCGGTCTCCCCATGGTGCCTACAGTCTTCAAGTCAGGTAAAGGTGTCAATGACCTCTACGACAAAGTCATTGAGATTTATGAAGGTACGGAGGATGCCGACTCCCACTACCGTCATATCCATATCAATCATGGACACGAACTGGAGCATGGTATCAAGGAGATTCAGGAACACCTGAAGAAGGAGACGGATCTTCGTGAGCGCTTCTCCACGCGTTATCTCGCCATCAAACTCTTGGAGCGTGATAAGGAGGTAGAGAAATATATCAGTAAACTTCCCGATGCCGACGAGATCTTCAAGCACCGTGACGAGGCTGCCAAGCGCGTGATGGAAGAGACGAAAGTCGACTCCGAGACCGCTATCATGGATGCCAAATATGGATTTATTCATGGTGCTTTGAAAGAAGCCGAATACAAGGAAGGCGACAAGGAAGATACCTATCAGATCACGCATCTGCTCGACAAGATCCTTACCAACCGCTTCATCGGCTTCCCGATTTTTATCTTGGTACTTGCCATCATGTTCATGGCCACGTTCTGGCTCGGTGCCTATCCGCAGGACTGGCTCGATGCCTTCTTCGGATGGCTCGGAGATGTCATCGGTAACACGCTCCCTGACGGACCTGTGAAAGCTATGCTCGTAGACGGTGTCATCGGAGGTGTGGGCAGTGTGGCTTCGTTCCTCCCGCAGATCCTTATCCTCTATCTCTTCATCTCTTTCATGGAGGATTCCGGTTACATGGCACGTGCCGCATTTATCATGGATAAGATCATGCATATGATGGGACTCCACGGTAAGTCATTCATCCCACTCATCATGGGCTTTGGTTGTAATGTGCCTGCTGTGATGTCGACGCGTACCATTGAGAGCAAACGCTCACGTATCGTGACGATGCTCATCATCCCACTGATGAGTTGTGAGGCACGTATACCTATTTATATTATGATCATCGCGACGTTCTTCTCCCGCAGTGCAGCGCCGTTCATCATGATGTCGCTCTATTTCATCGGCATGTTCCTCGCTGTCATCATCAGCCGAATCTTCACGAAGACGCTGTTCAAAGGTGAGGACACACCGTTCGTGATGGAGCTTCCTCCTTACCGTTTCCCAACCGTCAAGGCTCTCGGCCGCCACACGTGGGAGAAGGGTAAGATGTATCTGAAGAAGATGGGTGGCATCATCCTCGTGGCTTCTATCATCGTATGGGCACTGAGCTACTTCCCCCATCCGCAGGGCATGGACCAGCAGGAACAGCAACAGCAGAGCTACCTCGCTTCGATTGGTAAGACCGTAGAACCTGTCTTCCATCCGCAGGGCTTCACCTGGAAGCTCGACGTGGGTCTGATCGCCGGTGTGGGTGCTAAAGAGATTGTCGCCTCTACCATGGGTATCCTCTATTCGGGTGATGACAGCTTCGGAGACGACACGGGCTACAACGATGAGGGCGGCAAATATGAGCGCATCCATAAAGATATGTGCAGCGATATAGCGAAACTCCACAACAAGCCTGTGAGCGAGATAGAACCCACGGCAGACCTTACGGCTTACTGTTATCTGCTCTTTGTGCTGCTCTACTTCCCTTGCATCGCTACGATAGCAGCTATCAAGGGTGAGACCGGATCCTGGAAGTGGGCGCTCTTCGCTGCTGGCTACACCACGGTATTGGCATGGATCGTGTCAGCCGCTGTATTCCAGATAGGAAGTCTGTTCATATAAAAAAGTTGTGAAAATATTTTGTAGTATCAACGAAACATCGTATTTTTGCAAACGTAATAAGGACGAAAGGAGTAAACAACGGGGGTTGTTCTGATTCGATCGGGATACTCATCAAATTATGTTGAAAACCGGGTCGCTTCTCTTGCCAATGGCGGGCCACAATGGTGTGCGAAAGCATGCCAAGCCGTAAGGCCGGTGGATTACAAAGACGGAGAGAGCCCACAACTTTTTAAGCTGGAGTTTTCATCACATCCTCAGGGCAACCCCTTTTCTTTTATTTTCAAGAATAGCTTATGTTTAGTGGTATTGTAGAAGAGATGGCAACCGTTGTCGCCATCAAGAAATATGGTGAGAATGAGGATTTCACCCTTACCTGCTCGTTCACCGATGAACTGAAGATTGACCAGAGTATCAGTCATAACGGCGTGTGTCTCACCGTGGTCAGCATCGATGGCGACCGCTACACGGTCACAGCCATGAAAGAGACGCTCGACCGCTCCAATCTCGGCTTGCTCAAGGTGGGCGACAAGGTCAATGTCGAGCGCTCCATGCTGATGAACGGGCGCCTCGATGGTCATATCGTGCAGGGCCATGTCGATGAGACAGCAGAGTGCGTGGATATGAAGGATGCTGATGGAAGCACTTACTTCACGTTCCGTTATCGCGCAGACAAGGAGATGGCACGCCGCGGCTATTTCTGCGTTGACAAAGGATCGGTGACCGTCAATGGCGTGTCGCTCACTGTCATTGCTCCTACCGATAACACTTTTACCGTGGCTATCATTCCTTACACGCGTGAGCATACCAACTTCCACGATATCACGATCGGTTCCAAGGTCAACATCGAGTTTGACATCTTAGGGAAATATATAGCGCGTTTAAGACATTTCGAGGAATAATCATCACTTTGCGGTTGGTGGCCGCCACTAAGGGCGGCCACTGCAAAGCATCAGATTGTCATTGTTACGAATCTTAAACATTCTGCCAACTATTGTTAATAATCTAACCTTTAGATAAACCTTTTGTTTGCTTATTCATCAAACCACTAAACGAATATAATAGAGAAAACAGATTATTTAGTGTTTATGATGAACAAAGCATCTGCCACCTTCATTGTGGCGAGCCTCGCGCTGTTCTCCTTGCATGTCTCTGCCTGGACATGGACCTTGCAGGAATGTATCGATTATGCGCTGGCCAACAACATCACGATTCAGAAGAATCGCATTTCCAAACTCTCAGCTGTGGAAGATGTCAAGCAAAGTCAGGCGGCTCTGCTCCCCACCCTTTCTGCTTCCACTTCTCAAAGCGTAGCTTACAACCCATGGCCGGAACAAGGATCTTACACCGTACAAGGCTCAAGAGTTCAAACCCAGGTGGATAAGACCTATTACAACGGCTCCTATGGTATCAACGCCAACTGGACGGTGTGGAACGGGAATCAGAACCGAAACAAGATTGCACTGAACAAGCTCACTGTTCAGCAGGCTGCCCTCGACTCTGCGCAGACGGCTAACACGCTCCAAGAGCAGATAGCACAACTCTTCGTACAGATCCTCTATTCCAAAGAGGCAGTGAAGGTCAATGAAGAGACCCTCGCTACTTCCAAGAAGACGGAGGAGCGCGGTAAGGAGTTTGTCAAAGTAGGCTCTATGAGCAAGGCAGAACTCGCACAACTCACGGCACAGCGTGCCCAGGACGAATACAGCGTCGTGTCGGCACAGAGCTCGCTCGCCGAATACAAGCGTCAACTGAAGCAGTTGCTTCAGATCACGGATCAGGAGGAGTTTGATGTGACCGCTGATAAGCCGACAGATGCTATGGCTACAGCTTCCATTCCTTCTGTAACCTCTGTTTATGATTCTGCGCTTCAATACCGCCCTGAGATCAAGAATGCGATGCTGGGCATTCAGAGCAGCGATGTGCAGATTAAGATCGCCAAGGGCCAGCGCATGCCGACCATCGGCTTGAATGCCAGCATCACGACGAACACGACGTCAATGAACAGTAACGCTTGGTCCAAGCAGTTGAAGAACAACCTCATCGGCGGTGCAGGATTCACTGTGAGCATTCCGCTCTTCGACAATCGTCAGGCTAAGACAGCTATCAATAAGGCTATTCTTTCGAAGCAAAGTTATCAGCTCGATCTGAGAGACAAGCAGACACAGCTCTACTCCACCATCGAGAACTATTGGCTCCAGGCTTACAACAATCAGGCTCAATACAAGAGTGCCAAAGCTACAACAGCAAGTGCACAGGAGAGCTACGACCTGCTTCAGGAACAGTTCAAGCAGAACCTCAAGAACGTCATTGAGCTCCTCAATGGCAAGGATCAGCTTCTCAAGGCTAAGCAGAGTGAGCTGCAGGCCAAGTATCTCGCCATCCTCAACATCGACTTGCTGAACTTCTACAAGGACGGCACATTGAAGAAATAAGAAAATAAAAAAAACTATTATACAATGAAGAAGAAAAAGATCAGCGGCGTTTGGATCATCGTTGGAGTGGTTGTCGCCATCGCCGTAATAGCCTGGTTGCTTTCACGCACTAAGAAAGACGACACCGTGAACTTCACCACAGAAGCTGTGGCTCCCGCCAACATCGAGAACAGTGTCACGGCTACAGGTAGTATCGAGGCCGTAAAGACCGTCACTGTAGGTACCCAGGTATCAGGTATCATCGACAAACTGTATGTCGACTACAACAGTGTGGTCAAGAAAGGTCAGGTCATCGCCGAGCTCGACAAGCAGAACCTGCAGAGCCAACTCAATTCTTCAAAGGCTGCGCTCTCTGAGGCTCAGGCAAACTTAACGAGTGCTTTGAGTGACCTCGCTTATCAGAAAGCCAACTACGAGCGCTATCGCACACTCTATAAGAAAGGACTCATCTCTGCCAACGACTATGAGCAGGCTCGCCTGAGCTGGCAGACGGCTGCTGCAACTGTAGCTCAGCGTCGCGATGCCGTGGCTTCAGCAAGAGAAGAGGTCAACCGCGCTCAGACGAACCTTAGCTATGCGGTCATCACCTCACCTATCGATGGTGTGGTCATCTCCAAGAGTGTTGAGGAAGGTCAGACCGTGGCAGCAAGCTATTCTACTCCTACCCTCTTCACCATTGCAAAGGATCTGAAGGATATGCGTGTGATTGCTGATGTCGACGAGGCTGATATCGGCGGTGTGAAAGTAGGTCAGCGTGTGACTTTCACGGTTGATGCTTATCCCGATGATACCTTCGAGGGCTCCGTCACCCAGGTACGTCAGGAAGCTACGACAACAAATAATGTCGTGACTTACGAGGTCGTCATCAGTGCTCCCAACCAGGATCTGAAGTTGAAGCCAGGCCTTACCGCCAACGTCACGATCTATACGCAAGAGACCAAGGGCGTGCTGAGTGTTCCTTCCAAGGCACTGCGCTTCACACCTGAGAAAGATGCTGTCGGCGGCAGAAAGATTAAAGATGTCGCCAATGCAAAGAATAAGGTATGGACGCTGGAAGGTAACACACTCGTAGCTCACAGAGTGACGATTGGTGCCACAGATGGTACCCATACTCAGATCCTCAGCGGTATCAAGAAGGGACAGAAAGTCATCACAGGATTTGCTGCCACACAGACGACAGACGATTCTGACGATGCCAGTTCTTCTGACAATACGCAGAGTCCGTTTGCACCCGGCCCGAAGGGAGACAAGAAAAAGTAACACGAAGGAGAAACAACTATGGATAAGGATAAGGACAAGAAAGTCGTTATCGAGCTGCAGGATATCAAGCGCGACTTCCAGGTGGGTGACGAGACGGTCCATGCCTTGCGCGGCGTCTCCTTCAAGATCTACGAAGGAGAATTCGTGACCATCATGGGTAAGTCAGGCTCTGGTAAGTCGACGCTCCTCAATCAGCTCGGATGTCTCGACACCCCGACGAGTGGCGAGTACTACCTCGATGGGGTACCCGTGCGTGAGATGTCCCGCTCCCAGCGCGCTGTGCTGCGTAACCGCAAGATCGGGTTCATCTTTCAGAACTACAATCTTCTTCCGAAAACGACAGCCGTTGAGAACGTGGAGCTCCCGCTGATGTACAACCCCGATGTATCGGCCAAGGAGCGTCATCAGCGCGCCATAGACGCGCTGGAAGCCGTAGGCCTCGGTGACAGACTCTATCACAAGTCGAACCAGATGTCTGGTGGTCAGATGCAGCGTGTGGCTATCGCCCGAGCCTTAGTCAACAACCCCGCCGTCATCCTCGCCGATGAGGCCACGGGTAACCTCGACACGCGCACGAGCTTCCAGATCCTCGTGCTTTTCCAGAAGCTCTACGCCGAAGGTCACACAATCATCTTCGTCACCCATAACCCCGACATCGCCAACTACTCCTCGCGCAACATCGAGATTCGCGATGGAAGGGTCATCAGTGATGAGTACAACAACAACATCAAGGATGCGGCAAAAGCCCTCGCGGAATTGCCGGCAAACACAGATGAGTGATAGAGAATTAATGTTACTATGAATTACACGAACTTATTCAAGATAGCACTTCGTGCCATCGGAGCCAACAAGATGCGGTCGTTCCTCACGGCCCTCGGCATCATCATCGGTGTGGCTTCCGTCATCACGATGCTCGCCATCGGTCAAGGCTCCAAGCGGAGCATCCAGGCGAACATTGCTGAGATGGGTTCCAACATGATCATGATCCACCCGGGTCAGGACATGCGAGGTGGCGTTCGTCAGGATGCCTCCTCCATGGAGACGCTGAAGCTCACCGACTATGAGGCGCTGAAAAACGAATGCAACTATATCAAAGCTATCTCACCGGTAGTGAACAGTTCCGGACAGTTTATCTACGGCAACAACAACACGCAGTCGACACTCTACGGTGTCAACCGCGACTACCTCACGATACGTCAGCTAACTGTTGCCGATGGCGACTGCTTCACCGATGAAGACATCAAAGCCAATGCCAAGGTCTGTATCCTCGGACAGACCGTTGCCGATTATCTTTTCCCTAATGGAGGAGATCCTGTCGGCAAAGTGATTCGATTCAACTCTACGCCTTTCCGCGTCATAGGCGTACTGAAAAAGAAAGGCTACAACTCCATGGGTATGGACCAGGATGACCTTGTGCTGGCACCTTATACCTCGGTAATGAAACGAATTCTCTCACAGACTTATCTGTCTGAGATCCAGGCATCAGCTATCACGGAAGGTGTCACGGACCAGGCCGTTGATGAGATGACAAAGATTCTTCGTCGCACTCATAAATTGAAAGATGCTACCGATACGCAGGTAGCGGATGAGGACGACTTCAACATCCGCTCTCAGGAAGAGCTCTCCACGATGATGAACTCTACCACGAACATGCTGACGATCTTGCTCGGCTGTGTGGCTGGTATCTCACTCGTCGTCGGTGGTATCGGCATCATGAACATCATGTATGTGAGTGTCACGGAGCGCACACGAGAGATCGGCTTACGCATGAGTGTGGGTGCCCGAGGTGTCGACATCCTCAACCAGTTCCTCATCGAAGCCATCATGATGTCGGTCACAGGTGGCCTCATCGGAATCATCCTCGGCGTAGGTGCCAGCTATGCAGTCAAACTCATAGCCAACTGGCCTATCTACATCGAGCCTTGGACCATCCTCATGTCGTTCGCTGTCTGCACCTTCACCGGTGTCTTCTTCGGATGGTATCCCGCTAAGAAAGCTGCTATGCTTGACCCGATTGAGGCTATCAGGTACGAGTAACAAATCGTAACGGCAACGCGTCACATATGAGACGGCAACGCGACACATATGGGGCGGTAACGCGACACATATGGGGCGGTAACGCGTCACATATGCGTCGCGTTCGCTTTTAAGACAATGGGCATAATCTATAGATCCTTTTTCACAAGTTAAAAACACTTAAACAGTATGATTGAATGTCTTATTTTCTTATCTTTGCAGAAAAATTAAGTAATATAAAGATTCAAGAAAATGAGACATCTTAAGTTCATTCTTATGTCCGCTGTTGCCACGCTACTTTTCGCAGCATGTGGCACAACATCTACAGTTCCAATCACGGGTCGTAAACACAACCTGCTCGTTTCAGACGCTCAGGTGCTCAGTCTGAGTAACCAGCAGTATTCTGAGTTTATGAAGACAGCCAAGCTCTCCACCAATGCTGCCAACACAGCCATGGTAAAGCGCGTAGGAACACGTCTCGCCAATGCTGTTGAGACCTATCTGAGGAACAACGGTATGGCTGACGAGATAAAGAACTATTCTTGGGAGTTCAACCTCGTACAGAGCAATGAGGCCAATGCTTTCTGTATGCCTGGTGGCAAGATAGTGGTCTATGAAGGCTTGCTGCCTATCACACAGAACGAGGCGTCCCTGGCCATCGTCCTTGGTCACGAGATTGCTCACGCTGTAGCCAAGCATTCTGCCGAGCAGATGTCAAAGAAGATTCGTCAGCAGTACGGTACTCAGATTGGTGGAGCTGTCCTAGGTCAGGTTCTCGGCAGTGATGCAGCCAATATCGCAACTTCTATTGCTCAGCAAGGCTTCAATCTCGCCAACCTCAAATACAGCCGTGACGATGAGAGTGAGGCAGACCATATGGGACTGATTTTCGCAGCTATGGCAGGCTACGATCCTGAAGTTGCCATTCCGTTCTGGAAGCGTATGGCTTCGAGCAGCAGTAGCAACGAGAGCGATTTCCTCTCCGACCACCCTTCAGATGCTAAGCGTATTGCTGCTATTGAGAAGGAGATGCCTGAAGCAATGAAGTACTATGAGGCTTCCGGCTATGCCAAGAAGACCACCACAACAACCAAGACTACTACGCGGAAGAGCACCAAGAAGTCTACGACAAGACGTAGAAGATAAGGCATCTTTCACCATTAATCCCAAACAACATCTATGATAGACTATCTCTCCTCAAACCTTTGGCTGGTATGGACGCTTGTATGCGTCCTTGCCCTCATCTTGGAAGTGTCGTCGGGCACGTTCTATCTCATGTGCTTTGCCGTAGGTGCAGCATGCTCTATCATCACCTCCCTGTTTCCCACTCCTTTCTGGGTGCAGGTGGTGGTGTTTGCTGTAGCCTCGGCTATTTGCGTATTCTGCGTTCGTCCGTTTGTGGTCAGGTATGTCCACCCGGGCCACGACAATCGCGTGAGCAATGCTGACGCACTTATCGGGCGAACAGGAACTGTCATTGAGCCTATCACCCCGGAGAAAGCCGGATACGTGAAAGTGGACGGCGATGAGTGGCGTGCCGTGACCGATGATGGCGAGATCATTCCCAAAGGTGAGGAAGTAGTCATCAAGAAACGAGACAGCATCATCGTTACCGTTAGCAAGAAATAATTTTATTTTTAACCCAAAACTCATAAACCCATGATCGGATTCTATGTTCTCATCGGACTCGTTGTCCTCGTGCTCATCTTTGCCAAGATGGCAATCGTCATCATCCCACAGAGTGAGACACGTATCATTGAGCGCCTCGGCAAATACTATGCGACGCTCAAACCAGGCATCAACATCATCATCCCATTCATTGACCGGGCAAAAGTTATCGTCACTTATCAGCGTGGACGCTACACATACAGTAACCATATCGATCTCAGAGAGCAAGTGTATGATTTTGACAAACAGAATGTTATCACGAAGGATAACATCCAAATGCAGATCAATGCCTTGCTCTATTTCCAGATTGTAGACCCTTTCAAAGCCGTTTATGAGATCAATAACCTCCCCAACGCCATTGAGAAGCTCACGCAGACAACGCTCCGTAACATCATCGGCGAGATGGAGCTCGACCAGACGCTGACCTCGCGCGATGTCATCAACACAAAACTGCGTGGCGTGCTCGACGACGCTACCAACAAATGGGGCATCAAAGTAAACCGCGTAGAACTGCAGGATATCATTCCTCCCCAGAGCGTGCTCCAGGCTATGGAGAAGCAAATGCAGGCTGAGCGCGACAAGCGTGCTACAATCCTTACTTCTGAAGGTCAGAAGCAGGCACAGATCCTCCAATCTGAGGGCGAGAAAGCTGCGACTATCAACCGTGCAGAAGCCGACAAGCAACAGGCTATCCTCAAGGCAGAAGGTGAGGCTACGGCGCGTATCCGCAAGGCTGAGGCCGAGGCTGCTGCCATCGAGAAGATCACGCAGGCCGTAGGACAGTCGACGAACCCGGCCAACTATCTGCTTGCCAAAAACTATATTCAGATGCTTCAACAAGTGGCTTCTGGAGACAAGTCGAAGACCGTCTTCCTGCCCTACGAAGCCAGCAATCTTATGGGTAGCTTAGGAGGAATAAAAGAACTGTTTAAATAGGACAAATGAACATATGCATTGTATGCGGTGCACGCCCTAACTTCATTAAGGTGGCACCGCTCATCAGAGACATTAAAAAGAGCAAGGACGATACAACATCTTCTTGTACAGTCGATATGCAACTGGTCTATACAGGTGCAGAGAATGACCCAACGCTCGACAAGTCACTCTATGCCGACCTGGAGATACCTCGCCCTGACACGTTCCTCGGAGTGACGGCCACAAACCTTAGCGATATCACGGGACAGGTGATGCAAAAGTTTGAGGTCTATCTTCAGCAACATCCCACTGATACGGTTGTGGTCGTCGACGATCTCGCCTCTACGATGGCAGTAGCTATCGTAACGAAGAAGCATGGCATCCGCCTCGCTCATATCGCTGCCGGAACACGCTCCTTCGATATCAACATGCCGAAGGAGGTGAACCGACTCGTCATCGACGGTCTCTCTGATATTCTTTTCACTGCCGGAGCAAGCAACAACTCCATCGCCAACCGTGAAGGTGCCGAGCTCTCAAAGGTCTACATGGTGGGTAACATCCTCATGGACAACCTGCGGTTTATCCACGACAAGCTGCAGAAGCCCGCTGTCATTGATGAGTTAGGCCTCAAGGGTAAAGATTATTTCGTGTTCACGCTGAACCGCAAGGCGCTCATTGCCAACAAGGAGAATCTGAAACTCATGGTGAAAGCCATCATCGACAATGCCGGAGACACACCTGTCATTGCCCCATTGCGGGGCTTAGCCTCTGAGGCCGTAAATGGTTTCCTCAGTGATGCTGATAAGAAGACGTTCCATATCGTCGATCCTCTGCCCTACCTCGAGTTCTCCTGGCTCACGGAGAATGCCAAGGCCATCATCACCGACTCAGGCAATGTAGCCGAGGAAGCGACATTCAACCATGTGCCGTGCATCACCCTCAACTCCTATACGGAGAATATTGAGACCGTGAAGATTGGTACCAATGTGCTCGTAGGTGAAGATGCACAGACCTTGGGCACGGCCGTTGCTGATGCAGCAGTAGGCAAGTGGAAGGAAGGAGCACTGCCCGACAGATGGGATGGTCGCAGCGCCGACCGTATGCTGAGAATTCTCGAAGGAGAGAAAGCATAACTTGGGAGAAGACAGAAGACCAAAAGTCCAGAGGTTCAGTCAAATGATAATGCAAATCTATACTTTAGGTAATGACTGAACTTCTGGACTTCTGTTTTCTGGACTTCTAAATTTGTATTTTTATGAGATCTCTCCTGCAAGCGACTGATTCATCAATCCACGGATGATATTCGCATCCGAATACATTCCCTGCAAGAACATCAGTTTGGTGATAGCCGCTTCCACGGTACCGTCATGCCCCGATACCACACCGAGATCCATGAGCTGATAACCCGTATCGTAGCGGTTCATTACCACGCTTCCAGCCACACACTGACTGATGTTCACAATCGTTACACCACGTTGCGCCGCACGTTTAAGCAGCGGCATCAGCCAGTCGTTGTGCGGAGCATTACCACTGCCGAAAGTACGCATGACGATACCGCGCAGCGCAGTAGAATCGAGGATATTCCTGAAGATGCGCTCTTGGATACCAGGAAAGATACTGAAAACCAATACGTTTTCATCCATGGCATAATGCGGTATCATGCGCTTTGAAAAGTCGGGGCGGAGGATATGATGGTCAGCGAACGTGAAGTTTACTCCAGCATCACACAGATGCGGATAGTTGAAACTGTTGAAAGCATAGAAGCCTTCCGCATTGATTTTCGTTGAGCGATTACCACGTAACAGTCTACCACTGAAATAGATACATACCTCTGGCACCCGCGCATGGCCTTCCTCGTCTTTCATGGCAGCCAATTCGATGCTTGTGATAAGATTTTCCTTGCCATCGGTACGAAGCTGGCCAATAGGCAGTTGTGAGCCCGTCAAGATAACAGGCTTCGTAAGGTTCTCCAACATGAACGACAAAGCCGAAGCCGTGTAAGCCATCGTGTCAGTGCCATGGAGAATCACGAAACCATCGTATTGCTCATAGTTGCGCGCTATAATTCTTACAAGCTGGGCCCAGTTCTTTGGCATCATGTCACTGGAGTCGATAGGAGGCGTGAACTGATAGACATCCACATTCACATTCTTGCGGATGAGATTAAACTCTGGCATAGAGTTCTCAAGGTGATTGAAGTCGAGCGGCTCCAATGCTCCCGTCTGAGGGTTCTGCCCCATGCCAACGGTTCCACCTGTGTATATGAGTAATACTTTATTCATCGTTCTATTCTTCGTGATTTTCCTGCTCAAAATTCTCTTTATGGAGATATTGATGCTGATTGACCCGTCTATAAGTCTCGGCTTCTTCCAAGAGCTCATTCAACTTCTTCGAACGTTCCTCGCTGAGCAAGCCTTTGTTTCTCATCTTGCGATTATATTTAAGCCAGTTAACCAGCTTCATGTCTTCTTGGTGGTACTTGGAAGGTCTATGCTTGTTCTTTTTTAAATAAGCCATATACGCATTCCACGACTTCAACCAATGTTCTTCTGTCATTGTTATCCCCTATATAAATGTAAACGCTAAACGCTTGTTATTCTATCTGCAAAATTACATATTTTTCTTTACCATCTATTATTTTTCCAATAATAAATTTCGCCTAATCCTTTATACTTTGAAAAATAAGTCTTAACTTTGCAGAAACAAAGCATTCGATAACTTAGAAAATGAAAAAAATCCTCCTTTCAACAGTGTTGTTTGCAATTCTCTTCTTTGTTGGGAGTTGCCAAAGCATGCGTAATTTCACTTATTTCCAGAACATCGACACGTTAAACTTAGCACCATCCAAGGGACTTCCCGAGACTAAGATTATGCCGAACGATGAGTTGACTATTATTGTAAAGACTTCTAACCCGGAAGCATCCGAGCCTTTCAACCTCTTTTCGAATAATAGCAGTTTCAATACTACCAATAACAACATCAGGGGCTATCTCGTCAACAATGATGGTACCATCAACTTTCCTGTGCTCGGTAGAATTCATGTCGGTGGCATGACACGCCCAGAGATTGAAGACACCATTGCATCCATGCTAAAGCCTTATCTCTCTGCAAAGGAGAAACCTGTTGTGATTTGCCGGCTGAAGAGTTTCCACGTAACGATGATCGGTGAGCTCGGCTCTAAGGTTCTTGATGTGCCTGAAGAGAAAATGAACATCGTAGAAGCCATTGCTCAGGCAGGTGACCTCAATATGTACGGCAAGCGCACAAATATTCTTCTTGTTCGCGAAGACTCTACAGGCGAGAAGCATATCCACCGTTACGACATGACGAAAGGACAGATTTTCAATGATCCTTACTATTACCTCAAGCAGAACGACATTGTCTACGTTCAGCCGACAAAGCAGAAGACCGTGCAGTCGTCTACAGGTCAGTGGACAACCCTGTGGATCACTATCTTAGGATGGGCAACAACTGTAGCTACACTGGTATTGAGCATCTTAAAATAACGCATCTTAATACATCGTCATAACACTCATATAAAATATAAGAGGAATAACATTAATGGAATATAACATCCATGAAGACTGCGGCGTAGCTTTGATACGCCTTCTCAAGCCATTGAGCTATTACCAGAAGAAATACGGAAGCTGGAAATGGGGTCTGGGCAAACTCTATCTGATGATGGAGAAGCAGCACAACCGCGGTCAGGAAGGTGCCGGAATAGCATCTGTCAAGCTCAACACCAAGCCCGGACACGAATACATGTTCAGGGAGAGAGCAGAAGGCGCCAACGCCATCACCGAGATTTTCGGTGAGGCTAATCGTCAGATCAGACAGGTGATGAAAGAGGAGGAAGTGGACACCGAGGCCTACGATGAGCTGCCTTTCGCCGGCGAGCTTTATATGGGCCATCTGCGCTATTCTACCACCGGAAAGAGTGGTGTGAAATATGTGCACCCGTTTCTGCGCCGTAACAACTGGAAAGCGAAGAACCTCTGCATCTGCGGCAACTTCAATATGACCAATGTGGAGGAGGTATTCAAAGACCTCACCAAGCAAGGTCAGTGCCCGCGTATCTACAGCGATACTTATATCACGTTGGAGCTCATGGGCCATCGCCTCGACCGTGAGGTAGAGCGCAACTTCATCAACGCTAAGCAGCGTGGACTGCATGATACGGACATCACGCGCTTCATCGATCAGCATGTACGCATGGAGAATGTCCTCAAGACCACGATGAACCATTTCGATGGCGGTTACGTTATGTGTGGCATCACCGGTAGTGGCGAGATGTTTGCAATGAGAGATCCTCATGGCATACGTCCCGCTTTTTGGTATAAGAACGACGAGGTGGTCGTGCTCGCCTCCGAGCGCCCCGTGCTTCAGACGACCTTCGACCTCGAATACGACGACATCCACGAGCTCACACCCGGCGCAGCGCTTCTCGTCAGAGCCAACGGTGAATCGCTCGAAAAGCAGATCCTCCCGGAAGAGGAAGACTATAAGTGCTCCTTTGAGCACATCTACTTCTCGCGCGGCTCCGACAAGGACATCTACCGCGAGCGTAAGCAGCTCGGTGAACAGCTCACCCCGCAGGTCCTTGATGCTGTAGGCGGAGACACGGCACATACCGTCATCTCCTTCATTCCGAACACCGCAGAGGTGGCTTACTATGGACTGCTCGAAGGCTTCAAGAACTATCAGCGGGAGCAGGATATCAATTCGATACTGACCCTTGGTCACCAACCCAACTACGATGAATTGAAGACGATTCTCAGCCGTAACGTGCGCTCTGAGAAAGTGGCCTGGAAAGATATCAAGCTCCGCACCTTCATCACGGAGGGCACGGCACGCGATGACCTTGCAGCCCACGTCTACGATGTCACCTACGGCTCGATAGAGCCCTATAAAGACAACCTCGTCATCATCGACGACAGTATCGTGCGTGGTACGACACTGAGAAAAAGTATCCTCCATATCCTCGACCGTCTGCATCCGAAGAAGATCGTCATCGTCAGTTCCGCTCCGCAGATCCGCTATCCGGACTATTATGGCATCGACATGCCGAGCCTCGAGGAGTTCTGCGTCTTCCGCGCTACGATAGCCCTGATCCATGACCGCGGCATGGAGCAGCTCATCCACGACACTTACAAAGCTTGTAAGGCCGAGCTGGAGAAACCTCTGAAAGAGATGCACAACCGCGTGCGCGACATCTACAAGCCGTTCACCGTGGAGGAGATCAATCGCAAGATTGTGGAGATGCTCAAGCCTGATGACATGAAGACTCCTGTCGACATCGTCTATCAGTCGCTCGACGGTCTCCATCGCGCTATCCCCGAGAACCGTGGCGACTGGTACTTCTCCGGCCACTACCCCACTCCGGGCGGAAAGAGAATGTGTATTCAGGCGTTCATCAATTATTATGAGAGCGTCTACGGAAAATCAAATCTTGGTATCTAATCCTGCCATCAACAGTGGCGACCAATCAATAAAGCTTCTAAAACAACATCAGATGAAGAATGTTACCTTGATATTATCCGACGGCACGAAGTTTCATGGCAAGTCTTTTGGCTATGACGCTCCTGTAGCCGGCGAGGTTGTTTTCAACACCGCCATGATGGGTTATCCGGAATCGCTGACGGACCCATCTTATGCCGGGCAAATCCTTACGTTCACCTACCCGCTCATCGGCAACTACGGTGTGCCTCCTTTCACGTTTGAGAAGAACGGACTACCGACATTCATGGAGAGTGACAAGATCTATGTCGCCGCTATGATCTGCGCCGACTACAGTGAGCAGTTCAGCCACTGGAATGGTGTGGAGACGTTGGCCTCCTGGCTTAAGCGCGAGCACATCCCCGGCATCACGGGCATCGACACACGTCAGCTGACAAAGGTGCTGCGCGAGCATGGTGTCATGATGGGATCCATCGTGTTTGACGATGAGCCTGAGAACATTCCTCATGCCGACTACTCCGGCGTCAACTTCGTAGACAAGGTGTCCTGCAAGGACATCATCCGCTACAATGAGGGCGCAGGAAAGAAAGTGGTGCTCGTCGACTGCGGTGTCAAGGCAAACATCATCCGCTGTCTCATCAACCGCGGCGTGGAGGTTATCCGTGTGCCTTGGAACTATGACTACACGAACATGGAGTTTGACGGATTGTTCCTCGCCAATGGTCCTGGCGATCCTGACACTTGCCAGGCTGCCGTAGACATTCTTAAGAAACAGTTGAGCTCCAGCCGCAAGCCCGTCTGCGGTATCTGCATGGGTAACCAACTTCTCGGCAAGGCAGCAGGCGCTACGATCTACAAGCTCAAATATGGTCACCGCTCACACAACCAGCCCGTGCGTCTTGTGGGTACGAACCACTGCTATATCACTTCTCAGAACCACGGTTATGCCGTAGACGCTTCGACCCTCGGTCCCGACTGGGAGGAGCTCTTCGTCAATATGAACGACGGTTCCAACGAGGGCATCCGTCACAAGACGAATCCTTGGTTCTCCTCACAGTTCCATCCTGAGGCTTGCTCAGGCCCTGTGGACACTGAATTTATGTTCGACAAGTTTATTGAAACATTGAAATAATGAAAAACAACGATATAAAGAAGGTTCTTCTTCTCGGCTCCGGCGCCTTGAAGATTGGTGAGGCAGGTGAGTTCGACTACTCCGGTTCTCAAGCACTGAAGGCTCTGCGCGAGGAAGGCATTGAGACCGTACTTATCAACCCTAACATCGCTACGGTGCAGACCTCCGAGGGTGTGGCTGACCAGATCTATTTCCTCCCCGTCCAGCCTTACTTCGTGGAGCGGGTCATCGCCAAGGAACATCCAGACGGCATTCTCCTCTCCTTCGGTGGACAGACGGCACTCAACTGCGGTGTGAAGCTCGAAGAAAGCGGCGTATTGGAGAAATACAACGTGAAAGTGCTCGGTACCCCCGTGCGTGCCATCATGGACACCGAGGACCGCGAGCGCTTCGTCGAGAAGCTCGATGAGATCGATGTCAAGACCATCAAGAGTGAGGCCTGCGAGAACATGGATCAAGCGCTCAAGGCTGCTCACGACCTGGGTTACCCCGTCATCATCCGCGCTGCTTATGCACTCGGTGGATTGGGCTCCGGCTTCGCTGACAACGACGACGAGCTTCGTAAGATCTGTGAGAAAGCGTTCTCGTTCTCTCCGCAGGTGCTCGTGGAGAAGAGTCTGAAAGGATGGAAGGAGATTGAGTATGAGGTCGTTCGCGATGGCTACGACAACTGCATCACGGTCTGTAACATGGAGAACTTCGACCCACTCGGCATCCACACGGGTGAGAGTATCGTCATCGCTCCGTCGCAGACACTCACCAACTCAGAATATCATAAGCTGCGCGCACTCTCTATCAAGATCGTGCGCCATATCGGTATCGTAGGCGAGTGCAACGTACAGTACGCTTTCGATCCGAATTCAGAGGACTACCGCGTCATCGAAGTCAACGCCCGTCTGTCGCGCTCCTCAGCCCTCGCTTCTAAGGCTACCGGTTATCCCCTCGCCTTCGTGGCTGCCAAGCTCGGACTGGGCTATGGCCTCTTCGAACTGAAGAACTCTGTCACAAAGACTACCTCTGCATTCTTTGAGCCGGCTCTCGACTATGTCGTCTGCAAGATTCCTCGTTGGGACCTCAGTAAGTTCCGCGGTGTAGACAAGGAGCTCGGCTCCAGCATGAAGTCAGTCGGTGAGGTGATGGCTATCGGTCGTAACTTTGAGGAAGCTATCCAGAAGGGTCTCCGTATGATCGGTCAGGGTATGCACGGATTCGTTGAGAACAAGGAGCTTGAGATTCCCGATATCGACAAGTCACTGCGTGAGCCTACCGACAAGCGTGTCTTCGTCATCTCCAAGGCTATGCACAAGGGCTACACCGTGGATGAGATTCACGACTTGACGAAGATCGACCGCTGGTTCCTCTATAAGCTTAAGCATATCATCGATATCGATGAGCGTCTGAAGAAATGCAATATCAACACGCTCGACAAAGAGCTGCTGCGTGAGGCTAAGGTCTATGGCTTCACCGACTTCCAGATTGCACGCGCCGTGGGTCTGGAGAAAGAGATCGGCAACATGCACAAGGCGCTGCTCGTCGTGCGCAGTCTCCGCAAAAACTATGGCATCCTACCTGTCGTAAAGCAGATTGATACGCTTGCTGCCGAGTATCCCGCCCAGACCAACTACCTCTACATGACCTACGCTGGTGTGAAGAGCGACATCGAATTCTCCAACGACCACCGTTCCGTCATCGTGCTTGGCTCGGGTGCTTACCGCATCGGATCCTCTGTGGAGTTCGACTGGTGTGGCGTGCAGGCGCTGCATACGATCCGCAAGCAGGGCTACCGCTCCATCATGATCAACTATAACCCTGAGACCGTGTCTACCGACTATGATATGTGCGACCGCCTCTACTTCGATGAGCTCACCTTCGAGCGCGTCATGGACATCATCGACCTTGAGCAGCCTTACGGTGTCATCGTCTCTACTGGCGGACAGATTCCGAACAACCTCGCCATGTACCTCGATGAGCAGAACGTCACCATCCTTGGTACACAGGCTAAAGATATCGACCGCGCTGAGGACCGTGCTAAGTTCTCGTCGATGCTCAATGAGCTCGGCATCAACCAGCCGGAATGGAGCGCACTGAAGAGCATGGACGACATCGATGAGTTCGTCAAGCGCGTCGGCTTCCCGGTGCTCGTGCGTCCGTCGTACGTTCTCTCCGGTGCCGCCATGAACGTTTGCTCCAACGACGATGAGCTCCACCGCTTCCTCCAGCTCGCTGCCAATGTGAGTGAGGATCACCCTGTTGTCGTGTCGAAGTTCATTGAGCACGCCAAGGAGATCGATTTCGATGCTGTGGCACGCAACGGTGAGATCATGGCTTACGCTATCTCCGAGCACATCGAGTTTGCCGGTGTCCACTCCGGCGACGCTACCCTCCAGTTGCCACCGCAGAAACTGTATGTGGAGACCGTACGTCGTATCAAACGTGTGAGCCGTAAGATCGCTGCCGCCCTGCATATCAATGGTCCGTTCAACATCCAGTATATGGCGCGCGAGAACGACATCCTCGTCATCGAGTGTAACCTGCGCAGCTCCCGTTCGTTCCCGTTCGTGAGCAAGGTTCTGAAGATCAACTTCATCGAGCTCGCTACGAAGATCATGCTCGGCGTGCCAGTGGAGAAACCAGCCAAGAGCCTCTTCGACCTCGACTATGTCGGTATCAAGGCTTCGCAGTTCTCTTTCAACCGCTTACAGAAAGCCGACCCGGTGCTCGGTGTGGACATGAGCTCTACGGGTGAGGTAGGCTGTCTCGGCGACGATACGAACCAGGCATTGCTGAAGGCTGAGCTCGCTGTCGGTCAGCGTATCCCGAAGCACACCGTGCTGCTCTCTACGGGTGGTGCCAAGCAGAAGGCTGACATGCTCGATGCTGCCAAGCGCCTCGTGGAGCACGGCTATGAGCTCTTCGCTACCCCGGGTACCTCGCGTTATCTCACCGACAACGGTGTGGAGAACACGCTCGTCTACTGGCCTTCGGAGCAGGATAAGAAGCCGCAGGCACTCGAACTGCTGCACGAGAAGAAGATCGACATGGTGGTGAATATCCCGAAGGACCTCACAGCCGGAGAATTGACCAACGGTTACAAGATCCGTCGTGCTGCCATTGACCTGAACGTGCCGCTTATCACGAACAGTCGTCTGGCTTCCGCCTTCATCAATGCCTTCACAACGCTCAAGCTCGATGACATCGACATCAAGGCATGGGGAGAATACTAAAGCCCCTTGAGCCCTTCCTCTGAATCCCAACCCCTTTCGGTTCCCCCGTTATCGGGGGCCAGGAATCCAAAGGGGAGGGGTAGTTACTTTAAATCTATTTCTCTCGTAATTATAAACAAAACAAGAAGAAAGAATACAAATGCAATGCATCTTGTGTTCTTTCTTCTTGTTAATTTATTATTTAGCAAAGTGTAAAGATCTCGCTCGGTGTTTTCCGCTTCAGCACGTCGAGGTCGAAATCAGCACCCGGCTCGTCTCCCGCCACGATGCCATGCTCTCGCAGGATCTGCTTCACTTGCTTGTCAGCCAGATCAGGATGATTGTTCTCGTCGCTGAGATGACAAAGCCAGACATGGTGAAGGTTCGGAGTGGCACACTCCACCAACGCCTGAGCACACTCCGCATTGCTCTGGTGACCATAAGGCCCCGCGATACGGTCTTTGAGATGCTGGGGATAAGGTCCTGCTTCAAGCATCTGCTGCTCATAATCGGCTTCGATGACGAGATAGTTGGCGCGTGCGATATACTGTTTCATGTCGTCGGTGAGGTGACCGATATCTGTCATGATGACAAACGTAGTGTTCTCATACCTGATCTCATAGCCCACGCAATCGGTACTGTCGTGAGGTACGCCAAAGAATGTGATGGAGAAACTGCCAATCGTAAAAGGCGTGTCTTTCATGATGACGCGCTTAAGCTCCGGAGCGATCTTCTTCCGCACGCTCCAGTTCTTTCCGATCCCCTCATGAACGCCGAGCGTGGCATAGACGGGAAGATTATAGTCATGACTCAGACACCCCACAGACCTGACGTGATCAGCATGGTCATGGGTGATGATGATTCCGAGGGCGGAGAAGAGGGAGAGGCCATAGCTCTTGAGATACTTCTTGAGCGTTCTCACGCCCACTCCCGCATCTATCACGAGCGCCTCTGTATCAGTGTAGAGCAAGCTGCAGTTGCCGCTACTCCCACTGCCAAAAGATACGAAATGTAACATTTTAGTGTCTATTTTACTACAAAGTTAGTCAAAACATTTCGTATCTTTCCATATTGGTAGTACAAAAAAGTATAAAGATTGGTTTGCTCTCTTTGATCAGAGATCACAGGATCTATGTTTTCACACGGATCTTAAAGATTTTGAAGATGGCTACGCTATTCGCTACGCAGTGATGAAACGGTACGTGTAGCCGCAAAGCGGCGTAACAATCTTTAAGATCTTTAAAATCCGTGTGAGAAAAGTGTGAGAAAAAATCCGTGTGAAGACAGATCACATGTGGGCAAGCTACAGTTTCTCCTTCAGATATCTCCCCGTGATGCTGTCCTTGCTCTTCGCGATATCCTCGGGTGTGCCTTCCGCCACGATGCGACCACCGGCATTACCACCATCGGGACCGAGGTCGATGACCCAGTCGGCATTCTTCACCACTTCGAGGTTATGCTCAATGACGATCACGGTATGACCACGCTCGATGAGCTGGTTGAACGCGTCGAGAAGTTTGGCGATGTCGTGGAAATGCAGACCTGTCGTGGGCTCATCGAAGATGAACAACGTCGGATCCTGCTTCTCCTGACCAATGAAATAAGCAAGCTTCACACGCTGGTTCTCACCACCGGAGAGCGTGGAAGAGTTCTGACCAAGCTGGATATAACCCAGTCCCACGTTCTGCAACGGCAACAAGCGACTCACAACCGTCTTCTCATTATACTGTGAGAAGAACTCGATAGCCTCGTCGACGGTCATATTGAGCACGTCGTCAATATTCTTGCCATGATACTGCACATCGAGAATCTCTTTCTTGAAGCGCTTGCCATGACATGCCTCACACGTCAGCGTAAGGTCTGCCATGAACTGCATCTCGACGGTGATGACACCTGCACCTTTACATTCCTCGCAGCGTCCGCCATCGGCATTGAACGAGAAATACTGGGGCGTGAAGCCCATCTGCTTGGCGAGGGGCTGGTCGGCAAAGACCTGACGGATAGCATCGTATGCCTTCAGATAGGTAGCGGGATTGGAACGTGTACTCTTGCCGATAGGATTCTGATCAACGAACTCCACGTGCCGCACCTTCGTCCAGTCGCCTTCCATCGACGAATATTCACCCGGCTGGTCAGCGACCTCATTGAGTCGGCGCTTGAGAGCCGGATAAAGGATGCCTTTGACGAGGCTCGACTTACCCGAGCCTGAGACACCGGTCACGGCTGTGAGCACATTGAGCGGGAAGCGGGCGTCGACACCCTTGAGGTTGTTCATGCGACAACCCTTGAGCAGGATGCTGAGGTTCCACTGGCGACGCGACTGTGGTACAGGGATCTGCTCCTCACCGGCAAGATATTTCACCGTATAGCTCCGTGGGAACTTCTTCACGGCGTCGGTCCAGAACTGCTTGGCTGTTTCTTTCGAGTTGGGATCGGGATGGGGCGTCATGCTACATACGATCTCACCACCATTGCGGCCTGCATCGGGGCCGATGTCCACGAGCCAGTCGGCAGAGCGCATCACTTCCTCGTCGTGCTCCACAACGACCACGGTGTTGCCCTCATGCTGCAGCTCACGGAGCACATGGATGAGTCGGTCGGTATCGCGACTGTGCAATCCGATACTCGGCTCATCGAGGATATAGAGTGAACCCACAAGCGGGGAGCCCAAAGATGTCGTCAGGCGTGCACGCTGACTCTCACCACCGGAGAGTGTGCTGGCTCGACGCCCGAGCGTAAGATAGCCAAGACCCACCTCCACGAGGAACCCAAGACGCGAACGAATCTCGGTGAGCAGCCGGCGAGCGATCTGCTCCTCATGCTCCGTGAGCGTGAGGTCGTCGAACCACTGCTTGAGCTTGTCGACGGGCATCTCTACGAGATCCGTGATGGCCATATCGTTGATCTTCACCCATGTTGCTTCCTTCCTCAGACGGGTACCATGACACTCCGGACACACTGTCTTGCCACGGTAGCGGCTCATCATGACACGATACTGGATCTTATACTGGTTCTCCTTCACCATCTCGAAGAAAGCATCGATGCAGACAGCACTGTGCTTCAGCTTGCCTTTCGAATCGTGGTCGCCGGGGAAGCCATGCCACAGCTGGTCCTTCTGCTTGCGCGTGAGGTCATAGTAAGGCGTGAAGATCGGGAAGTCGAACTCCTTCGCGCGGCGGCAGAATGCTTCCTGCCACTCTTTCATCTTCTCACCATGCCAGCACTGCACACAACCGTCGTAGACCGACAAGGAGCTGTTGGGGATAACGAGACGCTCATCGATACCGATGACACTGCCGAAGCCCTCACACGTAGGACAGGCTCCGGCGGGAGAGTTGAACGAGAACATATTGTCGTTGGGCTCCTCAAACGTGATGCCATCGGCCTCGAAGCGGGAAGAGAAATCGAAACTGACATTGGAAGGAACCATCACGATGCGGCAGGCACCATGACCTTCATACATGGCCGTCTCCACAGAGTCAGTGATACGCGATACCACGTCTTTCTCCTTAGAGACACTCAGACGGTCAATGATGAGAAATATTGTATTATCCGAATCTTTTGCAGTATCATCCTCCAAGAGATTCTCAAGTCGCACAACTTCATTGTTCACAAGGATGCGCGTATAACCCTCCCGCAGATAAGTCTCAAGCTGCTGCTGAAGGGTGCGGCCCTCGGTAGGCGTCACGGGAGCAACGATCATCACCTTAGTGCCCTCAGCAAGAGACAGCACCTTATCGACGACATTCTGCGGTGTATCTTTCGTCACCTCCTGCCCGCTGATCGGCGAATAGGTCCTGCCGATACGCGCATAGAGCAGGCGCAGATACTCGTAGATCTCCGTAGAGGTGCCAAGGGTAGAGCGCGGGTTACGCGCCGCCACTTTCTGCTCGATGGCGATAGCGGGTGGCAGACCTTTGATATAGTCGCACTCCGGTTTCTTCATACGACCGAGGAACTGGCGGGCATAGGATGAGAGGCTCTCCACGTAGCGGCGCTGACCTTCGGCATAAAGAGTATCGAAGGCAAGGCTCGATTTACCCGAACCAGAAACGCCCGTCATCACAATAAACTTATCGCGGGGCAACTTCAAGCTGATGTTCTTGAGGTTATTGACCCTCGCTCCTTTTATCTCAATATATTCTTGTTTGTCCATCATTCTATATTCATTAATTAAATGCAAAGGTAGAAAATGTTATTGAGAAACCGCGTTTTTTTATTAACTTTGCAAAGTAATAAATTGAGATAAATGAAATTGCTCGCATTCTTGAAACAGTGGACGTTGCTCGTGGCACTTGCCGTGGGCAGCATCGTCTATCTACTGTTCTCCGAGATACCCTTTCTCAAACCCATTGGGACCTTTGCAGGACCCAAACTTGTGGAGCTGCTGCCAGTTGTGATCTTCATCATGCTCTATATGACGTTTTGCAAGATCGATATGCACAACTTTAAGCCGCGCACGTGGCACTTCGCTCTGCAGATTGTGCGAACGACGCTCTCCGCCCTTGTCGTACTCGTCATCATGCACCTCACCTCGCCCGATGCGAAAATTGTATGGGAAGGTATCTTCATCATCGTCATTTGTCCGACGGCTGCTGCCGCGGCGGTAGTCACGGAGAAGCTTGGAGGTAGCATCGCCACGATGACGGTCTATATGATCATCGCCAACTGCTTCACGGTCGTCATCATTCCGCTCTTCTTCCCGATGGTGGAACGCGCAGCCAACGTCTCGTTCATGACCGCTTTCCTCCTGGTGCTCGACCGGGTGGTGAAGGTGCTTATCCTCCCGCTGATCCTCGGCCTGCTGACCCAGCGCTTCCTCCCGAAGGTCACAGCCCTCGTCAAGCGCTTGCCGAATGCTCCGTTTTATCTCTGGTCTTTCAACCTGAGCATCATCATGGGACTGTCGATGCAGACGATGCTCCACTCTCCCCTCTCGGGTACCGTGCTCGCTCTCATGCTCTTTCTCCCGCTCGTAGTGTGTATCATTCTTTTCACCATTGGCAAGGCTGTGGGTGGTATCTGGGGCTATGAGGCCCGCATCGACGGAGGACAGGCACTCGGTCAGAAGAACAATGTCGTAGGCATCTGGCTTATGCTCCATTTCCTCAACCCTGTATGTGTCATTGCGCCGTGCGCCTATGTGGTATGGCAGAATATCATCAATGCCGTGCAACTATGGTACAAGGACAAGCACGGGTATCTGAAGTGGTAATCAGTGTAGTGGCCGGTCTTGTGCCGGCCATAAGATAATGTTTGACAAATTTGAGACTCTACGCAACAATAATAAGCCTTGTCTTGCTCTCACTCTTCGTCAGTTGTTCGAAGAGTGAGGACTCTGTTGTGGACCGCCTCAATGAGAAGTCGTACGATTACCACTACCGCGACCTTGACTCCACCCGTATTTATGCCGACAGTGCACTGAGCCTCTCGAAGAATTATCCCGCAGGTCAGGCTGAGGCACTCAACAACCTTGCCTTCGTCGAGATAACAGCCATGAACTATGACAAGGCTAAGAAATATCTCGACTCTATCCGCGACCTCACCAATAACCAGATTGAGCTGCTCATCGCTGATATCCAGCAGATGAAACTCTGCCAAAAACAGTCGCGAAACAAGGACTTCTATGTCTTCAATGCGCAAGCCAAGAGACGCCTCAATCGGATTAAAGACGAGGACTTTACGCTCAACGAGCATGAACAACGGAGGTATACCTACGCCTTGTCGGAGTTTCATATCGTAGCATCGATATACTATTATTACACAGGCCTACAGCAACAGTCCAGCGACCAGATGATGGCCATTGACCCCTACGGCACTATTCAGCGAGATACGGCACAGTTGCTCAACTATTGGTACAACATCGGTGCCGGAGGCATCATCATGGGCAAGGATAAACGTAAGTTGGCGCAGACAGAGATGGGCTATCTTGCGCAGTGTTTTTTCATCTCGACAAAATATCACTATCCTTACTGGGAAGCGCAGAGCCTTCAGGCCATCTCCGAGCACTTGCAAGATCCGGCTACGCAAAAGGAGATCATCAATGACAACTTCCCTGCGATTGTAGCCGTGAACACCGATATGATGCCCGATTCGCTCATAGCCGGTAACCTTGCACAACGCGCGCTCAACCTCTTCAAAGCTTACGGCAACGTGTATCAGACCGCTGGAGGCTGGCGCACGCTCGGCGAATGCTTCTGGCATATCGGCGACAATCGCTCGGCGCTCATCTGTCTCAACCACGCGCTCGAAGACAACAAGAAAGTGGAGCAGGCGCCCGACCTCATCGCTTCTATCCGTGAAGACCTCTGCCTTGTCTACTCGGCAGCCGATGATAAGCAGAAAAGTGACTATAACCGCAATATCTATCTCGATCTGCAGGAACAGACACGACAAGACCGACAGCTCGAAGCGCGAGCTACAGAGCTCAAGTTTTCTATCCATGGACTGAATCTGCTCATAGCGATCGTGATATTGATGATCATCGTTGTCACCGTACTGCTCATTGTCTTTGCACAAATGCGCCGTAAGAGTGATGACACCTTTTCCATCTCCCGTCTGCTGGCTCCACTGAGTGAGTGGCAGAAGCATAATGTGGAGACTATCCAACATAAACGCGAGCATTTTGAGGAGATACAGGAAGCAACGGATGTGGCTCGCCTACACCTTCAACAGAACAGACAACGGAACCTTGAACAGCGTGCTAAGGTGCAGCTCGTTTGCAGCATTCTGCCACTCATCGACCGAATGGTGAATGAGGTTAAACGACTGAGGCAGTCGAAGAATGCTGAAGAATCGGAAAGTCCTAAACAACAGCAGATCGACTGCGAGCGCCTGCAGTATGTTGAAGAGCTCACCGACAGCATCAATGAATACAACAATATCCTTACAAAGTGGATTCAGATGCGACAAGGCGAACTGAGTCTGAAAATAGAGAACTTCTCCTTGCAAAAGATCTTTGACATAGTCAGCCACAGTGCCATGAGCTTCTCGCTCAATGGTATTCGCCTTGTTGTGAAGCCAACTGACGCTATGGTGAAAGCAGACAGCACTCTGACGCTCTTTATGGTCAACACCATCGCTGACAATGCCCGGAAATTCACACCCAAGGGTGGTACCGTGACGATTGAAGCGAAGCCGCTTCCGCAGAAAGAAGGAGAACGTATCCCTTACATAGAGATATCGATCACGGATACTGGCAAAGGCATGAACGAAGAAACCCTCAGTCATATCTTCGACCGCGCCTATACAGGCGGCCACGGCTTCGGTCTGAAGAATTGCAAGGGTATCATTGAAAAATATAAAAAGATCAGTTCGCTCTTCAATGGTTGTCTCATTGATGCAGAGAGCACGGTGGGCAAAGGCACGCGCATCTTCTTCCATCTGCCATTGGGTAAGATGCGGATGATCATCGTCGCCCTCATGATGTCGCTGTCCTGTGCTATGTTCGGAGGAACAAAGCCGACGAATGACCGCATAGCAGCGCCCACTCAGAAAGAGAGCAAAGCAGCGATGTTCGCCGACTCTGCCTATCTTTCGAACATCCTGGGCAACTTCAACCACACGCTGCGCTATGCAGACAGTTGCCGCAAATATATACAACCTACGGACACTGCTGTGCTGCTTGATGTGAGCAATGAGGCGGCTATCGCTGCACTCGCACTACACAAGTGGGATGTGTATCAGCAGAACAACGACGTCTATACAAAGCTCTTCCGACAGGCGAGTGCAGACAGCTCCCTACCCTCTTATATCCAGTATATGCAACGGAGCAAGACCAATAAGATGGTATCCGTTGTATTGCTTATCATCCTGCTCTTAGTAATCTTTCCGGCTTGGTACTTCCTCTACTATCGACATAAACTGAACTATAAGTTCTGTGTAGAGCGAATCAATAAGATGAACGATATTCTTCTCTCCGACATCTCTGATGAGAAGAAACTCAACAGCATTCAGGAGCTTGCCGACTTTGCTCGTTTCAACCTCACAACGGAGCAGAAAAAGAAGCTACAGAATGTCGTGGAGAAGATTGAGTCAGCATTAAGACAGAATATCGCACACAGTGAAGAGATGGATACCGAGGCAGAGCTCGCCAACGATGAGTGCCAGCGCATTGAGATGGAATCGGGAAGGCTGCATGTCTCCAACAGTGTGCTCGACAACTGTCTCTCCACGCTCAAGCATGAGACCATGTTCTATCCTTCGCGTATCAAGCAGATGGTGGACAACAGCAAGACCAATATCGATGAACTGAGCGAGGTCATCAATTATTATCATGATCTATATGCCATCCTTGCGGAGCAAGCACTGCGCCAAGTGGTACCACAAAGGATGGGAAAGGAGACGACCGGATATCTGTATGATATTCTGAAGAAATGCAATGGGAACAAACCTACTGCCATAAGCGAGCTACCGAACGACACTGCGGACAACCATATTCCCAAAGAATATGTATGTATTCTTATCACGATGTCGACATACAACAACCTCACAGATGAGCAGATAGCAAACCTCTTCACACCCTATACCATCGATCTCAATCTCTTGCTCTGTCGGCAGATCGTGAGAGAGATGGGTGAAGCGACAAATCTCAGAGCCTGTGGCATTGAGGCAAGAAAAGATAATGACGGGAACGTCGTTGTGAAAATACTAATACCAAAGATATTCACCAATCAAAAAAATAATCAGAAATAAGATATGAAAGACTTCAATATCATCATTGTTGAGGATGTGCCCCTTGAACTGAAAGGCACGGAAGGAATCATCGCTAATGACATACCCGAGGCGCATGTCCTCGGAACGGCTCCCGATGAAGCAACTTATTGGAAGCTCATGCGCCAACAACAGCCCGACCTCGTATTGCTCGACCTTGGTTTGGGTGGCTCAACGACTGTCGGCGTGGAGATCTGCCGCCACACGAAACAAAGTTACCCAAAGGTGAAAGTGCTCATCTTCACGGGTGAGATTCTGAACGAGAAGCTGTGGGTGGATGTGCTCGATGCAGGCTGCGACGGCATCATCCTCAAGACAGGTGAGCTGCTCACGCGCAATGACGTGGAGGCTGTGATGAGTGGGAAGAAGCTGGTCTTCAATGAGCCTATCCTCGAGAAGATCGTGGAGCGGTTCAAGAAGAGTGTCAACAATGAGATCATGCGTCAGGAGGCCCTTATCTCTTACGATATCGATGAATACGATGAGCGTTTCCTCCGCCATCTCGCTCTCGGCTATACCAAAGAGCAGATTACGCAGCTCCGTGGCATGCCTTTTGGCGTGAAGAGCCTGGAGAAACGACAGAATGAACTTGTGAAGAAGCTCTTCCCTGAGGATAACACTGGAGTAGGCATCAACGCCACACGACTTGTAGTGAGAGCCTTACAGCTGCGCATCCTCGATCTTGACAACCTCCATCCGGATGAGGAATAAGATATTTACTTCTATTCTATAATTAATAGATGTTCAAAAGAAACTGGCTTAGTACAGCGGTAATGAGCATTATTATCGCCTATGTCGTTGTCATATTAGGTACATGGCTGTGGTCCGCAGCCATGCCCTCCTCCTCAGTGCGCCCTTTGCTGAGTGATGCGGGCATCCGCTGGTTCTTTGGTACGTTCGTCATCAATCTCGCCCAGCCCTTGCTCGTATGGATTCTATTGCTCGACATCGCATTGGGAGCATGTATAAGGAGCGGATTGGGGCAAGCGCTGAAGCAATTGTTCCGACCCAACGCCCACCTCAGCAATTTACAGAAACGAGGATTGTGGCCCGCTTTTGAGATCGTTGTATTTGAACTCATCATCATGGCCTTGCTCATTTTACCTCGTCATGCCATTCTTTTGAATATCACTGGCACACTCTACCCCAGTAGCGCATCGGTAAGTCTCATTCCCGTCCTCGCTTTCATGCTGTTGTCGGCATCCATTTTCTATGGGCTCTTCTCTGGATTAATCCACAACTACAAAGATACTGTAGCATGTGCAGTGAATGGCGGTCGTAACCTAAAAATAATTTTGTGCTTCTATGTGCTCCTTGCAGAACTGGTAGCTATCGTAAAGTATACGCTGATAAACTAAAAACAACAATAAGTATTCACTTATTGAATCTGACGATAATCATCGCTTTCAAGCAACTGCTCCACAGTGACACGTGGATGTTTCTTCATATAACGATTGATCATCCGGATATAGTCTGTATCAAATACGTCGGATCCCACCACTTTATTTGTCACCCACATCACCTTCCCCATGTGAAGGTCCTTCTCCAATTGCGTTCGCGAATCATAATTCTTCAAGGGATAGAGACTCAGCAAATAGAAACTAATGCAATCGGGAACGATATAGGAACGATTCATAGTCTCCAGCTGCTCACTGCTGTAATTGAACTTCTTATAGATCGGATATTTGGCACCCAAATATTTGTCGAGCGAGATGCCTATCATCTGGTCACCTACCACAATACTCTGATCCAACGCTCCAATCTGCGTATAAACGCGAGGCAAGGGAAGCTTTGGGATCCACTCTCGAAGTGTCGTGAACGACTTACGAAGGCCTTGACAAATATCATCCATATTGGCATATTCAAGCTCTACATCGCTGACAAGAGTCTGCAACGTTGAGTCCTGATAGAACCGGAGAAAGCGCTCGCTGATATCATGGTCACTGACATCACCGATACGAAGCATCTTCTCTACCAAGGTACGCGTCTCGATGGGATACTCTGTGTTCATCTGCTGAAGGGCGGAGAAGTCACCGGTAATAACATAGCGACTCTCCAAACGATCATAACGCTCCACCTTTAAGTTGGACGGATCATCGTCATCATCGTTTGCTTTTAGTTTAAAATCGCATGAAGAGCATACGACCAACAGCAACAGAACTATATAATATACCTTCTTAAACAATATTCCTGAGAATTATTCGGGCTACTAATACCTTCGATTCTGCAAAAGTAAGGAAAATAATTGATAGCACCAAACGATAGACTAAAAAAATGCAAAGAATTGTATTTAAAGTATTTATTTTATGCACATTTTATTAAGAATATGTAAAAATAAACATAAAATAAGAAGTCGTTAACCTTCTAGATAAGCTAATACATACTTGTTATTGACTTCATAACTGACCTCAACCTGAATTTGCTGTCGCAGATTATCCACTAAGACAGCTCCTTTGGGTTCTTGAGAGTATGGGTGCAAGCGCATCTCATGAAACTCGAGATGCTGCTCCGTGAAGAACTTATAGACGGCTTCCTTCGAGCACCAATTGATCAATCGCTCAGCAAGAGTCGACTGCTGTTCATCCTCACGGATAAAGCGTGATGCCACGCGATTGACACGTTCGGAGACATATTCAATATCTATCCCTACCCGATGACTCTTCGACAGAATCATCGCTGCCCAGCCTTCTGTATGCGAGAGACTTATAAAATAGCCATCAATAGATGGTGCACCGTCATCATTGTGGCGGATAACGAGCTCCTCACTACCCGTCAACTCCTTCAACAAAAGATACTCTGTGAGCTTCTCTTTCTTACGGCGGAGCGAGGTGAATGCCGAGAGATCAACATGAGTGGGCTCAGGTAACTGATCCAATGACTCTGACATCTGCCATAGCGCCAGCCACGTATCGTTGTCAAGCTTCTGCTTTCTTATCAGCGGCATTGCTCTTCTTCGATTGATTGATGATCACCTTCACGCGACTGATACGGCGCTCCTCCACAGCCATCACCTCAAAAGTATACTGCTTATACGATATCTTCTCATGAAGACTGAGAAAGTCGCCTTTCAACTCCAACAGAAGACCAGCAAGAGAATCAGCATCACCCTCGACATCATCAAACTCATCGTCGTCGATTCCAAGAATCTTGCAGAAGTCGCTCAGAAGCGTCTTACCTTCAAAAATATAAGTGTTACTGTTGATGCGCGTATAGTTCTTCTCTTCTTCGTCGTACTCATCATTGATCTCACCGACGATCTCCTCAAGGATGTCCTCAAGCGTTACGAGACCACTCGTGCCTCCGAACTCATCCACAACAATCGCGATATGAACCTTGTTCTCCTGGAACTCACGCAGCAAATCGTCGATTTTCTTCGTCTCCGGAACAAAGTACGGAGGACGAATCAGGCTCTGCCAACGGAAGTTGTCTGGCTTGCCTAAATAAGGAAGTAAGTCTTTGATATACAGTACACCACGAATATTATCCTCATTATCCTGATAAACCGGGATACGGCTATAGTTGTTGTCTACAATGAAGTGGAGCACCTCTGGATAAGTGGAACGGATATCGATGTCTCCGATATCCTGACGTGGGGTCATAATCTCCTTTGCCGTCTCATCGCCGAAACGAATGATACCCTGGAGCATGCTCTGCTCATCCTTGATATCCTCCTTATCCGTCAGCTCAAGTGCCTGCTCAAGATCATCGACACTGAGCTGGTGATTCTCTTTCGGCACAGCTTTCTCTGCAATCACTCCACTCTTAATTAGCACAGTCTCTAAAGGCCAGAAGAGCTTACGTAAGAAGAGAATTCCGTTCACTGCAAATCTACAGAACTTCAAAGGCACGGAACGGCTGTAGACCTTCGGCATAATCTCACCAAAGAGAAGCAGAAGGAAGGTCAACAGAACAGTGATAACCAAAAACTCCAGCCACTTCACCTTGAACTCAATGATCGAGCCAAAGATAAAGTTACAGAGCATGATGATCGTAACGTTGACCAGATTATTGGTAATAAGGATGGTAGCAAGTGTGCGCTCCGAATCTTCACGCAGCATGCTGATAGCTGCATCTCGAGAGCTCTTCTCGGGATCGAGATCATCAAGATCCTGCGGGGACAGACTGAAGAACGCTATCTCTGAACCACTGGCAAAACCTGACACCAAAAGAAGAACGGCCGTCAACACGATAGCCGTCAACACTCCGGGGGTGACAGGATGAAACACTGCCAGATCACTGAGATGACTAAAAACGGATAAGTCCAACTTTAATAATAATGTCTTTTAGAATAATTTCTCTAAGAAATGTCTTGCAGAATAGTTCTTCTAAGAATTCTTTTCTATTAATGTATACTTACTTAGCCTGAGTCGGTTTGGGAGTGAGCAGTTCCATATTATCGACTAATATCTCCGTAACATAATGACGCTTGCCGAGCTTGTCATCGTAAGTATTGTAACGCAACCGACCCTCGACATAGAGTTTGTCACCCTTGTGAACATACTGCTCCACAATTTTGGCCAACTGACGATAGAACAAGAGATTGTGCCAATCGGTATGATCGGGAACCTTTGTTCCGTCTTTCGCTGTATAGCCACGCTCCGTTGTGGCGAGGGTCACCCTTGCCACAGCCTGGTCGGCATCATAATAATGAACATCGGGGTCTTTGCCGACATTTCCGATAAGCATTACCTTGTTCATAGCACTGATCTCTTAAGCGTGCTGCTGCGACAGATCTTTCCACATACCAAGATACTTGAAGTGGAACTTCTTACCCTTAGCAGATGGGAACTGGCTGCGGTTATCCACACGCGTACGCAAATATTCCACGATACGGTTGTAGCAATCAATCCCAGAATAAGCCTTGCAACGTGCCACGAAAGTAGTGTCACGATATTCGTGCTTGCCTGTACTCGGGATCAGTACCACGCGCTTGAAATCGATTTCTCCCTCATACCATCCATCATGACGCATCGTAAGCTTGGCCATCGGGTTCTCGACGTTGCCTCCGGTGTTCGGCCTCATGGCTTTTTTCTCCTTGAAATCGCGCATCGTAGCAGCCGTTGTCTTGATGATGATGAAATAGACATGAGAACGCACCTTGTAGCGTTTGGGGAACATCACATTGCTTGCTGCATATTCCCGAATATCGGCCTCCATATTGCGAGTAACCGTTATTTCACCCAAAGAGCGTAAAAACTGCAAAGCCTCTTCTACATTGTGTACAAGAGTCTCATTGTCAAAATATCTAACGTATAAATTCATGAAATAATAGGTTTCATCTTTTCTTGAGGGAAACAAAAAAAAGAGCGGCAAACGGGACTCGGACCCGCGACCTCGACCTTGGCAAGGTCGCGCTCTACCAACTGAGCTATTGCCGCAAACAAAATATTGATTTAAACATTAAACAAGTGAAGAGGAGGAGACTCGAACTCCCACGACAATAATAGTCACTACCCCCTCAAAGTAGCGCGTCTACCAATTCCGCCACCCCTCCAAATGTCTGTTTATCCAAACTTTGTGCCCAGAACAGGACTCGAACCTGCACGTCGTGAAACACACGCACCTGAAACGTGCGCGTCTACCAATTCCGCCACCTGGGCTTAAAAAGGATTCCTTCAAACAAAGGATTGTTCAAAAAGATGAGCGGCAAACGGGACTCGGACCCGCGACCTCGACCTTGGCAAGGTCGCGCTCTACCAACTGAGCTATTGCCGCATTTTCTCAAGAGTGAGAAGCATTCCCCTGAATGCGAGTGCAAAGGTACTGCTTTTTTCTGGACCCGCAAACTTTTCGACACTTTTTTTTCAAAAAAACTGCATTTTTCTTTCAACACATTATTATATATATAAGAGAGGGGCCTCCCCAAGCCCCTCCTCTTATTTATTGATGCACCTCCCTGAGCAGGTCGTTGACGGTCTTCACAGGATTGAAGGTCGACAATGGCACTTCCACGAACACTGTATTCCAGTCGCTCATAGCGCCATTCCACAAGCCGGGGAGCTCAAGTGCCTTCAAGGCCTTACCATTCTTTGACTTGCTGCTGATGAAGCCCGTATTGTGATCGACATACTTCGGGAGATCGAACTTCTCTCCTTTATAGTTCTTAGTAGCGCACACGAGATCAACAGGGTTGAAGTGAGTGCCACCCGTGAACATCTTCACATATTCCTCGTTGCTCTTGTCGATCTGTGAGCTCTCGAGAATCTGTGGGCTCACAGTGCCATCCTGATTGTAAGCAAGGAACGGACCGCCACCGGGCTCACCTACGTTGCGAACAACACCGCAGACACGCAGTGGACGATTGAGCTTCGCGCGGAGATAAGGTACGAGATCTCCGTCTTCAAGCTCCTTGATGTCAGCCTTGCGTGTGCAGAGCACGTGCTGTACGAAGCGGATAATCTCCTCGATCTTCTCATGATTGTACACGCCCGAATCGAGCACACGCATATATTCGAAGATCTTCTCCTGCACATCGACAAGCACACCACCGATAACCTGTTTCCAGCGCACAGTGTCGTCCTTCAGTCGGTCGGGAACCACATTGTCGATATTCTTGATGAATACCACATCAGCATCTATATCGTTGAGATTCTCTATCAATGCGCCGTGGCCGCCCGGACGGAAGAGAAGCGTGCCGTCCTCGTTGCGGAACGGTGTGTTGTCGGGATTTGCAGCGACAGTATCTGTCGAAGGCTTCTGCTCAGAGAACGAGATATCGTATTTGACGTTGAACTTCTGCTCATACTGTGCTTTCTTCTCAGCTACTTTCTCCTCGAAAAGCTTCAGATGGTCGTGCGAAACGGTGTAATGGATATGTGCCTCACCTTTGGAGCTTGCATAGAGCGCTGCCTCCACGAGGTGTTCCTCCATTGGCGTGCGCACGCCGTCGGCATAGCGATGGAAGAATAGCAGGCCCTTCGGCAACTGACCATAGTTGAGACCTTCCTTATTAAGCAGGTTAGCGACGACGGATTTATAATCACCCTCTTTCACAAGCGCAGAAATGTCCTTTCCCTTGTTCTCCTTACATTTAGCATTGAGAGCATCGTAAAACGCGAACTTCTCGATATGATTGAAGAAATCTTTCTCGAAATCAGTCTGGGGCTCGTCGTAGTCGGCATTGAGAAATGCAAACAAGTTCTTGAACATGCGGCTGGCGGCACCCGAAGCGGGCACGAACTTCACGATCTTATGTCCCGCATCCTTATAAGCCTGCCACTTATCTATAGCAGCCTTCTGACCTTCGGCATCCTCTACGGTGATACCCTTGCCCACGGCTGCAGCGGCCTCAAGCTTAAGGAATGGGAAGCCTTTGGCAATCTCTTCGAGCTGATGTTCTACCTGGGCGACGGTCATGCCGCGGCCCTCAATCTGTTGCTTGTCTTGTTGAGTTAGCATAATGTGAGTTAGCATAAATGTGCTGGTTTTAGAATTATACGATTGCAAATATACACAATTTCATACAAACTTGTACTACTGTAACTGCATTTTAACAATAAAATCTTTTTTTTGCGACATTCTTATTTATTCGTTCATTTCTTTGTAACTTTGCATGCAAAATATTAGATACTCTATTAAGATGTTAGACAAATCAAGTAAGATTTATGTTGCCGGACACCACGGACTTGTGGGCTCGGCTATCTGGAACAACTTAGAGAAACGCGGTTACCACAACCTTGTGGGCCGGACCCATAAGGAGCTGGACCTCACGGATCAGCTCGCTGTGAAGCACTTTTTCGATGAGGAGCAACCCGATGCCGTCGTCCTCGCTGCAGCTTTCGTAGGCGGTATCATGGCCAACTCCCTCTACCGCGCCGACTTCATCATGCAGAACATGAAGATCCAATGCAACGTCATCGAGCAGGCTTATAAGCACCATGTGAAGAAACTCCTCTTCCTCGGCTCCACTTGCATCTACCCCAAAAACGCACCGCAGCCGATGAAAGAAGACGCACTCCTCACCTCCCCGCTCGAGTACACCAACGAGGAATATGCCATCGCAAAGATTGCAGGTCTGAAGATGTGCGAAAGCTACAATCTCCAGTACGGCACCAACTATATCGCTGTCATGCCCACGAACCTCTATGGTCCCAACGACAACTTCCATTTGGAGAACTCTCACGTCATGCCGGCCATGATGCGTAAGATTTTCCTCGCCAAGCTCCTTCATGAGAACGCGTGGGACGCCATCCGCCACGACATGGACCTGCGCCCCATCAACCCCACAGACAAGCTGCGCGCCATCATCGACGAAGGCAATGTCGATGGTAAGAACCCGAAGGAACGCATCGAGAAAGCCCTCGCCTTCTACGGCATCGAGAACAACAAGGTGACGCTCTGGGGCGATGGCAGCCCACAGCGCGAGTTCCTCTGGTCAGAGGATATGGCCGACGCCTCCGTCTATATCCTGCTCAATGTTGATTTCAAGGATATCATCGGCATAGAGAAATACTCCAGTGTCTTCTACGGCGCCAAAACCGATGGAGAGGTCAACCGTAACAACTCAGAAGGCCGTGGTGGTGCCATCCCCTCGCTTGGTGAGATTCGCAACTGCCACATCAACGTGGGCACAGGCAAGGAGCTGACCATCAAGGCATTGGCAGAACTCGTGAAGAAGACAGTCGGCTTCGAGGGTGAGATCGTATGGGACAAGACGAAGCCCAATGGCACCCCACGTAAGCTCATCGACGTCTCAAAGCTCCACAGTCTCGGCTGGACCCACAAGGTAGAGATTGAAGACGGTGTCGAGAAACTTTATCAATGGTACCGTACGCACTAATAAGAACAAATCATGAAACAGAATCTGTATTTGCTCATTGCCGTCTTCGTCGTCCTCATGGTCATCCTTGTGTGGATCGGCTTCAAGATGATCATGGATATCCGTCGGCGAAACAAGCGGCGTAAGATCCGCCGTCAAGAGTGGATTGCACGCATCAACGCACGCAAGGACGATGCGTAGCGCTACGCTAAAGATTAAAGAATAAAGAATAAAGAAGACATGAACCGCGAAGAAGTTGAGCGTTTATGGCGCGAGCACGCCAACGATATCCTCGCACACGACGAGGCTTATCAAGCCGCACTGCGCGAGCAGCAGCGCGTGGGACGTCATGTGGGTATAGCTTACATTGTGCTTGTTGCAGCGCTGTTGGCCTTCATGTCGGGATTCTATCTGTGGCGGCTCCGTTTCTTTTGGGCCATCGTCTTCTACGTCGTCATGTGGGTCATTGCCGCCCTCGCCGCAAGGGTCATCGTGCGCCACTCCATGAAGAATGACCACCTCGGAGAACTCATTCACGAGGCGCATAAGAGATATGTCAATGAGAAAAGTAGTTAAACACTCACACTTTTCCCGAATAGTTTGTATCTTTGCACTATGATTTCGAGTATAAAGCGCTTTTTTCTTACAATATTTTGCCTGACGCTCTTCACCACGACGTTCGCACAGTACCGTCACGTGGAATGTGAGGACACGTGCCGTCATATTCATGGCATCGATCTGAGCCATTATCAGGGCACCGTGTTCTGGGAAGTTGTGGGTAAGACAAAGATGGCATACGTTTATCTCAAAGCCTCAGAGGGTGGCTCGCGCATCGATGATAAATATAAACAGAACATCGACCTGGCTCACAGCTATGGGCTCAAAGTGGGTTCCTACCACTTCTATCGTCCGCGCATCAGTCAGGTGGAGCAGCTTCACAACTTTATGGCACAGTGTCGCCCCGGCGATCAGGATCTGCTGCCTATGATCGATGTCGAGACCCGCAGCGGACTGTCGAAGGAAGAGTTTCGCGACTCTCTCTCTAAGTTCCTCGTCCTCGTGGAGAAAGCCTACCGGCAGCGGCCCCTCGTCTACACCGGTACGAGTTTCTACAACTCCAACCTCCAGGGACTGCTCGACGACTATAAGCTCATGATCGCACAGTACTCCACGCGTCAGCCCGTCCTCGCCGATGGAAAGGAGTACATCTTGTGGCAATACACCGGTAAAGGCCATCTCGACGGCATCAACGGCTACGTCGACAAGAGTCGGTTCATGGGCAAGCACAAGCTCCGCGAGATTAGGTTCCGTCACCGATGAAGATAATAGTCAAAGATAACGTTCACTCACATACATACAAAACTAATAAACCAGCATAATTATGGCAATGATAAAATGCCCCGAATGTGGGCGACAGATAAGCGACAAGGCTCCCTTTTGTCCTAACTGTGGTGTAGCGATAGCAGGAAAGGTCATCAAATGTCCGCAGTGTGGCGAAGTCTATTTCAAAGATCAGGAGATGTGCCCCAACTGCCATCATCTGACCCGTCTTTCTGGCACCGTGGGCAACACCGCTGACGCGCAGTCATCTACTCAACCGACACCTGCGTCTACATCTGCAGATGCACAGCAGGCTGCACCTGCTCAGCCTACTTACAATCAGCAACCATCCTATAGCCAGCAGCAGACTTACAACCGCCAGCAGACATCAAGTCGGCAGCAGGCCACTCCTCAATCTTCGGCCAACGGAAAGAAGGGTGGCGTTACGCCCCCACCCGTCCCGCCAAAGAAGAAGAAAGGTCACGGCCCCCTCATCGCTGCCATCATCCTGGCTATTGCACTTTGTGGCGTGTGCTTCTATTTCTACAACAACGCCAAGACCTCCAAAGAAGAGGAGGCTTACGAATATGCCATGAAGAGTGATGATCCACTCGTACTTCAGACTTATCTTGACAACTATAAAGACGCTCCTGAAGCACATATCGACTCCATTCAAGCGCATCTCGACGCCCTCAAACAGTTGGATGTCGACTGGAACAACGCCGTGGTGAGCGGTTCTAAGCAGGCACTCCTCGACTATCTTAGCAAGCACCCCAACTCAGAGCACAAAGCCGAGGCTCAGCATAAGATCGACTCTATCGACTGGGCTTTCGCAGCCAATGCCAATACTCTCGATGAGATCCAGGCTTATCTTGACGAACACCCCAACGGTGAGCATGTCGACGAAGCCAACGCTGCTATTCAGAAAATCAAGACAAAGACTGTGCAGCCCGATGAGAAGGTGATGGTCACAGCTGCGCTCCGCCACTTCTTCCAGGCTGTCAACGCCAACGACGAGGCTTCGCTCGAAGCTAGTGTAGAACCGGTGATGTCCAACTTCCTCGGCAAGACACAGGCCACTAAAGCTGATGTTGCTGTCTTCCTGCAGAAGATCTACAAGGATGACATCACGGGTATGACGTGGCGTCTGGGCAACGATGCAAAGATCAACAAGCGTGAGGTGGGACAAGACGAATACGAATACACCGTCAATATCTCTGCTACCCAAGACATCCAACGCACTGATCCTACGAAGGAACATCACGCCACCTTCAAAATCAACGCCAAGATCAGTCCCGACGGTCTCGTATCAGCCATGGCAATGACTAAGATCATACAATAAGACTACACGATATTTCCTTTCACACGAATGTATGATTTTTCTCACACGGATCTTAAAGATTCTAAAGATTGTCGCTTCGCGACTGTCGGCTTCGCCGATTACGCATTCCTCAGCATCTCCGCGTAGCGAACAGCGTAGCCTTCTTTAACATCTTTAAGATCCGTGTGAGAAAAATATTGTGAAAAAAGCCGTGTGAGAAAAATCAATCTTCGAAAGATATAACCTTTAATAATATAACCTCTTAAGAAAATGGAAATCAAAACTGTTGGACTCGCCTCCGACCACGCTGGCTTTAAGCTCAAGCAATTCGTCAAACAATACCTCGATGCAAAGCACATCCCTTACAAAGACTACGGCACCTACAGTGAAGAGAGCTGCAACTATGCCGACTTCGGTCACGCCCTGGCTCGCGGTATAGAGAACGGCGAGGTCTACCCCGGCATCGGTATCTGTGGCTCAGGCGAAGGTATGGCAATGACACTCAACAAACATCAGTCGATCCGTGCCGGATTGGCATGGATCCCAGAGATCGCCCACCTCATCCGTCAGCACAATGACGCCAATGTTCTCGTCATGCCCGGCCGCTTCATCGACAACGAAATGGCTGCTAAGATCATGGATGAGTTCCTCACCACTGACTTCGAGGGCGGCCGTCACCTTGCAAGGATAAAAGCAATACCTGTGGCCTAACCATGGGGCCTACCCAAGCCATCTTGGTTAGGCCTCCACTATTTCCTCTGGTGTTTTCACCAGCGTCGTGGCCCCATGCTCCAAGAGGAACTCACGGTCACGGAATCCCCAGAGCACACTTATACACGGCATGCCACTGTTACGCGCCGTATCGATATCCACATCACTGTCGCCGATATACACCGCCGTTTCACGTTGGGCACCGAGCTGGCGCAGCGCCTCATTCACGGTGTCCGGTGCCGGCTTCTTATGGATATCAGGGCGTTCCCCGATAGCCACCTTGATGTCCGGGAAGAAATGGTGTACGAGATCCTGCGTAGCCTGATAAAACTTATTACTTACCACCGCCACATTCTTACCATTGTCCAGCAGCGTCTTGAGCATCTCCATGATGCCCGGGTAGGGAGCCGTCGTGTCGAGGTTATGATGCAGATAATGCTGGCGGAAGCAAGCATAGCACTCCTCAAACTTCGGATAGCTCTCACCCCCGGGGATGGCACGCGTCATGAGCAGACGTACCCCGTTACCCACGAACCGCCGTACATCATCAACACTGTGCTCCGGCAGTCCATAGGTCCGCAGTGCATAATTACAACTGGCAGCAAGATCGTCCAACGTATTGAGCAATGTGCCGTCAAGATCAAAGATATATGTATTGTATTTCATAGAAACCCAACTAAGAGCCCCACCAAGCCTCCCCGAAGGGGAGGGTGTTGATTACATTATCCAGCACCCACAGGCATCCTCAAAAGATAAGGATTTCACTGGTAAGACTCTTATAAGTAATCAACATTCCCCCCTTCGGGGGGGACTTTGGGGGGCTTTTTTTTGCAAAGTTACCTATAAAATATGTAACTTTGCACCGAAATTAGAATAAACACGTAATAGACAATTCATAAGTTATGACACGTCAATTAAGCAAGCGGTATCTTATCCTTGCAGCAGTATGTGTGCTGGCCCTTCTCGGACTGGTTTACTACTACTTTTTCACCTCGTTCACTGGTAGGAGCGCTACTCAGTATGTCTATGTCGATAAGGACGACAACTACGACTCTCTCGTGGCCAAGCTGCGTCCCGTCTCTAAGGCACACTGTTTCCAGGCCTTCCGTATTCTCGCCCGCCACAGCAACCTCATCCATCATGTTCGTACAGGCCGCTACGCCCTCAAGCCGTCCATGGGAGCCTTCACCGTCTTCCGTCATCTGAAGAACGGCATGCAGGATCCTGTCAACCTCGTTGTACCCAGCGTGCGCACCATGCCCGACATGGCTGGAGCACTGAGCAAGAAGCTCATGATGGATAGCACAGAACTCGTCCGTGCTCTTACCGACGAGAGCGTATGCCGTAAGTACGGCTACGACACCACGACTATCGCCGCGATGTTCATCCCCAACACCTATGACATCTACTGGGATGCGAGCATCGACAAGCTACTCTCCCGCATGAAAAAAGAGTGTGACAAGTTCTGGAATAGCGAAGAACGTCAAGCGAAAGCCGAGAAGCTCCACCTCGATCCCATCCAGGTCTCAACCCTGGCGAGCATCGTCGATGAGGAGTCAGCCAATAACGCAGAGAAGCCAATGATCGCAGGCATGTACTACAACCGCCTCATGCTCCGCGACGCCAAATACCCACAGGGCATGCCACTCCAGGCCGACCCGACGATCAAGTTCGCTCTCAAGGACTTTGCTGCAAAGCGTATCTATCACGCCATGCTCTTCGTCAAGAGTCCGTACAACACCTACACGAACCCCGGTCTGCCTCCAGGGCCTATCCGTGTGCCGTCCATCGCTGGTATCGATGCCGTGCTGAATATGGTTCACCACAACTATCTTTATATGTGTGCTAAACCTGACTTCAGTGGCACCCACGACTTTGCCGTGACCTATACCGAGCATATGGCAAACGCCAAGCGGTATGCGGCAGCACTGAATCAGAGAGGAATCAAGTAAGGCCTCTCCCCCATCCCCTCCCCCGTAGGGAGGGGTGACCAATACCCAATAGCATCCATACTTGTTCCCCCTCCCTACGGGGGAGGGTTGGGAAGAGGCAAAAAAAATGAATGGCGCACGCTGTCTCAGCGTGCGCCATTTCCTTTCAATAAGCATTAGTCTTCTTAAGGTAAAAAGATTGTATTCAGGATAACATTGGCAAAGGTAACAAATATTTTAATACCAAACAACATTTTGCCCCAATATTTTCTAATATTTTTCCTATATCAGCCACTAATGTAGCCAAAAATAAGTAACTTTGCAAATTGGATGAATGTGTGTACCCACACACTAAACGACCATATTAATACATTATATAAAAATGGAAACTAAAGAAAACGAGAAAGAGGAAAAGCGAAGCCTGAGCTTCGTCGAGGAGCTCATTGCCGAGGATCTCAGGGAAGGCAAGAACCATGGACGTATCCAGACCCGCTTCCCCCCAGAGCCCAACGGCTACCTCCACATCGGTCACGCCAAGGCCATCTGCATGGACTTCGGTGCCGCAGAGGAGTTCGGCGGCGTCTGCAACCTCCGTTTCGATGATACCAACCCCTCGAAAGAGAACACGGAATACGTAGAGAACATCCTCAACGACATCAAATGGCTCGGATTCAAGTGGGGACATATCTATTATGCCTCCGACTACTTCCAGAAGCTGTGGGACTTCGCCATCTGGATGATCGAGAACGGCCACGCCTATGTCGACGAGCAGACCTCCGAGCAGATCGCCCAGCAGAAAGGCACGCCGACGGAGCCCGGCACGCCGAGCCCTTACCGCGACCGCCCCATCGAGGAGAACCTGCGACTCTTCAAGCATATGAACACCCCCGAGGCCGTGGAAGGATCCATGGTGCTCCGTGCCAAGCTCGACATGGCAAACCCGAACATGCACTTCCGTGACCCCGTCATCTACCGCATCATCCAGACGCCGCACCACCGCACAGGAACGAAGTGGCACTGCTACCCGATGTACGACTTTGCCCACGGACAGAGCGACTACTTCGAGGGCGTCACCCACTCCATCTGCACCCTTGAGTTCGTGCCCCACCGCCCCCTGTACAACAAGTTCATCGACTACCTCAAGGAGTACGACGGCACGGCGAAGGAAGCTCTCGACGACAACCGTCCGCGACAGATCGAGTTCAACCGTCTCAACCTCACCTACACCGTGATGTCGAAGCGTAAGCTCCACACCCTCGTCGACGAGCACCTCGTCAACGGCTGGGACGATCCCCGTATGCCGACCCTCTGTGGCATGCGCCGCCGCGGCTACTCTCCAGTGTCCATCAAAGCTTTCATCCGCTCCATCGGATACACAAAGTTCGACGCTCTCAACGACATGGCGCTCCTCGAAGCTGCCGTACGCGAGGATCTGAATAAGAAAGCCACACGTGTCTCAGCCGTCCTCGACCCTGTGAAGCTCGTACTGACAAACTATCCCGAGGGCAAGACCGAGCAGATGGAAGCTATTAACAATCCCGAGGATGAGACAGCAGGCTCCCACCTCATCTCCTTCTCCCGTAACCTGTGGATTGAGCGCGCCGACTTCATGGAGGATGCGCCGAAGAAGTTCTTCCGCATGACTCCCGGCAAGGAGGTGCGTCTGAAGAACGCTTACATCGTCAAGTGCACTGGCTGCACGAAGGATGCCGAGGGTAACATCACGGAGATCCAGGCCGAGTACGACCCCGAGTCGAAGAGCGGCTTGCCAGGAGCCAACCGTAAGGTCAAGGGCACCCTCCACTGGGTTAACGCCGACGACTGTGTCAAGGCTGAGGTCCGCGAGTATGACCGTCTATTCAATGTCGAGAACCCCTCGGCTGACGACCGTGACTTCCGCGAGCTCCTCAACCCCCACTCTCTCCATATCCACACCAACTGCTACGTCGAGCGTTTCGCCGCCACAATGAAGCCGGGCCAGTACCTCCAGTTCCAGCGCACCGGTTACTTCATGGCTGACCCCGACACCACTGACGATGCCCCCGTCTTCAACAAGACCGTGGGGTTGAAAAAATAAAAGCCTCTCCCCGGCCCTCCCCCGTAGGGAGGGAGTTCCAATACCCAAGTAGCATCCACGGCTTCGCCCCCTCCCTACGGGGGAGGGCCGGGGAGAGGCCTTAAATATGACCGACAACATTTTTCATACTAAAGCATTTAAGGAGAACCTCCGGCGATATGAGGAGGCACTTCAGAACGGTACCTCCGTCTATCTTGAGCCGGAGGACTTCACCGATATAGCCGAATACTACCACCTCCACGGTGACCTCCCGCAGGCCATCGAGGCGGCAGATCAGGCGCTTGCCATCTTCCCCGGTGCCACCGAACCCCTGGCGTTCAAAGCGCGTGTCGCCATGCTCGTCGAGCACGATCCCGACAAAGCCATGGAGCTCACTGAGGAGATCGCCGACAAGCAGGACCTCGAGTACATCTATATCGTGGCGGAGATCATGATCGCCGACAACCGCACCGACGAGGCTGAAGAGTATCTCGAAGCGCGGGAGAAAACGATCAGCGACGACGACCTCGACGACTACTACCTCGATGTCGCCGGACTCTTCGCCGACTATGAGGTCTTCGACCTCGCCGCGAAATGGCTCGCACAGAGCAATAACACCGACGACAGCGACTACCTCGAGCTCGAAGGACGCATCGCCCTCAATGACGGCAAACTCCAGCAGGGTATCATGCTCTTCAACAAACTCATCGATCGCGACCCGTACAACAACGCCTTCTGGGACTACCTCGCTTCGGCTTACTATCTCTCCAGCGACTACGCCAAGAGCCGCGAGTCGAGCGACTACGCCCTAGCCATAGAACCCGACGACACCGACGCCATCCTCAACAAAGCCAACTGTCTCATGATGGTCGGAGAGGACACCGGCGCACGCGAGTGCTATGAGCATTATAAACGCCTGCAACCGCAGAGTGAGATCGGAGACATGGGGCTCGCCGCCATCGACATGAACGCCAACAAGCTCGACGCCGCCATCGCCCACTGGAAACGTGCCGCACGCCTCTGCGCGCCACAGTCACCAAACATGACGGAGATCAACCGTAACATGGTGCTTGTCCTCGCCTCCAAAGGACGGTACGACGATGCCATGGACATCATCTCCCACCTCGAAGAGTCTGCCGGAGGACCAACCGTCGACACCCTCATCCTCAAAGGATACCTCTCGCTCCTCAACGAGAAGAAAGACGAGGCGCAGCAATGGTTCAACAAAGCGCTACGTGAGACACACGATGAGATCAAGGACTCCACGCTATTCTACATCGCCTACTGCTACTACGACTGTGGCATATGGGAGAAGGCACACGATGCTTTCCGCTATCTCGCCGACATAGCCGTGGATCAGACGTTTCACGACCTCTGGGCATACCTCGCACGCACCGACTATGAACTTGGCATGCAGCAGGAGTTCCTCTCCGACCTCCGCCAGGCCATTGCGAAGAACCCCGCAGGCGTGCAGCGAGAGCTCGCCGACTTCTTTCCTGCCGACCTGCCGCTCGACAAGTACTACGACTATGCAGTCGCAAAAATGAAAAAATGAAATGGATATCTTATCGACCCTCCTCAACAACTTGAACTACTTCACGGTGTTCATCCTCATGCTCCTCGAGAGCACTGTCATCCCAGTGCCCTCAGAACTCGTAGTGGCACCTGCCGCCTACCATGCCGCGGGCGGTAACCTTAATGCGTTCCTCGTCGTCCTCTTCGCCACTCTCGGTGCCGATGTCGGCGCAACGATCAACTACCTCGCTGGTTACTACCTCGGTCGTCCAGTTATCTACCGCTTTGCCAACAGCCGACTCGGACACCTTTGTCTCCTCAACCAGCACAAGGTCGAGAAGAGTGAGGCTTACTTCAACAACCACGGCAAGCTCGCCACAATCACTGGACGACTCATCCCCGGCATTCGACACCTCATCTCTATCCCCGCCGGACTGTCGAAGATGCACTACGGTCATTTCATCCTCTATACCACTCTCGGTGCCGGCTGCTGGAACATGATCCTCGCCATCCTCGGCTATTACCTCCACTCCGTAGTCCCCGAAGAACACCTCAACGACAAGATTATGGAGTACGGAGAGTACATTAAGATTGTCATCATCGCCCTCGTTGTCCTTGCCATCCTCTTCTTCGTGGCGAAGAAGTACGTGTTCCGCAAGCGATAACCCCCTTCCGCATCGTCTCCCTCTGCATCGGCTTTACACGACTCTCCACGACTCGTCGGCTTCTCCGATGACGCTTTATGCTCCTACCATCTTCGGTGGATATTAAGAATATGCAGTGAAACGAAAGATTATTTGCACATGATATTATTTTCACATGGATCTTAAAGATCTTAAAGCTTGTTATGCCGCTTCGCTGCTACACATACCCGTGGGGGCACCCCCTAGTGGGCGCCCCCACCGCGTAGCGAACAGCGTAGCCATCTTTAAAATCTTTAAGATCCGTGTGAGAAAAAAAACGTATTAGAAAAGTTCCGTATGAGGAAACTTTTCTGCCTAAAGATTTGCGAGATTCAAAGGAATTCCTTAATTTTGAGCGTGACAACAAGCCATCACCACCTAACGCCCAACATCAATGCTCCGCTCTCTCTTCTTTATCCTTTGCTCGTTATTTTTTAGCGCGAGAGTAGCTCGCGCGCAGTTCTCCCTCAGTCCTCTCGTGACCCCCGAAACAATCGACGATGGCACGATGGAGCAGCTCTACGAAGACCTCAGCGATCGCGCAGCGGAGCCTCTGGACCTCAACACCGCCACGCGCGCAGACCTCGAAGCACTCCCCTGTCTTACTGCCCAGCAAGTGATGGATATTCTCGAATACCGCGACCACGTGAAGCACATCGAGACACTGAATGAACTTCTTCTCATCCCGAGCCTCGATCGCCCGACGCTCTCACGCCTCTCACCGTTCGTTACCCACCTTCCCGCCAGGCATCACAAAACTCTACCGCCGCTCCACGACCTCCTGCGCTATGGCAAGCACACGCTCCTCGCCGACGTCAAAGTCCCGCTCTATCACCGTCCGGGAGCTGAAGATTACCTTGGACCCTCGTGCAAGCACTGGCTTCGTTACACCTTCCACTATGGACAACAGGTCAGCATCGGACTGGCGGCTGCCCAGGATGAGGGAGAGCCGTTTTTCAAAGGTCGAAACAAATACGGCTACGACTTTTATACCGGCTATGTACTTCTGAAAGACATAGGACGACTACAGGCCCTTGCGATAGGGCGGTACCGTCTTCGTTTCGGTATGGGGCTAATCCTTAATAACAGCTATGGATTCGGTAAACTCGCAACGATGACTGCACTCATAAATTCGTCCACCCATATCTCTGGCCATGCCAGCAGAACAGAAGGCAATTACTTACAAGGTGCAGCTGGAACTATCAAGATAGCCAAAGGCCTTGATCTTACCGCTTTCGCGTCATACCGTAAAATTGATGCAACCCTTAGTGATCTTCAAAAAATAACTTGGTAAAGTTTATCACATTTGATAATCTTATATTGAGTAATTGTTTTGTTTATTATATTCAGAATGTATATTTAGTTTAATTAACTGATACGTAGGCTTTTATT
>Ga0256406_1000230_pt1 | contig 107961 bp, 96 predicted proteins | sample RumenRJG_03DNA_FD_185986 | JGI IMG/M metagenome (GOLD analysis project Ga0256406, IMG submission 185986) | Bovine rumen microbial communities from Lethbridge, Alberta, Canada - RJG_03 | ecosystem: Host-associated > Mammals > Digestive system > Stomach > Rumen | place: Canada: Alberta...
TTTTGCAAAGCTTCACTCCATTGCAGAAACTGCCATGAAGAATGGAAATTCTAAATTCAAAGCGATTCTTGCTGTCGTACGACAGTGAGATGACTGCTCATGTATACAGGGGTGTTGAGTAGTTACATGAAAAAGAGCAATACTTAAAATATCTAAAAAAAGCATACCTAAAAGTAGGTATTTAAGAATAATAGTGTATCTTTGCAATATAGAAATGCCAAAAGCCGAGGCAACGAGGCTGACGACATCTCAAAGATTACATTTAATAACAAATAATAAAACAAATAACATTATGGCTTACGTAATTGGTGACGACTGCATTGCTTGTGGCACATGCATCGACGAGTGCCCTTCAGGAGCAATCTCAGAAGGCGAGAAGTATTCTATCAACCCTGATATCTGCACAGAGTGTGGTACTTGCGCAGATGTTTGCCCTAACGGTGCAATCTCTTTGGACAGATAATAAGATACTATCGAATTATCACTCATAAGAAATTAGGATGTCGGCCTGCAAGGCACGGCATCCTTTTTTTTATGTTCCATACCTGAGCGTTTCAGAACTTAAACTTGTAGTCCACGCCTATGATGTGGCGCTCGGTATCGTTATCGTCGGCATCGGCCTTATCCTGATAACGATAATACAGGCCCAGTTTGTGGTGTTTTGTTATACTCCAGCCACAGCCCAGGGTGTAACGCGTCTTTTTAACGCTCCAGCCATTGTAAAGCTCTACTGAAGCATAAGGCGTAAGTGGCAGACCCTTGATATTGTATTCGGCCTTGAACTTGCTGCGAAGATAGCTTTTGCCTTTGCCTTTATACACTTTCTGCTTTCCATCCTCGCGCTCTTTGTCGTAGTCGTAACGGCTGGCTATAGTCTTCTCGGGTGTGTAAGTGTACTGCCACTTTTCGGCAACCAACAAGGTGAAGCGTTGCACATCGGCCTCGGCGGTGAGCCCCGTGGTGAACCGGTGGCGGGGTGCCCAGTAGTCGGCACGTTTGTTCAGCGAGCCGTCATCGTGATAGGTGTACTTTATATTGTGGTCGTACAGCAAGCCGTAAGCTGCCGATGCGGTGAGCCACTTCAGCAGTTTGTAGTCGGCACCCACGCCCCCACTCCATCGGCTCACGCCATCGAGCTGAGGCATGGTGCGCATTTCAGCCTCCACGTCAACCGAAAGTTTTTTACTGAGTTTCTTTTCCACTGTAACGCTCGACCACAACGAGGCTCCGCCTGAGCTTTGTGCTCCAGCACTACTGCTAACCGCGAGCAGCAGCACAACCATTATCAGTTTAATTTTCATATGGAAGTTATCGTTTAGGGTCGGTATTGGCATAGTCGTCCTGAGTGAGGCGCATCTGGTGGTCTATAATGTCGTCGTTCTTCTCACCCTCATAATAAACTTTTAGCACAGCCATATCGCGCAGAAAGTCAATGCCTCCTACTTCAACGCCTGTGACATGCAGTCCGAGCCGGTTTTGCAAATCATCAATAAGTTCGTTGCGCCGCGAAGGCTGGATGAGTTCAATACGATCGTATTGCACCATCTTAGAAGGCATCAGGTGCAGACGTTTTTCGCACAACCACACACACAGCATTATAATAAGGTTGATAAGCACCAGCTCGAGCGCGCTCACCTGGGTGGCAATGGCATTGATAACGGCAAGCGCAATGATTACAAACATGTAAGTCATCTCCCTTACCGGCATCGATTCGGTGCGGAAGCGCATAATCGAGAAGATACCAAACAGGCCAATGCCTATGCCTATACCGGCATTGAACTTAATGCCCTGCAAGCCAAAAAACATAAAGTAAACCAGGAAGAAGATGGCCACGCTCATCAGTATGAACGTGAAATAAAAGTCCAGTCGCTTGCTTTTGCGGTAGTACATGCAGTGGGTAATGATGCTCACTGTTAACATGAGTAATATGAAATGTGCCAGCATTTCGCCAAAGGCACCGGTAATTGAGAAATCAAAGAAATTCATTGTAGGTTATTGTTTTGTTAGTTCTGATTCATTAACTGGATGTGATGCAGTCGCGACTTGAGCCGGTTTTGTCGCAAACTGCTGTTGGTCAGCGCCGAGCCGAAGGTGTATTTGCTGAATCCCATGCGGTGTATGCGCATGTTATTAAGGATGTGCAACACCTGGGAGTCACGGTAGCCATCACGTTTCAGCTCGATAACCACTATATTGGGGAGGTGGCACTCTTCGCCGGTTACCAGATTGTGGAAACGCATATCCATATCGATGGTGAGGCGCTCGGTGAGTTGCTTGTTCACCAGGGTGATACGATAAAACCGGTTTTCAAGTTTTTCTGACAGTTCGTTGAGACCTGATTGCAATGAGCCACGCACGAATTTCTCTTGCGGCAAAAGTTCAGATTGCGACCCATCGAACACGATGTCGTGATTGGGATGCAAGGCGTCAAACTCCTGCATGCCCACGCGCTGCTTGTCGGTTTTGCCGTGGTTATTCTTGCTTTTCACCTCAAGAAAACTCAGATGGCTGTCCACATAGCTTCGAATGCGGAGCTTCTGCCGGTTGGCATGCCCTACCTCGTGCATCAGGTACATGTCCATGTGTGGCGTGTCGAAGTAAACGGTGTAATAACGCGCTATACGCTGACCGTCTACTTCCTGCACCCTGTAGCATGAATACGTCTGCTGTAAGAATTCTACCAGCCGTGGCAGAGTGGTAACAAACTTGGTGTCGGTGCGGTTCATCAGCCTGATGCCACTCATCTCACTCAAGTGTATCGGTTCGAAATTATTTATTAGCTGCTGTATTAAAGATTGCATTAGCTTAATGAAAAAACATGGCCCCAATGAGGAGTGCATGTGGAGGATTGTTGATTATTAATTTTCAGGTTTTTTATTTACAGGTCGTGTAACCGTTTTGTAACATTGCAAAATTCGTTATTTTTTTTCATTTTAGCAACTAAACGGACAATTATTTTTCAAGCCAGCTGATAAATCGCATCAACAAAGGGTTTTCGAACCTTACAAACAGCATTACCACTTTAAATAGCCATACTTTTCCTTATACCATATTTGCACGGCATTGATGATGTTCTGCCACACCAGGTAGCCTCCGGGAGCTATGGCTGCCAGCGGATTCAGGAAGGCGATTGTGAGCCAGATGCCCACCACGGTATTCTTCTGGCCCAGTGCCTGACCGGCTGTGATGCTCTCGCCGAAATGGCGGCCCAATGCCTTGCCAATGGCAAACTGCAACAGGCACACTGGCAACGGCAGCAACAGCATAGCAGCCATAACGCCTCCGTGCACGGTGGAGCAGAGTATGTTACGCAGCGTAACACCGCTTACAATGGTCAGGTTGAAGCACCACAAATAAAAGCCCAGGTTGCTGCAGCCTTTTATTCTGCCTGCCAGCGCAGGCCACCAGCGACGCGTGGCAAAGGCAAGCAGCAACGGCAGTACAAGTACCGTAAGCACGCGGCGCAAAATAAGCATCGACATAGTGAGGAAGGGCACTTGTGCCGAAGGCTCAACCATAGGGAAAAACAACGGTATAATGATACTGGTTACGAAATTGGCAATGATGGTGTAAACCGTAAGCGAGGCTATGCTGCCACCTAACTTCTCGGATATTACAGCAGCAGCGGCTGCCGTTGGACAAATAACACAGATGAATACACCCTCTACAATAAGATGCTCGCTGGGCCCGGTGATGTGCACAAGCCACAGCACCAGCAAACCGGCCATAAGCGTGCGTATGCCCTGAAGTATAAAATGCCACGTGTGCGGACGGAACTCCTTGATTTCTATCTTACAAAAGGTAACATAGAGAATGCCAAACAGGCAATAAGGCATGAGCGACTGCATAAACGGACCCGCCAGTGTGCCCGCCGGTTCAAGCAGTGGCACCTTGCTGAACAGCAAATATACCACCATGCCTGTTAAAATGCTCCACAGCAGAGCCCACCGTTTGAATATAGCTTTTACCTGAACCATATCTTATTACCTGCTAAAAACCATGGCAAAGTTACTGAATTATTGGCACATACGGCAAAAAACAAATCATTTATTTGGTCAAGAATAAAATAAGTAGTAACTTTGCACCGCTTTTCGGCCTAACCGCTGGCAATGGAAGAGTCATTGGCTATGTTGGGTTGGAACGACAAACAATATTTAATAAAACACCAAAATGGATTTAATTAAAGTTGCTGAAGAAGCATTTGCAACCGGCAAGAAGTTCCCTGAGTTCAAATCAGGTGATACTATCACAGTCGCTTACAAAATCGTCGAGGGTTCTAAAGAGCGTATCCAGCTCTACCGTGGCGTTGTTATCAAAATCTCTGGTCACGGAGACAAAAAGCGTTTTACCGTTCGTAAAATGTCGGGAACTGTGGGTGTAGAGCGTATCTTCCCCATCGAGTCACCCAACATCGACCATATCGAGGTGAACAAGCGTGGTAAAGTGCGCCGTGCCAAACTGTATTACCTGCGTAAACTTACTGGTAAGGCCGCTCGTATTCAGGAGAAGAAGACCAACGTTGGTGAATAATCTGCTGAATAACATTTTACCCTATAGGTAACGAGAACAAAAAAGCTATACGCCGTGAAGCGTATAGCTTTTTTTGTTTCTATTGAGTTCTTCTTAATGGTGTTGCTGCGACTTGCGCTTCGACCGTTGTTCACGGTACTTGGCCTTTTGTTTCGCCGAACCGGAACCATGAGCGCCGGTGATATACTTTTTCTTCTTAGCCTTGGTTTTCACCTTGTCATCGCGTTTGGGGCCCTTGGGGGCGCCCTTAAACACGATGCCTGTTTCTATAATATCGTCGATATCGCTCATAGCCGGGTTATTAATGGTGGAACAAGCGCACGCCCGTGAAGGCACATGCAATGTTGTATTTGTCGCAGGTTTCAATCACATTGTCGTCGCGAATGCTGCCTCCAGCCTCGGCAATGTACTCCACGCCGCTCTTATGAGCACGCTCTATGTTGTCGCCAAAGGGGAAGAAAGCATCTGAGCCCAGTGCCACCTTGGTGTTCCTGGCAATCCAGGCTTTCTTTTCTTCACGAGTAAGTGGTTCCGGCTTCTCAGTGAAGGTGTTCTGCCAGACGCCGTCCTGCAACAGGTCTTCGTATTCATCAGAAATATAGACGTTGATGGCGTTGTCGCGGTCGGCACGGTGGATGTGCTCCTTGAAAGGCAGGTTAAGCACTTTGGGGCACTGGCGCAGCCACCACTCATCGGCCTTGTTGCCAGCCAGACGGGTGCAGTGGATACGGCTCTGCTGTCCGGCACCTATGCCGATGGCCTGACCGTCTTTTACGTAGCACACCGAATTACTCTGGGTATACTTCAATGTAATCAAGCTGATTTTAAGATCACGCAGGGCCTCGGGGGTGAAGTTCTTGTTGCGGGTAGGTATGTTGGTAAACAGCGAGTCGTCGTTCAAGTTTACGTTGTTGCGCAGTTGCTCGAACGTTACGCCGAACACCTGCTTGCGCTCAACAGGCTCAGGCACGTAGTCGGGGTCTATCTGAATAATGCAGTAAGTGCCCTTGCGCTTTGCTTTAAGTATTTCGAGGGCTTCAGGAGTGTAGCCGGGTGCTATTACGCCGTCGCTCACCTCGCGCTTAATCAAACGTGCAGTAGCCTCATCGCACACATCGCTCAAGGCACAGAAGTCACCGTACGAGCACATACGGTCGGCTCCACGGGCACGGGCATAGGCATTGGCAAGCGGTGTAAGCTCAAAATCAACATCGTCGACGAAGTAAATCTTCTTCAGCGTGTCGGATAATGGCAGACCAATAGCGGCACCGGCAGGACTCACATGCTTGAAACTGGCTGCCGAAGGCATACCGCTGGCTTGCCTGAGCTCTTTTACAAGCTGCCAGGAATTAAGCGCGTCGAGCAAGTTAATGTAGCCCGGGCGACCATTAAGCACCTGAAAAGGCAACTCGCCCTGCTCCATGAAAACACGGGCAGGCTTCTGATTGGGATTGCACCCATACTTTAAAGCTAATTCTTTCATTTTTAAGGGGGATTATTTAATCTTTACTGCAAAGTTAAGAAAATAGCATGAAAAAGATAAGAGAAAACAAAAAAAATAAGCAAAACATGGATTATTTGGTATCTTTTTTGCTACATTTGCAGTGATTTTATAGAGGATAGCAACATGAAAGAAGATTGGGCAAAAGTCTTGAATTTGCTTAAGAAAAGCAAGAAGACTGAAACAGAACTTAAGACCGAGGCCGACAAGGCATTGAAGTACTTAAGGAAAAAGGAAAATCTTTCGCCGGCCACGCTGAACAAGCTGGCATTACTGGCCGGATTCCAGAACTGGCACGATTTGCAGATGGCATTGCACGGCAATGCCGATGCATCGGTTAACTACGATGATGAGCAGGCTTAACACAAGGTAAGCCTGCTTTTTTTTACACCTGACGCTTTATCTACATTTTGGGCGATGCCGACTTTGACAGTCGGCCGTTTTTATTGAGTTGCAGCGTGGTGGCACGCAGTTTTTTGTTGGCATGGTCGAACATGATGGCTGGGTCGAAACGGTGACCTTTGAAGTGTACCTCGAAGTGCAGATGCTCGGTGGTGGCTCTACCCGTACGCCCGGTAAGACCAATTACCTGGCCCGCCTTTACCTTGTCGCCCACCGACACCAGGTTCTTGCTTTGATGACTATAGAGAGTTTCAAAGCCATAAGCATGCTTTATTATTATCACGTTGCCATAACCAAAATAAGGTCCCGAACGTGTCACCACCCCGTCGAAAGCCGCCAGTATGGGGTCGTTGGGTTTTGTCTTAATATCTACTCCCGCATGGTTGCGCCTGCCACCATAGGGGCTTATTACATGACTGCCTGGCAGCGGATAGGCCCAATGCTGGTTGTCGATGGCCGAGAGATCAAGCTTAAACGTACTGGATTGCAGGAAAGGGTCGTCTTCTACGTCGGGGTTCAGTGTGGTTCCACCCTTTTTTGCCTGCACATCATGAGCTGACGCGCGCTCGCTGTCATTCTTGTCGTCGCTACCCACGCTCACTATAACATGATTACCCGACTTGCGGCACACCACCGTCTGGCGGCGAAGCCGGTGCGACGCTACATCGATAAGTGTCTCGGGATTCACCGGAGCGCCGTTCACCATGATGAAGAACCTGAGGTAAATGCTGCCATTCTGGCCGCCCACAATGGCAACGGTCTGACCGGCTTTTACACGCTGGCCCACATTTACCAGATTCTGCGCATTGAGTGCGTACACGGTTTCGAAGCCATTGTTGTGGCGAATCACCACCACATTGCCATAGCCGGAGACATGGCGTGAGAGTCGCACCACACCATCGAACATGGCCTTCACGGCATCGCCCTCGGTAGTGCTGATGTTCAGTTCACGGTTGTCAACCACTCTGGCCTTGCCCACAGGCAAAGGGAAACTGTATTCTGAACTCTTAAGCAAGGCAAAATCTACTGAGAACATCTTACTTCGCGCAAACAGCTGGGGGGTGGCTATGCTGATTTGCTGTTGTTCGGCCGCCGTGAACTCATCACGTGCGGGCTTAAACGAGCTCAACAGAGCAATAATACTTAACAGTAGACAAATTAACTTAAGAGATTTCAGCATTACAGGTATTATTTTCAGATTTGATAAAAAGTTATTCCGGGTATCAGGGTTAAGCACGCAGTATGATGCCCGTGTAGATTCGGCCACTGGCTGCACCCAGCCGGCGTGCCGAAAAGTAAGTATCGCACTGCTCCCATGTACAGATGCCCGACATGTGGATGTGCTTCACACCGGCTTTGAGCAATTGCAGCCGGTTGCATTCAGGTAAATCGATGTGCCACTTTTCATAGCGGCGGGCTATGGTTTGCATGTCAAAGCCGGCTTCACGGAATTGCTCGTACACCTCGTCGCCAATTTCGAAATGCGCCAGTGAGATGCCCGGGCCTGTTACTGCCACCACATCCGATGGATTCGTTCCGTAAATAGTTTCCATCTTGCTGAGCGTTTTGGCTACAATGCGCTGCACCGTGCCACGCCAGCCGGCGTGTATGGCACTCACGGCATGGTGAGCCTCATCGTAAAGCAGCACCGGTATGCAGTCGGCTGTCGACACGCCCACACACACATCCGTCATCGAGGTGCTCACGGCATCTACGCCTTCAAGCTGTTGCTGCCGCTTTCCTGGTGTCTGTGCAAAGAAATCGGGCGTTACCTGGAAGTGGGTGGTTCCATGTGTCTGATGCGGCAGAATAATCCGTTCGGAGTCGATATTCAATTTCCGGCAGAGCGCGGTCTTATTCTGCTGTACAGCTTCTGCACTGTCGCCACAATAAGGATTGATGTTGAACCGGGCGAACAGGCCTTCGCTCACGCCGCCTTCGCGGGTTGTCGAGAAGGCAGTTACCTTATCATTCAAGTGATAAGTATGCAATACCGGCATTTTATCGTTATTCATCAGTGTACTCAAAGTCGTCAAGCTCATCAACATCCTCAATATCATCATCGCCGAGCATCTCCACGTCGTCGGCACCTTCCTGACGAATTTCCTCGGGCAGTGTACCCAGGTCTTTGTCACGATGCACCAGTGTGTCCTCAGCAGTGATTTCCTGCAGCTTGTTGCTTGTACTGTTCAGCTCGCGCCATAACACATCCTTCAGCTCATCGATGCCATAGCCTGTTACGGCCGAAATAAACACCACCGGTAAATCACTGGGCAACGTGTCGCGAAGCATCGCAATCAATTCATCGTCGAGCAAGTCGCACTTGGTAACCGCCAGAACGCGATGTTTGTCGAGCAGTTCGGGATTAAACCTGGCAAGCTCTTGGAGCAGCACTTCGTAGTCGTGTTTAATGTCGTTGGTATCACTAGGCACCATAAACAGCAGCAACGAGTTGCGCTCAATGTGGCGAAGGAAGCGCAGACCGAGACCTTTGCCCTCGCTGGCTCCTTCGATAATACCCGGTATGTCGGCCATAACGAACGATTGCCCGTCATGGTAAGGCACTATGCCGAGCGATGGCTCGAGCGTGGTGAACGGATAGTTGGCTATCTTGGGCCTTGCACTTGATACGGCCGAGAGCAACGTAGACTTGCCCGCATTAGGGAAGCCTACCAGTCCCACATCGGCCAGCAGTTTCAGCTCAAGAATAATGGTGAGTTCCTCCATGGGCTCACCTGGCTGGGCAAAACGCGGAGCCTGGTTGGTAGAAGTGCGGAACTGGAAGTTACCCAGTCCGCCACGCCCACCTTTAAGCAGCAGCACGGTTTGTCCGTCGTAAGTAACATCGCATATATATTTACCCGTCTCGGCATTGTAAACCACGGTACCGCAGGGCACGTCGATATATACATCCTTACCGTCGGTGCCATGGCACTTGTCACGACCGCCGTCGCCACCATGTTCAGCGAACACGTGCCGCTGATATTTAAGGTGCAACAGTGTCCAGTAATTGTGGTTGCCACGCAGATAGATGCTGCCACCGTGACCGCCGTCGCCGCCATCGGGCCCGCCGTTGGGCTGGTACTTAACATGGCGCAGATGCATGGAGCCGCGCCCGCCTTTACCTGAGCGGCAATAAATTTTTACGTAATCAACGAAATTCGATTCTGTTGCCATAGGGATACAAATAAATAAACGATGTCAAAAAGTTTGAGTTATCAAAACGTCTGCGCCCCCTGGTACAAGCACCCTCTGTGAGGCGCCGGCGTTTTGCTATAAAGAGAGGAGCTGTTTAGAGGTTGTCAATCACGTCGCAGATGCGGGCAAAAATCTCGTCAACGGTGCCCAGTCCCTCTACGTGGTGATGAATGCCCTCTTTCTCGTACCAGTCAATCAGCGGAGCTGTTTGTGTGTGGTACACGTTAAGGCGTTTCTTGATGGTTTCCTCGTTGTCGTCGCTACGACCACTCTGCTTGCCGCGCAGGATGAGTCGCTTCATAAGCTCGTCCTCAGGCACTGAGAGTTCAATCATGGCAGCCACCTTGTGTCCACGCTCAGCCAGCATCTTCTTAAGAGCCTCAGCCTGCGGAATGGTACGTGGAAAGCCGTCGAAGATAACACCCTTGTGGTCGGGACCGAACTTGTCGTACACGCTTGCCAGAATGTTAACCATGAGCTCGTCGGGAATGAGCTGGCCGTTGTCAATATAGCCTTTGGCGGTCTTGCCCAGTTCTGTGCCATTCTTAATCTCATTGCGAAGCACGTCGCCGGTAGAGATGTGGCCCAGGCCGTACTTTTCAATCATCTTGTCGCTCTGAGTGCCTTTGCCGGCTCCCGGGGCTCCGAAAATTACAATATTCTTCATAATTCTAAATTATAATATATTAAAAGTTTCCTGAATACTACGTTAAGCGTTCACCCACGTTACTCATCAAGCACGTAGATGTCGCGCAGCTGCCGTCCCTGCTGGTCGTAATCCAGGCCATAGCCCACGATAAAATCGTTGGGAATTTCCATAGCGGCATACTCTATATTGAGAGGCACCTGCAGCTTTCCCGGCTTGAGCAGCAGCGTACAGATATGAATTGACTCTGGGTTGCGTGTACCAATCTGCTCGAGCATGTTCTTCATTGTGTGACCAGTGTCTACTATATCCTCCACAATAATCACCGTCCTTCCTGCCAGATTCTCGTTGATGCCGATCACCTCCTTTATTTTTCCCGTTGAGGTGGTGCCCTGATAAGAAGCCAGCTTTACGAAAGAAATTTCGCACGGAATGGTGAGATAGCGCATCAGGTCGGCTGCAAAGATAAACGAACCGTTCAACACGGCCAGCAACAAAGGGTTCTTGCCTGCCATGTCGGCATTAATCTTGTCGGCTACCAGCTTTACACGTTTCAGAATTTCTTGTTCTGGAATAAATGTTTTAAAGGTTTTATCCTTTACCGTAATTTTGCCCATAGGTACCTATATTAAAAAAATTTACCGCAAAATTACTAAAAATAAGCGAAACACTCGTAGAGATTAGTATTAATTTTGTATTTTTGCACTGTTATGAAGATATTTAATAGTGCTCAAATTCATGAGCTGGACCAATACACGATAGAACACGAACCCGTGAAAAGCATCGACCTGATGGAGAGAGCTGCACATGCCTTTACCGATGCCTTCACTGCCACACACCCGCAGAGCACACCCGTAGTGGTGTTCGCCGGACCGGGCAACAATGGCGGCGACGCGCTGGCTGTGGCCCGACTGCTGGGTGCCGACGGCTATCACGTTAGTGTTTACTTGTTTAACATTCACAATAAATTATCGGCCGACTGTGAACAGAACAAACAATTGCTGGTTAAGACCGGAAATATTGAGAGCTTTATTGAGGTAACCTGCGACTTTGACCCACCGCAGTTGACTGCCGACATGGTGGTTATTGACGGACTGTTTGGCACGGGCATCAACAGGCCCCTTACGGGCGGTTTCGCCTCTTTGGTGCGATACATCAATCAGAGTGATGCCAGCGTGGTGAGCATTGACATGCCATCGGGGCTGATGTGCGAGGACAACACCGCCAACGTGAAGGCCAACATCATCAAGGCCACCGACACTTACACCTTCCAGCAACCCAAACTGGCATTGCTGCTGCCCGACAGTAATGAGTTTACGGGCCGTGTGCACGTGCTCGACATCCGTTTGAGCGAAGAGTACATCCATCAGACCCCTACTCAGTTCAGCATTGCCGAGGAAGGCTACCTTAGCAGCCTGCTCAAGCCAAGGCCCCTGTTTGCCCATAAAGGCACCATGGGCCACGCCCTGATTATTGCGGGCAGCTATGGCATGGGCGGCGCAGCCGTACTGGCTGTAAAGGCCTGTCTGCGATCGGGTGCCGGCAAGGTAACTGCATTCGCGCCAAAGAAGAACGACGTGATTATGCAGATTAGCGTGCCCGAGGCTGTGCTTGCCATTGGCCACGACAGTGATTACTTCTCTACACCCATATCAACCGACAATATTGACGCCCTGGGCATTGGTCCCGGACTGGGTCAGCAGGAGGACACCGCCATTGCCATGATTTCGCAAATAAGGAGCGCACAATGCCCCGTGGTGATCGATGCCGACGCCCTGAACATGCTGAGCAACCACCGCTCATGGATACAGCAGTTGCCTGAAGGCAGCATTCTTACGCCGCATCCACGCGAGTTCGACCGTTTGTGGGGCACCGTGAGCACCAGCTGTTACGAGAGGCTGACGCACGCTGTTGAGATGGCACAGAACCACAACTGCTACATTGTGCTTAAGGGTCACTTCTCTGCCTTGTGCACTCCCACGGGCAAAGTGTACTTTAATCGCACGGGCAACGCCGGAATGGCCACTGCCGGTGCCGGCGATGTGCTCACCGGCATCATCACAGCCCTTGTGGCACGTGGCTACAACCAGCAGAATGCCTGCCTGCTGGGAATGTACCTGCACGGACTGGCAGGCGACCTGGCTGCCAAACAGCTGGGTATGGAGAGTCTGATGGCAAGTGATATTATTAACTATCTGCCCCAGGCATTCAAACGATTAGAAGACTAACAACAACAGTTTATCATGAAGAAACTCATCTGCGCGCTTTTGTTCGCACCTTGCCTTGCGGCCTCGGCCCAAAGCACCGACGCCAGCACCACATACTACCTGCCCAAGACGGCGCTACGCTTCCAGATACAACTCGAGAAGACCAGCTATAAGCCGGGAATTCTGGCAGGCTACGCCATGATTTACCTTAAGAAGCCTGATGTGGTGCAGGATGCTTACACGCACTACCGCATCATTGGCATCACTATGGACAGCTACGGCGTGCCCGACACGAGTAAGGCGCACACACTGATAATCGACAAAAAGCACGACATCAGCAAGGTGTCGCTCTCGCCCGACGGTGTGCTGCTGGGCATTAATGCCGATGGGCGGGTGCCGGCTGCACCGAAGCCTTTCGTTGAGCACAAGCACAGTTTTCCGCCAGATGCCCAGCAGTACATGAGCGAGGATATTCTGCGTGCCGGCAGTTATGCCAAGATGGCCGAACTCACGGCACAGGAGATTTACGACATACGCGACAGCCGCAGCTCACTTGCCAAGGGTCAGGCCGACTTTATGCCGAAAGATGGCACACAGCTCAAACTGATGCTACAGAACCTTGACAAGCAGGAAAACGGACTGATGAGTGCCTTTACCGGCAACACGGTGACCGACACGGTGCAGTACACCGTTACTTACGTACCCACCAGGGCTGTGAGCAACGAGGTGTTGTTCCGCCTCTCGGCCTGGGATGGTGTAACATCGACCAGCGATTTGTCGGGGGCCCCCTACTACATCTCCATAGAGCCGCTGCACCAGTTCAAGTCTACGGCACAGTCGGCCGACAAGAAAGAAAAGAGTGTGCTTGACCTGTGGGTGAACCAGCCCGACAAGATACAGGTTACACTGAGCGACGGCACACAAACCGTAGCGCATTTTCAAACCCTTGCCGGACAGTTTGGTGAAGAAGAACGCCTGAGCGACGAGCTGTTCAACAAGAAACAGTCGAGCAGCGTGGTACTGGATGCTGTATCGGGCGGCATTGAGAAGATTACGCGACTGCCCGGCGAGAAATAAGCATTGGCGGTTGAACCAGCCCCGGCAACAGAGTATGAAGGTGCAATACAGCCCATGCAGAGTGCAGCCCGTGTGGAGGTTGCTCGTAAGGCTTTCCCGATGGGTGAAACTCAGAGCTCCTCATGGAGCGTAAGCCTGTACATGATTTTCTGCTTCTTTTCATTCCATAATTCGTGATTGCGTCACCATCAATTGCAGAAATAAGCCCATAACTAACTGATAATCAATGATGACTCTTCATCCAGCCAAAGAAGTGATGAAGTTAGGAAATACATGCAAGCACGTCCCCGAAGGGGGCGAACACGGTTGAGGCTGCTGAAAAAGTATTTAACAGTTACAATTTATAAGTGTATTCCTTAAAAATGTCGAGGACGCGTCCACTGTAGGGGCGGCCTTTATGGCCGCCCTAAGGACCCGGTTTATCCTGCAATATGTTGATTGTGATGGAATTACGTGCCACTTAGGGCGGCCATAAAGGCCGCACCCTACGGTGGACATTTGCGGGCCGTCCCCGAAGGGGGCGAACACGGTTAGCCCCAGGTCCTGACTTCGTCAATGCGTCACCCTGAATCGAGAATAAGTTTTTGGAAAGCCTTGATGATATCGTCGTGGTAATAATATTATTTTATGCGCTATGCGCAATTTTATGCCTTGGCAATTTTCTCATGTACAGGCTTTGACCCCGAAAGGGGTGAGTCTCAACCAGCGGGATAGACGTCGAGCTTGCTCGTAAGGCTTTCCCGATGGTTCAGACTCAGAGCTCCTCATGGAGCGTAAGCCTGTACATGATTTTCTTTCTTCTTTTCATTCCATAATTCGTAATTGCGTCACCATCAATTGCAGAAATAAGCTCATAACTAACTGATAATCAATGATGACTCTTCATCCAACCAAAGAAGTGATGAAGTTAGGTGGAGTGGTTTATTGCAATATTTATATTTGATTATTATAAAACGCAAAAAAGTGGAGCACGCTTAAAGAAGCATTGCCCCACTTTTTATTTTATTTGCTAATCGGCAAATTAGTCGCAGTTGGCCAGCTTGTGGTCAGAACCGAGCACGTCAACAATCTTGTGCTTGTACAGGTCGGTCATGTAGTCACGAGCTACGCCGCAGTACTTACGTGGATCGAAGTACTCAGGATGCTCACGCAGGGTCTTACGAACGCCAGCGGTGAAGGCCAGACGAGAGTCAGAGTCGATGTTGATCTTGCAAACAGCGCTCTTAGAAGCCTCACGCAGCTGATCCTCGGGGATACCTACAGCGTCGGGCAGGTTACCGCCGTTAGCGTTGATGATGTCAACATACTCCTGAGGAACTGAAGAAGAACCGTGGAGAACGATTGGGAATCCGGGCAGCTTCTGCTCAATCTCATGCAGCACGTCGAATGCCAATGGAGGAGGAACCAGACGACCAGTCTTCGGGTCACGTGTGCACTGCTCTGGTTTGAACTTGTAAGCACCGTGAGATGTACCAATAGAGATAGCCAGTGAATCGCAGCCAGAGCGCTGTGAGAAGTCGATAACTTCCTCAGGCTTTGTATAGTGCGACTCCTCAGCAGAAACCTCATCCTCTACACCAGCGAGCACACCCAGCTCAGCCTCAACGGTAACATCGAACTGATGAGCGTAGTCTACAACCTTCTTGGTAAGAGCGATATTCTCCTCATAAGGAAGTGAAGAGCCATCGATCATTACTGAAGAGAAGCCCAGGTCAACGCAGTCCTTGCAGAGCTCGAAGCTGTCACCGTGGTCAAGGTGAAGCACGATCTCAGGATGATTGCAGCCCAGAGACTTAGCAAACTCTACAGCACCCTGTGCCATGTAGCGCAGAAGGATAGGGTTAGCATACTTACGGGCACCCTTAGAAATCTGAAGGATAACCGGTGAGCGAAGCTCTGAAGAAGCTGTAACAATGGCTTGCAGCTGTTCAAGGTTACTGAAGTTGAATGCAGGAATTGCATAGCCGCCTTTTACGGCTCTTTTGAACATCTCGCGTGTATTAACGAGACCTAATTCTTTGTAACTTACTGCCATAATATTATTTATTAATTAAATGGTTATTTTTTTCCAATGCAAAGATAATATATTCTTTCGGAAAACCAAAGAATTTGCCTGCATTTAAGTGGCGGCTAAAGTTAAATTTTATTTATCCAAAGTTAATCATCCAAGTCATGCAGGCTATAACCCGATGGTGCGCGGTTGCCTTTACGGCCGTTGCGGTTGAAGCGGTAAACCACATGGAACATCACGTAGCGCGGAATGCTGTTGGTCCAGGTTTCGGTGCGCCCCTGGGCGTTGATGGTGGCCGTGGTGGTTTTAAGCCTGCCCAGCAGGTCGTAGCCGTCGAGTGCAAGCATCACGTTGCCCTTGCAGAGGGTCTGGGTGATTCGGCCGTTCCACACCAGTTCGTTGGTGTTCATGTCGCTGGTGGCGTAGCCGCGGCGGCTGAACTCTGTAAGGTTGGTGGTGAGCTCCATCTTCCAGGGCAGCGTTACGCGAGCACGCATGCCATAGTGGAAGTTGGTGGCGTGGATTTTATCAAAGCCACTGCGGTGACTGTTGGCTATCTGCTGACTGATCGAGCCGAGCAGCGACAGGTGCAGCCAGTCGGCCGTGCGGTATTCGAGTTTTAAATTATCATTCCATTTCCAGGTGCGCACAATGCTGCGGCCGTTGTCGTCGGTTCCGCTCACCGAGGTAAGGTCTACGTTGCGGTTATAGTTCACGCCGGCGTTGTTTTCGAACGAGAACTTATCGCTTTTACCAATGTTCGACCGGTTCACCATCCACAGTGCCAGCACCCAGTTACCGTTCACGTTAACCATCTGCGAGAGGGTTTTGCCCGTGCTCTTATCGTAGCTCACGCGGTTAGCTATGGCATCCTGTGTAACATAGTAGCTCAGGCTAATTATATTATAGCGGTTCTGTCGTGGCCGCATAACGCTGTAGTTAATGCCCACGTTGTGTGTGCGGGCAAGCTTCAGGTGCGGGTTGCCCAGGCTTACGCGCAGCGGGTCGCTGTCGTCGCTGATATTGAGCAGCGAGGTAATGTCGGGCTGTTGCTGCTGTGAATCGTAAGCAAACTGAATGCCGCGCTCTTTCACCGAGTCGGTGGCAGTGTAATACATTCTGAGCGATGGTTCCACAAACCAGGTGGTGCGGTTTCTGGTAAAGTTATCGGCGCGATAATAGCGCAGATGCTCAATGGTTTGCTTAACGGGCAATCTAAAGTCAATCCATATACGGTGTGGCAGGTTCCAGCCGTTGGTGCCCCACTGCAGGTGCAGGGTGGCATTGTTTTCGTAAGTGTAAAGGCGCTGCCTGTAGGAGTTGTTCACATCGAGCACCTGCTGCAGGTTCTCGCGCGCCGATGGCAGCACGCCCAGCTGATAGTTGGTTTCGGCATAGCCGGCCAGTTTGTCGAGGCGATACAAGAAGTTGTTGCCACCATTGTAGTTTTGCGAGAAGCTGTAACTCAGCGAAGGCACAAAACTGTATTTCGAACTGTCGTTGCCCGACACATAATCGAGTTCTGATGATGCCACATAGCGGTAGCCGTTGCTGGGAGCGTCGGTAAACTGGTAGCGGTGGTCGCTGGGTGTGGCGCTGTTCAGATAATCCACCTGATTGATATTGAACGCCGTACTCTTGTTGTGTGAGTACGAGGCTGATGTATATGCATTAAGCATCCAGTGGTCGGCAAGCTTCAGGCGCAGGTAGTAGTCGGTGCTCAGCTGCAGCTGCTGCCCGTAGTTGGTGTAATCGCGCTTCACCCGGTTCACCACATGCTTAAGCAGCGTAGAGTCGGCTGTGGGCATAAAGATGCTGTCGAGCCACTCACGCTGTGAGGCATCGGCATCAAACTGTCCCGAACGTGCGAACACTTTGCTGCGGTTCTGCGAGTAGCTGAAGTTCATGTTGCCGGTTATGTATTTGTGCTTGGGCTGTACCTGGAATGAGAAGTTGCCCTGATAGGAGCTTTGCCTGGAGTACGTCTGACTGCGGTCGAGGTTGTAGTAGTCGCCGCCGGTAAGGAAAGTTTGTTCACTGGTGCGCTGCAGCAGGTCACCATCGCTGTGCGACATCTGGAAGCCGGCATCTACATAGTTCTCATTCTTGTCCTCCCAGTGGTAGCTGGCATCGAGGTTTTTCTCGGCCTTCTTGCCGCCGGTGGCATCGGGCATCTCGGTAAGTTCGCCTTCCGGACCGAAGTTGCTGTCGGCATCCACGTTGTTGGCAGTGGTGGTAAGGTTGAATTTTGAGTTTTCGGTGAGCGTCATGGCAAACACCTTGGCAAGGTAGCGGTTGTTGGTGCCTGCAGCCAGGTCGGTGTTAACAATGGCGTTGTGGCGGTACTGCTTCTTAAGGCCTACATCGAGCACGTAGTCGTCCTTGTCCATGCGGCGGTTCATCAGCTTGCTGTCGAGCGATTTTTTGTTGTACACCTTTACCTTATCCACGGTGTAGGCAGGCAGATTCTCAAGAGCCTGTTTGGGGTTACCCTTAAAGAAGTTGCGACCGTTAACGAGCAGCGAACTCACCGTCTTGCCGTTCACCTTAATCACGCCTTCATCATCGAGTGTGGCGCCAGGCATCTGCCTTATAAGGGCATCGAGCATGCTGCCTTGCGAGAGCTTAAAGGCATCGGCATTGTACACGATGGTGTCGCCGTGCATCACCATCTTTATCTTGGTGGCCTTCACGGTAACGGTGTTCAGGGTGGTGCCCTCGGGTTCCAGCGTTACGGGTTCCACAAACTGCTCGTTCATCTGCCTGGCTATGTCGACTTTTACCTTCTTGTAAAGGGTCTTGTAGCCAAGGTAGCTGAACTTGAGCAGGTAGTCGCCATTGCCCGGCACTTCGAGCTCGTACACAATAACGGCGTGACCAAAGAAGAGTTTGCGCTTCGAGGTCACATCGGTTGAAATCACACTACTGTCTTTTAGTTGTAACAGCTGCACTGTAACGGCCTCCATGAATTCGCCGGTTTCCTTATCTTGCACCGACCCGAGGATATGTTTGGCCGAAGCGTTGAGTGTAAAGAGCAGCAATAGCAAAAAGACAACTATCTTTCGCTGTCGTTCCATGTATCTATAGTATCACTTTGTCGGCATAGTTCTGAAGCAAAGAGCAGCACCACAATGTAGCCCATCAATGGTATAACGAAGGGGATAACCAGGTTGGTAGCGTCGGCCACCAGACCCATGAGCAGGAAGCCACAACCGCCTATTGGCGTCATCATGAGCAACGAAGAGGCACTCTTGGTGAGGTTGCCCAGATCTTTCAGCGCAAGCGAGAAGATAGTGGGGAACATGATGGCTTCGAACAGATAGTTGCCCACAAGGGCATACATTGAGTAACGGGGAATGTTGCACAGCACCAGGGCCATGCACACCACCGTGCCGAGCGAACAGTAAAACAGCATCACGGCCGGCTGCACCGTGCGCATGATAAAACTGCCAATAAAGCGGCCCACCATGAAGAAAGCCAGGGCGCAGGTGAGCACAATGCTGGCTGTGTTGTCGTCCATCCAGTGTTCGCCGGTAACGAAGTTTATGAAGTAGCTGTTAATTGATATCTCGGCTATTTCGTAGCAAAGCAGTGAGAACAGGCCGAACACGAACATGGGGTGATGGCGGAACAGCTTGATGATGCGGGTGCCCTTGAGCTTGTCTTCCTCGCTCACCTCGTGCTTTATCTCGGGCAGGTTGGCACGGCTGAACACAAGGGCTATAACCACTACCACAATGCCAAGCAGGGTGTAAGGCACCGCCACATTGCCGGCACTCTCATCGCTCTGGAAAAAGAACTGCCCCACGGCAAAGGTGGCAAACAGCGAACCCATGCCGTTAAACGACTGGGCAAGGTTCAAGCGGCTCGTGGCAGTTTCGCGCGGACCGAGCTCGGTGGCATAAGGGTTGGCCGAGGTCTCGAGGAACACCAGTCCGCAACCAATAATGAAGAGTGCTGAGAGGTAGGGATAGAACGTGCCTATCTGCGAGCAGGGTATAAACATCAGTGCACCCAGGCCGAACAAAAGCAGGCCGAACACCACACCGCGGCGGTAGCCCTGACGGTTAATGAACCATCCGGCCGGTATGGCCATAATGAAATAGCCCAGATAGGTGGTTACCTGGATGAGAGCCGACTGGGTGATGGAAATGTGCATCTGGTTTTGCAAGTGCTTGTTCAGCACGTCGAGAATTGCCCTTGCGAAGCCCCAGAGAAAAAACAGAGAGGTTATAAGGATAAAGGGTATTACATATTTGCGTTCAGTAAGTTTACTGCTCATTGTTGTATGAATTGATTTTAAAGGTATGCAGATTTTTAATTGATTGCCAGCCACATGCCGGCCAATTGCTGGCAAAGGTACACAAAATAATCATATCACATTAGAAATTTGCTATAAAATTGCTGCTAAACTTAATAATTATAAGGTATTAGCAGCTTATTCCGGCTTCTGCCAGCATCAAAGCTTGTAACTGAACATCCAGAAGTTGCAGTTTCAAAACGATACCGGCCTTTGGTACGGTTCGTACCAAAGCAAGGTATTGCCCCTGACTTCGTCAATGCGTCACCCTGAATCGAGAATAAGTTTTTGGAAAATAGTCACGTACAGACTTTAGCTCCCAATGGAGCTTTGGTGCAGAGGTGATGGGGACAGCCTTACGAGCAAGCTCGTCAGCTGCCCCCATCACCTCTGCACCACCCCCTTCGGGGGACAAAGTCTGCCCGTGACGAAAATCGCTATCGCGTAAAATTGCGCAGAGCGCATAAAATATTCAGCACACCCTAAATCTGCTCACAATTATTTTAGAAAGCCTTGATGATATCGTTGTGGTAATAATATTATTTTATGCGCTATGCGCAATTTTATGCCTTGGCAATTTTCTTCATGTACAGGCTTTGACCCCGAAAGGGGTAAGTCTCAACCAGCGGGATAGACGTCGAGCTTGCTCGTAAGGCTATCCCACTGGTTCAGACTCAGAGCTCCTCATGGAGCGTAAGCCTGTACATGATTTTCTTTTTTCTTATCATCTGGAGATGGCAAGGTAATATGAGTCAGGACAAAGACATTGACTGTCTGCCGGGCTGTTAAGGAGGGATATCATTCCATAATTCGTAATTGCGTCAACATCAATTGCAGAAATAAGCTTATAACTAACTGATAATCTATGATGACACTTCATCCAACCAAAGATGTGATGAAGTCAGGAAAGCTTGTAACTGAACATCCTGAAGTTGCAGTTTCAAAGCGATACCGGCCTTTGGTACGGTTCGTACCTAAGCAAGGTATTGCCCATACCAAAGCAAGGTATCGCCAGTACCAACGCAAGGTATTGCCAGTACCAAAGCAAGGTACTGCCTGTACCAAAGCCAGATACGATTCTGGTACGTGTCATAGTGGAAAGCATTTGCTGAAAGTGCTCTTCATTACCATCACACTCTGAGTGGCTAAAGCTGTAAGTGAACTTTTCATGCACTAAACATAAGGGCAAAAAAAAGGGCTCCGCTGAGCCCTAAAAAAAATTATTAACCTTAAATCTAATACTATGAAAAACACGTTGCAAATGTATGCGTTTTTTGCGAAACGAAAAAATAATTGAGCAATTAAATTCCCCTATTTTGCAATCATTAACACCGCTTAGCAAAAATAGTCAACTTTTGTCAATATTTCTTCTTTGAACCGTGTAAACGCCCGTCTGTCAGCAGCAGAAAGAAGGCAAGACTGTTCTTCAAACTTAAAGGTTTTGCCCAAGCCGGAACCATGTAATTTTTGCAACGCGTAGAATACAATTTACATTTTTGGAAACATTGTAAATTAGTGAATTAGTATGACAAGCAGTCCTTTAGAAACACAAAATCCACCACGGGGGAACAACCTTGTGGTGGATATATTAATGTAAGAGTATATGCTTATTTATTTCTTGCGTGTAGGGATGGTAAACTGCATCACCTTCGACACGGCCGAGCCACCCTGTATCACCCTTACAGTGAAGGTTGCCTCGCCGTCTTTCAAACGTTTGTCGGCCTTCACAAGGGCGGTATACCTGATGCCTTTGCCCGGTTCGATGCGCTCGATGTGCATGCTGGGCGAAATAAAGATGTGTCGGTTGCCGGTGGTTTCGGTTACCACGGGTACCACATCGGTAACAGCCTGCTCGCCATTATTCATCACTTCGAAGATAACCTTGCACAGCTCACCCCGGCTTATCACCTTGTCCTCGTTGGCATCAACGAAGCGGGCGTTGCGAATCTCGATAGTTGGCAGATAGTGGAACGAGGTACCGTTATCGGTAGTCTGTGTAGCCGGCATAGTAGCAGTGGGCTGCTGGGCAGAGTAATTGCCGGTGTAGTCGCTGCTGTTGAAGTCGTATATGCGGTCGTCGCCCGAATTATCCTGGCGGAATCCGCTGTCGTCGGTGCTTTGCTGCTGGTAGCTCTGCTGTGAATTATTGTCAGAGCGGCTCACTCTGCTGCGATGGCGCACCGGATCCTCGTCGTTGCTGCAGCCTGCGTTGGCCTGGTGCTGGTCGGCCACACTGCCCACCACTCCACCGAGCACTGCACCGCCAGCCATGCCAACGATGGTACCAATATCGCTGCCACGCGGACCGTCGGAAATGCCGCCAATGGCACTGCCTAATATTCCACCAATGTAGGTGCCCATGTAGGCACCGGCGCCTGTGTAAGTGTCGCAACTGCTAAGCAACAGGAGTACGCTGGCTCCCAATATCAAAGACCTTTTCATAATGTTCTCCTTTCTTATTTGCTGCAAAGATATTTAAAAATTACATACCCAAAAAGTACTTTTCCATATTTTAACATAGGGATTTCCCTATTTTTGATTGGATTAGAAGGATAAAACATAATATCTGGGCAGTTGCTTATTTCTTAGGTAACAGTTACTTTTTTAGCCGTGCTTCGTAAAAATGGATAAAAAGAGTTGGTGGTACAGTAAATAATTCCTACATTTGTAGGGTAATTATAATTATAATTTAAACTATGTCAGAGATATTTAGATTCTTCGGTTTTTCATTTTTCTTCTATAGCAAGGAGCATGAGCCAATACATGTTCATGTTGAAGGAGCTTCGGGATTTGCCAAATTCGATTACGATGGCAATAATTTTGTGCTTAATATGGCGAAGGGAATAAAAGTCAATGACCTTAACAAGATAAAGTTCGTGATTGAAGAGAACAAAGACATTATTGTGGCACGCTGGAACGAATATTTTAACAGATAGGGAGGAATGATATGGTGATTAAGGAACTGTGGTTTGACAAGGACTACATATATGGGAAAGATGAAAATGGAGCGACATACAAGCAGTCGTTGCTATGGTATCCAAAGCTGAGTGCGGCATCTGACGACGAGCGCAGCAAATATCGCATAGGTTTTGACGGTATTCACTGGCGGAACCTTGAAGAGGACATTAGTTTCGAGAGCTTCACTTATGTTGATGCCGAACCAACTCCCATGCAGAAATTTTTCTTTACACACAAAGAAATAAACATCGCCGAGTTTGCAAAGCAGATAGGCATCAATGCATCGTTGCTTCGCAACTACATCAACGGTTTCAAAAAACCATCAAAGGAACGTGAACAGCAAATTCTGGAGCATATCCATGCCATAGGCAAGCAATACTCTCTTGCTGCCTTCTGATTTTTACATGAGACCAACTGAGCAGTCATCGCTGCCTTAACAAAAGATAACAAGGCCTTAAATTTTGATCTATTAATCATTATTCGAAAGATAATTTGTTATCTCATTCAACGCTATCAAAGCATGAAACATTACACCATATTAATTGCACTACTGGCTGTACTGCTGCTGCCCGCCTGCCACCACAAGGCAGACAATGGTGAAAGCACGGCACCGGCCGACACCACTGCACTGATGATGATGAACATTCGCAAGTGCTCGCGACTGTACACACAGCAAATTACAGTGAACAAGATAGTGACTTACCAGGACAGCAAGCAGCTGTTTAACTTCACCCTGCCCTTAAGCGAGCGCAAAATTGCCATACCTATTGAGGCTACAGTAAAGGCATATATAGACTTTGGCGATTTTAACCGGAGCAACATTCGCCGTAATGGTGACAAAATAGAAATTATTCTGCCTGACCCGCAACTGCAACTTACTGCCACTCGCATAAGGCACAACGAGATACGCCGGCAGGACGCGCTGCTGCAACACAACTTCACCGATGCCGAGATTTCACAAATTGAGCAAAACGGGCGCAAGGCTATACTCGCCGACCTGGACAAGCTGGACGTGGTTACCCAAAGTGAGCTGGCTGCCGCACGGGTTATAGAACCCATATTGGAACAACTGGGCTACAAGGAGGAAAACATTACCATAAGCTTCCGACACGATATTACCAACGGCAGCGTGAGTCGGCTCAACTTTACCGAACAAACCAACAAGGAGGAATAAGCAATGGCAAAACTTAACAAAATAAGTGCGCCACCTATAGGCATAGGCATCGTACTGGTGGCGGGCATCATTATAGGCGTATGGCTCAGAGGTGGCTCTAAAGGCGTGATTACCACCAAAAGTGAACAACAGATGACCGACACGCAGATTGCCAGCATACAGGACATTGGCCAGTGGGAGCTGCTTACCATAACCGACGAGGAGATGGCCGACACCACTCGCACCAGCTTCTGGGGCAAAAGCTCGCTGGTTAGAATCTACTACGGCACACTGCGCCTGGGCATTAACATGAAACATACCACCCGCGACGATATTAGCTGGAATCACGACACGCTGTGCATCGCACTGTCCCCAATTGAATTGCTCGACAGCAACTTTATTGACGAGGCACGCACCCGCTCGTTCTACGAACAGGGACAGTGGACCGAACAGGACCGGCAGGCACTGTACTACCAGGCACGCCGGAAAATGCTGAACCGCTGCATCACGCCACAGGCTTACCAGTCGGCCCGCAACAATGCCTTCGACCAGATGCAGCGCATACTGCTGGCCATGGGATACAAGAAGACAAGAATAACCCTGAGGAAGCAATAGCTGCCGCACCTTTATCTGGCAAGGCAGGCGCGTACTATTTTAGTTATAATAACTTGCGTCTTTCACTTTAAAAAGGTAAATTCGCACAAACAAACATCTTTAAACCCTTTAATTCAAACGTATGTCTATGGAAACATCTGCTTCACCCCGCATCCACATCTACCAGGAACGTGGCTTTTGGGAACGAATCTCTATTGTCTTTACCTTCTTTGCCCGCAACTGGCGCCCCCTGCTGCGCTACAGCAGCTACATCATGGTGCCCGCCGCTGTGCTGGGCGGACTGTGCCTGAACTTGTTCGTTGAGAGCAACGGAAGACTTGAACCAAACATCACGCCCGGAGGTATGGTGCCATACTCGCTCTTTTTGATTTTCTCGATATGCGCAGTCATCATGATACCCGCTATGGTGTACGCACTGGTTAAACTCTATGCAACCACGCCGCAGAGGCTGCAAACGGTGGATAGCGCACTGCTGAAAAGCACCTTCGCTAAGTGCCTGAAGCGCACCTTCATCTTGTTTTTTACTTTGCTGGGCATCTACCTGCTGGTATACGTTTTGGCCCTGCCTGCTGTGCTCATAAGCCATTGGCTGGTGGTGGTGCCCATTGTGGCATTTATTGCCATTATGGTGCCGCTTATACTTACCCCGGCTTTTTACCTGCTGGAACCAGCCGGCATAGCAACAGCACTGAAAAAAAGTTTCCGCATGGGCTTTAAGTACTGGTGGAGCACACTGGGCGTTTACCTGGTGGTAAACTTGTTGGTACTGGCTGTGGTATATCTATTCTACGCGCTGTGGCTGACTATGATGATAGGCGGCTCACTGATACACACAACAGGGGGAGCAGGCACAGCTGTGCTGAAATCGCTGTTCTGCCTCTACACTATGGTGATGCTGTATGTGTACTTTCTGGCTTGCATGGTGCAGCCGCTGGCAGCCGTGGCACAATACGGACATGTGGTGGCTGCATATAACCAGAAGTATGGTGACGACGGGACTGAGCTCTTACAGGAATATAACGAAAATAAGATGGAAGACGAGGCCGAAGAAATAATCGAGATAACTGAAGAAGATAACCACGAAACTGAGGATAACCCTGAGAACAAAGAATGATACAAACAAAAGAGGATTTGATTAGGCAGTATAACGAAACGGCTGCTGAATGTGAACGGAAGGCCGATGCACGCCGGCCGTGGGGAAAGGTGTTCGTTGTGATAGACTTGCTGCTCTTTGCCGGTGTGGTAGCCTTACTGGTATACGGATTCAAAACAGACGCTTTGACCAACTGGCATGTAGTGGCCATTTTTGCACTTGCGTTTGCCTGGGGTGTGGTGCGCTTCATTGACATAAGGAACGACGGTAAGATTACAGAGTACAACTATCTGAAACAAACTGCACTTACCGAAGTGGATTATCTGAACGGTAAGTATGCCAGCTTCGATGAAGGCGAGGCGTATGTGGATGCCTCGCATCCCTTTACCTTCGACCTGGACATATTCGGCAAGGGCTCGCTTTTTCAGCGCATCAACCGCACCATCACCTCTGGTGGCAGTGACCTGCTGGCCGAACAGTTGAGCACACTGCAATGCCCCGGCACACAGAGCGAGGCTCTGGCCGAACTGGCGGCCAACAACGACTTCCTTCTGAAATTCAAGTCGATTAAATTATTTTACGGCAGAGCTAACACAAAGAATACGTTGCAGAGCCTTGAACAGGTGCGGGAAAGTAAAATACCCGCCTTCTTTCATAGCAAGCTGGCCATAGTGCTGGGCATTGCCATGCTGGCAGGAATGTACATCACAATGGGCTTGCTGTTGTTTAGCGTCATTGGCTACCAGCTGCCTCTCTGGTGGGCCATTGCGCAACTTTCAGTGGTAGCGATGGCATGCAACAAACCGCTGAAACTTGTTCACCGCAAAGTGGAATATGCCGGTAAAAATCTGATTGTATTCTCGAAAATTATAAAGTTGGTTAGCAAAGCACAGTTTTCATGCGAACCGCTGAATAAGCTGCAACAGCAAATACAGCCTGGAGTTGGCATCTTGACTCAGCTGGATTTATTACTGAGCTATTTGAACTCGAGAGGGAATGTGCTGGGAACCATCGCAATGAACCTGTTGGTACTGGCCGACTGGTTCGAACTTATCAGAATTTACCATATCAACAAACGCTACGGTAAAAGTCTGGACGAATGCATCAAGAGCATAAGCTATCTGGATGCACTCGTAACCATGGCAACCATGCGCAGGAATCATCCCGAGGCCACCGTAGCCGAGATAACCAATGACAAGGGAATTGTGTACGAGGCCAAAGCACTGTATCACCCATTCCTGGGCAGTAAGGCGGTAAAGAACGACTTCAGCATGGCCGACCGCAACTTCTACATCATCACGGGAGCAAACATGGCGGGCAAGAGCACCTTCTTGAGAACCATTGGCATTAACTACGTACTTGCCATGCTTGGCATGCCGGTGTTTGCAAGCAGCTTCAGGGTGAGCCACTTCAGCTTGTTCAGCAGCATGCGCACACAAGACGACCTGAACAAAGGCATAAGCTATTTTAATGCCGAACTGCTAAGGCTGGAGCAACTGCTCGACTTTGTACAGCAGCACGGCAGCACACTGATAATACTCGATGAAATTCTAAAGGGTACTAACTCGGCCGATAAACTGAGCGGCAGCCGCATGTTCCTTGAAGCGGTAAGCCAGTTGCCGGTAACCGGAATTATTGCCACACACGATCTGAAGCTGTCGGAGATGGAAAACGAATATCCCGGCCGCTTCCACAACTATTGTTTTGAAATAGCGCTGGGCGAAAAGTGCACCTACAGCTACAAGATAACCCAGGGCGTGGCACGAAACCAGAACGCCACCTACCTGTTGCGGCAGATACTTGACAAGAAACTGAATAAATAAAATCTTTACGATAGTTAGCGTTGCCGCAACTGGCAACGCAACTTTTTAGCTGAATTGTGAGGCTTTTCAACCTCTTTGCTCTTAAAGTGCCCGACATAATCGTTTCCGGCAACCTCAAACTCGAACAAAGGCAACTGTACTTCCTCGTCGTCTCTGAAAGGCACCCCCTTCTCTACTTTCTCTATCATCACAGTAGCTATGCCCTTACTGAGCATGCCAATCTTAGCGGCTGCGCTATAGGAAAGGTCGATAACGCAATTGCGTGAGTAGGGCCCACGGTCGGTTACTCTGACCACTACACTCTTGCCGTTGGCGGGATTGGTAACCTTGAGCAGAGTGCCGAAGGGATGGGTGCGATGGGCGCAGGTAAGACTGTCGTGATGCAGCCGCTCGCCATTGGCCGTGCGTGAGCCGGTGGCCCGCTTTGAATAATACGTAGCCTTGCCCCGCTGCACCTGAGCAGGGGCGCAGCAAAACGTGGCAAACAAAGCGGCAACAGCCAATAGTCGAAAATGATTCAATACGCGGAGTTATTAGTTAAACAATTGTATATTAACAGCTTACTTTGCAAAGGTAATAAAAAAATTGCAATCAGAGAAACAATTGGGTCTAAAAGATACAATCACAGCGTTTCAGTAACAGTTAAAACTAACTGTCATCAAAGCAGCACCCCACCCTTGCGGTGCATCACATCCATAACTATCTGCAAAGGATGCGCAAAGCGCACATGGCGCACATAAGCACTTTCGCTTACAGCCGGCATGGCATCAAGCAGTGTCTTGTTAAACCATTCACCGGTATGTTCGCTGTCAAGATACAGTGTAAAGTAGCCCACGCCGAGCGATGTAAGGTTATGGAAGAAGTGGGTACCCTGACTATCGTCGGTGTGATGTCCAAGCAGTGAAAGTTCCACAATTACCCTGGCACCGCTAATCTGAGGCCATTTTACGGGAATGCCGAGATAAGCGTCACTGCTGCCCCACCTGCCGGGTCCAATCAGCAAATAAGGCGTTTTGCGGGCTGTAAGCTGGGAGTTCAGGTGCTCAAGTTCATCAGCTGTCTGATAATTATTAAAAGTGGAGTAATCGGCATCGTATTTAACATAAACTACATCGCGTACATTCTCTATGATTCCGTTGCCCAGAACATGCTCAGAATAGAGCAGGGCATTATGGCGGTTCATCTTAGAGAAATCGTAGACAATGGGACGGGAAGCAGCGGCAATGGGCCGCATTTGCAGCAGGCTGAGCCCGCCATTGCCCTGCTGGTCGACATTGCCGGCGACCTCAATTTCTACTTGTGAATGAGTAAACGATACGGCCGCTTTGAGCACTTGCTGCATGATACGTGGCAAAGGAAAGAAGTCGTGCTCGAGCAACCCCTTGAAGGTAATGATTTTGCGACCTCCGGGATATAATCCATCGTATATTCTCTGGTCGTTGAAATCAAAAGTAGACGCAATGCCAAAGAGGGCATTCTGTGCATCGGCATCCTTCACTTTGAGGCGTACCAGATTTTTGGCGTCATCGGCAGCAGGCAAGAACAGGCCGGACTGCAATTTTAAAGCATAAAACGAGGTTTGCGTATCGCGCAGGGCAATATCGGTATCACTGGTTTGCAGCACCTTGTCGGGCTGAACGGGGTTTACCCTTAACGACAAGCCGCCATCTACTATGTATTTACCCAGGCCTAAGGCAAGCAGGGCAACACCATCGGCTGGTACATCGGAGTCTAACGGATAATAGTTCACGCTGCGCATCACGCCGCTGAACGTAGGATAAAAATATTCTGCGTGAGGCATGCCCGTTACCTGCTGAAGAACCACGCCCATTTCGTCGTGCACTGCGATGTTGGCGGTTGCCATAGAACTGCGTGCCTGATGAAAGAACGTGGAGGCATAAACGGCCTTTATAGCCTGAATAACGTTGGCAGAATTGATTTGTGGATCAGAATTCACTGGCACCATATAGGAGTTGTAAACGCCCGCAAATGGCAACGATTTCGAATCTTCGAGCAGACCGCTGGAACGCACGGCCACTGCTGAATGACAACGGTGTAAAAAGATATTTACAGCTTCCTCGAAAGAAGAGGGAAAGGTGGAGGTGAGAAAAGCCGTTAGGATTTGACTGTCGGTCAAGTCAATGAGTTTTTCTGGCTGAAGTTTATTATCGTTAATAAACTGGCAGAACACTTCGTTACCGAGGATTAAGGTGTCAGGAAGCGAAAGATAACGTTTTACATCATCGGGGATTAACGACGATTGCAACAAGGATTGCAGGCGAAGCAAGCCGGTACCTTTGCCTCCAGGCAGGCCGCCAATAAGCTGTATAGTAGATTTAGATAGTGAATTCATGTACGGGAAAACGAAAAAACCTGCATCCAAACAATGCTGGACACAGGTTTATAGTGTGAAAATAAGATGCTAAAATTATTCAGCCTTAGCCTCTTCTGCCTTCTCTGCAGGTGCATCTGTTGCAGGAGCCTCGGTAGCAGGAGCTGCTTCCTCAGCCTTAGCCTCGGCAGCTGCAGGAACTTCCTGAGCCTTGGCAGAAGAACGACGGCTACGACGTGTCTTCTTAGCCTTAGGAGCTTTAGCCATGTTCTCATCAAAGTCAACGAGCTCGATGAAAGCAATCTGAGCAGCGTCACCCTGACGGAAACCTAACTTAATGATACGGGTATATCCACCGGGACGGTCAGCTACTTTCTGAGCAACAGCTCCGAAGAGTTCCTTAACGGCATACTTGTCCTGAAGATAACGGAAAACAACACGGCGGCTGTTTGTAGTATCGTCCTTAGAACGAGTGATAAGGGGCTCTACATACTTCTTAAGAGCTTTTGCCTTTGCGAGAGTCGTAGTGATTCTTTTGTGCATAATCAGGGCAACAGCCAGGTTAGAAAGCAAGGCGCTGCGGTGAGATGCAGTACGACCCAGATGGTTAAATTTCTTATTGTGTCTCATTTTAAATTACAATTTTTGCGCAAGGAGTTAATCCTTGTCAAGTTTATACTTTGAAATATCGGTTCCAAACGACAGATTCAGACTCTCGAGCAAATCATCAAGCTCTGAAAGCGATTTCTTACCAAAGTTGCGGAACTTCAACAAGTCGGTCTTGTTGTACTGAACCAGGTCGCCTAACGTTTCAACATCGGCTGCTTTGAGGCAGTTGAGTGCACGTACGCTAAGGTTCAGGTCAACCAGCTTGGTTTTAAGTAACTGGCGCATATGGAGTACCTCCTCATCAAACTCCTGGTTGCCCTCCTGATCAGGATTCTCGAGAGTAATCTTCTCATCAGAGAACAGCATGAAGTGATAAATAAGTATCTTAGCAGCCTCTTTCAAGGCGTCCTTTGGGTGAATGGAACCATCGGTGGTAACTTCAATTACAAGTTTGTCATAGTCGGTCTTCTGTTCAACACGATATGGCTCAACACTGTACTTTACGTTACGGATAGGGGTGTAGATAGAATCGATTGGAATGACGTTGACATCGGTGCAGAACTGACGGTTTTCATCAGCAGGCACGTAGCCACGGCCCTTATTGATGGTCAAGTCAATCTGCATAGTTGCCTTTGAATCTAAATGACAAATCACCAAATCAGGGTTTAACACTTCAAATCCAGTTAGATACTTGCCTATATCACCTGCTTTGAATTCGGTGGAATTCTCTACGGTGATACTAACTTTCTCATTCTCGAATTCTTCTACTACTTGCTTGAACCTAACTTTCTTAAGGTTCAAGATAATGTTGGTTACATCCTCCTTCACTCCGGGTACTGAAGAGAACTCGTGCTCTACACCGCCGATGTGAACGGTGTTGATAGCATAGCCTTCCAGTGAAGAAAGAAGAATGCGGCGCAAGGCGTTACCTATAGTAACACCAAAGCCAGGCTCCAACGGACGGAATTCAAATTTTCCGAACTTGTCGTTAGCCTCCAGCATTACGACTTTATCAGGTTTTTGAAATGCTAATATCGCCATTAATTTAATGATTTATTGTTTAGAGTACAACTCAACGATTAATTGTTCCTTAATATTCTCGGGGATGTCTGCACGATCAGGACGATGCAGGAACTTGCCGCTCTTGGTGTTCTCGTCCCACTCAAGCCAAGGATATTTGCTGTGGTTGAAACCAGCCAGAGCATTCTCGATAACCTCGAGTGACTTAGCCTTTTCGCGTACACCAACAACCTGGCCGGGCTTCACAGAGTAAGAAGGAATGTTAACAACCTTTCCGTCTACTACGATGTGCTTGTGACCAACCAGCTGACGTGCAGCTGCACGTGTAGGAGCAATACCCAAACGGAATACAACATTGTCGAGACGACTCTCCAGACTCTGAAGCAGAACCTCACCGGTAATGCCATCAGCCTTGGCAGCCTTATCGAACAGGTTACGGAACTGACGCTCTAAAACGCCGTAGGTATATTTAGCTTTTTGCTTCTCTGCCAGCATGACACCATACTCAGATGTCTTTCTGCGACGATTATTGCCATGCTGTCCAGGAGGGAAGTTTCTCTTGGACAAAACTTTGTCGGCGCCGAAGATGGGTTCACCAAATCGACGTGCAATCTTAGATTTCGGACCTATATATCTTGCCATAATAAAATAAATATACTATTTTGATGAATTATACACGACGACGTTTTGGAGGACGGCATCCGTTGTGAGGTAACGGTGTTACGTCAACAATTTCGGTAACTTCGATACCAGCGCCATTCACGGCACGGATAGCACTCTCACGACCATTGCCCGGACCCTTAACGAAAGCTTTTACCTTGCGCAGGCCAAGCTCGTAAGCTGTTTTAGCGCAATCCTCGGCTGCCATCTGAGCAGCATAAGGAGTGTTCTTCTTAGAGCCACGGAAGCCCATCTTGCCGGCAGATGACCAAGAAATAATCTGGCCCTCATTATTAGCAAGAGAAACAATGATGTTGTTAAACGAACTATGTACATGGAGCTGACCCATTGCGTCAACTCTAACATTTCTTTTCTTAGATGTTGCTTTAGTCTTTGCCATAACAGTACTTTAAAAAAATTACTTAGTAGCCTTTTTCTTGTTAGCAACAGTCTTCTTCTTACCCTTACGTGTACGGGCATTATTCTTAGTACTCTGTCCGCGAACAGGAAGACCATTACGGTGGCGGATGCCACGATAGCAACCAATATCCATCAGTCGCTTGATGTTCATTTGTACCTCTGAACGGAGGTCACCTTCTACTTTGAACTCAGCGCCGATAATTTCACGGATTTTGGCAGCCTGGTCATCTGACCATTCGCTGACTTTCAAGTCACGGCTCACGCCGGCCTTATCCAATATCTTTGCTGAACTACTTCGACCTATACCATAGATGTAGGTCAATGCGATTTCGCCACGCTTATCCTGGGGCAAATCTACTCCAACAATTCTTATTGCCATTTGTTGTTAAATAAATGTGTTAAATTACTTACTTCTCGAAAAGTTGCACAAAGGTAGACAAAAAAAAATACTTAAATTGCTATTTATACAACTTTAACATTAACCCTGACGCATTTTGTACTTAGGATTCTTCTTGTTGATAACAAAAAGGCGACCCTTACGACGTACGATTTTGCAGTCGGGTGTACGTTTCTTTAATGATGCTCTAGTCTTCATATCTGAAAAAAATTATTTGTATCTAAATACTACTCTTCCCTTTGTCAGGTCGTAAGGGCTCATTTCAACTCTCACTTTGTCGCCGGGAAGTATCTTTATATAATGCATACGCATCTTGCCTGAAATGTGAGCAATGATTTGAACTCCATTCTCAAGCTCAACACGAAACATGGCATTCGAAAGACTTTCTAAAATAGTACCGTCTTGTTCTATAGCTGCTTGCTTTGACATATATGTTTAATTAATTGTTTTCTATTTCATCAAAAGATGACAAGATGTCTGCCTGTCCTCTGCGAATGGCTATGGTGTGCTCGAAATGAGCGGCGGGTTTACCGTCACGGGTAATAATGCCCCACTTATCAGGAAGCAGCCATACCTTGCGGTCGCCCATTGTAATCATGGGTTCAATGGCTATGCACATTCCAGCTTTGAGCAACACACCATTACCACGCGTACCGTAGTTAGGAACCATTGGAGGCTCATGCATTTCACGTCCTATGCCATGACCTGTAAGTTCTCGTACCACTCCGTAACCATAAGGCTCTACGTAGCTTTGTATAGCATTGCCAATATCGCCGATATGATTGCCAGCCACTGCTTGATTGATTCCTTCATATAGTGACTCGCGCGTTACTTTAAGCAACTGGCGCACATCGTCGGGTACATTTCCCACACAGAAGGTATAGCAGCTGTCGCCATTGTAGCCGTTTAGCAAAGCTCCACAATCGACTGAAACTATATCACCATCCTTCAGAATGCAATCCTTGTTGGGAATGCCATGTACCACTACCCTGTTTACCGAAGTACAGATGGTAGCCGGGAATGGCTGCCCGAGCGGATTGGGACAATTCTTGAAAGTGGGTACACCTCCATGGTCTCTTATGAATGACTCAGCTATCTTGTCGAGTTCTAAAGTAGAAATGCCGGGATGGATGTTTCTTCCCACCTCAGCAAGAGTAGATGCGACAAGGTGGTTAGCCTTGCGCATCAGCTCAATTTCATCTTCAGTCTTTAGATATATTTTCATCAAACAATATCCCGGATCAATAAGCAGCTACAGCTCCATTGCGTGTGCGGCCAGAATTCAACAGTCCATCGTAGTGGCGCATCATCATGTAGCTCTCAATCTGCTGGAGTGTATCGATGACAACACCAACAAGAATCAACAGAGAAGTACCACCGAAGAACTGAGAGAAAGCCTGTTGCACATTCAACAATCCTGCCAGAGCAGGCATGATAGCAATAAAAGCTATAAACAAAGAACCTGGAAAAGTAATACGAGACATCACGGTGTCTATATACTCAGCTGTGTCGTGACCTGGCTTGATACCTGGAATAAAGCCGTTGTTACGTTTCATATCCTCTGCCATCTGCTGAGCATTCAGTGTGATGGCGGTATAGAAGTAAGTAAAGGCAATAATCAGGATGACGTATACTACATTATACAGTACGCTGCGAGTATTGAGCAGGTTCTGAACCAACCAGCCAGTCTGGTCAGACTGGTACTGTACAATAGCCAAAGGTATGAACATAAGTGCCTGTGCAAAGATAATAGGCATTACGTTGGCAGCGAAAAGCTTCAGCGGGATGTACTGACGTGCACCACCATACTGTTTGTTGCCAACCAGGCGCTTTGCATACTGAACGGGCACCTTGCGAGTTGCCTGCACCAAAAGAATAGATGCACATACAACAGCGTAAAGGATAATCAACTCTACAATGAACATGATTAAACCACCGCCACTGATTGCCTGCAAACGAGAAGTAACTTCCTGAACGAAAGCCTGAGGCAAACGGGCGATAATACCAATCATAATGATAAGAGAGATACCGTTACCCACACCTTTATCAGTGATACGCTCACCGAGCCAGAGTATAAACATACTGCCTGCTGCCAGGATGATGGTGGCAGGAATCATGAACACCTGCCATGAAACACCTGAAGCAAGGGCATTGGAAGCCTGCATCTTAAGGTTAATAAGGTAACTCGGTGCCTGGAAAATCAGTATGGCTACTGTTAGCACACGAGTATACCAGTTAATCTTTTTACGGCCACTCTCACCCTCACGCTGCATCTTCTGGAAGTAAGGCACAGCGACAGCAAGCAGCTGCATAACGATAGATGCTGAGATATAGGGCATTATACCTAACGCGAAGATTGACGCATTAGAGAATGCTCCACCAGAGAACATGTCCAACAACGACATCAGTCCACCCGCTGTCTGCGACTGCAACTGCTCAAGTTTACTTGGATTAATACCAGGCAATACAACAAATGAACCAAATCTGTAGATAGCCGTGAATAGAAGAGTAATAAGGAGGCGCTGACGCAAATCCTCTATCTTCCAACAGTTCTTTAGTGTCTCAATTATCTTTTTCATTTATTTAGATTGTAGTTGCATTTCCACCAACTGCCTTGATAGCTTCTTCGGCAGTCTTAGAGAATGCGTTTGCTTCAACATCAATTTTTGTCTTCAATTCGCCATTGCCGAGCACCTTAACGAGAGTCTTGCCATTGGTAAGACCAGCCTCCTTGAAGTCAGCCAGTCCAATCTTGGTTAAGTTCTTCTCATCAGCCAGTTTCTGGAGAGTTGAAAGATTAATTGCCAAATATTCCTTGTGATTGATATTCTTGAATCCAGCCTTCGGAACACGACGCTGTAAAGGCATCTGACCACCTTCAAAACCAATCTTCTTCTTGTAACCAGAACGAGCCTTGGCACCTTTGTGACCACGTGTTGACGTACCGCCTAAACCAGAACCTGGTCCACGGCCGATACGACGACGGTAATGTGTGGATCCCTCAGCTGGAGTCAAACTATGTAATTTCATGATGTAACGTTTTAAAAAATTAATCGATTACTTTAACCAGGTGATGAACCTTGCGGATCATACCACGATTGCTAGGATTGTCCTCAACCTCTACAACCTGAGAGATTTTGTGAAGACCTAAAGCAATGAGAGTACGCTTCTGATCAACAGGAGCGCCAATTCTACTCTTAATTTGTTGAATTTTAATTGTTGCCATAGTTTTAATCCTATTAACCGTTAAACACCTTAGTCATTTCAATACCGCGCTCACCTGCAATCTGATAAGCATCACGAAGCTGAGAAAGGGCTGCGATGGTAGCCTTAACCAGGTTGTGAGCGTTAGAAGAGCCTTTCGACTTTGCGATCACGTCCTTAACACCGGCGCTTTCGAGCACAGCACGCATAGCACCACCGGCCTTCAGACCGGTACCGGCTGCAGCTGGCTTAAGAAGAACCTGTGCACCGCCGTAAGAAACCTCGATTTCGTGAGGAATTGTACCCTTGAGTACAGGAACCTTAACGAGATTCTTCTTGGCAGCCTCGGTGCCCTTAGAGATAGCAGCGGTAACCTCACCAGCCTTACCAAGGCCGTAGCCGATTACACCCTTGCCATCACCTACAACGACGATGGCGGCGAAAGTGAATGTACGTCCACCCTTGGTAACTTTGGTAACACGATTAATTGCTACCAAGCGATCCTTTAATTCAGTATCACTATTTACTTTTACTTTGTTCATTGCCATTATCGTTTAAAAATTCAGACCACCTTCACGTGCGCCATCGGCCAGAGCCTGTACACGTCCGTGATACAAATAACCGTTACGATCGAAGACAACAGTCTCGATGCCTGCTGCCTTAGCCTTCTCAGCTACAAGCTGTCCAACTTTCTTAGCCTGCTCGGTCTTGGGCAATTTCTCAAGTCCGAGTGAAGAAGCTGATGCTAAAGTAGTGCCGGTTAAGTCATTAATAACTTGTGCGTAAATTTGCTTGTTTGAACGGAACACACTCAGGCGTGGACGTTCAGCAGTTCCATTGACATGCTTACGGATGCGGAACTTTATCTTAATTCGTCTTTCAACTTTTTTTGTTGTCATAATTCTAAGCTATTAAAAGATTACTTGGCCGCAGCAGTCTTACCAGACTTTCTACGAATAACTTCTCCCTTAAATAGGATACCCTTACCTTTGTAAGGCTCAGGCATACGGAAAGAACGAATTTTAGCGCAAATAAGGCCTAACAACTGCTTGTCGCAAGACTCCAATGTGATAATTGGGTTCTGATTTCTTTCAGACTTGGTTTCAACCTTGACCTCCTTAGGAAGTTGCAGGAAGATGGGGTGAGTATAGCCGAGTGAGAATTCAATGAGATTACCTTGGTTAGAAACTCTGTAACCCACACCCACGAGCTCCATAGTCTTTGAGTAGCCTTCGCTAACACCAACAACCATGTTGTTAACCAGTGCACGGTACAGACCGTGGAATGCTTGTTTCTGCTTATAATCAACAGGGCTCTTCTCGTCTACTTCGAAAGTAACTTGGCCATCTTCAATCTTAACCAGGATAGAAGGATCAATCTTCTGTGATAATTCACCCTTAGGACCTTTTACATTAACAACACCGTTATTAAATGTTACGGTTACTCCTGCGGGAATGCTAATTGGTAATTTACCTATTCTTGACATACTAAATCCTCCAATTAATAAACATAGCAAAGAACCTCGCCGCCGATTTTCTGCTCAGCAGCTTCCTTGTCTGTCATTACACCCTTGGAAGTGGATAAGATAGCGATACCCATTCCGTTAATAACTCTCGGCATGTCCTTGTAACCGGTATAACGACGCAAACCGGGTGTAGACACGCGCTTCAAACACTTAATAGCGCTTTGCTTTGTTTGAGGATTGTACTTAAGAGCAACCTTAATTGAACCCTGAGGACCATCTTCAATGAACTTGTAGTTCAGAATGTAGCCCTTCTCGAAGAGGATCTTAGTAATTTCCTTCTTCAAGTTAGACGCAGGAACCTCAACAACACGGTGATGAGCCATGATTGCGTTTCTGAGCCTTGTCAGATAATCTGCTATTGGATCTGTCATAAAAATGATGTTTAATTAATCGGGACGACCCCGACAATATTAAATAATAAAAAAGAATTTACCAACTTGCTTTCTTTACGCCAGGGATGAGGCCTTGAGAAGCCATCTCACGGAATTCGATACGTGAGATACCGAACTGACGAATATATCCCTTTGGACGACCGGTAACCTTGCATCTGTTGTGCAGACGGATAGGATTGGCGTTCTTAGGAATAGCCTGAAGTTTGCGAGCAGCCTCGTAAGCCTCAGCTGGGTCGTTAGTCGTTGCTATGATTTTCTTCAGAGCAGCTCTCTTCTCAGCATAACGAGCAACTAATTTTGCACGCTTTACCTCACGTGCCTTCATTGATTCTTTTGCCATAATGCTTAATCGTTTTTAGCGTTTTTGAAAGGAAGACCAAATGCCTTGAGCAGTGCATAACCCTCTTCGTCAGTCTTGGCTGATGTTACGAAGGTGATGTTCATACCCTGGATGCGATCTACTTCGTCGATGTTGATCTCAGGGAAGATGATTTGCTCAGAAATACCCAGAGTATAGTTGCCTCTGCCGTCGAACTTGCTCTCGATACCCTTGAAGTCGCGGATACGAGGCAGAGAAACGCGGATAAGCTTCTCCAGGAATTCATACATCTGCTCACGACGCAAAGTTACCATAACGCCGATTGGCATCTTCTTACGAAGCTTGAAGTTTGCGATATCCTTCTTAGAATAAGTAGCAACTGCCTTCTGACCTGTGATGGCAGTGATTTCGTTGATGGCTACATCAATGATTTTCTTATCCTGGGTAGCATCTCCCAAACCCTGATTGATAACAATCTTCTTCAGGACAGGAATCTGCATGGTTGAAGTATAGCCGAACTGTTTCATTAAGGCCGGAGCGATTTGCTCTTTGTAAACCTTCTTTAACTGTGCTGTATCCATTACTTGATAACCTCCCCAGATTTTTTAGCCACACGAATCACATTCTTGCCCTCGTGCTTGATAGACACACGGGTAGGAGTTTTGCCGTCCTTAGGATCGATAAGGCTCAGATTTGAAATATGAATTGGAGCTTCCTGCTTAACAATTCCTCCCTGAGGATTCTTTGCAGAAGGCTTTGTGCTCTTAGAAACCATATTGAGACCTTCAACAATGGCACGATTCTCATCAACGAGAACCTTAAGCACTTTACCAGTTTTGCCCTTGTCACTACCGGCAAGGACAACAACTGTATCGTTCTTTCTAATATGTAATTTAGTCATTACTTCAGATTTTTAAACATTAAAGAACCTCAGGTGCTAAAGATACCACCTTCATGTTAACTGCACGAAGTTCACGGGCTACCGGACCGAAAATACGGCTGCCACGAAGTTCTCCTGCATTGTTGAGCAATACGCAAGCATTGTCATCAAAGCGTATATAAGAACCGTCAGCACGTCTTATCTCCTTCTTAGTACGAACAACAAGGGCTTTAGAAACAGCGCCTTTCTTTAAATCGCTTGAAGGAATTACATTCTTTACAGCAACAACAATAACATCGCCCACGCTGGCATAGCGACGACCGGTACCACCAAGCACACGGATGCAGAGAGCCTCACGAGCACCGCTATTGTCACATACTGTTAATACTGATTCTGCTTGTATCATAATTACTTAGCTTTTTCTACGATTTGAACTAATCTCCATCTCTTGGTTTTAGACAGAGGACGAGTTTCCATAATCATCACGGTGTCACCCACCTGTGCTTCATTGTTCTCGTCATGTACATGGTACTTCTTTGTCTTCTGGACAAACTTACCATAAATAGGGTGCATCTCCTTGAACTTAGCAGCGATAACAATGGATTTGTCCATCTTGTTGCTTATAACAACACCCTGTCTTACCTTTCTTAAATTTCTTGTTTCCATCTGAACCATTATTATTTGTTAAGTTCTCTCTGACGAAGTACTGTTTTCATACGGGCAATATCACGACGAGCTGCCTTAATCTGTGATGGATTCTCAAGAGGAGAAACTTGGTGATTCAGTTTAAGCTGATTGAGAGCTGCCTCGCTCTGAGCCAACTTTTCTGTTAAATCTTTAGTTTCAAGACTTTTTATTTCAGCGATCTTCATAATTAAGCGTTTTTATCGAAATCACGACGTACAACAAACTTTGTCTTTACAGGAAGTTTCTGAGCGGCAAGGCGCAGAGCCTCTTTAGCCACGTCGAAAGAAACACCTTCTACTTCAAAGAGGATACGACCCGGTGTTACAGGTGCCACCCATCCTGCGGGATCACCTTTACCTTTACCCATACGCACATCAGCAGGCTTACGAGTGATAGGCTTATCCGGGAAGATACGAATCCAAACCTGGCCCTGACGGTTCATGTAACGGTTAACGGCTACACGAGCTGCTTCTATCTGTCGGCTGTCAAGCCACTTGGCCTCAAGTGTTTTGATACCAAATGTACCGAAAGCCAATTGTGTACCTCTGTGGGCATTACCTTTATTGCCACGCCCGTCTTGAGGTCTTCTATATTTTACTCTTTTTGGCTGTAACATGATTACATCAACTTTTAACGATTATTGTTTCTTCTACGGTTGCCGCGCTGGCGTGAATTGCCTCTGCCGTTCATCTTCTCCTGTGTGAAGTCAGGAGTCAGATCGCGCTTACCGTAAATTTCGCCGCGGCAGATCCATACCTTTATGCCAAGGAGTCCCACCTTAGTGAGGGCCTCAGTCTGGCAGTAGTCGATATCTGCTCTGAATGTATGTAAGGGGGTACGTCCTTCCTTGAACATTTCCTTACGTGCCATTTCAGCACCATTCAAACGGCCAGTGATTTGAACCTTAATACCCTCGGCGCCGGCACGCATGGTGTTCTGGATAGCCATCTTGATAGCTCTTCTGTAAGCAATTTTACCTTCCACCTGGCGAGCGATGTTCTTGCCTACGATGTTAGCATCAAGATCAGGTTTCTTAACCTCGAAGATATTAATCTGGATGTCTTTCTTATAGAGTTTTTTGAGTTCCTCTTTCAGTTTGTCGACATCCTGTCCACCTTTACCAATGACGATTCCAGGACGGGCTGTGCAAATGGTTATGGTAACGAGTTTCAGTGTACGCTCTATAATAATACGAGATACACTTGCATTAGCCAGGCGAGTGTTCAGGTATTTGCGTATTTCCTGATCTTCAACCAAATTATCGCCGAAGTTCTTTCCTCCGAACCAATTTGAATCCCAACCACGGATAATACCAAGACGGTTGCTTATTGGATTAACTTTCTGTCCCATTGTCTATTATTTTTCGTCATTAGTTTTAGCATCAACAAACAAGGTAACGTGGTTAGAACGCTTGCGAATTCTGTAGCCACGGCCCTGAGGTGCCGGTCTCATTCTTTTCATTGTAACGCCTTCGTCAACAAAGACCTTACTAATATAAAGTTCACCGTCTTCAGCCTTGCGATTGTTTTTCTGTTCCCAGTTAGCAATAGCTGAGCGCAGCAATTTCTCAACATCAGCTGCAGCCTGCTTTTTGGAAAATTTGAGCACTCCGAGTGCGCGGTTTACTTCCATGCCACGAACCATGTCTACAACATAGCGCATTTTGCGTGGAGAAGAGGGCACACCAACGAGCTTGGCGAAGTACTGATTTCTGCGGGCTTCTTTTAATTGTTCAGCCGCATTATGTTTTCTTGCTCCCATTATTGTTCTAATTAATTAATTGGATACCCTAATTACTTTTTGTTGTTACCAGAGTGACCACCGAAACGGCGAGTAGGAGAGAATTCTCCAAGTTTGTGGCCTACCATGTTCTCTGTGATGTAAACAGGGATAAATTTGTTTCCGTTATGAACTGCAACGGTATGACCTACGAAATCGGGTGATATCATTGAAGCTCTGGCCCAGGTCTTAACAATGCTCTTCTTGCCACTTTCATTCATGGCCAGAATCTTCTTCTCGAGAGATACGTTAATATATGGACCTTTTTTTAATGAACGACTCATAATTTACTCTTTTATTTATTAGCTCTTTCGATGATATACTTGTTAGAAAGCTTCTTAGGTGCACGAGTCTTAAGACCCTTAGCGTACAAGCCCTTACGAGAACGTGGATGACCACCGCTCTGACGGCCTTCACCACCACCCATTGGGTGATCTACAGGGTTCATAACCACACCACGGTTGTGAGGACGACGGCCAAGCCAGCGTGAGCGGCCTGCCTTACCTGACTGCTCAAGAGCATGGTCAGAGTTGCCTACACTACCTACAGTAGCCTTACAAGCTGAGAGAATCTGACGAGTCTCTCCAGAAGGGAGCTTAATTACACAATAACTGCCCTCACGAGAAGTCAACTGAGCAAAATTACCAGCCGAACGAACTAACAGAGCACCCTGACCCGGACGTAATTCAATGTTGTGAATCACTGTACCTACAGGGATGTTGGCCAGGGGCAGTGCATTACCTATCTCAGGTGCTGCGTCTGCGCCAGACATAACAGTAGCGCCAACCTGCAATCCGTTAGGAGCAATAATGTAGCGTTTTTCACCATCAGCATAGTAAAGGAGTGCGATGCGAGCCGAACGGTTAGGATCGTACTCAATGCTCTTTACTACAGCTGGAACACCATCTTTCTCACGTTTGAAGTCGATGAAACGGAACTTCTTCTTGTGACCACCGCCGATGTAGCGGACAGTCATTTTACCGGTGTTGTTTCGACCACCGGTAGAACGTTTACCGTAAACGAGAGACTTCTCTGGCACGGATGCAGTAATATCCTCGAACGTGCCAATAACTTTGTGTCTTTGTCCCGGAGTTACCGGGTTAAATTTACGTACTGCCATTTTTTATTTTATATTGCTGTAAAAATCAATTGTATCGCCCTCTTTCAGGGTAACGATAGCCTTCTTGAAAGCGTTCTTCTGGCCTTTCACAAGACCGGCCTTGGTATAGCGTGCCGAACGCTTGCCAGCGTAACGCACGGTGTTAACATCAAGTACAGTTACACCATAGAGGCTCTCAATCTCTTTCTTTATTTCGAGCTTGTTAGCCTCGGGTTTAACGATAAAGCCGTACTTAGGCTGAGCTGCACGAGTGTAAACACGTACAGTTTTCTCCTTCTGCTTGTCAGCACGGTTCTTCTTAGCGTTACCCTTTACCGTGTAAGAGCGCTTTTCCTCAACGGCATTGTACTTCTGTGCCGTTTTGTCGCTATTGGCAACGAGTTTCTTGTCAGCCGAGGTCTGCTCGGTGATTGCATTCATCTTCTCGGTTACCAATGGTTTTATAATAAATGCCATAATCTAATGTCTCCTTTACTTGATTAAATTGTCATTAATCGTTTTGAGTGAGTTTTCGGTAAGAACCAGCACATCAGCATTCATCACTTTGTATGCGTTGAGCAGATTTGCAGGCATTACTTCAGCCTCTTTCACGTTACGAGCGGACAAATATACGTTTTTATTTGCTTCTGGCAAAACCAAGAGTGACTTTTTGCCATCAACTTTAAGATTTTTTGCGATATTTATGAAATCTTTAGTCTTAGGAGCATCTAAATTGAAGTCTTCCACTACAACGATGGCATTTTCCTTAGCCTTGTAAGAGAGAGCACTTTTACGTGCGAGAGCTTTTACTTTTTTGTTCAACTTGAATCTGTAATCGCGGGGCTTAGGTCCGAAAACTCTACCACCACCTACCAATACAGGTGAGTTGATATCACCACGGCGAGCGCCGCCGCCACCTTTTTGTCTACCAAGTTTACGAGTAGAGCCGTTGTGCTCACTACGTTCCTTAGACTTAGCAGTGCCCTGGCGCTGGTTAGCGAGATACTGCTTAACATCAAGATACAGAACGTGATCGTTAGGCTCAATACCGAAGATCGCATCATTCAGAGTAACCTTACGGCCGGTCTCCTGACCTTTAATATCTAAAACGCTAACTTCCATTATTTCTGAATTAAAAGAGTTGAACCATTGCATCCTGCTACCGATCCCTTAACGAGAATCAGGTTGTGTTCAGGAATTACTTTTAACACACGAAGGTTCTGAGTTGTTACTCTGTCGCCTCCCATTTGGCCGCCCATGCGCATGCCCTTGAATACCTTAGCAGGGTAAGAGCAGGCACCGATTGAACCCGGTTTGCGTGCGCGGTCGTCCTGACCGTGTGTAGACTGACCTACACCACCGAAACCATGACGTTTAACAACGCCCTGGAAACCTTTACCCTTAGATGTTCCAACAACATCTACAAAGTCGTTTTCCTTAAAGAGATCCACGGTGATGGTGTCACCCAGATTGTGCTCTTCATCAAACTTGAACTCGGCCAAGTGCTTCTTAGGTGTTGTACCGGCTTTCTTGAAGGTTCCCATCATAGGCTTAGAGGTTCTTTTCTCCTTAGCCTCACCGAAGGCGAGCTGAACAGCATTGTAGCCATCGGTTGCGAGGGTTTTAACCTGTGTAACAACACAAGGACCAGCTTCGATAACAGTGCACGGTACGTTTTTACCGTCGGCACTGAAAACGGATGTCATTCCGATTTTCTTTCCAATTAATCCTGGCATTTCAATTAAATATTAAATATAAAAATAATCTACTACTTTTTAATACTATCAAACTTTAATCTCAACCTCTACACCAGAGGGCAACTCAAGTTTCATAAGAGCATCAACAGTCTTTGCGGTTGAGCTGTAAATGTCGATCAGACGTTTGAAGTCTGACAGCTGGAACTGCTCACGTGATTTCTTGTTAACGAAAGTTGAACGGTTAACGGTGTAGATGCGCTTGTGGGTAGGCAATGGAATTGGACCGCTCACGATAGCGCCGGTAGCCTTCACAGCTTTAACGATTTTCTCAGCTGATTTGTCTACCAACATGTGGTCGTACGACTTCAGCTTAATTCTAATTTTCTGACTCATTGTTTAATTAAGTTGTTAAATATTGATATTAATAGCGAAAGAGGTAAGCTGCTTAAGAGTCATTCGCTAAGCAGCTCCTCTTACTATTGTTTGTTTATTACAGTAATTCAGCGTGTCCGTGAACTTCCTCAAGCACTGCCTTGGCAATAGCTGTAGATACAGGTGCGTGGTGATCGTACTCCATTGAAGAGGTGGCACGACCAGAGGTGATGGTACGCAGAGCGGTCACATAACCGAACATCTCTGCCAGAGGAACCATAGCCTTAACGATGCGTGCACCGTTGCGGGCCTCGTCCATACCCTGTACCAGACCACGGCGTTTGTTCAAGTCACCAATCACATCACCCATGCTCTCCTCAGGTGTAACAACCTCTACCTTCATGATAGGCTCCATAAGTACAGGACCTGCCTTCGGGCAAAGTACCTTGAATGCCTGGTGAGCAACGAGCTCGAATGACAACTGGTCAGAGTCTACAGGGTGGAAGCTACCATCGTTCAGAGTAACCTTCAGGCCAGTCATTGGGAATCCGCCGAGCACACCGTTAGAGAGGCACTCCTGGAAGCCCTTCTGTACAGAAGGAATGAATTCCTTAGGCACGTTACCACCCTTTACGTTGTTGATGAACTGCAAATCGCCTTCTGTGTAATCCTCGTCCTTCGGACCGATGGTTACATCGATACAAGCGAACTTACCACGACCACCGGTCTGCTTCTTGTAAGTCTCACGGCTCTGAGCAGTCTTGGTGATAGCCTCTTTGTAGTTCACCTGAGGCTTACCCTCGTTACACTCTACCTTGAACTCACGTTTCAGACGGTCGATAATGATATCCAGGTGGAGCTCACCCATACCAGCGATGATAGTCTGACCGCTCTGCTCGTCGGTGTGTACAGTAAAGGTCGGGTCCTCTTCAGCCAGTTTGGCAAGACCATTGTCGAGCTTGGCAACGTCGGCCTGGCTCTTAGGCTCAACGGCAACCTGGATCACAGGATCAGGGAAGGTCATTGACTCGAGCACGATGGGGTGCTCCTCGTCGCACAGTGTATCACCAGTACGAATATCCTTGAAACCCACACCTGCGCCGATATCACCAGCGTCGATAGATTCCATTGGGATTTCCTGGTGTGCGTTCATCTGGAACAAGCGGCTTACGCGCTCTTTCTTGCCTGAACGTGGGTTGTAAACATAAGAACCAGCGGCAACTTTACCTGAATAAACACGGAAGAATACCAGACGGCCCATGAAGGGGTCAGTGGCAATCTTGAATGCCAGAGCTGCCAGAGGAGCGTCCTCAGAAGGCTTACGGTCTTCCTCTTCGCCGGTATCAGGGTTGGTACCCTTGATATTCTCAGTATCGAGAGGTGAAGGCAGGAAAGCGCAAGTATAGTCAAGCAGAGGCTGCACACCCTTGTTCTTGTATGAAGAACCGAGCAGCATTGGGCAGCACTCCATGCTGATGGTACCCTTACGGATAGCGCGGATAATCATATCCTCAGGCACATCCTTGCCGTCGAGGTAGAGCTCCATGAGCTCATCGTCGAAGTTGGCAGCACCCTCAAGGAGCTTGTCACGCCACTCGTCGGCCTCATCCTTCAGGTCAGCGGGGATATCATCAACTTCAAACTCAGCACCCAGAGTTTCGTCGTGCCAGAGGATTGCCTTCATTTGGATAAGGTCAACCACACCTTTGAAGTTTTCCTCAGCGCCAATAGGTATCTGAATAACGATAGGGTTAGCACCGAGTACATCCTTCATCTGGCGCACGGTCTCGAAGAAATCAGCACCAGAGCGGTCCATCTTGTTCACGTAACCGATACGTGGCACGTTGTACTTGTCAGCCTGGCGCCACACAGTCTCACTCTGAGGCTGAACACCGTCAGCAGCCGAGTAAGTAGCGATAGCACCATCAAGAACGCGCAGTGAGCGCTCCACCTCGGCGGTAAAGTCTACGTGACCCGGGGTATCGATCAAGTTAATCTTGTAAGTATTGCCTTTGTAGTTCCATTTACAAGTTGTGGCTGCAGAGGTAATGGTGATACCACGTTCCTGCTCCTGGGCCATCCAGTCCATAGTAGCCGCACCATCGTGCACCTCACCAATTTTGTGTGTTTTACCTGTGTAGTACAGGATACGCTCTGAGGTGGTAGTCTTACCGGCATCGATATGGGCCATGATACCGATGTTACGTGTTAAATGTAAATCGCGATTAGCCATTTTCTTATTCTGTTAAACATTAAGAGATTAGAATCTGAAGTGAGCGAAAGCACGGTTAGCCTCAGCCATACGGTGCATATCCTCTTTACGCTTGAAGGCGCCACCCTGATTGTTGTAAGCGTCCATGATTTCAGCAGCGAGTTTCTCAGCCATGCTCTTGCCGCCACGCTTGCGTGCGAAGGCAATCATATTCTTCATAGAAATGCTTTCCTTACGGTCGGGACGGATTTCAGTAGGCACCTGGAAAGTGGCACCACCGATACGGCGGCTCTTTACCTCCACCTGAGGAGTAATGTTGTCGAGAGCCTGCTTCCAGATTTCCAAGGGAGATTTCTCTTCTTTGGCCATCTTCTCCTTTACAGTATCAAGAGCTTTGTAGAAAATTTCAAATGATGTATTCTTCTTACCGTCGTACATCAGATGATTCACGAATTTTGAGACCTTCTGGTCGTTGAACACGGGATCGGGAAGGATCACACGCTTCTTTGGTTTTGCTTTTCTCATTTTAATTTAAAATAATCATTCTGCATGGGGCTGTCATTTTGTTTTGTTCTTCAACGCTCACTCTTGAGCATTTACTCAACCTGTTTATTAACAATTCTCCAGCAAAACTAAATAAAAATCTAAAAAAATTGTAGAGCTCTCAGCTCACGGCCTCATCCGACCCTCAGCTCGCAACTCTTAGCTACGAATTTACTTCTTAGCTTTTGGTTTCTTAGCACCGTATTTGCTACGACGCTGTGTACGGCTTGCCACACCTGCGGTATCGAGTGTACCACGAACGATGTGATAACGTACACCAGGAAGGTCCTTTACACGACCACCACGTACCAGCACGATAGAGTGCTCCTGAAGGTTGTGGCCTTCTCCGGGGATGTAAGAGTTTACTTCCTTCTGGTTTGTTAAACGTACACGGGCAACTTTACGCATTGCCGAGTTAGGCTTCTTAGGAGTTGTGGTGTAAACACGAACGCAAACACCGCGACGCTGAGGACAGCTGTCCAGGGCGGGTGACTTGCTCTTGTCTACCAACACCTTTCTGCCTTTTCTTACCAATTGTTGAATTGTAGGCATGATTTTACTTTTTTATTTTGTTTATTTATTTTGTTTATTTTCAGTGTCTTAATACGCCCGTCACCGTAGTAATAGGCTTTTCGGGCTGCAAAGTTACTAACTTTTTCCCGAACTACATAAGAATGTATTCTCTTATCGTTGTAAACGTATTGTAATTTCGATATTATTGTTTTATTTTAACATTTATTTTAAAACAAAAGAATACATATTGACGTTCAATTGTGGCAGATGACTGTCCGGAAGAGTAAGTCCTTCTACCCAACTTGCCCCCTGTAAACCACTCCATTGCCTTGCATGACTATTACCAATGGCTGGTAACCATATTACCAAAGGCGGGTAACAGCGTTACCAAAGGCTGGTAACAGCATTACCAAAGTTTGGTAATTACATTACCATGTAGCTGGTGAAACGGCTTCTTAGTGTAATTGCTTTAGAATGGCTTTGAGTTGCTCGCCCAGACCAATGGTATAGCCTTGCCGGAGGTAGTAAACATTGCCATCGCGGTCTACCACTACAATAACGGGCAGCTGTGAGCTGCTGTCAAGTTTCAGCCGGTTCACAAGCTCTCGCATCAGCTTGCCGTCACTGTCGGTAAGCAGACGGGTGTTATCGGGCAGTTGTCCGTAGTCATATTTATGCCAGTCACGTGCCATCTGCTTGTTGGCAAACAATAGTACAAAGGGTGTGTGCATGGCGTTGAAATCGGCGCGCAGCATATTGATGTCGCGCAGCGCATGACTGGTGGGTTCCTCCCCCACTCCAATCACGCCAAGCACGAAGTAGCGGTCACTGTCGCTCAAAAGTTTATTCTCCTTGTTCAGCCACTGCACGTCAACCTTTCCTATAGGCCGCAAACTGTCTGCCTCGTGTCTTATCACCAGTGGCACATCGGTGGTATCACCGGGTGTAACGTTGAACAGCACCTGGTGTGCCAGCACCTTGCCCGATTCCAGGCGGCGCCCGCTCAGCAGCAGGTACTGTCCGGCATTCAGCTGTATACCATTTTTAAAGGTATTGCTCCACGTAGCCATGTCTCTTGGATTCGTGGGACAATAGTCGTAGTTCAGCAGCTCGGGCACGCCATTCTTTATCCGGCTCAACGTGAACTGGTAATAATACTTGGGGTCGTCGCTACCTTGGATATCTGCATTATTAAGCCTCAGCACACCATTTGCCACGCTGTCGCACACGATTGTGCCCACATGCACCACGCCGTCTACCGGATTCTTCCATGCGGGGATGCCGAGACTGCGTGCAAGGTCTACCGTGAAAATATCGAGCGAACGCCGGCTGGCTTTGCGGGTCTGCCAAACCGACACCGCACTTTGCGGCAAATCCTGCATCAGGGTGTCGGTGTCAAGTGTAATGTGGTCGCTTATCCACTGAATAAGTTTCACGGGCGACTGCCGGAACTGTTCCGCCTGTCTGCCGCTGAACTGTTTTTCAAAGAAGCGTTTAAAAGGCTTTTGCAGGAACTCATCCTCCACGCGTGGCGACAGTTCATCGGTTGTGGCTTCCATGTTGTCAGCCAATATCTCGGGCTGAATGTCACGCAGGTCCTTATCGGTAAGGGTTTGCAGCAGTGCGATGGCTCTGGGCAGCTGGTTCTGGTATTTCTGTATGAAGTTTTCAATGGTGCGCCAGTTTCCACGTGCCTTTATTATATAAGGTATAGCATAACGCACAGAATACTGCTTCAAGCTTTCCAGTGTAGGGAAGGTAGCAAGATAACTGTTCCTTATCGAATCTTCCACTTCGAGTCGATGCTTGTTCTCAGCAATCTGCCCGGCGGTGGGCTGTGGCACATCGTTCCTGCCCACCGGCGGAACTATGTCAACATCCTCGTCCCTGGCTGTGGCAGTGTTGCCGTGGCTCAGGCGGATGGTTATCTGCCGGTTGCTGCCAAACGAAAGTTTGCCGTAACCAAACCTACCATCTTTCGATGCCCATATCATCATGTCACCCTTACCGGCCGTGAGTTTCGTGCAGCCCTGGTTATCGGCATATTGCGTAAGCGCCTGATAATACTGGGCGTAGTTGTAAATGCAGTAATCCACGCGTGCTCCGGGCACCGGGTAGCCTTGTGCGTCAACCACCCTCACGCGGGCGCTGGCAGTGTCGGCATAGTGGGCTATCAGGTTCAGTTCTGTAACATGCGCTGTGCGCCTCACCACGGGTTCATTGCCCCAATAGTCGCCAAACACGCGGGTGTGGGTAACCAGTGCCCTCGAGGCGGGCACGTTAAACCATGCGCGGTTGAGCACGGGCTCAGGTTCACAGGCCCCTATAAAGTACCACTTGCCATCGGCCCAGGCTTCAACCCAGGCGTGGTTGTCGTCGGTGTGTGCCCATCGTGGGGCATACACCTGTCGGGCAGGTATGCCCACGGCACGCAGCGCTGCCACAGCAAACGTACTCTCCTCACCACAACGCCCCTTGCCGGTGCGCATGGTTTGCAGAGGCGACGAGGTGCGGGCGTCGGCAGGCTCATAGGTTACGTGTTCGTGGCACCAGTGGTTCACTTCCAGTATGGCCTGCTTCATCGACAGGTGGCGCACACGGTTCTTTAGCTCGGCATACATCACCCACCGGACGCTGTCAAGCGGTTCGTTGTTCACCCGCACAGGCAGCACAAAGTGCCTGAGCAGCAGGTTGGGCACGCTGTCGCCCCAGGGCATTTCCTTGCAGGCTTTAAAGGTGGCGCGCACATTCTTCAGCTCAAAGGCGGCCGGATAGTCGGTTATATCTGCCGTTGGCATGTAGGCATACAGAAATCGCAGGGCTTCGGCTTCCTCGTTGCTGGGCTTCAGCTTGCTTATCTGCCACAAGTCGCCCATCGTTTTCACCTTATTATAATAGGCGCTGTCAACGTGGGCTCGGTAAGCGGGGGCTGTGATAAAGTGCCCGGCCGATGCCAGCAGGGGCATGCCAAGCAATATAGTGAATAGTATAAGATGTTTCATCTTCGGTGTTTTCATGCAAAGTTAATTATTTTTTATCAGATGGCAAAATCAGGGGCACAAGTCATCACAAATGCAACTTACGGCCAATATAATTTTACAGTTTAAAACAAATAACAGTTATTTTATTATGTTTTGTCCTGACTCATATTGCCTTGCCATCTCCAGATGATACGAAGCAGAAAATCATGTACAGGCTTACGCTCCATGAGGAGCTCTGAGGTGATGGGGGCAGCCGACGAGCTTGCTCGTAAGGATGTCCCCATCACCTCAGCACCATAGCTCCATTGGGAGCTAAAGTCTGCACGTGACTATTTTCCAAAAACTTATTCTCGAATCAGGGTGACGCATTGACGAAGTCAGGAAATGTAACTTACAGCCAATGTAATTTTACAGTTTAAAACAAATAATAGTTATTTTATTATGTTTTGTTTCTTATACTGAGTTTATTTTTATAACTTTGCACTTCAATTAAACTTTAGTGCCATATATTTACACTTCATTGCGTATGTGAGTTGCAAATGGTGCCTTTAAAACGAGTAGGTTATGCAGAACATTATTCTTATTAAGAACGGTGTAACCCGTATGCCGGTCTGGCGAATGGCCGAACCAGTTAACTTTACGAGTTGTCAGGGTGAACAGCTGGCCATCGTGGGACCTAACGGCGGTGGCAAGTCCATGCTGGTTGATATTATAATAGGTCGCCACCCTCTGCTGATGAGCGACCCTGAGTATGATTTTTCGCCGAGCCGGAAGCCGCTGGTGTCTGATAACATCAAGTACATCACCTTTCGCGATGCCTACGGCGGCGACAACGACAAGACGTATTATCTGCAACAGCGCTGGAACCAGATGGAGATTAACAGCGATACGCCCACGGTTGCCTCTACGCTGGCAGAAGCTTATCGGCTGTCGGGACAAGACACCGAGGAGCACCGCCAGCTGCGCGATACGCTCTATGCCATGTTCAACATCGACAAGATGATGGACAAATACATCATTCTGCTCTCGAGCGGCGAACTGCGCAAGCTCAAGCTCACCGAGGCTTTGCTCTCTTCGCCCCGTGTGCTCATCATGGACAATCCGTTTATTGGTCTTGACAAGGAAACGCGCCAGCAACTCAAGGACTTGCTCACCATGCTTTCACAGAAGCAGAATTTACAAATCATCCTTGTACTTTCGAGGGCCATCGACATTCCTGAATTCATCACCCACGTGGTTGAAGTGAACAACATGCGGGTGCTGCCAAAGGTTACGCGCCAGGAATATCTTAACCGTGTGGCACAGCACGGCAATGCCGAGCCGGTGCTGAGCGCCTCTGCGCACGACGCTATTCTGAGCCTTCCGGTACGCAAGGCAGGCTCTGAGCTGCACGAGATAGTCAAAATGAACAATGTGAGCATAAGGTATGGCAAGCGCACCATTTTGAAAGATTTAAACTGGACCATCTCGAACGGCGAGCACTGGTCGCTCAGCGGTCCCAACGGTGCGGGCAAATCAACCCTGCTCAGTCTGGTGTGTGCCGACAACCCGCAAAGTTATGCCTGCGACATTGCACTGTTCGGTAAGACCCGTGGTACCGGCGAGAGCATCTGGGACATCAAGAAACACATAGGCTACGTGTCGCCCGAGATGCACCGTGCCTATCAGCGCGACATGCCTGCCATAAGGATTGTGGCAAGCGGACTGGCCGACAGCGTGGGACTGTATGTAAAACCCAAAGAGAGCGAATACGATGTATGCAGGTTCTGGATGGACATCTTCGGACTGAAGGGTCTGGAGGAGAGCACCTTCCTGAAACTTTCAAGCGGCGAGCAGCGACTGGTGCTTCTGGCCCGTGCCTTCGTTAAGGACCCCGAGCTGCTCATCCTCGACGAGCCACTACATGGTCTGGATGCGCACAACCGCGAGCTGGTAAAAGAGGTTATCGACACCTTCTGCCAGCGTCCGGACAAAACACTCATCATGGTAACGCATTATCAAGAAGATCTTCCCACATGCATCGACCATGCGTTGCAGCTGGTTAAACAAAAATAAAAATCAGGGGGACAAGCACCTTTCACAGCGCTTGTCCCCCCTTCTCTAATCATAATGTAATCTGAATTACCGACTCGTCTACAGGTTCGTCGCCGGTGTACAAGCTACTCCCTCAACTCCATCACCACCTTGTCTTTTCGCGAGCCTCCACAAGTACTCAGCTATCTCACTCTACCTATATTAACAGCAAAACAAAAAAAACGTGCCATATTTTCGCATTTTACAAAAAAAATATGTAATTTTGTCAGCCTAATATGAACACTACTGAACTTCAACGCGTAAAGCAACGCTACAACGTGGTGGGCAACTGTGATGCCCTGAACCATGCACTCGACGTGGCACTCCAGGTGGCTCCAACCGACCTGAGTGTGCTCATCGTAGGCGAGAGCGGCGTGGGTAAGGAAATCATACCCCGGATTATCCACGACAACTCACCCCGCAGGCGTGAGAAATACTTCGCCATCAACTGTGGCTCTATCCCTGAGGGTACCATCGACAGCGAGCTCTTCGGTCACGAGAAAGGTGCCTACACAGGTGCCGTGGGCGAAAGCGAGGGCTACTTCGGTACAGCCAACAAAGGCACCATCTTCCTCGACGAGGTGGGCGAACTGCCTTTGCCAACACAGGCCCGACTGCTCAGGGTGCTCGAAACAGGCGAATACATCCGTGTGGGCGGACAGAAAATTCTGAAAACCGACGTGCGCATCGTGGCCGCTACCAACGTGAACATGCGCAAGGCCGTTTCAGAGGGCCGTTTCCGCGAGGATTTGTACTATCGCCTTAACACCATCCCTATACAGATGCCGCCGCTGCGCGACCGCGGAAACGACATTCTGCTGCTGTTCCGCCTTTTCGCCATGCAGATGGCCGAGAAGTACCGGCTTCCCAAAATATCGCTCACCGACGATGCCAAGCAGCTGATGCTGCAATACAAATGGCCGGGCAACGTGCGACAACTCAAGAACATCACCGAACAAATGTCGGTGCTGTGCCGCGACCGCGAGATTAACGCTCAGGAACTGCTCAACTACATTCCACGCGACGAACAGAGCACCGAACTTGCCACCATCGATCACGGCAAGGGCGCCCACTCTTACGAAAACGAGCGTGAACTGCTCTACAAGATACTCTATGAACTCAAGGGCAACGTGTCTGACCTGCGCCGTGAGATGAACTCGCTGCGCAAACAGCTCAACGACGCCCGCCAGCTCGATGTTACCGCACAGTTGCGGCAGAACGAGTTTGGTGTAAAGCCGGGCAACCTGCCCGCACCCGCCGACACCACCATCCGCCCTGCCGGCGCCACCTTCACCTCGGCTCCCGAAGCCCTCGACGCCACTGCCGAGGAAATCAGTGAGCCCGAAAGCCTCAACCTGAACGACCTGGGCCGCCAGATGGTGGAGAAAGCCTTGCAGCGCAACGGCGGCAACCGCAAGAAAGCTGCACGTGAGCTCGGCATCAGCGACCGTACCCTGTACCGACGAATTAAACAATATGGCTTGGAAAACAACAAATAAACATGGGTTGTGGCACGCCGGCGCAGTGGCCATCGTGCTGCTCGCAATGGTAAGCGTGCTCGCTGCGTGCCACGTGGCGGTAACGCTCAACGGCGCCAGCATCGACTACACCAAGACGAAGACCATACGCATAGCCGACTTTCCCAACCGCTCGAGCTATGTGTGGGGCCCCATGGCTTCCATGTTTAACAACGCCCTGAAGGATCGCTTTGCCAACCACACCAAACTGGAGCAGGTGAAGCGGGGCGGCGATTTGGTGATACAGGGCGAAATAACCAACTACTCGCAGCGCAACAAGGGCGTGTCGAGCGAGGGCTACTCGGCCCAGACTGAGCTCAGCATGACTGTGAACGTGCGATTCACCAACAACACCAACCACTCACAGGATTTTGAACAACAGTTCACCTCTACGGCTTCTTACGAAACCACACAGAGCCTCAGCTCTGTGCAGCAAGAGCTCGTTACCGAGATGATCGACGATATAACGCAGCAAATCTTCAATGCCACAGTGGCAAACTGGTAACTTAAACGCTTTAAACCACAGCACATCTCTATGCAACTCACTGAACTTATAACCCACCCTGAAAGAATGGACCGCGACACGCTGTACGATCTGCGCAGCCTGCTGGCAGCCTATCCCTACTTCCAGACGGTGCGCATACTGATGCTGCAAAACCTGTACCTGCTGCACGATGCCTCGTTCGACGAAGAGCTGCGACGTGCCGCCATCTACATTACCGACCGCCGCGTGATATTCAACCTCGTGGAGGCCGCACACTACAAGCTGCGCAACCTGCAACAACAGCACACGCTGAAGCCGCGGCCCGGCGAAGACCGCACCACCACGCTTATCGACTCGTTCCTCGACACCATTCCCGTACAGGACGACGAGGAACAGAAGCGCAAAACCAAGCGCAAACCTACACCCGCCGACGCAGCCTACGACTACGTGAGCTACCTGCTCGAAACTGAAAGCGATGAGGAAAAAGAAGCCGAGAAGAACGCTCCACAACTCAAAGGACAGGAACTCATCGACAACTTCATCAACAACGACGGCGGCAACTTTACCCTGCAGGAGACACCTGAATATACCCCCGAGGTCGACAACGACGAAGACACCGGCGAAGGCGACAACACGGGCGACAAACAGTATTTCACAGCCACTTTGGCCAAGATTTACATAAAACAGCACAATTATCGCAAGGCTCTGGAAATTATTACGCAATTAAATTTGAATTATCCGGAAAAAAATGCTTACTTTGCAGACCAAAAGCGTTTTCTGGAAAAACTGTTGCTCAACCAGCGATACGAAAACGCTGACAAGAAGAAATAACAAAACGATAAAAATAAAAAAATAATAATAGAACGTTATGTACACATTTTTCGTAGTTTTAATAGTACTGGTATCAGTGCTTATGATTTTAATCGTACTCATTCAGGAGTCAAAGGGTGGCGGACTGGCCAGCCAGTTCTCATCCACCAACCAGATTATGGGCGTACGCAAGACCAACGACCTGATTGAGAATCTTACCTGGGGTCTGGCCGCAGCCATGGTGGTTATCAGCATCGCCTGCGCTTACGTAGCACCTGTAGCCTCCGACTCTGAAAGTGTAATCGAGAAAGACGCCACTAAGACACAGGATACCAATCCTACGAATACGCAGGGCTTCGGCGCCAGCGCTCCCGCACAGGGACAGCAGGCCGCACCCGCAGCAGCAGGCAAGCAGGCAGCTCCCGCAGCAGCAGGTCAGAAGCAGGCAGCTCCTTTCAAGGCAGCTCCCGCAGCAGGCAAGCAAGCCGCTCCCGCTAAATAATTAACTAAGGCGCTGCACCCGTCAGCCCACTAATTGAACTCACTACAAAGCCTGTTCTGCCTTTTACGGGCGGCACAGGCTTTATTTGTTTTAATGTAAACTCACTTATGAAGCAATTCCTGAAATATACCTTCGCCTCACTCGTCGCACTGGTGCTGTTCAGCATCGTGATGGGCTCGTTGTTGTTTGTAGCCGCTGCCGGCATCATGATGTCGGGCTCATCTGCACAGTCGGTTCCGCAAAAAGCGGTACTTTCCATCTCGCTGAGTGGCAACATGCAGGAGCGCGACGACGAGAGCACACCCTCCATACCGGGCGTAAGCCAGTCAAGCGTGCTCAGTTTCACCGAACTCTCATCGGCCATCAAGGCTGCTACCACCGACGCCCGCATCAAGGGCATCTATCTGGAGGCAGGACTGATGACGGCCGACGTGTCGCAGTTGCAGGAACTGCGACAGCTGCTGCAAAAGTTCCGCGACAACGGCAAGTGGATTGTGGCCTACGCCGACGACTACACGCAGGGTGCCTACTACCTTTGCAGCGTGGCCAACAAAGTGTACCTCAACCCCATGGGGGGCATTAACTGGCACGGACTTGCCTCGCAGCCCATGTACGTAAAGCACTTGCTGCAGAAGTTCGGCGTTAACATGCAGGTGGTAAAGGTGGGCAAGTACAAGAGTGCCACCGAGATGTTTACCGAAGACCGCATGACCGATGCCAACCGCCAGCAAACGCAGCGCTACATCAACGTGCTGTGGCAGAACATCTGCAGCGAGGTGGGCAAAAGCCGGCACCTCACCGTGAAGCAGCTCAACACCTACGCCGACAGCACCATGCAGTTTGCCTCGGCACAGGACATTATGCACAAGGGCATGGTTGACTCACTGCTCTATCACGACGAGATAAAAGCCAGGATTCAGCAGATGCTCGGTATCGACGCCGACGAGGATATTCCGCAGGTAACGCCCGGCGACCTGCTCGCCGATACAAAAGAACCATCAGGCAACAAGATTGCTGTATATTATATGTGGGGCGACATCGTGGATGCTCCCGTGGAAGGCTCGTTCAGCTCGAGTCACAACATCGTGGGCTCTGATGTGGCTGCCGACATGCAGGAGCTTGCCGACGACGATGACATCAAGGCGGTAGTGATACGCATCAACTCGGGCGGCGGCTCGGCCTATGCCTCTGAACAGATGTGGCACGCCATCGAAATGCTCAAAAAGAAAAAGCCCGTGGTGGTTAGCATGAGCGGTATGGCAGCCTCGGGCGGCTACTACACCAGCTGCGGCGCCAACTACATCTTTGCCGAACCCACCACGCTTACAGGCTCTATCGGCATCTTCGGTGTACTGCCCGATGCCAGCGGACTCATCACGCAGAAACTCGGTGTTAAGTTCGACGAGGTGAAAACCAACCGCAACTCACTCATGGGTACAGTGGCACGCCCGATGAACGCTGAAGAAACTGAGATTATCCGCCGCTACATAGCCCGCGGCTACACCACCTTCCTGAGTCGTGTGGCCCAGGGCCGCCACATGACGGTGAGCCACGTAAACGACCTCGCACAAGGCCACGTTTATGCTGGTGCTGACGCACTGAAGCTGCACCTGGTCGACGCACTCGGCGGGCTCGATGCTGCCGTGGCTAAGGCTGCCCAGCTGGCTAAGGTTAAGCAGTATGCCACCACCAACCTGCCCGAACCGGCACCGTGGTACATGCAGCTGCTCAACGAGGGCAGCGCCGGCAACTACCTTGACGCGCAGATGCGCAAGACCATGGGCGAGCTGTACGAGCCGCTCAAGCTGCTCAACACCCTGAACCAGCAGAACGCGGTGCAGGCAAGGGCATGGATACCGGCCATCCAGATGTAAAACAACTGATTAAGAAGAAGGAGGAAATACAGACAATGAGAACAGAAGGCGACCTGATAAAGATAAATGAATGGCTGATGCCCCTGAGCTGGCTCTACGGTATCGGCGTAGGCATTAGAAACCAGATGTTCGACCTGGGCATTCTTAAGCAGCACGACTTCGACATACCTATTATATCGGTGGGCAACATCACCGTGGGCGGATCTGGCAAGACGCCGCACGTGGAGTACCTGGTGCGCCTGCTCAGCAAACTGGTTAAGGTGGCGGTGCTCTCGCGGGGATACAAGCGCAAGACGCACGGCTATGTTCTGGCAGGCGACGACACGCAGATGACCGACGTGGGCGACGAGCCTTACCAGATTCACAAGAAATATCCCGACATCTACGTAGCCGTCGACCGCAACCGCTGTCGGGGCATAGAACACCTCACGCACGATGCGGAAACCAAGGACACCGATGTGATTTTGCTCGACGACGCCTTTCAGCACCGCTACGTTAAGCCGGGCATCAACATACTGCTGGTCGACTATCACCGGCTCATCATCTACGACAAACTGCTGCCCGCAGGCCGCTTGCGCGAACCGTTGTCGGGCAAGAGCCGTGCCGACATCGTGATTGTTACCAAATGTCCGCCCGACCTCAAGCCCATGGAGTACCGCGTGCTCACCAAGGCAATGAACCTGTACCCCTATCAGACGCTTTACTTCTCTACCATCAACTACGGCAACCTGCAGGCTCTGTTCAACAAGAACACGCTCACGCAAGAGCAAATCGCAGGCAAAAGTGTGCTGCTGCTCACCGGCATTGCCTCGCCACAGCAAATGGCCACCGACCTGAAAGCATGGTGCCCCGACATGCGCCAGCTATCGTTTGGCGACCACCACTTCTTCAGCTCGCGCGACGTCGACCTCATCAACAGCACCTACGCCTCTATGCCGGCAGGCTCCATCATCATTACTACCGAGAAAGACGCCGTGCGCCTCAAGGCAGCCCAGCATCTCAGCGAGGGCGTGAAGCAGAACCTTTACATGCTGCCCATCACCATCAAGTTCATGCTTGATAAAGAAGAAGAGTTTAATGATAAAATAATAAGCTATGTACGAAAAAATTCAAGAAACAGCATCCTGGCTAAAAGAAAGGATGACAACAAGTCCAAAGACGGCCATCATTCTGGGAACAGGCCTCGGACAATTAGCTTCCGAAATAACTGACAGTTACGAATTCCCCTACAGCGAGATACCCAACTTCCCCGTTTCTACGGTTGAGGGCCATGCCGGCAAACTTATCTTCGGCAAACTCGGCGGCAAAGACATCATGGCTATGGACGGCCGCTTTCACTACTACGAGGGCTACTCCATGAAGGAGGTTACCTTCCCTGAGCGCGTGATGTACGAACTCGGAATCGAGACGCTGTTCGTAAGCAACGCCAGCGGCGGTATGAACCCCGACTTCCGTATTGGCGACCTGATGATTATCGACGACCACATCAACTTCTTCCCCGAGAACCCGCTGCGTGGCAAGAACTTCCCCACGGGTCCGCGCTTCCCCGACATGCACGAGGCTTACGACCACAGGCTCATTGCCCTGGCCGATAAAATAGCCGCCGAGAAAAACATACGCGTGGTGCACGGCGTGTACATAGGCGTGCAGGGACCTACATTCGAAACACCTGCCGAGTACCGCATGTACCATGGTATGGGTGCCGACGCAGTGGGCATGAGCACCGTGCCCGAGGTGATAGTGGCACGCCACTGCGGCATCAAGGTGTTTGGCATCAGTGTGATTACCGACTTGGGTGGTTTCGACACGCCTGTAGAGGTTAGTCACGAGGAGGTACAGCAGGCTGCCAACGCCGCACAACCACTCATGACGGTTATTATGCGTGAAATGATTAAAAGGAGCTGACAAATGGAAATAAAAGAATTGGGCGAGTTCGGTCTCATCGACCGCATCGCCCGCAGTTTTACCAATAACAACCCGTCTACCGTGCTCGGCATAGGCGACGACGCTGCCGTTATCAACGCTGGCGACAATCACACCCTGGTTACCACCGACATGCTGATGGAGGGCATCAACTTCGACCTTACCTATATCGACATGGAGCATCTGGGCTACAAAGCTGCCGTAACAGGCATCAGCGACATACTGGCCATGAACGGCACTCCTACCCAGCTGCTGGTAAGCGTGGCTTTGGGCAAACGCTTCAAGGTAGAGGATGTCGACGCACTTTATAACGGCATTCGCCGTGCCTGTGACAAGTGGCACGTCGACCTGGTGGGTGGCGATACGTCGGCATCTTACACGGGTCTGGCCATCACCGTTACCGCCATGGGCTTGTGCAAGCCGGGCGATGAGGTGAAGCGCAGCGGTGCCAACGTAACCGACATTGTGTGCGTTACGGGCGACCTCGGCACGGCTTACATGGGCCTGCAACTGCTCGAGCGCGAAAAGAGCGTGTATTATGGCAAACTGGCCGACTTGAATAAGAAGATGAAAGAGGCCGAGGCGAAAGGCGACAAGGAGAAGCTTCAGCAGTTCACCCGCCAGCGCTCTGAGCTGAACGACTTCCAGCCCGATTTCGCGGGTCGCGAATATCTGCTTCAGCGCGAACTGCAGCCCGAGGCTCCTTCGTGGATTCTCGAAAAGTTGCGCGAAGCCGGCGTAAAACCCACTGCCATGATGGACATTACCGACGGACTGAGCAGCGAGTTGCACCACATCTGCTCGCAGAGTCACTGTGGCTGCCGCATCTATGAGAACAAGCTGCCCATAGACTACCAGACAGCTGTAATGGCCGAAGAACTCAACATGAATGTGAGCACATGCGCCCTGAATGGTGGCGACGACTACGAAATGCTTTTCACTGTGCCCGTGGGCGATTATGAAAAAGTGAAAGGCATCGACGGCCTGCACCAAGTGGGCTACATCACAAAAGAAGAATTAGGAATGAAACTCGTTACACGCGACGGCAACGAGTTCGACCTTACCGCACAAGGCTGGAAAGCAGAGTAATTGCCACTTGGCAATTACTTTACTTCTTGCCCAACGCACCATAAACCACCTTGGCCACCATCGGCTTGCTGTCTTCTACCGACAGCCCGTGGCCAAGGCGACCGTAAATAAACGGGACCTCCAGTCCCTTGATACAATAATGTGTAATATCGGCTACCAAATCCACATTGTCAATATCAAACTCGCCGTCGGCCTTGCCTTCGGCATACACCTTGCGGAACAGTTCTATCTCGTCCTCATCAAAGTTCTTTCGCACCTTCTCCACCGTCCAGATATTACGGAAGAACTCGGCACGCAGGTTACCGTTGCGCATCACCGTCTCCTTAATCATGTTCAGATGCGTGTAGATAAGCTCTATTATCTTGTCCTGAGGTCTTGTCTTCTTAGCAGCCACCTCATCGAGCTTGTCACTCAGTCGCTCAAGTTCCGACTCAATCACGGCATAATAAACATCTTCTTTGCGACTGAAATAAGTGTAGAGCGTGCGGCGCCCCTTGCCCGAAGCCACGGCAATATCGTTCATTGTGGTGTTGGCCACACCATTTTTGGCAAACAGCTGCCTAGCCACATCCACCAACTTCTGTCTTGTTTTAGATATCGACATAACGAAAACCGTTTAATTTTAAATTGCACATTTAATTGATATGTGCAAAAGTAAATGTTTTCGATGAGATATACAAGAAAATCCCCCCCTTTTAGCTAATTTAATAATTATTGCATAAAAAAGTACCATGAATATTTGGCTATATCCAAAATAAGTAGTACCTTTGCAGTCGCTATCAGAGAAAGGGATAGCAAGGTTAAACAATATCGCGGAGTGGAGCAGTTGGTAGCTCGCCAGGCTCATAACCTGGAGGTCGCACGTTCGAGTCCTGCCTCCGCAACTACAATGCCGGAAATGCCGATAAACAAAGGCTTTCCGGCATTTTCTGTTTTTATACCCAGACACTTTTGGGACAGTATAACGATAGCATTGGTTGACCGTTGAGCCAAATTTGTCGGCCCAGCCGTTATAGTGCAGTATAAAGTGGTATGGGTTTGTCATCACGTCATGAAAAGGCTTCTCGAGCGCCTGCTTCTGCGTGAAGAGCTCGCGCTTGTCCAATCCGGAGTAGTTCATCTGTTTATAGTGGGGAATCTGTCCTTAATGGTCCTCTTGCGGGCGGCCCCAAACCCTACCGAGCCGCCCCCTACAGTGGACATTTGCCGGGCCGTCCCCGAAGGGGGCGAACACGGTTAGCCCCATGGGGGTACGGCAACAATACATGCAAGCACGTCCCCGAAGGGGGCGAACACGGTTAGCCCCAGGTCGAGGCGCAACCGAAACCTGGGGTTAACACAACAACACAGATTCAAACGTCCTCGAAGAGGGCGAACCTTTTGTGAAGCTGGCACAATACATGATAATGCAAGCCGGTGCAACAGGTTCGCCCTCTTCGAGGACGCATTCACGCTGTGGGATACTATACCCCATGCCTTCGCTTCGCTCCGGCATGGGGCTAACCTAATTCGCCCCCTTCGGGGACGTCGCTCATCAATTGCAGGGACATGTCCACCGTAGGGTGCGGCCTTTATGGCCGCCCTAAGGGACCGGTTTGTCCTGCAATATATTGATTGTGCTGGAATTGCGTGGCACTTAGGGCGGCCCCTAACCCAACCTAGCCGCACCCTACGGTGCAATTTGCCCGGGCCATCCCCGGAGGGGGCGAACATGGTTAACCCCACGTCCTGACTTCGTCAATGCGACTCCCTGAGTCGAGAATAAGTTTTGGAAAATAGTCACGAACAGACTTTAGCTCCCAATGGAGCTATGGTGCTGAGGTGATGGGGACAGCCTTACGAGCAAGCTCGACAGCTGCCCCCATCACCTCAGCGCCACCCCCTGCGCGGGGGACAAAGCCTGCACGTGACGAAAATCGCTATCGCGTAAAATTGCGCAAAGCGCATAAAATATTCAGCACACCCTAATCTGCTCACAATTATTTTAGAAAGCCTTGATGATATCGTCGTGGTAATAATATTATTTTATGCGCTATGCGCAATTTTATGCCTTGGCAATTTTCTTCATGTACAGGCTTTGACCCCGAAAGGGGTGAGTCTCAACCAGCGGGATAGACGTCGAGCTTGCTCGTAAGGCTATCCCACTGGTTGAGACTCAGAGCTCCTCATGGAGCGTAAGCCTGTACATGATTTTCTGCTTCTTTTCATTCCATAATTCGTAATTGTGTCACCATCAATTGCAGAAATAAGCTTATAGATAACACTTCATCCAACCAAAGATGTGATGAAGTTAGGCGATATACATGCCAGTCAAACCAAAAATAAAAGTGTGTACAGAAAAAATTTGTTATTTTACCTTGTAGTTCACGTATTTCCGGTCAACTATGAGCAGCAACATGGGTTTGATGCTGTAGTTCATCTTGTTACCTTTTTTGATTTGATAATTAAAGTAAAGCGTATGGTTTTTACTTGCCTTGAGAGATTGTGGTATAATTTGGGTTTTTACATCTGTTGCGGGCAGCACCTTGGCAAGCACAAACTGCTTGTTGAAGTCGATGGGCGTGGGCTGTCCGTTCTTGCCCATCACGGCAGCCATGTCGAACATGCTTTCGAACTGTGCCTTCGAGGTAATCTTCACTGAATCGGGGATACGGGCATCAATACGGAAGAAGTAATGGTCGGCGGGCGTAAACTTCACGTCAACCAACTTTGTCGAACTGCCACATGCTGCCAGCATACACACTGAGAGCAAACTGATAATCAATTTTTTCATTTCTTATTTAAATTAATTCTTATTCCAACATTCATGTTCACATTCAACAGTCGTTCAGTGTAGGCACTCTCTACTCCACTACAGGGCTGCGGCCCTCGTGGCCGACCGCAAGAAGACCATTAAGGACCGGTAAAGCCCATTCCACCGTAGGGTGCGGCCTTTATGGCCGCCCTAAGGGACCGGTTTGGCCTGCAATATGGTAATTGGGTTGGAATTACGTGCCACTTAGGGCGGCCATAAAGGCCGCACCCTACGGTGGACCGGTCCTCCGCAATTGGCAGTTTGCCTACAGATTGTAACCCTTAAAAATGTCGAGGACGCGTCCACCGTAGGGGCGGCCTTTATGGCCGCCCTAAGGGACCGGTTTAGCCTGCAATATGGTAATTGTGATGGAATTACGTGCCACTTAGGGCGGCCATAAAGGCCGCACCCTACGGTGGACCGGTCCTCCGCAATTGTCAGTTTGCCTACAGATTCCCTGTGGTTGGCCGTCCCCGAAGGGGGCGAACACGGTTAGCCCCAGGTCGAGGCGAAGCCGAAACCTGGGGTTAAGACAACCACACACAGCCTACGTCCTCGGAGAGGGCGAACCTTTTTCAAAAGCAGGGTGTAGCCTGCGGCTTTGCCGTTCCAGGGTTTATTCATGTCGCTGGTACGATGAGTATCAAAGCGTGATACTCACGATTCCACAGCGTGATACCCACGATACCAAAGCGTGATACTCACGATACCTTCGCAAGGTACTGACAGTATCAAAGCATGAAACGATGATTGGAATTGCAATTGATTCCTGACAAACCGCATAGAGATTACATTCAACGAATTCTTTGATTTAGAAATCAATGTCTACGCCTACGCCAAACACCTTGTTGGTACGCGTAAACTGGTCGGTATTGTTGGCGGTAACCTGCTGACCGGCAGCCTGGTAGGTTTCGGTGTACTGCTTGTTGAACTTCTCGTAGTGGGTCCAGAAGTAAGCCACGTTGAGTTTCACCTTGTCGGACACCTTCACGCTGCCGCCGAAGCCTACTGAGTAACTGCTTGTAACAAACGACATATCGTTAAGGTAGCCGCCATCGCCCAGACCGTACTTGGTGCGCTGCATGCCGGCACTCAGCATCAGCCGTTTGGTAATGTCGTACTCGGTGCCCACAGCCACCTCCTGCGAGTTGCCCGACAGCAGCTTCTGCTTGCCCTTATCCATCTTGGCATCCTTGTCGAAGTAGTAGTGGTAGCTGCCCATTACACGCCACTGGGGCAGCACCTCGTACTGCGCACCCAGGGTTACAACGCCCGGCATGTCGCCCGGTGTGTTCACACCATCGGCAAAAAGGCCTGTGTTATCTACCTTGGTATCATTCTGAATGTTGAAGTGGGTGGTGAATTCCAGTCGGGCGCCAAGGTTGAGTTTGCCCACGCGGTAGTCAACGCCCACGATTGGGGTGATAGCCCAGCCGCGTTGGGTGCAGTCGAGCTGTTTATCGGCCACTGCATCGCGCACGCCCGTCATGGTTTCGGCACCCCGGGTAGCCAGTGCCGAGGCAGAGGCATACTTTTCGGCAGCTGCCTTATACTGGGCCTCAGCCTGCGTGTTGCCCTGTAGTGCGGCCTGCTCGGCCAGCAGCTTGTAGTTGTTGCTCTGCTCGGTGTACGATGCTGCTGCCTGTGCCATGGCGTCGCCCTTGATGCCGAGGTACTGGTACAGGTTCTCCATGTTGCCGCCAATATTCGTCGAGATGTTGGATATGGTGCCGTCGTAGCGGTTATAAATGTAATTAAAGCGGAAGCCGCCATAGACAGCCAGGTGCTGGTTTACCTTATAGGTGGCGCCGAACTGTGCGCCGAACACGTACTGCTGACCGTGCATATAGCTCTCTACCGAATAGCCGGGCGTGGTGGAACCCAATCCCAGGTCGACGCCGTAGGTTTGCTGATAGCTCTGCTGGGCCTGCTGCAACAACATGGGCAGCAGCGCCACCTGGCGCTCGAACGACCCCAGACCGTCGTTGAACGTGCATTTGCCGCCACCGCCAACGAGCGCCAGACTCATCTGGAAGCCCCACCGGTCGTAGTTCAGCGCAGCTTGCAACGAGGGCAGAATGGGCACTGCGGCAGTGCCCTTGAACTGCTTCACGCCGTTGGCGTCGCCGCCGTTGAGCTTCAGGGGCTGATAGTAAGGCGAGGCCTGCCACTGCGCTTCGGTGTAGCCGAGGCCCTGAGGCATCACCACGTTCATGCCACTGCGTATGGTACGCGTCTGCCACACGCTCTGGTTGCCGAGCGAGAGGTGCAGGCCGTTGGGCAGAAAAGCCACACCGGCAGGGTTGCTGTACACACCGTCGATGGCGATAACGCCGTCGCGCGCAAAATTACGGTTAAAAGCAATGTTCTGATTGGTGTTGGTGAGCAAGCCACCTGCCCACGCTGCGGGCGAAAGCATGATAAACATCATGCCCAGTATTATTTTCATTATTTTGATAATTAGTGTTAAAAAACGTGTACAAAGGTACACAAATTGTTCTAATTATCCAAAAGTTTGACCTAAAAAAGAATAAGAAGGAATGAGGGAGGATGGGCTTAATGGGCAATTTGGGCTTAATGGGCTTAATGGGCAATTTGGGCATAATGGGCATAATGGGCATAGTGGGCAGCCCATAAGGCCCATATTGCCCATACTGCCCATTAAGCCCACCACCTCAGGCTTCGTTCTGGCCGTTGCCAAAAGGAGCAATGGTGCGGGGACCTGCCTGCTGAGCTTCGGGCTGACCCATCTGGATGGTGCCGAACTGCTGCTCGTAGCGTGCCACGTTCTCCTGCAGGGCGGCGAGCAGTGCCTTGGCATGCTCGGGAGCCATGATAACGCGTGAACCTACGGTAGCAGGTACACCGGGAAGAATCTGTGCGAAGTCGATGATGAAATCACTGTGTGAGTGGTTAATCATCGCGAAGTTAGAGTAAAGGCCTTTAGCTACCTCAGGACTAACTGAAACCTGAAGCTGCTGTTGATTGTTGTTTTTATTTTCTGCCATAATCAATAAGTTTTTAAAGGTTGATATTATTTTTCTCACACAAAGGTAATGAAAAGATTTATGGTATGCAAAGGTTTTAACGAATAATTCCGTAACTTTGTAAACGTAACCAAAACAACATATTAATATAATAAACTTATAAAACAATGAAAATCTCCAACTTTCTGCCGGCTGCGGCTCTGGCTGCCCTGGTTAGTATGGCGCCCCTGAGCGCGCAGGCTGCCACAGGCGACTTTACCACCGGCAAGGGCACTTTTCTGCTCAACGGCAAGCCTTTCGTAGTGAAGGCGGCCGAAGTGCACTACCCCCGCATACCGCGTGCTTACTGGGACCAGCGCATCAAGATGTGCAAGGCACTGGGCATGAACACGCTGTGCATCTACGTGTTCTGGAACATTCATGAACCCCAGGAGGGCAAGTTCGACTTCACGGGCAACAACGATGTGGCCGCCTTCTGCCGGCTGGCTCAGAAGAACGGCATGTACGTTATAGTGCGCCCGGGCCCCTATGCGTGCGCCGAATGGGAAATGGGCGCTCTGCCCTGGTGGCTGCTCAAAAAGAAGGACATACGCTTGCGTGAACTCGACCCCTACTTCATGGATCGCGTGGCCCGCTTCGAGGAGCAGGTGGCCCGTCAGCTGGAGCCACTCACCATTCAGCATGGCGGACCCATCATCATGGTGCAGGTGGAAAACGAGTATGGCTCGTATGGCGAAAACAAGCCCTACATTGCTGCCATTCGTGATGTGCTGAAAAAGAACTGGTATAGTCAGGGCAAGGACGGCAAGATGCACGGACCGGTACTGTTCCAGTGCGACTGGTCGAGCAACTTCACCAAAAACGGACTCGACGACTTAATATGGACCATGAACTTCGGTACGGGTGCCAACATCGACGAGCAGTTCAAGCGCCTCGGCGAGCTCCGCCCCGACGCGCCGAAGATGTGCTCTGAGTTCTGGAGCGGATGGTTCGACAAATGGGGCGCACGCCACGAGACGCGTTCGGCCAAACAGATGGTTGAAGGCATCGACGAGATGCTGAGCAAGGGCATCTCCTTTTCGCTCTACATGACGCACGGCGGCACGAGCTTCGGTCACTGGGCAGGTGCCAACTCGCCCGGATTCGCACCCGACGTAACCTCGTACGACTACGACGCGCCGATTAACGAATACGGTCAGGCTACGCCCAAATACTACGAGTTGCGCAACATGCTGGCAAAGTATGCCGGCGGCAAAAAACTGCCCGCTGTGCCGGCACCCGCCGCACCGCTGGTTAGCGTGCCCGAATTCTCGCTCAAGGGCTTTGTGCCCATGGCAGCCGGCGCCGACAGTACGGCTGAGAGCAAACAGCCACTCACCTTCGAGGATATGAACATGGGCTGGGGCTCCATGATTTACACCACCACCCTGCCTGCTACCACGGGCGGCACGCTGAACATTGACGGGGCGCACGACTATGCCCAGGTGTTCATCAACAACCGCTACGTGGGCAAGATAGACCGCGTGAAGAACGAGCGCTCGGTGGCACTGCCTGCCACCCGGAAGGGCGATAAGCTCAGCATACTGGTTGAGGGTATGGGCCGCATCAACTTCGGTCGTGCCATAAAGGACTTCAAGGGCATCACGGGCAACGTAACCATTACATCTGAGTTGGATGGCGACGACGTTACCTGGAAGCTGAACAACTGGACCATAAGCCGCATAAGCGACAGCTACGCCACGGCGAAAGCTGCCATAAGTAAAGGTGCTGCCGTCACGGCCGATGCCGGCATTGGGAACAAGGCAGGCTACTACTACGGCACATTTAACGTGAAGAAGGTGGGCGACACCTTCCTCAACATGGAACGCTGGGGCAAGGGTCAGGTTTACGTAAACGGTCATGCGCTGGGCCGCTTCTGGCGTATTGGTCCGCAGCAGACTCTCTACGTGCCGGGCTGCTGGCTGAAGAAGGGCAGCAACGAGATAATAGTGCTCGACGTGGTGGCCCCCCAGGAGAACAAGCTGTGGTGCCAGGACAAGCCGCAGCTCGACAAGCTGCAGCTCGAAAAGACCAACCTGCACAACAACATTGGTGACAAGCCCGACCTGAACTCCATTCAGCCCGTGTACACCGGCAACACGGCAAGTGGCAACGGCTGGCAGACGCTGAAGTTCGGCAAGACAGCCACAGGCCGTTATCTTGCCATCGAGGTTAGCGCCAACCACAACGCCGGTGAGCCTACGGCCATTGCCGAACTGTATGCCGATGATGCCAGCGGCAAGCGACTGAGCCGCGAACCCTGGACAGCCAAGTATGCCGACAGCGAGAGCGAGCAGGGCAACCACACCCTCGACAAGGTGTTCGACCTGCAGGAAAGCACCTACTGGCAGACTGTTCCAGGTACTGCCCTGCCCCACCTCATCGTTATCGACCTGGGCAGCAAGCAAACCATCAGTGCCATTGAGTATCTGCCACGCGCCGAGCAAGGTGCACCCGGCAGCGCAAAAGCATTGAAGGTGTACGTGTATTAAACCATACCACAATGAAAAACGGTCGGAGCGCAATGGTTCCGGCCGTTTTTTTTTGTGTTACAAGCAGGGTGCAGCCCTTGATACCCACCACAGGGTTGCATCAATGGAGGGTTAGGGCCCGCCCGCAAGAGGACCATTAAGGACCGGTAAATCCCATTCCACCGTAGGGGCGGCCTTTATGGCCGCCCTAAGGACCCGGTGTGTCGGGCAATTGGGTGATTGTGTTGGAATTACGTGCCACTTAGGGCGGCCATAAAGGCCGCACCCTACGGTGGACCGGTCCTCCGCAAGAGGACCATTAAGGACCGGTAAAATCCCATTCCACCGTAGGGGCGGCCTTTATGGCCGCCCTAAGGGACCGGTTTATCCTGCAATATGGTAATTGTGTTGGAATTGCGTGCCACTTAGGGCGGCCATAAAGGCCGCACCCTACGGTGGACCGGTCCTCCGCAATTGTCAATAGGGCGCGGCCTTTATGGCCGCCCTAAGGGCCCGGTTTAGCCTGCAATATGGTAATTGTGATGGAATTACGTGCCACTTAGGGCGGCCATAAAGGCCGCACCCTACGGTAGACTGGTCCTCCGCAAGAGGACCATTAAGGACCGGTAAATCCCATTCCACCGTAGGGTGCGGCCTTTATGGCCGCCCTAAGGGACCGGTTTGTCGGGCAATATGGTAATTGGGTTGGAATTACGTGCCACTTAGGGCGGCCATAAAGGCCGCACCCTACGGTGGACTGGACCTCCACAATCGACCATTTCATGTCCCTACTGTAACGAAAGAGAGGCGCAACCGATGCTTTACCGGCTGCGCCTCTTCCATTGTATTGAAAACGCGGATGCGTTTATTTATTCTTCATTGTCATCTTCGAGGTAATTCCACACATCGTAACGCTTGGCACCTGGGACGTGCGATCCATCGTTTACGCCGCCGTTTGTAGGTGCATTGTCCAATCCCGATGTTGGATTGGTGCCGTTCATAGAGGCCATCAGCATGCTGCCCTCATCAGTAATTTTATTTACCTTAATCGATGGTTTCTTATATTCTTTCATCATGATTCTTGTTATTTTATTGACCTTACTTTCTTAATACTTTCTTGCCGTTAACGATAACCAGACCCTTGTAGCTGTTGTTAACACGCTGGCCGGCCACGTTGTACACGGTGTTGTCCACCTTGGCATTGCTGTTCACGGCAGTGATGCCAGTTGCGGTGCCATCCATCTGAATGCTGGCAATCTTAGCCGAAGAGCTTGAAGGCAGAGTGAATACGGCACGAGTAGCCTTGATGGTTTCGCCGCCGATAGCCTTGTAGAACTTGTTGTCAGAGCTAATGAAGAAGCAGCCGGCTGTAGCAGTAGTAGGAGTATAGAAACCGGTGAAGGCAACATCGTTATTATTAACAGTAAGTGATGTAGAAGGAGCCACCTTAACACCATCGAAGGTGAAGCTGGTGTTGCTGACGCCATAGATGAATACAGGCGTGTTGGCCTTGATGCCATCGGTAGATGTAGCGAAGTTAAGTGTGTAGTCGCCGTTGGCATCGGTAGAAGCGCCGGTAAAGTTGGCTACCTTAGTATCAGAACCGAATACAGAAGTTACCTGGTCAGCTGTTACGTCGAACGGCAGCACGAGAGTGTTCCATGCATTGGCGTTGAAACTGCGCTTCAAAGTAACGTTTACATAATCTTTAGTAGCAGCAGGTGCCTCGGTAGCATCCTCAGAGATGGTTACGGCATCAAGGTCACCGATACGGGTAAGACGGAAGCGGGTAAAGCTCTGCCACTGATGTACTTTTTGTGCATTGGCTGTTACACCAATAGTTACATCGCTGCCATCGGTAGTAAATACAAGATAACCATCGTTCCATCCACGACCGAATACGCCATCATTTTTTCCTGCATTAATATTGGCCAAGTCAACTTTTTGATCGCCACCATAAAGCTGATACCATCTCAGACCATCACTTCCACGTGCAGTTACAGCCAGAAGATACTTGCCGGCAGGCAAATTCTTAACCACCTGCTCGTACTTGGTAGTCCAGTCACCACTGTTCCAGTTGCCACCATCGAAGTAATTATGGGTTGACGAACCGCTTGCATCTGTAAAAGGTTCTTTACTCAAAACAGTGATAGAGGCGCCACCATCCATTTGAGCTTTTGTCCAGCCATTAGTACCATCATCAGCATTTGGGTTGGTGATGCTTGAAGTGTAAGATGTGGCTCCGGTTACGCCACCTGCTACAGAGTTGCTTTCTACATAGGCACGTAAAGCTTGCGGAATGGCAGCTGTCTTGCTATCTGCATCAGAAGCAGAAGTCGGGTCAGCTATTTGAGCATTGAGAGCCTCTAAGGTAGAAGTGCTTGCGTAAGGCAGAGTGCCTACACTGGTAACAGTAGCTTTAGCTGTATTGAAAGCAGTATAGTTAGAAAGTGCTGCCTTAAAAGTAGTCAGAGCGGTTTCAATAGCTGTTCTTGCTGCATCGTAACCATCATCGGTTGTAGTTACCGTGGCATCAATTGCAGACTGCAAAGCTGTGCGCTCACTGCCGGTTATCACCTTGTATGAATCATCATTCAAAACGGCTTCAGCTCCAGTCTTTGTAGTTTCGTAAGCCTCTTGGTGAGTTAACTTAGAAACGAGTTTGAAGTTATCGAAAGCGCAGTACATTTGATCTTTACCACGGGGTATATTTACACCAAGCTTTGTAGCAGTTGAGCCATCCGAGGTAAAGTAAATTGACAACGTCTTCCATTGAGCGTCGTTTACTGCAGTGGTAGATTTAACATCACCAGCATACAAATAAGCCGCGCAAGTAGAGTTTCCGGCGGCAGCAACAGAAAGAGTATAGTTACCTGCAGGCAGAACAACAGATTGAGAGAGTTCTATGAATTCATTAGAGCCCCAACGGAAACGTACTCTGTAAGTTTGTTTGCCATAAGTAGCCTCATCAAGGCTGCCAATGGGAGAGCAGTTAGAGAATGTAGTCTGATCGGACACCTTGAGAGCTGTCATATCATTCTTTTCTCCATTCTTGTAATTTACAGTCCATCCAGTAGGAACATAGATGGCACGGTCACTGCTTACTCCACTGTTGGCTAATTTAGAGTAAGTACCTTCGAAGTCGGCATTTTTGATGTAAGCATTTGTTACATCAGTCTCGATTTGGGCAGAAGCTGTGCCCCCCCCAATAAGTGTGAATGCCAACATGAGTAAGTAAAATTTGTTCATCTTCATGTCGTAAATTTAGATAATTTAAGTTATAATAGTTTTTGCTGATAATGCATAGTAATACTGCAAAGTTAAACATTTATTTTAAGAAAAGCACACAAAATCAATAATTTAACACAAAAATTGAACATCATGTCCACTGCAGTCTGCGGTTAGGGAGGGTAAGGGGCCGTCCCGCAAAATGACCATTAAGGACCAATAAATGTCCACCGTAATTGATTAGCGACGTCCCCGAAGGGGGCGAACATGGTTAGCCCCATGTCGGAGCGTAGCGCAGACATGGGGTACTTGATACCCCTGTGTGCATTCGTCCTCGGAGAGGGCGAACCTGTATATCCACTTGCGCCCCACGTTGCCACGTGGGGTTAACCAGGTTCGCCCTCTCCGAGGACGTAGGCTGTGTGTGCTTGTCTTAACCCCAGGTTTCGGCTTCGCCTCGACCTGGGGCTAACCATGTTCGCCCCCTTCGGGGACGGTCCGACAAATGTCCACCGTAGGGTGCGGCCTTTATGGCCGCCCTAAGTGCCACGCAATTCCATCACAATCAATATATTGCAGGATAAACCGGTCCCCTAGGGCTGACAATTGCGGAGGACCAGTCCACCGTAGGGTGCGGCCTTTATGGCCGCCCTAAGTGCCACGCAATTCCGACACAATTCGCCCAATTGCCCGACAAACCGGGCCCCTAGGGCGGCCATAAAGGCCGCACCCTACGGTGGACACGTCCTCGACATTTTTAAGGGTTACAATATGTAGGCAAACTGACAATTGCGGAGGACCAGTCCACCGTAGGGTGCGGCCCTCGTGGCCGCCCTAAGTGGCACGTAATTCCAACACAATCAATATATTGCAGGATACACCGGGCCCTTAGGGCGGCCATAAAGGCCGCCCCTACGGAGGACACGGTCCTCACAATTGGGCAGCGACGTCCCCGAAGGGGGCGAACATGGTTAGCCCCATGCCGGAGCGTAGCGCAGGCATGGGGTATGGAATTCCCTTTGCCAATGCGTCCTCGGAGAGGGCGAACCTGTATATCCACTTGTGCCCCACGTTGCCACGTGGGGTTAACCATGTTCGCCCTCTTCGAGGACGTCTGTTTCTGTGTTGTTGTCTCAACCCCAGGTTTCGGCTTCGCCTCGACCTGGGGCTAACCGTGTTCGCCCCCTTCGGGGACGTCGCTAATCAATTGCGGGGACATTCCCACTGTAGGGTGCGGCCTTTATGGCCGCCCTAAGGGTCACGCAATTCCAACACCATCAACATACTGCAGGATAAACCGGGCCCCTAGGGCGGCCATAAAGGCCGCCCCTACGGTGGATGCGTTCTCGACAAATTTATCCCACATATTAATACTAAATAATACGCAAAAAGCCGGACAGGCTTGTTGCGGCTGTCCGGCTTTTCACTATTATGAAGACTCGCGGTTACTTATCAACCTCGGCCTTTTCTGATTCCTGCAAATCGGTGATGTTCTTCTTGTTGGCTACCATGCGCTCGTAGTCCTCTTTAGAGCCAACCACGAGCTTGTCCCACTGGCGCATACCAGTACCGGCAGGGATAAGGTGACCGCAGATTACGTTCTCCTTCATGCCTTCCAAGTAATCGGTCTTGCCACGGATGGCGGCCTCGTTGAGCACCTTGGTGCTTTCCTGGAATGACGCGGCACTCATGAAGCTCTTCGTACCCAGGGCTGCACGGGTGATACCCTGAAGTATCTGGGTTGAAGTGGCGGGCACTGCATCGCGTACCTGTACGGGGCGGAGGTCGCGGCGCTTAAGACTCGAGTTCTCGTCGCGCAGCTTGCGCACGCTCACAATCTGTCCGCGCTTGAAGTTCTCAGAGTCACCGGCATCGGTAACCACCTTCTTACCCCAGATGCGGTCGTTCTCATCGGCAAAGTCGAGCTTGTCGACGAGTTCCTGCTCCAGGAATGTGGTATCGCCCGGGTCGTCGATGCGAACCTTGCGCATCATCTGGCGAACGATGATTTCGAAGTGCTTGTCGTTGATCTTCACACCTTGCAGGCGGTACACATCCTGAACCTCGTTCACGATGTACTCCTGAACGGCCGTAGGACCCTTGATGGCAAGGATGTCGCTCGGGGTGATTACACCATCGCTAAGAGGAGTGCCGGCACGTACGGCATCGTGCTCCTGTACCAGAATCTGCTTAGACAGCGACACGAGGTACTTGCGCTGGTCTCCGGTCTTTGAGGTGATGATAATCTCACGGTTACCACGCTTCACCTTGCCCATGGTTACCTCACCGTCGATTTCGGATACAACAGCGGGGTTAGAGGGGTTACGAGCCTCGAAGAGCTCGGTTACACGAGGCAGACCACCCGTGATGTCGCCGGCACCACCCACGGCACGCGGAATCTTAACGAGCGTCTCACCGGTGTTAACCGTCTGACCGTCTTCTACTGCCAGGTGACCGCCCACAGGGAAGTTGTAAGTGCCCAGCACATTGCCATCCTTGCCGATGATGTCGACGGTAGGAACCTTCGACTTATCCTTCGACTCAGTGATGATGCGCTCGGTCATACCGGTGGTTTCATCGGTTTCGCCGTGGAAGGTTACGCCCTCGATAACATCGTTGAACTTAAGCGTACCTGCGTATTCGGTAACGATAACAGCATTGAACGGGTCCCACTTGGCAATTACGTCGTCCTTCTTCACCACATCGCCCTCCTTGAAGTAGAGCGAGCTGCCGTAAGGCACGTTAAGGTTACTAAGAACGATGCCGGTGTTAGGATCAACGAAGCGGACCTCGGCAAGGTGGCTCACCACCATCTGGCACTTGGTGCCCTCCTCGTCCTCGAACGGAACGGTGCGGAGCTCGTCGAACTCGAGGCGCGACTCATCGTGCTTGCACACGATGCTGGCGTTGGCGGCAGCGTTACCTGCCACACCACCTGCGTGGAACGTACGAAGGGTAAGCTGTGTACCAGGCTCACCAATGGCCTGAGCGGCAATAACGCCCACGGCCTCGCCGAGCTGTACCATGCGTGCGGTGGCAAGGTTGCGGCCGTAGCACTTGCGGCAGACGCCGTGCTTGCTCTCGCAGGTAAGCACTGAGCGGATTTCCACCATCTCGATACCACAGTCCTCGATAGCCTTGGCCTTGGCCTCGGTGATTTCCTCACCAGCCTCTACGATAACGTCGCCGGTCTTGGGGTTCACCACGTCGTGTACAGAAACACGACCCAGGATACGCTCAGCCAGCGTAGAGATAACCTCATCGCCGTTCTTCAGCGCACGGCACTCAAGTCCGCGCAGTGTGCCGCAGTCGTCCTCGGTGATAATCACATCGTGGCTTACGTCAACCAGACGGCGGGTAAGGTATCCGGCGTCGGCCGTCTTCATAGCCGTATCAGCAAGACCCTTACGTGCACCGTGTGATGCAATGAAGTACTCCTGCACCGACATGCCCTCCTTGAAGTTGGCGATGATAGGGTTCTCGATGATCTGCGCACCCTCGGCACCTGCCTTCTGAGGCTTGGCCATCAGTCCACGCATACCGGCGAGCTGTGCAATCTGGTCGGCAGAACCACGCGCACCGGAGTCGAGCATCATGTAAACGGCGTTGAAGCCCTGGTCGGCTTCGGTCATGTGTTTCATCACAGCAGCCTTCAGGTTAGAGTTTACGTGGGTCCAGGCATCGATAACCTGGTTGTAACGCTCCTTGTCGGTGATGAAACCCATGTTATAGTTGTTTGTAATTTCTTCTACTTCGGCAGCACCCTTGCCCACAATGTCCTTCTTCTCAGTAGGAATGATGATGTCGTCGAGGTTGAATGACAAACCTGCGACATACGACATGTGGTAACCCAGGTTCTTAATACCGTCGAGGAAGCTGCAAGCGCGTGCCATACCAACGGCCTTGATTACGTTGGCGATGATGCCGCGCAGAGTTTTCTTTGAGATGATATCGTTGAAGAAGCCTACCTCATCGGGGATAATCTGGTTCACGATGACACGACCCACAGAAGTTTCTACCATGTGCTTAAGCGGTTTGCCGTCTACAATATCGTTGACGATGCAATTCACCTTGGCGTGCAGGTCGCAGCGGCCCTCGTTGTGAGCGATGATGGCCTCCTCGGGACCGTAGAACGACAGACCCTCGCCTTTGGCTCCGGGGCGCAGTTTGGTGATGTAGTACAAACCGAGCACCATATCCTGTGAAGGCACTGTGATAGGCGCGCCGTTGGCAGGGTTAAGGATGTTGTGGCTCTCGAGCATCAGGATTTGAGCCTCGAGCACTGCCTCGTTGCTCAGCGGGAGGTGCACAGCCATCTGGTCGCCATCGAAGTCGGCGTTGAATGCGGTACATGCCAGAGGGTGCAGCTGGATGGCCTTGCCCTCGATAAGCTTGGGCTGGAATGCCTGGATGCCCAGACGGTGAAGTGTAGGAGCACGGTTCAGAAGCACGGGGTGACCCTTCATTACATTCTCCAGGATGTCCCAGATAACCGGTTCACGACGGTCGACAATCTTTTTGGCGCTCTTAACGGTCTTAACGATGCCACGCTCGATGAGCTTGCGGATGATGAACGGCTTGTAAAGCTCGGCTGCCATAAGCTTGGGCAGACCACACTCGCCCATCTTCAGCTCAGGACCAACCACGATTACAGAACGGGCAGAGTAGTCGACACGCTTACCCAGAAGGTTCTGGCGGAAGCGGCCCTGCTTACCCTTGAGTGAGTCGGAGAGAGACTTGAGCGGACGGTTGCTCTCACTCTTCACGGCCGACGACTTGCGGGAGTTGTCGAACAGCGAGTCGACAGCCTCTTGCAGCATACGCTTCTCGTTGCGCAGAATCACCTCAGGAGCCTTGATTTCCATGAGTCGCTTCAAGCGGTTGTTACGTATGATGACGCGGCGATAAAGGTCGTTCAGGTCGGATGTGGCAAAGCGGCCGCCATCGAGGGGCACCAGCGGGCGCAGCTCAGGCGGGATAACGGGGATAATCTTCATGATCATCCACTCGGGCTTGTTAACACCCTTAGAGGCACGGAAGGCCTCGACTACCTGCAAACGCTTCAGAGCCTCGGTTTTGCGCTGCTGAGAGCTGTCGTTGTTGGCGTGGTCGCGCAGCTCGTAGCTCAGTGCGTCGAGGTCGATTTCCTTGAGCAGGTCGTAGATAGCCTCGGCACCCATCTTGGCGATGAACTTGTTAGGATCGGTATCGTCGAGGTACTCGTTGTTCTGATCGATTTTGTTATCGATGATGTTGATATACTCGTCTTCGCTGAGCAGGTCCATCTTGTGCGAGCCATTCAGGTCAACACCTTCTTCGTCCTTGGCTCCGGCGAGCTGACCCGGCTGAATCACCACGTACTTCTCGTAGTAGATAACAGCGTCGAGCTTCTTGGTAGGCATGCCGAGCAGGTAACCAATCTTGTTAGGCAGTGAGCGGAAGTACCAGATGTGAGCCACCGGCACTACGAGCTCGATGTGTCCGCTGCGTTCACGGCGCACCTTCTTCTCGGTTACCTCGACACCACAACGGTCGCACACGATGCCTTTATAGCGAATGCGCTTGTACTTACCGCAGGCGCACTCATAATCCTTGGTAGGACCGAAGATGCGCTCACAGAACAAGCCGTCACGCTCAGGCTTATACGTACGATAGTTGATGGTTTCGGGTTTTGTTACCTCACCATACGAATTTTCCAGGATCTCTTCGGGAGAAGCGAGTCCGATGGTAATCTTCGTGAAATTATTTTTAACCTTTGTATCTTTTTTGAAAGCCATTTTTCTTATCTGATTAGGGTGTTATTATTCCAACTTGATACTCAAACCTAAGCCGCGGAGTTCGTGCAGCAGCACGTTGAGTGACTCAGGGATGCCCGGTGTTGGCATCGGGTCGCCTTTAACGATGGCCTCGTAAGCCTTGGAACGACCGGTAACATCATCCGACTTGATGGTAAGAACCTCCTGAAGCACGTGGCTGGCGCCGAAGCCTTCAAGAGCCCAAACCTCCATTTCTCCGAAACGCTGGCCACCGAACTGGGCTTTACCGCCAAGAGGCTGCTGGGTGATAAGACTGTACGGACCGATAGAGCGGGCGTGCATCTTATCCTCAACCATGTGGCCGAGCTTAAGGAAGTAGGTGATACCGATAGTGGCAGGCTGGTCGAAGCGCTCGCCGGTTTCACCATCGTAGATGTAGGTAGAGCAGAGGTTAGGCAGACCGGCCTTGTCGGTCCACTCCTTCAGGTCATCAAGTTTGGCACCATCGAAGATAGGTGTAGCGAACTTAACGCCGAGCTTCTGACCGGCAGCACCAAGAATGGCCTCGAAAATCTGTCCCAGGTTCATACGAGAAGGCACACCCATAGGGTTGAGTACCAGGTCGACGGGGCGGCCATCCTCAAGGAACGGCATATCCTCGGTGCGTACCACCTTGGAAACGATACCCTTGTTACCGTGGCGACCTGCCAGCTTATCACCTACCTGAATCTTACGCTTCTTGGCCACGTAAACCTTAGCCATCTGCAGGATGCCAGAGGGCAGCTCGTCGCCAATGGTGATGGCGAACTTGCGGCGCTTCATCTCGGCGTCGAGCAGCTTGTACTTGCGTATGTAGTTCATGATGAGCTTCTGGATGAGCAGGTTGGTGTGCTCGTCGGATGTCCAGTTGTTGCTCTGGATGCCGTCGTACTCCAGGTTCTTCAGAGCTGCAACAGTGAACTTCTGACCCTTGGTGATGATCTCGGCACCGGTATAATCCTTAACGCCCTCAGAGGTGTACTTCTCGGTAAGCGTCATGAGCTTGTCTACGAGAATATCCTTCAGGTCGTTGTTCTTTGCCTCGTACTCCTCGTCGATCTTCTGCAGTGTAATCTTATCCTGCTTCTTCGACTCACGGGTCTTAACAGCACGCTTGAACAGCTTCTTGTCGATAACCACACCGCTCAGTGAAGGGTTGGCCTTGAGTGAAGAGTCCTTCACATCGCCTGCCTTGTCGCCGAAGATGGCGCGCAGCAGCTTCTCTTCAGGTGAAGGATCGCTCTCGCCCTTAGGAGAAATCTTACCGATAAGGATATCGCCAGGCTCCACGCGGGCACCCACACGGATGATACCATTGTCGTCGAGGTCTTTGGTGGCTTCCTCGCTCACGTTAGGAATATCAGAGGTAAACTCCTCTACGCCGCGCTTGGTTTCACGTACATCGAGTGAATACTCATCAACGTGTACAGAGGTAAGGATATCCTCGCGTACCATGCGCTCAGAGATAACCACGGCGTCCTCGTAGTTGTAACCCTTCCAGGGGATGTAGGCAACCAACAGGTTGCGGCCCAGTGCAAGTTCGCCGTTCTCGGTGGCATAACCCTCGGTGAGGATGTCGCCCTTCTTAACACGCTGGCCCTTGTTGCAGATTGGACGCAGGTCGACAACCATATTCTGGTTGGTGCGGCGGAACTTAGGAATGCGGTACTCTTTCAGTGCAGGCTCGAAGCTTACGAACTCCTCGTCTTCGGTTCTGTCGTAAAGAATACGTATGGTAGTAGCGTCTACATAATCAATCACACCGTCGCCCTCGGCCATGATCTGTGTACGAGAGTCCTCGCACACCTGCTTCTCCAGACCAGTACCCACGATAGGAGCATCGTTGTGAAGCAAAGGCACAGCCTGGCGCATCATGTTACATCCCATCAGTGCGCGGTGACCGTCGTCGTGCTCCAAAAAAGGAATCAGGCAGGCTGATACAGAGGCAATCTGCTGTGGTGAAACATCCATGAGGTTCACCTCTTCGGGAGCCACTACGGGGAAGTCGGCATCCTGGCGGCAGTGTACGGTGCTGCGGATAAAGGTGCCGTCGGCATTCAGAGGAGCGTTGCCCTGTGCGACAAGCTTGTCCTCCTCCTCTTCGGCTGTAAGGTAAACCACGTCGTTGTTGTCGAGGTCGACCTTGCCGTTGGCCACTTTTCTGTAAGGAGTCTCGATGAAACCGAGCTCATTGATGGTGGCATAAACACAGAGCGAAGAAATCAGACCGATGTTAGGACCTTCAGGACTCTCGATTGGGCAGAGGCGGCCGTAGTGAGTGTAGTGTACGTCACGCACCTCGAAACCGGCACGCTCACGCGACAAACCGCCAGGACCCAGGGCTGACAGACGACGCTTGTGGGTAACCTCGGCCAGCGGGTTGGTCTGGTCCATGAACTGGCTCAGAGGGTTGGTACCGAAGAATGAGTTGATAACGCTCGAGATGGTCTTGGCGTTAATCAGGTCGGTAGGTGTGAACACCTCGTTGTCGCGCACATTCATACGCTCGCGGATGGTGCGGCTCATACGGGCCAGACCGATTGAGAACTGGTTGGCCAGCTGCTCGCCTACGGTGCGTACACGACGGTTGCTCAGGTGGTCGATATCATCAACAGTGGCATTAGAGTTAACCAGCTGGATGAGGTACTTGATAATTTCGATAATATCTTCCTTGGTAAGCACGCGTACATCGGGATCGATGTTCAGGCCGAGCTTCTTGTTGATACGATAACGTCCAACGTCGCCCAGGTCGTAGCGCTTGTCAGAGAAGAACAGGTTCTGGAACACCTCGCGTGCGCTGGCTTCGTCGGCAGGGTCGGCATTACGCAGCTGACGGTAGATGTAAAGCACAGCCTCTTTTTCAGAGTTAGAGGGATCCTTGGCCAGAGTATTGAAGATGATGGCGTATTTGCTGGCAGCATCCTCGTCTTTATGGAGCAAGATGGTGGCAGCGCCACTGTCGAGAATGTCCTGTGCGTTGTCCTCGGTGATAACGGTCTCACGATCCATAATCACCTCGTTACGCTCGATAGACACCACTTCGCCGGTATCCTCATCAACGAAGTCCTCGTTCCAGCTCTTCATGATACGTGCGGCAAGCTTGCGGCCGATGCAGTCCTTCAGGTTTTTCTTGTTAACCTTCACCTCCTCGGCAAGGTCGAAAATCTGGAGGATGTCCTTATCAGACTCGTAGCCGATGGCACGCAGCAGGGTGGTAACGGGCAACTTCTTCTTACGGTCGATATAGGCATACATCACGTTATTAATATCGGTTGCGAACTCAATCCAGGAGCCCTTGAAAGGAATGATACGGGCGCTGTAGAGCACGGTGCCGTTAGCGTGTACACCCTGACCGAAGAACACACCCGGTGAACGGTGCAGCTGAGCAACTACAACGCGCTCAGCACCGTTGATAACGAAGGTGCCGTTGTCGGTCATGTAAGGGATGGTGCCCAGGAATACATCCTGGATGCAGGTACCGAAATCCTCATGGTCGGGATCAGTACAGTACAGTTTCATCTTAGCCTTCAAAGGTACGCTATATGTGAGGCCGCGCTCCAGGCATTCGTCGATGGAGTAACGCGGCGGGTCGATATAGTAATCCAGGAACTCAAGAACGAAATTGTTGCGAGTGTCGGTTATAGGGAAGTTCTCAGCGAAAACCTTGTATAAGCCGTCATTCTTGCGTTCCTCAGGCGGAGTGTCTAACTGTAAGAAGTCTTTGAACGACTTCAACTGCACATCGAGAAAATCCGGATAAGGATACGGATTATGCACGCTGGCAAAATTAACTCTATTATTAATAACTTTTGTAGCCATATATATTAAAAGACACAAAAAGGTTAGGACTTACCTATCTGGCAAATCCTAACCATATACTAAAAAACGTTAGATCTAATTACTTGAGCTCTACCTTAGCACCAGCTGCCTCGATAGCCTTCTTCAGGTTCTCAGCCTCGTCCTTAGAAAGACCTTCCTTGATGGTAGCAGGAGCACCGTCAACCAGATCCTTAGCTTCCTTCAGACCAAGACCGCAAGCCTCTTTCACTGCCTTAACAACCTGCAGTTTGGTAGCGCCAACCTCAGAAAGAACAACATCGAAAGATGTCTTCTCCTCAGCTGCAGCTGCACCACCAGCAGCAGGACCAGCAGCTACAGCAACAGCTGCAGCAGCAGGCTCAATACCATACTCGTCCTTCAGGACTGTTGCCAACTCATTAACTTCTTTCACAGTAAGGTTTACTAACTCTTCTGCAATAGCTTTTACGTCTGCCATTTTATTCTAAATTTTAAATATTCGTTATAAAAAAAATTAATATCGACTTTAAATGTAGCGTGTTAACGCTTAATTACTCAGGACGCTCGCCTAAAGTCTTCAGCACACCATGGATAGTGTTTGCGCCTGATTGAAGAGCAGAGACAACGTTCTTGGCAGGAGACTGCAGCAAAGAAACGATTTCTGCGATAACTTCGTTCTTGCTCTTAAGAGCAGCGAGTTCAGCCAGCTTGTCGGCACCCAGGTAGATGCTCTCTTCAGCATAAGCAGCCTTGAGTGCAGGTACGCCATCTTTCTCATAGCCTTTGAGGAGCTTTGCGGGAGCATTTGCAGTGGTGGTGAACATCACAGCAGTGTTACCCTTCAAAGAACCGTACATAGGCTCGAAGTCAACGTCGGAAGCCTCTAATGCCTTGTGAAGAAGCTTGTTCTTCACGACAACCATCTTAATCTCGCTCTTGAAGCACTTTCTACGGAGATTACTTGTAGCCTCAGCATTCAAACCGGTAACGTCTACCAGATAGAAATGAGGATACTCCTTAAGCTTCTCACCGAGTTCTACTATAATTGTATCTTTTACTTCTTTCTTCATTTTAGTAACCTTTTAGAGTTATTCAACTGATTTAGGATCAATCTTGATACCCTTACTCATAGTACTTGAAATAAAGATACTCTTTAAGTACGTACCCTTAGCAGAAGCAGGCTTAAGTTTAATCACGGTAGAGATGAACTCCTTGGCATTGCCATAGATCTGGTCGGCAGTCATGCTGATCTTGCCGATTGAACTGTGGATGATTCCGGCCTTGTCGACCTTGAAATCAATCTTACCTTGCTTAACTTCTTTAACAGCCTTAGCAATATCCATAGTCACAGTACCACTCTTGGGGTTAGGCATCAAACCACGAGGACCGAGGAAACGACCCAGGGGACCAACCTTACCCATGCAAGAAGGCATAGTGATAATAACATCTACATCAAGCCAGCCGCTCTTAATCTTGTCGATGTACTCGTCAAGACCAACGTAATCGGCTCCGGCCTCTTTTGCAGCAGCTTCCTGGTCGGGTGTACAGAGCGCAAGCACACGAACTGTCTTGCCGGTACCGTTAGGCAGTGTAACAACGCCTCTGACCATTTGATTGGCCTTACGAGGATCGACGCCCAGACGGATATCGATATCAAGAGAAGCATCAAACTTAGTAGTAGTAATCTCCTTTACTAATTCTGAAGCCTCTTTCAGAGTGTATGCCTTCCCTGCTTCAACCTTATCAGCTACTGATTTTTGATTTTTGGTCAGTTTACTCATTTTTAAATTGAAGTTTTAAATTATTTACCAGGGAAGTCTCCCTTTACAGTAATACCCATACTTCTTGCTGTACCTGCAATAAGCTTCATAGCACTCTCAACAGTAAAGCAGTTCAGATCGGCCATCTTGTCTTCGGCAATAGCCTTGACCTGATCCCATGTTACTGTAGCAACTTTCTGGCGGTTGGGCTGTGAAGAACCCGACTTAACCTTGGCTGCTTCCTTGAGCTGAACAGCTGCGGGAGGAGTCTTGATTACGAAGCTGAAAGACTTGTCGGTATAGTATGTAATTACAACAGGAAGAACCTTACCGGCTTTATCCTGAGTACGCGCATTGAATTCCTTGCAGAATCCCATGATATTAATACCCTTGGAACCCAGAGCAGGACCTACTGGAGGGGATGGATTCGCAGCGCCACCTTTAATCTGTAATTTGATTAATCCAGCAACTTCTTTAGCCATTTTTCTAAAATAATTTATTAATTATATGAGCCGGAAAGTGGAAGCCTTTGCCAGCTGTGACGGAATAAGATACCGTAACAATATATCTTTATCCCTCTTTTTCTACTTGCATAAAACTAAGCTCAAGCGGTGTCTTTCTTCCGAAGATTTTCACCATAACCTTAAGCTTTTTCTTTTCATTGTTAACCTCTTCGATTACACCAGTAAATCCGCTGAACGGACCGTCGGTAACCTTCACTGTCTCATCTACCTGATAAGGTATATCCACCTCGTCTTGCAGTTCGCTTTCCTCGGCAGCACCAATCATACGGTTGATGTCGGCCTGAGGCACTGGATCAGGATGCTCCATGCCACCCAAGAAGCCCAGGCAGTTAGGCATGAAACGAAGAGTGTGAGCTACATCGCCAACTAAGTTTGCCTGAACAAACACATATCCGGGCAAAGAAATCTTTTCCTTCTCCACACGCTTGCCATTACGCAAAGCCACGTGTTTCTCCATAGGAATAAGAACCTGAGCCACATTGTCAGAGAGAAGCTTATTGTGCTTCATCTCACTTTCAATATACTCTTTAAGTTTGGCTTCTTTTCCACTAACTGCCCTTAAGACATACCAATTTAAATTTTGTTCAGACATACTAAAAAGCAATTAGTTAGGATATATAAAACTCATAAGATGCTGGAACACGAAGTCCATTGCAAATACAATCAAAGCTATAACAAGAGATGCAGACAACACTACCATGGCACTGTGAGTTAATTCAGCACCTGTAGGCCACGTTGTCTTGTGAGCAAGCTCATCATAACATTTCTTGCAGTAGTCAGCTATCTTAGTAAAAATACTCATTTTATTATTCTTTGTGCACGGGTTGAAAGACTCGAACTCTCGACACCTGGTTTTGGAGACCAGTGCTCTACCAACTGAGCTAAACCCGTAAAAAAAGTTCCCGCCAAATAAGTTAACGGGAACCTATTTTGATTTGAATATTTCTATTCTAATTAGTCGTCCAGGATGTCTGTGATCTGACCTGAACCAACGGTACGGCCACCTTCACGGATAGCGAAACGAAGACCCTTGTTAAGAGCTACAGGGTAGATCAGCTTAACTTCGATCTCTACGTTATCACCAGGCATTACCATTTCAACGCCTTCGGGAAGAGTAATCTCACCGGTGCAGTCCATGGTACGGAGATAGAACTGAGGACGATACTTGTTGCCGAATGGAGTGTGACGGCCACCCTCTTCCTTCTTCAGTACATAGATAGAAGCCTTGAAGTGATCGTGAGGAGTGATAGCACCCGGGTGCACAACTACCATACCACGTTTGATTTCAGACTTATCGATACCACGGAGAAGCAGACCTACGTTATCACCAGCCTCACCTTCGGCCAGAGTCTTACGGAACATCTCAACACCGGTAACAACCGACTTCTTGTCCTCGCCAAGACCGAGCAGCTGAACTTCGTCACCTACTTTAACACGACCAGTCTCGATACGGCCAGTAGCAACAGTACCACGACCAGTGATTGAGAACACATCCTCAACAGGCATCAAGAAAGGTTTATCGAGGTCACGCTCAGGCTCCTGGATCCACTCATCAACGGTATCCATAAGCTTCTTAACTGAGTCAACCCACTTTGGTACACCATTCAGAGCACCGAGGGCAGAACCGCGGATGATAGGAGTATCCTCTTCATAACCGTACTGGTCAAGAATCTCACGAACCTCCATCTCAACGAGTTCGAGCATTTCCTCATCGTCAACCATATCGCACTTGTTCAGGAATACAACCAAGCGAGGTACATTTACCTGACGAGCCAAAAGAACGTGCTCACGAGTCTGAGGCATAGGACCATCAGTTGCAGCTACAACCAAAATAGCACCATCCATCTGAGCAGCACCAGTAACCATGTTCTTTACATAGTCGGCGTGACCCGGGCAGTCTACGTGTGCATAGTGACGTTTAGCTGTCTCGTATTCAATGTGAGCAGTGTTAATGGTAATACCACGCTCTTTCTCCTCAGGAGCATTATCGATCTGATCGAACGATTTTACATCCTCTTTACCAAAGCCTTCGTCATGAAGAACTTTAGAGATAGCAGCAGTCAAAGTAGTCTTACCGTGGTCTACGTGACCAATGGTACCAATGTTGATATGCGGTTTGGTACGCACGAATTCTTCCTTAGCCATAGCTTTTATTTTTTTATTGTTTAAATTAAATTATCGATTTGTAAATTGTTTTCCTGGTCTATAAAATAGAACCGAGATAGAGCTGTAACTGAGAGTTGAACTCAGGACCTCTTCCTTACCAAGGAAGTGCTCTACCACTGAGCTATTACAGCATGGTTTTGAGCGGAAAACGGGGCTCAAACCCGCGACCCCCAGCTTGGAAGGCTAGTGCTCTATCAACTGAGCTATTTCCGCGGAACTCCTACTGAGTGTGTGGGTAGTGATGGATTCGAACCACCGAAGCTAGAAGCAGCAGATTTACAGTCTGCCCCATTTGGCCACTCTGGAAACTACCCAAATGATTTCACAAACATTCCTTCGTTTGTAACGATGCCAAGCATCTGCTTGAGCCTCTTGTCGGATTCGAACCAACGACCCCGAGATTACAAATCACGTGCTCTGGCCAACTGAGCTAAAGAGGCAAATCCTTGCAGCCGTAAGGCCTTGCATGAAGGACGTGTTGTAAAACGGCTGCAAAGATACGACTATTTTTTTAATCGCCAAAATTTTTTGGCATTTTTTTTAGTGATTGCGTAATTTTTCTTTGTATTTCGTCAATTGGACCTTCAAAGAGTCCACGCACTGATCGATTCCTTCCTCGAACGAGTCGCAGGTTTTCTCAACGAAGAGTTTCTGGCCGGGCACCGAAACAGTGATGCTTGAGCACTTGTTCATGGCCGTGGCCGGCTTGACGACTTTTAATTGCACCTCTACTTTCTGTATATCTTCAAAAGATTTTTCTAACTTAGCTGCTTTCTTCTCAATGAAAGACTGTAGTTTTTCGGTAGCGTCGAAATGTATCGACTGAATTTTTAGTTCCATAGTTACCTCCGCTTTTAAAAGGTTATGCCCTTGGGTGGGCGTGATTGTATACTTTCTTTAACTGCTCAAAAGTGGTATGTGTATAAATCTCCGTTGTAGAGACCGACGCATGGCCAAGCAGTTTCTTAACACTTTCTATTCCGGCGTTGTGGTTCAGCATGGCGGTGGCGAAGCTGTGACGCAGCACGTGTGGCGACCTCTTTTTAAGGGTGCACACCAGTGCCAGACGCTTCATCACGCGTGGGCGTACCTGTACTTCGTTCATGCGCTTGCCTTTTTTATTAAGGAAGAACGCAGGCGAGAGCCTTACCACATTTTCATCACGTGTTTTTACATATTGCCGCAACGTTGAGCAGAGTTCATCCCCGAAAGGTATGAGCCGCTGTTTGTTGCGTTTGCCGGTAACCTTTATATAACGCTGCTCCCAGTCGATAGCCTCGTCGTTCAGCCCGGTGAGTTCCGACACACGCATTCCCGTTTCATAGAACGTCATAATGATGGTGCGGTCGAGCTGGTCGTCGTAGCTGTCGGTCCACAGATCACTGTCGAGCAGTCGGTTCATCTCCTCCTCCTTAACGAACTGTGGCAGGGGCTTGCTTTTTTTTGGCCCGGTTAAGTTTCTCGTTGGATCAACCTTCACCCATTTACGCATGAGGGCATAACGATAAAAGGAACGCAACGCACTAAGCCTTCTGCAAACAGAAGTGGCATTGTTTCCTTTTTCCATCATACTCTCCATCCAATCACGGATGACGTCGGGGTCGATAGTCTCCCACGAGAGATGATTATCTAAATTTTTGAAATACAGTTCAAAGGCCTTCAGGTCACCACCATAGCCTTCTACTGTAAGGTCAGAGCGGTTACGCTCAAACTTCATGTAGTTCAAAAATTCATCTATCACCATAAACACGTTGCTTCTGTTTGGGCAACTAATTTACAGATTAAAATTCAAACTACCAAATTTTTTAACAAGAATTTTTAATTAATCCTCGTTAGCGCGCAACTTCTGTACATAGACAGCGTGTTCCATCTTGAGTCTCTTCTTAACAGACGGTTTGTCATACTGCTGACGAGAACGGAGTTCTTTGATAACGCCTGTCTTTTCGAATTTTCTCTTGAATTTCTTGAGAGCTCTTTCGATGTTCTCACCGTCTTTTACTGGTACAATAATCATGTTTTGCTTTTAGTTTTTTATAATTAAACATTAATACTTTAGGGCATAATGCCACTATTTGCGGCTGCAAAATTACATCTTATTTTTTTAATGCCCAAACTTTTAACTCTATTTTTTACCTTTTGAGCATGATTTTCAGCTGTTTGCAGATTCTTCACCATTCATTGGCCAACAATATTTCAGCTTAAGCAACGAATTATCGCGTTAAGTGTTCATAAAATGTCTTCTTCATACACATATTATAATATGTAGCGCTAAGTTAACAGCAAGATAAACCATTCTATGAGTCCATCACAAGTGGACCCTTCACAATATGCCGCCATTTTCTATGCTTGAATTAACATTAATTATATTATAAGACACCTCTCCGATAAAGTTTTTTCTTTACCTTTGCCAAAAGTCGACAGAAGTCTACGATTTAAACAGCATTTTACTAAAACAACAAAACAATGAATCCTAAACTTTTTTTAATCACAGCCGCATTACTATCATTGGCTCCACAGAGCTATGCTCAGCGTCTGCTGCAACCGTTATCGAGAGGTGTTGTGGCAGTACACCGTGGCACCGAACGCAGCGTAACTTCGGGCACCGAGGGCAACCTGATATCGTGGCGACGGCTGATACAGGACGACGACAGTGTGGTGTATCACGTTTATATCAATGGTTCACTGGCAACACAGACCCGCAACACGTGCTACGTGCCCGCACAACTCAACAATGGCGATGTGGTGCGCGTGGTGCCTGCGCTAAACGGCGTGGAGGACAGCAGTACCGCCGGCACGTTTACCTACAATGTGAAGCGGCAACCCTACTCTAACTCCTTCATGGACTTCGACTTTGAGGGTAAGATATGCGACGCCGACAACTATACAGCCAAATACGTATGGCCGGTGGATGTCGACGGCGACGGCGAAATGGAATTCGTAGTGGCTCAGCTCAGTCACGACCACACCCAGCACACCGACAAGGTGCAGGCCTACCGTGCCGACGGCACTTATCTGTGGACCGTCGACATGGGACCGAACGTGTGGATTTGCGGCGGGCAAAACGACATGGTTACTGCCTACGACATTAACTGCGACGGCAAGGCCGAGGTGATTATACGCAGCAGCGACGGCACCTGCTTCAGCGACGGCAAATATGTGTTCGGCAAAACCAGCGCCGATGTAGACGGCGACGGCATTTCCAACTATCTAACAGAGACAAAACGCAACCCACCTTTCTATATCAGCATAATAGATGGCGAAACAGGCAAGGAGCTTACCTCGGCCGAACTCGACTACTCTAAGGTAACCGATGGCGTTGACCATTACCGCCGCGACAACCGCGCCGACTACAAAAACGATAATATGTACACTGAGTACGCATCGCTTGGCGGGCACTTTGCCATTATCTACGGTGATGGCGTCCACCCCATGCTGATGGCCGAATGCCTCGACCGTACCAACGATGGCACCCACCACAACTATGTATTCGGGTTCGGCTACGACTGGACGGGCGGCAATCCGCACAACTTCAGCAACACGTTTACCTGGAGCCGCAACGACAAAACGCCGTGGCCCGCCGAGTTCCACCAGTTGCGTGTTTGTGATGTCGACGGCGACGGTATCGACGAGATGCTGCAAGGCGGATTTGGAGTGAACCCACAAAAGGCTATGGTGTTCAGCGCCGGCATAGGCCATGGCGACCGCTTCCGTGTGGGTGACCTTGACCCCGACAGGCCCGGGCTTGAAACTTACGCCATACAGCAGAGCGCTTTGCTGGGACAGCTGGTTTACGATGCCGCCACCGGCAAGCACCTTAAGGAGTGGTATCTGCCTACGGTTACCGATGTGGGCCGTGGCGAGTGCATGGATGTTGACAGCCTGCACCGAGGCTACGAAATATTCAGCACCATGTCTAACCTGTACGACATTCACGGCAACGTGATTCAAAGCGGCGACACCCCATTCCCTACCGAAGGCATCTGGTGGGACGGCACACTCGACCGCGAAATGCTGTCGTCGCCCGGCGGCAGCAACTTCCAGACCAACGCCATGGTTCAAAAGTACTCGGGCAAGCGACTGGCCGAATTTTCACAAGAAAGCAACTGGACCACCTTCTGCGGCACGGCTATACGTCCTGCCTTCTTTGGCGACATCGCCGGTGACTGGCGCGAAGAGGTTATCATGCTTAAAAACCCGGGTGGCAAAAACACCGGACTGGTGGGCTACTCTACCAACATTCCTACGCCCTACTCTATGTACTGCCTGCAGCAAGACCCGCACTACCGGCTCGACTGCACCACGCGCGGTTACTACCAGAGTCCGAACACCGATTTCTATCTGGGCTTCGGCATGCCTCAGCCGCCCTTACCGCCCGTAGTAACCACTGACTTGCGTTGGAAAGACGGCACCACATGGCAGGAGGGTACCACGATGAGCAGCTTCGACCTTACTTCAATCAAAGGCTTCAGCAATGGCAAGAGCGTGCTTTTCGACATCAGTGGCAACGCATCGGCACCCATCGCACTCAACTCTGAGGTAAAGCCGTCGGCCACCTACATCATGGCTCCGGTAGGTACACATTATATAATAAGTGGCACGGGCAGCATCGGCGGCACGGGCGACATCTGGAAATCGGAGCGTGGCAGCGCCGAAATCAATGCCGGCATCACCACATCGGGCCGTACCATCATCAGCGACGGAGTGCTCACCGTGAATGGCAACATCAAGGGCAACGTGGACCTGCGCGCCAAAGGAACCCTGAAGGGCAACACCACCGTGAACGCCTTTAACTTCGAAGGCGCACTCAACTACGAAGGTTGCCGCCTTATGCCCGCCGACAGCATCGTGGCACGGCAGAGCATCAACTTTAACCGTCCGGTGTACATTGAAACATCGTTAAACAACCACAAGGCAGCATGGGTGGGCAGCAAGGCCGACATCAACATCGCCGATACGCTCACCTTCACCATCGACGCCGACAGTTTGGATGCCCAGTTGCTGGCTGGCGCCTACACGCTGCTACACGCCGACAAACAGCTCACGGGCAACAGTGGTTTGATAAAGTTCCGCCATCTCGACGGCATGAACTACGACATTGCCTTTACACAGCACGACTTGCTGCTCACCATTCACAACACACGCGCGGCCGGCAAAGGCGTTACATGGCATGGCGATGCCAGCGCAGTATGGGACTACAAGAACAAGAACTTCAACTTGAACGGTTCGGCCACCGCCTTTGTGCAAAACGATGAAGTACTGTTCAACGACAGCTCCACCGTGCGCAGCATCACGGTGAACGACAACATAGTGCAGCACGGCGTAACCTTCAACTTCAACGAGGGCACTTACACCCTGCAGGGCAGTGGAGCCATTGCAGGCGACGGCTCGCTCATCAAGGATGGCAACGGCGAGGTTCTGCTCAACCTCGACCACAACACCTACACGGGCGCAACTATTATAAAAGGTGGCACCCTCACCATTCGAAACCTGGCTAACGCCGGCACCTCGAGCAGCATAGGCGAGGCCACTGCCGACGCTTCCAACCTTAAGCTCTGCGGAGGCACCTTGAAGATAAACGCCGACAATATGAGCACCGACCGCAACATGGAGGTAACCGATACGGGCACCGTCTATGTGGCCAGGACAAACAGTTCACTGAGCTTGCTCGGCAAGATTCAGGGCAGTGGCACGTTCGTGAAGGATGGCATCGGACAGCTCAACATCACTTACAGCGGAGTAAACCCGGTGGGTAGCGTGATTCTGCGCCGCGGCCGCATAGCCCAGGGTGCATGGAACGCCTCGTTCGGCACTGCGCCGATGCTCATCGACGGTCGTGGCACCAGCTTCCAGCTGCTTGCCAACAAGAACATGAGCACCATCCCAACGTTCAACAACAAAGTAACGGTGCCACAGAATAACGACGTAACTATTCTGGGGTCGTTCCGCAGCAGCATTGCCGGCAGCTTCTATGGCGACGGCAACGTAACAATCTCATCGGGTGGCGCCCGCTGCGACATCTCGTCCAACTTTGCCAACTTCAATGGCGTGCTTACGCTTACCGGTTCGGAGGCCCGTTTGATGAACAACGTAACCAATATGCGCAACCTTACCCTGCATCCCGACGGCAGCATTAACGTACAGCATTACAAGGGTGGCAGCAAGAGCACCACTACCGCACCGCTTTATATTGGTGCACTCGAGGATGCCTCCGACCAGCTATTGGGCACACCTCAACTGGGCAGCTCTGGAGAAACCTATTACGTGGGATACCTTAACACCGACAACACATTCAGAGGTTTGCTTAACACCTCCACGGTTGTGAAAGAAGGCACGGGCACCTGGACGCTGAAAGGCACAGGCAGCACAACCAACTTCACCGTTAACGGCGGCACACTTTACGTATATCGTGGCACATCGGCTGTAACTAAGGGCACCATCACCGTAAACGCTGCCGACACCCTGCGCCTCAACGGTGTGGCTACCAACGTAACGCTTAACAAGGGCGGCGTGCTCACCGCAGGCATCAACAGCCGGTCTTACGGTACGGCAACCCTTGATGGCAACCTGAACGGTAACCACTCTGTACTGCTGTTCAAGATGCGCTCCGTAAGAGGCATCGACAAGCTGAAGGTTGCCGGAACCGTTCGTCTGAATGGCGACACACTGCGCATCAAGCCTATTGCCGATGTGAATGTACAGGTGGGCGATGTGGTTACACTCTTCTCACAGTCGGTACCCGCAACGGGCAGCACCTGGGTAATCGACAGCGAGGGACTCACCTGGGACGACAGCAAACTCACTGTCGACGGCACCCTTACCTGCACCGGCACCACAGGCATTGGTGCAGTTACAGTCGATAAGAAATCACAGGTATTCACCACCGGCGGCATCCAGCTGCAAAAGGGCAACACGCAAGCCTTGCCCGAAGGTGTTTACATTATCAATGGCAAGAAAGTAGTTGTAAAGAAATAAAAGCAACTTCACAGAACTGCAAGAGGGTGAGCAAAAAAAATTTTTTTACTCACCCTCTCATTGTTTAACGGATATTCATGTTATTCTATCGGCTTGCAAGCCTGGTCGAGCCATGCACGGTCGACTTCATCCAGATGCGGAGCTAACTCACGGTACACACGCGCATGATAGCGGTTAAGCCATTCAAGCTCTTCGGGCAGCAGCATGCTCACATCTATCGGCGTGGTATCAATAGGGCACAGCGTCAGAGGGTCGAACTGCAGGAACAGTCCGAATTCGGTTTCCATATAAGGTTCTATAATCAACGTATTCTCTGTGCGGCAGCCAAAACGTCCGGGCAGATATATGCCTGGCTCATCGGTAACCGTCATGTGGCTCACAAAGGGTGCCGGCATCCACTCCATGCGGAACTGGTGAGGGCCCTCATGCACGTTCAGGTAAGAGCCCACGCCGTGGCCCGTGCCATGCAGGTAGTTCAATCCCTCGCGCCACATATCCTTGCGTGCCAGTATATCCATCTGTGTGCCACTTGCACCCGAGGGGAACTTGCAGAGTTCAAGCTGTATGTGACCCTTCAGCACGAGCGTATAGATGTGTTTCTCGTAATCGGTAACCGGACCCAGCGCAATGGTTCGCGTAATATCAGTGGTGCCATCCTCGTACTGTGCGCCACTGTCGAGCAACAGCAGTCCGTGTGGCTCCAGCGGAATGTCGGTTTCGGGTGTAGCCTCATAGTGCACAATGGCTCCATGCTTGTCGTAGCCGGCAATGGTGTCGAACGAGAGATCTTTGTAAAGTGGCTGTTCGGCTCTGAGTGACGTAAGTTTGCGGTCGATCGACATCTCTGTCTGTCCGCCCGCCTCTACAGCCGGTTTAAGCCAGCGCAGGAACTTAACCAGCGCAATACCGTCTTTTAGCATTGCACTGCGATAGCCAGCTATCTCCACCTCATTCTTAATAGCCTTCATGGCAGGTATGGGCGACTTATCCCAGATTACCTCCTGTGCATGCACGCTGTCGGCAAGGGTGTAGTTAGTTTCATCGGGGTCGAGCAGAATGTTGTATTCGCTATAGTGTTGCAGAGCCGCACGAACGTCGTTATAGTCACGCACCTGCACGTTTTGCGATTGCAGATACTGTTTCACCTCAGGCGTAAGTTTGCGGTCGTCGATAAACAGGATAGCCTCAGCGCCCGTTATCAGCAGGTAAGCCACAAATACCGGGTTGCAATGCACGTCGGTGCCACGCAGGTTAAGTGTCCATGCCACATCGTCGAGCGCCGACACCAGCATACCCTCGGCATGCTTCTGCATAAGCGCCTTCCTGATGCGTTGCAGTTTGCTTTCACAACTTTCGCCTGCATACTTCAGTGGATGTACCGTTACCTTATGTGTAGGTACAGCTGGCCGGTCGGCCCAGATTTCCTGCAGCGGGTCGAAGTTGGTACGCAGGGTGAGCCCGCCCTGGTGCCGCAAATCATAGATAAGTTGTTTCACCTTGCCTGCCGAAGTAACCATGCCGTCGATACCCACCTCGGTGCCATGAGTGCCGTCGGCCAGCTCACGGCCAATCCATTCTGCCACTGTGGGTGTACCGGGCATCTTAAGTTTCATCAGCTTGTACTCCGTTCCCTTGAGCTGGTCTTCGGCCGCAAGGAAATAACGTGAGTCGGTCCACAAAGCAGCACCCGTCATGGTAACCACTGCCGTGCCCGCCGAACCATTGAAACCACTAATCCACTCACGCCCCTTCCAACGGTCGGGCACATACTCGCTGTTGTGAGGGTCGGTACTTGGAAAAATAAAAGCTGCCAGATGTTCGCGCTTCATTACTTCGCGCAGGGCAGCCACGCGCTCATTAACATCACTCATAACTGTAATAAATTATTGATATTGTATAGCAAATTTACTCAAAATTATCCGAAAGGCGGAGTGTTTATTGGCAAAAAGCATGTTTTTTACAACAATTTAATTTTCCGTCCCACAAAAATAAATATCTGTCGGGCCGGATGCATGAATACAAAAAGACAAGAAAATTAAGAAATAACAACAAATTATAGCGATAATAAATATGGGGGTTTATTGAATTTTTATTATCTTTGCGCTCGGAACAGGGGGTTGGAAACAACATCTCTGGCACGATATTTGTAATTGAATATTTAGTACGAATTATTTTTTAAAACATAAACATATAGAGTTATGAATTATTTAACTAATGACAAACTGGTAATTGTCGGTGCAGCCGGCATGATTGGTTCAAACATGACCCAGACCGCTTTAATGCTGGGCCTTACTCCTAACATCACCCTTTACGATGTATTCTCTGCTGAGGGTGTAGCTGAGGAAATGCGTCAGAGTGGTTTCGACGATGCCAACATCGTTTCTACCACCGATCCTAAAGAGGCTTTCACAGGCGCTAAGTACATCATCTCTTCTGGTGGTGCTCCCCGTAAGGAAGGTATGACTCGTGAGGACCTGCTCGTAGGCAACTCAAAGGCTGCTACCGAACTGGGCGACAACATCAAGAAGTACTGCCCCGATGCTAAATTCTGCGTGGTTATCTTCAACCCTGCTGATATTACCGGTTTGGTAACATTGGTACACTCTGGTTTGAAGCCTAACCAGGTAGCTACACTGGCAGCTCTTGACTCTACTCGTCTGAAGGGTGCTCTTGCCAAGCACTTCGGCGTAAGCCAGAGCGTTGTAAAGAACGCTTACACCTATGGTGGCCACGGCGAGAAGATGGCTGTGTTCGCTTCTCCTACCACTGTTGATGGCGTTAAACTTACCGACGTTATCGCTGGCAAGGCTACCGTTAACGGCAAGGGCCTTACTCCTGATGAGTGGAAGCAGATGCAGGTTGATGTAACCAAGGGTGGTGCTAAGATTATTGAACTGCGTCGCCGCAGCTCATTCCAGAGCCCTGCTTACCTGGCTGTTAAGATGATTGAGGCTGCTATGGGTGGCGAAGAGTTCTACTATCCTGCTGGAACTTATGCTGATACCGCTCGTTACAACCACGTAATGATGGCTATGCCTACCCGCATCACAAGCGATGGCGTTTACACAAAGCCCGTACTTGGCACAGCCGACGAGATTGCTGCTCTCGACGCTTCTTACAAGCACCTTGAGCAACTGCGTGACCAGGTTATCGCTCTGGGCGCTCTGCCTAAGGTTGAGGACTGGCACAAGGTTAACCCCAACTTGTAATTTCATAACACAAGTCAAAATAAAAGGTGACACTCACACAACGGGTGTCACCTTTTTTTGTATCTGTCAGTCTGGCATATCTGTTATACCAGCACTTTGCGTGAACGGTAGTGAAAGTAGCCAAGGAACGACAGTCCACGGAAGCTGAGCTCCAGTGCCATGGCCGTCCACACACCCACCAGACCGTATTGCTGCGACAGCCACCAGGCCAGCGTGAGGCGCACGCACCACATCGACACCAGGTTCAGCGCTGCCGGGCGCAAGGTGTCGCCAAGGGCCACACAAACGCTGTAGGTCACTATGCTTGCGGCAAAGAAGGGCTCGGCAAAGGCCTCGATGCGCAACACTTGTGCACCCAGCGTGCAGATGTCGGCCACAGGCGTAAGCAACCTCATCATTTCGGGTGCAAGCAAGTACATAATGAGTCCCATCAACGTCATCACCAGCATACCGGCACTAATGGTCATGCGTGCAAACGAGCGGCACAACCGCTTACGGCCTGCACCCCATGTTTGTCCGCACAGCGTCGAGGCAGCATCGCCAATGCCGTAGCCGGGCATATAGCACAAACTTTCGGCCGTAATGGCAAACGAATGCGCCGAGATGGCTATGTTGCCAAGCGGTGCCACAATCATGGTACTCACAATCTGCGCACCGTTCATCAGACAATATTGCAAGGCCATGGGCGTGCTTATCTTTACCGCCTCTTTAAGTATATCGGCCGAGAAGTAATCGCCTCTACGCCGGAAGCCGGGCCGCAGGCGCTTCTGCACATAGTACAGCAGTACAAACACGGTAATTACAAAGGCCATGTCGGAGCCCAGGGCTGCGCCTTTTACGCCGAGTCCGAGCACATAGATAAAAAGGTAGTTGAACACCACGTCGAGCACGCACAGCATAATGGCAGCAGCACTGGGGTGATGCATGTCGCCGCTGGCTTTAAGCACTGCCGACGAGAGGTTCTCAAGCATAAAGAAGGGGGCTGCCAGGGCAAATATCAGGAAGTAAGCCGAGGCATCGGCCTGAATACTTGTGCCACCCCCAAGCCAGTGGGGCAACGGGCCTGCGATGACCGAGGCCACAGCCATGAGCACAAGCGAGAATAGAAGGGCCGAAGCAAAGGCACAACGCACAATGCGGCGCATACGCTCCCAGTCGCTGGCTCCCACCGCGTGGGCCACCTGGACCGAGAAACCTATCGACGCCGCACCTGTAAGCGAGCCGAACAACCAGCCGGCCGGCTCCACCAGACCAATGCTTGCCGAAGCCCTTGCACCCAGGTGCCCCACCATGGAGGCATCGATGAAGAACATCAGCACACTGGATATTTGTGCCAACATAGAAGGAACGCTCAGACTAACGATCAGACTAATCCGGTCGTGTGGTGTGAGCGTTTCTCCGTTTCTTATTTTCTCAAGTTGTTTACCTGAATGTAACAGTTGGGTTATCTTATCTAAAATTCGCATCAATGCCTGCAATTTGATTTGCCGTGCAAAGGTACGAAAATAATAAGACATATCACAACTTATCGAACCACCACTTTCTTGCCGTTGTGCAAGTAAATGCCTTTCAGTGCAGGCTGACCGTGCAGACGCACGCCCTGCAGGTTGTACCAGCGGCCAGTGCCAGATGTCTGTTCAGCCGGCACATGATTAATGGCATTGGCCACTGCCTCGGGCACAAACAGCTTAATGTCGGTTAGCACCGTAGAGAAGCGGTAGAGCGAGTACTGCTCATCGGCCTGCATCACCTCGGTGGCTGTGCTTGCACCATAATTGTTGGATGTGGTAATTACGGCATACTCGTCGGCCTTGCCATTGGTAATAGTGAGCGGAGAGCCATAAGTGCTCACGGTAACGCCATCGGCATCTTTCAGCGGAGCCATCAGGCCAAGGCCCACAATGATGGTAGGCACTTTGTTGGTGAACAGCGTTAAGCCGGGGAATGCCTGCGAGGCAGCCTCATCGTTATCGGTCATCACCACGAAGTTGAGAGCGTTGGTCTGGCTCCAGCGACTGTCGGTGAAGGCCTCGCCCACATCGAGATAAGAGTTGGCAACCAGCTGCTGGCGGGTCATCGTGGCAAAGTTATAGTCGAACATCTGCTTGTAGGAAGTTTCGTTGTTAATGAGCGTATCAGCGGGGGCATAGCCGTTGGCCGAAGCCGTAATGCGCAGCACGCCACTCTCGTTCACCGTGATGGCAGAATCATTGGCCACCGTACCACTAATAGCATCGCCGCCATTGGCAGGCGTAAACACGTAAGAGAGCGTGGCCGTGGGGTTAAGCAGCACCTGGGTGTTATCGCTGTGAACGGTGTACTGCTTGTAATAAAGCTGCCCGATAGACGACACCCGGCATGCTGGTGTGGCCAGTCGTACGCTGTCGGCTGAAACCTGTGTGCGCACCGTGTCGGAAGTAGCAGTGCCACTTGTGGTGTAAGCCTCGAGCACACCAGCCTGATGGGTAGTTACAGTAACAGGCTCGCCACCCGTAGCCGTGAGTTCCTGCTCACCCGGCAGGGTATAATGCAGCGTTTCCTGGTCGCCATAACTAAGTGTGTACTGGCGCCCGGTGCCCAGCACAGCCGTTAAGGCAACCTTCGGTGGATTGGCCACATCGTAGGCAAGCTGCTGATAGATGTTTACATTATCGAACGAGAGTGTGGGGAAGTAGCGGCCACCGTTGAAGAACACGCCCTTTGCCTTATAGCTGGTGCCCTGCGGCAGTGTGTAGGTGCCGCTTGTAAGTGTTGAGCCATCGGCTGTTTTGGTTACAGTGTAAGTCACCGTGCCGGCTGTACCGTCGACATCGAGCTTGAAGTGCAACCACTCCGACTGAGGCAACTGCAGAGTGTTGCTGGCGTCGCCATTTACATAATAGGTGCTGGCGTCGGTAGTGTTGCTCAGGTCGAACAAGAAGTTGGCATTGCCGTTGTTGGCAATGTACGAGTTATTGTTCTTTATGGTTCCGCCATCACTCATCACACAGAGTTCCGTGGTGCGATGGTTGTTGCCCGACTTGATAGCGGCGTCGAACTCAAGCGTGTAGCTCGTGGCTTCGCCATAGAAGTCGCTTGTGGTATAAAACAATGTCTGGGCTGAGCGGTCGTTAGAGTTGGGCGCAAATGAGATGTACTTGCCGTACACCGCGTCGCCGGTTACCAGCTTCAGGTTGGCTGAAGCATTGGGCGAAGTCCACGCCGAGGCATCAGTAGCCTGCTCATAGTCCTGCTGGTAAATTGTCTTGATGCTGGCATTCACCTGCAAGGTGCCAGCCAGCGCCAGGAGTAAAAGGGTAAATTGTTTTGTCATAGTTCGTATTTTTTTTAATGATACATTTGTTTCCTGCTATTTTTTTTGTGTGGTTTACCTACATCACCGTCTTGAAATGACATGCGGGCGCACCGGCCGGCGCAACGCTTACAATTACGAGTGCGTTAGGTGCTGTTTGCGGCAAAGTGAGCTCGTTAGTGCCCACCGCACTGTACAGGCATTTGCCATCGAGTGTGTTCACGCTTACTTGGAACCTGCCCTGACAAGCCACCTCGAGGTTGCCGTTGTGGCGAATAAGCTGAGCCGCATGGGTGTTGGCAACCCGCAGGATGCCCTCGCTGACGCTACCCTGTGGGCGCAAGTCACAACAGTTAACAACCTTGCCGGTTGCTGTATTGGTAACCACTGCCACCAAATGAACTTTGGCCGGGCGGGTTACGGAAGATGGCAGAGGCACGCTTAGCTTATAGTTGTAGTACTGACCGGCACTGACCTGCTGCGGCATAAACTTAACGCCTGTGACGCCCAACGGCAAAGCCCGCGCAACGTCGTCGTAAGCCCAGTCTACTTCGCCCGGAAGTTTTTCCCAGCCATAGAAATTGCCGCTTGAACCACCTGCATAACCGTTGAGTTGCTGGTAACCAGTTACCGAATCTTCGAGCACAATGAACGACAGAGCATAAGGCGAACCGCTCAAAGCCGACTTCGATATGTAGGTTGTTGTGACATCCACTGCCGACGAGTCGGCATTATAGGTACCACGCAGCTTCAGTCCGAAGGTGCCATACTGTGACATATAGTACTTGCAATACTGCTCCAGACTGCCGAACACATCGTTGCAAACATACTCGCGGTTCACCAGAGCCTCAGGGTAGGCATCAATTCTACTGAGCAGACTGTCGCAATCAGCAGTGTGCATGGGGTCGTCGCTGTGCATGCATACAGGTACAAACAGGTTGCCATACTGCTGCTTCATTAAATCCATGCGCACAATGCCCTCTACACAGAACTTGCACCAGCTGCCCGTGCCCTCTTCAACCAGCACACGGTTCATATAGGTGGTGTCGTGGCGGGCTGTCTGCGTGCTGTCGGCAATGCCAGCTGGCCAGGTGTCGGCCACATCGTTCACACTGGCTGCACGCAACACCCACGTATTGTCGTACAGGTCAAGGGGCACCGCAAGCTCGAGCGTGTCACGACCATCAACGGCTATGCTGTGGCTGTGATATTGCAACCGGGCTGCCATGCCATTATGCGTGGCTGCTATTGCGTAACTGGTAATGGCATTGCCACCCATGTTGCGCACCTCGAGTGTGATGCGGGCACTGTCGGCATAGGTGAACGAGGGTGAAGAGAGCAGGCGCAGGCGTAGTGCGTCGTGTGGCAGACTGTCGCCTTCGACAACAGCCTGGATGCACAGACTGCCCTGAACGTTTTGCCACTCGCTCTTGCTGTTGTAAAACATGCGTGCCGTGCCTTGCGACTGCTCATAGGAGCACCCTACCCCATTGCTCTCGCCTTTCACAAACGAGGCTTTGTAGCCAATGGCCAGGGGCTGGCCGTCGAGTCTGATGGGTTCGGTGAGAGTAACCTCATTCCAGCCTTGCTTCAATGCGCCCACCTTCTGGGTAACCATGGCACGGGCATCGGTATCGGCATGCTTAAAGTAAAGTGTAACGTTCTGGGCGTTGGCCGCCAAACCGATACGTACCGACGTAATCTGGTTGCCGGTATACATCTTCATGAGCGATGCCGGGTAGTTTACATAAGGTGTAACGATAACCGGACCGCTGCCGCCACAACCATAATCTATAGTGTAGCCGTCGTGCAGAATCACTCTGCCAGAAGCCAATGCCCCGGCAGAGTGAAACATACATAACAGTAAACACACAAATAAGATATTCTTCATCATCAGGTGATTTTACATCAACGCACCACAGTCTTCACGGTGCTGCCACCTACTTTCACCAGATAGGCTCCGGCAGCAAGCTGCACGGTGGCATTGCCGTTAACCGGTGCAGAGTAAACGAGTTTACCCGAAGGTGTGAACACCCTGACTGACAAGCTACGCGATGTGTGGATGAGCAGTTCACCCAACTGCGAGCTGATGCTGAACAGCTGCGAGTTAGTAGCTGCAATGCCATCGGCTATCTGCGTGGTGTACTCGTTGCCAAGCATCGACTCACCCTCGGCCCAGACTGTAGACACGCTGTACACATGCTGCCTGCCGTCGGCCGGCAACTCGTCGGTATAGCTTGCGTCGGTGGTGTGTGCCAGCAACTTGCCGTCACGGTACACGTTGTAACCTGTGAGACTCAGGTCGGTGGTGCTGCCATAGAGCGGCGTATAGGTTACATCGTCGAGGAACATCACCTGACCGTTGGTGCGGGTGTTGTGCAGGATGGCAAAGTAGCGGGCATCGTCGGGCAGAGTGTAAGTGTACTGTATCCAGCCCGGATACTCCACCTTGCCGCTGCCAATGGCCTTGAAGCTCTTCACATCCTGAGTGGTGGCTGAATAAAGCACTTGGAACGTCTCTGGACCGTACTTGGCTGTGGCCTCGCTAACCCAGAAGCTCACGTTAGAGCCCGGAGTGATTTCGGGCGAGATGAGCCAGTCTTTGTTAGGATAAGGTATGTAGTCCAGCTCGTCGTTGGTACCGCAGGCGCTGAAGGCTGCCAGCTGCTGTTTGCCGGAGTGTGCCTTTACGCTCTCGGTGTTGTGGAAGCCGGCATCGTAGCTGTTCCATACCCACCATGCCTTGGGCTCAAACTCGTGAGGCACTTCGGGCGCATCGTAGTACATGGTTTCATACTTATCGCCATCAACCACCTTCCAGTCGCCAATGCTGTCGATGATGAATTCCTGATAATCCTCAAATCCGTCGGTCACGGCATCGGTCATCTGAGCTTCGGGGCTCTGCCAGGTAAGCTTAACCTGCTTGCCGCTGACTGAGCCCTGCAGTGTGGTGACACGCGGATAAACCGGGCCAGCCACGTAAACCTTGGCTTCGGCCGAGGCATTGTTGCTGGTCTTGCCATCAGCTGCATAGGCCACCTTTACCTGATAATTATACGACTTGCCGGCATCGGCAAGTGGCGCATTTACCTTAAAGACATACTGTGCGGCGGCATTGGCCTCGAGCTTGCTGCCTTTCAGCACATCAACCACCTCGGCATTGCGCAGCAGCTGCACCTCGTAGCCGTCGGCAGTGGTGCTGCCCTCGTTGCGCACCGTGGCGGTAAAGGTAGTGTCGGCACCCTCGTTGACGCGTTCGGGTATGGCAACCTGTTCAACGGCAAGGTCGTTGGCGGCAAACTTGTCAACCACGATGTGGTCTACGTAGATAGAGGCACTGGCATCGGCAGCCACACCGCGCAGATAGAAGCGGAAGTTGTCGGCGCCCTTCAAAGCATCCAGACTAACCACGTGGCGCTGCCAGCCTGTGGTGCCATCGTTGTAATCAAAGGTGGCAAGCTTCACAGCCTGGGCGTTATCATCGGCCGAAGCATAAATCTGCAACTCACAGTCGCCGGGATCGGCCTCAACACCATGATACATAAAGAAGGTAAGTGCGGCGCCATCCTGCATCTTCACACGTGGCGACATGATGTTGGCAACCATAGGCTCAAGTGCAGGGTTGGTGAACTTAACAAGTCCGCCATCTTCATCGTAGGGATGCACGGCACCTGTGCGGCCCAGCGTATTCCAGCCGGCATCGTCGCTGCTGCTGAAGTCGCCACTCTCCTGCTGCTGGCTCCAGGGCAACGTGGTGAGCGCATTCTCTACGAACGATTCGCTGTAAGGCAGAGCATAAGGCGTGCCTACAACGATGCTGGCAGAAATAGCCTCGCTGGTACCGGTGGCGTTGCTTGCCGCCACGGCATAGGTTACATAAGCCTGCTGCTGACCCGTGGGCAGATTATAGGTACTGTCGGTGAACTCGGGTGTGGTGATGTCTTTGCCCAGCACATCCCATTCGTTGGTGTCGGCATTCTTGCGATACACGGTATAGGTTACGGCGTTGGTATCTACATATCCACCGTTAACGCCTTTAGCGGTGGCTGCAGGCCAGCTCAGACGGGCTCTGTCGTAAGCCGGAGCAGTGAGCGCGAGTGTGGCAGGAACCACTGGTGTATCGATGCCCACATAGGCCGTGCCCTTTGCCACATGACCCTTACCGGCAGCATCGAAAGCACGCACGGTGTAGGTATGGTTGCCTGCTTCGAGGTTGTCGACGGTAAACGAGAGTTGCTCGCCGGGGTTAGGCTGCTCAAAGCTCTTCACCACATGCTGTTCGCGTTCGTCGTCGTAGATTACCACCTTGCTGAGCTGGCTGATGGCAGAACCGTCGAAATTCTTAGTAGGAGCCGTAAAGCTGATGGTGGCCTGCAAAGCACCTTTGCTGCCAGCCGTTACGGCAAAGTTGCCTACGGCTGCCGGAGCCGATGCTACGGCGTCGGTGTCAACCTGTATGTCGTCGATAAACGTCTCGCCGTCGGTCTGGAAAGCCAGATAGTAATCACCATCGGCAGGTACATCGAAGGCATCGCTCGAAAGTTGCATCTGCGGCTTGATGGGTGCTGCCCAGTTGACAGCCGGTGTGGTGTATTCGCCGATAACCTGTTCGTTGCCGGTGAAGGTAGCACTGTTGCCGAGCAGCACTTTTACCTTAGAGCCGCCGATTGCGCGGAAGTAAAGCTTGTAAGCACGCTTGGTGGTAAAGTGAATAGCCGGGGTGATGAGTTTGTCGGTGGCAGAGCCCGCCAAGTGCCTGATGCTTTGTGTGCCAAATGCGCCATCGTAAATCCAGGTGCCCACTTGAGTGTAGCCCTGCATGTCGGCCTCTTCGCCGAAGGTATCGGTGAAAGGCGGCTCGTACACGTTGCCATAGAGCACCTTGTTGGTAGAGGCGGTATCGCCCACGGCAGTGCCTTGCAGTGAAACGATGTTATAATAGTAATGTGCACGCTCAGAACCCAGCGTCTCGCTGAAGGTGGTATCCTTCAGGTTTTGGGCTACCACCACATTCTGTGGCATGCGGATAACGCGGTAGGTTACGGTAGAGGCGTCAAGCTGTCCGCCGGCACTGGTGGCAGTGGGTGCCTGCCATTTCACGGTGGACTTGCCGGTAGAGGCATCGATGCTGAGTTGTGCGTTTACTGCCTTGCCCGGCACATCCACGCCGGCAAAGTAATTGAACTGGCGCTCCTGTGACAAGCCCACACTGTTGCCCACCTGCACGGTGAAGCTATGGGGGCCGTTGCCCAGATTTACGGGTGCCGAGAACTCTGCGCCCGGGGCTACGCTGTATTTCGCGGTATCGCCGTCGATGGTTACACAGGCTGTAAGGGTACCCTCGAGTGCATCGGTACCATCGAAGGTGCGGGTGGGTGCAGTGAAGGTCAATGTGCCGCTGAGCTTGCCATCGGGAACATTGAGTTTGATATGGGTGGGTGCAGCTGGTGCCTTAAGAGCGGTTTCGGCAATGTGCAAGCCGGTGATAAAGGCATTGCCGGGCATATCGGCAATAAGGGTTGAGGCGCCCGTAGCTGCATCTACCTTATATAAATGGGTGGTAAAGTTGTTATGCATGCGCACGGCATAGAACGACTTTGAACCGGCATCGTAAGCCAGAGATGACGAAAGAGAGTTGTTGCCGAACTTTGCATCACCGCCACCTATTTTTGTAAGGGCACCTGTGGTTTTATCAACAGTGTAGAGGGCCATGCTGTCCCAGGCATTGAAACCATAGAGCGTACCGTCGGGAGTACAGGCCAGACCCGACAGCGGATGCTTGGGTTTTACACCTTCGGTGAGTTTAAATGTGTTGGTATCGAGGGTGTAGAGTGGACGGTCGTAGTCGGCATTATAGGCAAAGAAGTAAAGATTGCCTGTAGAGGCATCGTAGGTGCCGTTGCCCCATACAAGTGGCTGAATGGCACCAAGGTCGACATCATCTTTTAAAAGTTGTAACGTGCGGGCATCGTAAACCTTAAGTTTGGTGTCGGAAACCGACATATAGGTGGTTTCATCGTAGGTTTCGGTAGTAAAGAACACATAATATTTGCCAGCACCATAGATAACCATCGAGGGTGATCCGGCGATGGAATCGTTAGAAAGCTGCTCCATTTGCAGCGAAGGGGCAGAGTGGAAGCGGTAAGCCATTTGCTGCAGCGCGGTTGAACCATTGGCATGCTGGTTAAAACCATAGAGCACAACGCTGTCGGCCTGACTCTCGGTATTCTGAACAGCAGTTCTTTGCTGCACAGACTGCGGAGCAGGGACATTTGAGCGAGTGTTACTCAAGGTGTCGACAGCTGATGAGCGATTGGCATTGAGGTTAATCTTTCTTACACCGTCAACTTTTATAAAGCGGCCACCCGTGATGGGTTTGCCTGAACGTGATATTACCTGAAGTTGTTGGGCAACCATCTTGGCGGGCACACAAGTAAGGCCCAGGGCTGCCAAAAATACTAAGTAGTGTTGTTTCATACTTTCTCTTACTTAAAAAATTTATACCGTGTTGCCAGCCTGCCCGACCGCTGCCTGTAGCGAGTGGCAACATTAACAGATGCAAAGATAACTAATAATAGCGCAAAGAGCCGCAAAAGGGCGGTGACAAAAGGGTGACAAGTTACAAAATAGTAAATTTTAGGTAGATTTCATGCGCACTAATTGCATTTTTACCATAAATTAATGAATAAATGTAAGCGATGAGATAACCACATGCTGATGGTGAGAAAAGCACAACAGGGTGAACTAACATTAAAAATAAGGCCAAAAACAGTCAACCAAAATCGTTAAACTACAAATACCAGAATATCGCAGGCCGCTGGTAATTACATTACCATGCGAAGGTAATCATGTTACCATGCGAAGGTAACCACGTTACCATGCGAAGGTAATCACATTACCATGCGAAGGTATTAGCATTACCAAAAAGCATCTACTTTTTGGTATTATCCAAACTGCTGAAGGAAATCGTAAAGTTGTGTGGACGACTCTAACTGAAGTTTCTTGCTGATGCGGATTTTGCGGCGTTTACAAGAATCGGGATTAATGTTGAGCAGTGAAGAAATATCTCCTGACTTCGTCAATGCGTCACCCTGAATCGAGAATAAGTTTTTGGAAAATAGTCACGTACAGACTTTAGCTCCGCATGGAGCTATGGTGCAGAGGTGATGGGGACAGCCTTACGAGCAAGCTCGACGGCTGCCCCCATCACCTCTGCACCACCCCCTACGGGGGACAAAGCCTGCACGTGACGAAAATCGCTATCGCGTAAAATTGCGCAGAGCGCATAAAATATTCAGCACACCCTAATCTGCTCACAATTATTTTAGAAAGCCTTAATGATATCGTCGTGGTAATAATAACGCTCTATCTGGGCTTTGGGCCATGTACCGAAGTTCACCAGAATGGCTATTGGAAACGATGTGCCGCGAAGATAACCAAACGTCTGAAACTGCTCTTTGTTCGTGATAGTCTTGATGGACTTGCACTCTATGATGACA
>Ga0256406_1000231_pt1 | contig 107858 bp, 95 predicted proteins | sample RumenRJG_03DNA_FD_185986 | JGI IMG/M metagenome (GOLD analysis project Ga0256406, IMG submission 185986) | Bovine rumen microbial communities from Lethbridge, Alberta, Canada - RJG_03 | ecosystem: Host-associated > Mammals > Digestive system > Stomach > Rumen | place: Canada: Alberta...
AATGCAATTTACACTTATTACAAAGGAAGCAAAGATACTGATATTCTTATTGGTGATAAAGAATATGCTCCCGTATGTAGAAAATGCTATAATCTATTAACTAAACGCGATGAAGCTTGCAGTGGAAAAAAAGTGGAAAATATTTAAATTTTAATAAGCGCTCAATACACCTTCTCATTGAGCGCTTATTTTTATTTTACTTTTATTTTAATTTAACTTCTTATATTTATTTTACTTGTAAATTTATGTTCAATTACAAAGCAGAAACAGCGATTATTGTTGCCATAAGCCATACATACCAAGGAAATTTATCTTTTCTAATATCATCTATACCAAATAATCCATTTAGGTCTTTGTCATTTCCTATTTTTTTCAAAGCTTCCTCTTTTGTAATTAAGGATGCTTTAATATAGTCAACATTATCAAAGTTAAAACTTGTGCCAAATTCCTTAGTTTCTCCATTTTTTAGATTTCCAATATCAATAAATTTTGTTCCTACATTATTGTTTCTTTTTGTAAAAAAGTTAAGCTCTATAACTTGATTTTCTAAATCTTTGCCTGTGTCATTTGTAATTTTTCCTTTAATATATCCATTTGAAATTGTTGATTTTGACTCTATAATTTCCATTTTTGGACTTGTAAAATCAGGAAATACCTCTTTATTTTTATATGCTGATTTTAATAATTGCACTGATACTATATTTGATGCAAAGTAAAATATAAGAAAAATAACTAGGTATTTTAAGAATGTTTTCATTCTATCCATTTTTTGAAATTCCTTTCAACTACTATATCTCACTTAATATTTTTTATCTTTTTATATTTATATTTTTTGCTTTTATCTTACATTTTTCTAAACACACCACAAACTTTACCTAGAATTTGGCAATCTGGTACAATTATTGGATCCATTGTATGATTTTCGGGTTGTAATCTTATGTGGTCTTTTTCTTTATAAAATGTTTTAACTGTGGCTTCATCTCCAATTAGTGCAACAACAATTTCGCCATTTTCAGCAGTATTTTGTCTTTTTACAAGTATGTAGTCACCACTTAGTATTCCAGCTTCTATCATGCTTTCGCCCCTAACAATAAGCATAAAGCTATCTGAATTTCCTACAAAGTCAAGTGGGATTGGGAATGAATCAGTAATGTTTTCAACTGCTAGAATTGGTGCTCCTGCTGTAATTTTACCAACAACAGGTACATTTATCATTTCCTTTGTAGTATAAAATTTTTGTGTAGATTCAACTCCATTTACTCCTGATATTACATCTTCACCTTTAAAATTTTTAAGTAGTCTAAGTGTTCTTCCTTTTTGGTTCTCTTTTCTAATATATCCTCTTTCTTCAAGGCTTTTTAAATACCCTTGAACAGTTGCAGTTGAACTTAAATGCACTGCATCACATATTTCTCTGACCGTTGGTGAATATCCTTCTAATGATAATCTTGATTGAATAAATTTTAAAATGGCTCTTTCTCTTTTATTTAAGCCATTAGAATCTCTTTTTGATTTATTCATCTCTACCTCCATAAAATATATTTTATAAAATTTTCAAATACTTACATATATTTATACCATAAAAACCAATGTTTGTCAAACAAAAGTTTTATTTAATAGTGTAATTTGGACTAATATTATTTTCTTGCTTTATAAATTCTTTAAAGTCTAAACATAATAAACTATTTTTATTCACACACAAATTCATAATGATCTGTTGGTAATTTTGCACCACTCCTTTTTAGCAGTTCCCATTCATCATATTCATTCATTCCATAAGTATCTAGTATTTTTTTCAAATCTGGTCTTGTTTTTTCTGGTAATCTAGCACCAAAGCATGCAAATAATTCTGGATTATCATAAACTGCATTGATTTGAGGAAATGCAATTAGTAATGTAAATCCATGTTCCATTGCTTCCTTTAAATTTTCTTTTAAATATCTAAAATAATAAGTTCCATTATTTCTATATAGTTCTCCAATTTTAAATTTTTTTCCCGTTTTATAATCTTCCCAAACTAAATATACTGAATCTCTATTTCCTTCCATTTTACATCTCTCCATATATTTTTAAAATTCTGTTTTTTCTTTTGTTGTTGGATTAACCAACCATATTTTTTCACTTGCTCCACTTCCAAATTCTCCATTGGTATCAATAATCCAATTGTTAAAATTTTTAATTTCAAACATATTTGACCCTTTCTCTACTTATTTCCAGTAAGTCGTTTTAAAGTAGCAAGCGATATTTGTATTATAGTTATATCATAAAAACCAATGTTTGTCAAACAAAAGTTTTATTTTTTTATAATTTAAATAAAAGAATAAAATATTACCTCAAAAAAATTTACTAATTTTATAAATGATCGTCTTATTGACAAATCTTTTATTTGCCTTTATACTATGTTTTATAGATTCCTATATATGCTTTATGCACAAGTTTGGAAAGGAATGATCGGTTGATGGATATTAAAAATTTAAGTAAAATTGAATATAATGTTATAATAAATAAATTAGAGGATAATTGTAAAACATTTGTTGGAAAAGGATTGGCTCGTGATTTAATGCCTTTTGTTACTGCTGATAAAGTAAAAAATGCACTTAATGAAACTAATACTGCCTTGCTTTTTTACCATAAATTAGGATATTTTCCTATTAATCAGTTTGACGATTTAAATCTTACTATTAAGCAATTAAAAAGTGATATTTCTATTAGTGCAAAGCAACTTTTAGATATTGCTTCTGTTTTAGAAAATGCACGCAATTTAAGAGAATATTATGAAAATATTTGTGATAATAAAAATAATGTATCAAACAATGATATAGATTATTCTGCTTTAGATAATTATTTTAATAATTTATACTCCAATAAAGATATTGAGAATAGCATTAAGCAGAAAATTTTATCTCCTGTTGAAATTGCTGACAATGCTTCTACTAAACTTGCAAGTTTGAGACATAATAGAAAAAATATCGAAGCTGGAATTAAGACAAAGTTAAATAATCTTATTCATTCAAGTTCATTTTCAAAATATATTATGGAGCCTGTTGTTACAATAAGAAATAGCAGATATGTAATACCTGTAAAATATGAATATAAATCTTTTGTAAAAGGTTTTGTCCATGATACATCTGCTAGTGGTGCTACTATTTATGTTGAACCTCTGCAAATATTTGACCTTAATAATGAAATAAATAATTTAATAAATGAGGAAAATAAAGAGATTGAAGTTATCCTTCAAAAGCTCTCTGCAAGCCTTTTCCCTATTGTGAATTATTTGGAAAATGATATTAATTTAATTGGCAAACTAGATTTTATTTCTTCAAAAGTAAAATTGGCTGTTGAGTTTGATTGTAGTATGCCTTCAATTGATGAATTTATTGAATTTAAAAACGCAAGACATCCATTAATTCCAAAAGATAAAGTTGTTCCAATAAATATTAATTTGGGTAAAACTTTTAATGTACTTGTTATTACTGGTCCTAATACTGGTGGAAAAACTGTTACTTTGAAAACAGTTGGTTTATTATGTGCGATGGCACAATCAGGTTTACTTATACCAGTTTCTGATGGCAGTACTATTAAAGTATTTGATAATATTTTTGCCGATATTGGAGATGAGCAAAGTATTGAAGAATCATTAAGTACTTTCTCTTCTCATATTAAAAACATTGTTAATATTTTAAATACTTTTACTAAAGATAGTTTGATTTTAGCTGATGAACTTGGCTCTGGAACTGATCCTATTGAAGGAGCTAATTTAGCAATTAGTTTGCTGGAAGAATTTTATAATGCTGGTGCATTTGTTGTGGCTACTACACATTATCATGAGATAAAAAATTATTGTATTTCTCATAAAGGTTTTGAGAATGCAAGTGCTGAATTTGATTTAAAAACATTATCTCCTACATATCACATTTTGATTGGCGTACCTGGTAAAAGTAATGCTTTTGAGATTAGTAAGAAGCTTGGTATCCCTGATAGAATTATAAATAATGCTTCTAGTTTAATTAAGGAAAGTGATATTGATATTGAAAATTTGCTTAAACAAATTTATGATAGCAAAATAAAAATTGAAAAAGAGAAAGAAGAAACGGAAAAGAATTTACATCAGGCTGAATTACTTCGTAAATCATTAGAAAAGCAAAATGATGAAAAATTAATTAATGAACAGAAAAAAATAAATAGTGCTAAGGCTGAAGCTAGGGAAATTTTGCTTGATGCTAAAGAACAGGCTAATGAAATTATTAGTCAATTAAAGAATAAAAAAGACATTAAAGATGCAAATAAAATGAGAAATGATTTGAATAAATCAATCAATTCTATTGGTGGCACTGAACTCGATTTCTCATCACTTTTGAAACTAAATAACAAGTATGATAATGATAGAAATGAAAAAAGCAAGTATAGTTTTGTACATTTTAACAATAATAATATTTCATCAATATCTCCTGAGATAAATGTTATTGGTGAAAATGGTGATTCAGCCATAGCAATTATTGATAAATATTTGGATAGCTGCTATGTTTCTAATATTCACCAAATTAGAATAGTGCATGGTAAGGGTACTGGTAAATTAAGAGATGTAATTCACAACTATTTAAAAAATAATAAATATGTGAAGTCATTTTCAATTGCTCCTTATGGAGAAGGAGACTTTGGAGTAACCATCGTAAATTTAAATTAATTTTCATGTTCATAAGAATTAGTTTTGTGTTATTGTATTTTATGTTACTGGTTAGTGGTTCATTGCTTGGTGTTTAATAACTCGTTGGCTTGTTGGACGAGGCTATCCTGATGCGACAAAAAATCATTTCAATGATTTTTTGCGCGAATCAAGGTTTTATCGTCCATTCGCCTCGCTTACGCTCGTTGTTCGCTACGCGCCCTTACTCGTTTATTAAACACCAATCAATGAACCTATTAACCTGTAACTATTTTATATTTTATATTTTATTTTTCATGTCTTATCTATTGTTTTAACATTTTTAAGTTTTATTCATATTATATTACAACAGGAGGAAAAAATTTATGAATTTAATTCTTTTATTTTTCGTACTTCCACTTGCAACTATAATATTCTCAATTGCACTTGAAAAATTGCTTGATAATCCCTTCTTGGTATCAGCTATTATCTTTGTTGTTTTCTTGATTGTAGCATTTGTTGCCCTTGGAATAAACTTTATTATAGCAGCTATTATTTATGGTATTATTGCACTTATTACCGCACTTATTACTAATTTTTTTTTAAATCTTTTAAATAATTTTAACAACAATAATAATAATAATAATAATAACAACAACAACAACAATAATAACAATAATAACAATAATAACAATAACAACAACAATAATAACAATAATAATAGGTTTCCAAATACTAGGGCTTGCAGAATATGTAATATTCAAAGATGTATTTGTAGAAACATAAGATAATAATTAAATTATGTTTCTTCATTAAGCAAAAGAAAATTATTCGTAGTCAACTTTCATTAAGCATAGTCCGTTAGCTGGTAATGTTTTTCCGGCTAACGATCTGTCTTTTTTCTCAAGTATTTGCTTTACCATTTCTGGTGCAATTTTTCCTTCTCCTACTTCAACAAGCGTGCCTGAAATAATCCTTACCATATTATATAAAAATCCGCTTCCTGTAAGTTCAATTTTTACTAAATCCCCATCTCTTGTTACTTTTGCATCATATATAATTCTCACACTATTTTTGCTACTTGTTCCACTTGCCTTAAACGATTTAAAATCATGTTTACCTACTAAATATTTTACAGCTTCATTCATTTTTGTTTCATCTAGTTTTAATGGAAAATGATATTGAATGTTTCTAAAAATTGCAGTCCCTTGCTCAGAATTGTTTATTGTGTACTGATATGTCTTTTTTTTGCATGTGTATCTACTATGAAATCTCTCCTCTACTTCTTCTGCTTTTTTTACTCTTATTGACTTTTTTAGCTGTGAATTTATTGCATAAGCCATTTTTTCAATAGGCATTTTATTATTTTCAATTTTAAAATTTGCAACTTGCCCTAATGCACTAACTCCCGCATCTGTCCTTCCTGATCCAATCAAATCAACTTTTTCACCTGTTATAGTTTCTATAGCTCTTTCAATTTCACCTTGAATATTTAATTTGTTTGGTTGCTTTTGCCAACCATTAAAGTCTTTTCCATCATATTCTATTGTTAGTTTTATGTTACGCATCCCTATTCTCCGTTCATTTTTATATATTTTCACAATATGTATTATATAACAAATTGGACTTCTTTTCAATAACTCAATTTTTACATTTTATCTATAACTTTAGCTAGATATTTCATTGCTGCCATGCTTTCTTCAAGCGTATTTCCGGTTGCCCCTACTTCTATTATACAGGCTGCTTTTGCTATGTGCTGATTATATTCTGAACTCCTTAAAATAATAGGTTTAAATAGTCCGTGGGTACATTTCGTTTGCTTTTTGTTGTACTTTTACTGCAAATTTAAGATTTTCGTTCCAATGTGAATTTGCAGAATTTGCAATGTCTGTTCCTATTACAAACATCATTTGCGAAACATATTCATCACCGATTTTTACTTTTGGAGCATAGCTTGAGTCTGTAATGGCATCTCTATGTAAATCAATTACAATATCAGCATCTTTATTTTCATTAAGCATATTGTTTGCAGTTGTCAAAGAACGTGAGTATGAGCCATTGTATGAAGGATAATCATGATATGTTTTATTTTGAATAACTTTAATATTATATGATTCAAGTTGCTTTTTTAATTCTTCACCCACTCTTACAACAGAAAAGTTTAAATCGGTTGTTCTAAAATTTCCAGTCTGCTGATAATTATATTTTTCAGTTGGTGTGTAACTTTCACAAGTATGTGTATGATAAATTAATATTTTGTCTTTGTTCACGCTAAAATTGGAAATGTCTAGCATTTCATTTGTTAATTTATATTTTGTAGAATTATAAATTTTTATTCCATTATAATCATAATTATATCGTGGATTTACATTGTTTGATACAACTTCTGTTTTTACATTTTCTTCTGCTTGTTTTATTGGATTATCTTCGCCATTTGGATTGTTTACATTATAGTTTTGCCCATCTTTAGAATTTTCACTATTTTTTTCATTCTCAATTTTACTTGAATCATTTCCATCTTGATTTTTATCTTGTGCAATAATCTTTCCATCTGCACTTTTAAAATTTACATTTTGTGTTCCATTTAATTTATCATTTTTATTAAATTGAATTGGTGTTAATCCCAATAAATATTCAGTAAGTGTCTGCAACTTACTATTTTCACTATTGCCGATATTATTATCATTATCTTTATTTGAATTTACCGATTGATTTAAAATTCCAAATTCACTTTGTATTATTTTTTTTAATAATGAAGTATAGTTTATTTTTGTTTCATCCTTCACATTTTTTAAATTAACAATTTCACTATTTATACAAAAATAATACGCATTACTTTCTTTATCTTTATTGTCGCTCGTTGTTTTTGTATTATTACTTTCTTTATTTTTATTTTCATCGGCTGTTTTAGTTTTAATACTTTCTTTATCCTCATTGTCTTTTTTCTTAAAAAGACTTAATAAATTAGATTTTAATTTACTGCTTTTATATTTTTCATTTAGTTTTGATAATTTTGAATCATCTTGCTTTGTGTCATCTTTTTTTGAATCTGCAATTTGGGAGTTTTCTTTCTTCTCATCTATCGAATTTATGCTTTTCTCTTTTGTTTCTTCAACTTTTATGTTTGTATTTGCGGTTTCTTTATCTTGTAATTTTTGTTGCTCTCTTTCTCCTTTTTTTATAAAAATATTTAAACAGATTATTATTATGATAATTGGAATAATAAATTTAAAAAAATATTTAATTAAATCACTTAATCTAAAAACTTTTATCATATAATATATTTATTCGTACAAGTTGTATTTTATGAATAATTTTTTTATTTTTGCAAATACTTATTTTAGTAATTTATAATATATAATTTATAATATATAATTTTTTCAAAATACTCGTTCAGGCTGTACTGGTTTAAGAAAGTCAATAAAATTTTCGCAGGTACTTCTCATTTCTTAAAAAGAAATGAGACACTCTCCTGCTATTAAAAATTTTAAGACTTTCTAAACCCAAGCCCACCTTCAATACGTATTTTTCAAAATTATATATTATAAATTAAATAATACAAGTTAAAATTTAAAGGAATGATTATAATTATGAGTTTTTTTAAAAATATATTAAATAGTCTTACAAATCAAGAAAAAGAATATAAATTTACCATTCCTATAAAGGAAAATAATAGTGATGCACCTTCTCCTGAAGATCTTATTAAAAAACAAAAAGTATATTCTTCTTTGGATGTTAATCTAGAATATGTATATTCAAGATTTAATACCCTTATGAATTCTGATATAAAAATTCGTAAGTTCTTGTTAAATGTGAAATCTAGGGAGTTTAAAGCTTTTATTTTGTATATTGATGGAATGGTTAGTAAAGAATCTATCAATGATTTTATCTTAAAGCCTTTAATGTTAAAAAATATTGCTAATCAATATGATGGAAAACAAATTGTATCTGAGGCTGTTGCTAGCAACATTTTAATTAGAAAAGTTAAAAAATTCAATGTTGTAGAGTATATTTCAGATAGCTTACTCCCTCAAAATGATATTGAAAAAGTGGATTCTTTTGATAAAATTGCTGAGGATGTTGCTTCTGGAAATTGCATTTTATTTGTTGATACTGTTAATTTTGCTTTCGATATTGATGTAAAGAGCTTTGAAACTAGAAGTATTGCCGAGCCTAAAAATGAACAAGTTATTTTGGGCTCTCAAGAGGCTTTTGTTGAGAATCTTAGGACAAATACTTCTATGATTAGAAGAAATCTTTGTAATGAAAGTCTTGTGGTTGAGAGCTTAGATGTTGGTAACAAAAATAAGACTAAATGTGCAGTTTGTTATTTGAAAAATGTTGCAAATGCAGATCTTGTGGCAGAAGTTAAATTCAGACTTAATAATATTGATGTTGATTATATTACTTCTATTGGTGAATTAAGTCAATTAATTGTGGATGATATTTCTACTACGCTCCCTGAGATTCTTTTGACTGAAAGGGTTGATAAGGCTATAGGTAATCTGCTACAAGGTAGAGTGTGTGTAATTTGCAATGGTAACCCTTATGTAATGATTATGCCTGTTACCATTTTTGATTTTATGTCAACACCTGAAGATACCAGCATTAACCATATTTTTGCTAATCTGCTTAAAGTAATTAGGGGCATTTCATTTTTTATTACTTTGCTACTTCCTGGTCTTTATATTGCAATTACAACATATCATGGTGAATTAATCCCATCTGAATTGTTATTTTCAATAGTTGCCTCCCGTTCAACAGTTCCTTTTGTTGTAATTGTTGAGATTGGATTAATGGAGCTTTCTTTTGAAATAATTAGAGAAGCAGGTGTAAGGGTTCCTTCTCCACTTGGACCAACTGTAGGAATTGTTGGTGCGTTAATCCTTGGACAAGCAGCTGTAGAAGCCGATATTGTATCTCCTATTTTAATTATAGTTATCGCAATAACCGGTATCACATCATTTTCAATTCCAGATTATTCATTGAGTTTCCATTTAAGAATTGAAAGATTTATCTATATTTTGCTGGGTGCATTTGCTGGATTTTTAGGAATTGGAATTGGTTTGTATCTTTATTTAGTTACTCTATGCTCTTTAAAATCATTTGGAGTATCTTATTTGTCACCTTATGCACCACTTGCTGTAAAAGGGGAAACTAGATATTTACTAAAACCTGCATGGAAAAGGGAAAAAAGAGATGCATTTCTTGACCCTAAAAATAAGCAAATTCAAGATCACATTAGTATGAAATGGAGGAAATAGAATTTGACTAATGATAAATTAAATTTTGTTGAAGCATCATTTTTAGTTGTTATTGTAATGATTACACATATCATCTCTGATCTTCCTAATGAAATTATCAAAGCAATGGGGTCTGCTTCTATTTTAAATATGATTTTTATTTCTGCAATAATCCTTTTGTTTTTTCTTATTGTGGCAAAAATTTTTTCTTGCTTTAACACAAATAACATATTGTATGTTGCAGAATATTTAGGTGGTAAATTTTTAGTAACTTTATTGTCTGTTATTTATATTGCTTATTTGCTGTTTGTATCTGCGTTACTAATACGAAGATTTGCTTCCTTGCTAAAAATCATTTACTTTAAGGATGCAGCAACGTGGACTATTATAGCATGCTTTATTTTAGTTGCACTTATTACTTTAAAATTAGGAACGAGTAATATAATAAAGGCTAACACGTTAATTATGCCAACTATTTTAATTACTATTGTTATAATTTTTATATCATCTATCAACAAATTCGATTTTGCAAGTGTTTTTCCTATTCTAGGATATGGTTCCAAAAATACATTCTTAAATGGTTTTGAAAATATTTATGCTTTTACTGGTTTAATATATTTGTATTTAATTGGTACTAGCTTGAAAAATGTGAAAGATTATACAAGAGTTGGTGTAACATCAATTATTATTTCTGCTATTTATTTAATTTTAAGTGTTGCTTCAATACAAATGCTATTTCCGTTCATTTCAAATGATTCTGAACCTTTGTCAATGTATTTAAGCACACGAACAATTGAATTTGGCCAATTTTTTCAGAGGAGTGATGCTATTTTTATGTTTATTTGGATATTTACATTTTTATCGTATTTATCTGTGATAGGAATTTATATTTCTAGAATTGGTATTCACACTTTTGGCTCTATGCAAAATTCTATCTCTCCATATTTTTATGCAATAATAGTTTTCATTATTGCATTAATACCAAGAAATGCTTCACAGATTGCATTTCTTACAGATGTAGTGTATAAATATCTAGCAATTGGTGTTGTTTTTGTTTTTAGCTTTTTAATTTTGTTGCTTGGATTTATAAAGAAAAAGTTAACATCTGCTATTTATAAAACCTAAAAGCATTACTTTTGTTTAAGAAATTGTAATTTATTTTAGTTTGCTGGGAATCGAGGTTTATGTGAAAGTAAAAAATATTTTAATTATTCTCTTAGTTATTGTTATTACAGCATTTTTCTTAACAAATTTTTCTTCCATATATACAATAGATGATTATGCTTATGTAATTGCAATGGGGCTTGATAATTCTGATGATTCTGATTTAATTTTAAGCCTGCAAATTGCAATTCCAGCTGGCTCATCAAAGGGTAGTGAATCTTCTTCAAGCCAGTCGTCTTCTTCTATTGTTAGTACCGTTAAATGCAAAAATATTAATGGTGGAGTTAATTTAATTAATGATTATCTTGGTCAAAAACTTAATTTATCTTATTGTAAGGCTATGGTATTTTCTGAGGAAATTGCTAAAAAAGGAATTGGAAATTATATTTGCACTGCAACAAATGATATTGAAATAAGACCTAGTTGCGATATTATTGTGTCAAAGTGTTCAGCTTTAGACTATATTACAAATTCAAAACCATTACTTGAAAATCTTTCCTCAAAATACTATGAAATTGCTTCATCATCTCAAAAAGATACTGGGCTAACAAGAACAATTTCACTGATGTCTTTTTATAATAGATATTATGATTCTCTTTGTGAGCCATATGCTCCATTAAGTTCTATTGAAGAATCAAATGAATCAGGCAAGGCCAATAAGACAAGTCAAGCTAACACAAAAACAAACCAAGATAATCAGGTAGATAATTCAAATCAATCTAACCAGACAAGTCAAGCTAATCAAGCTGATCAGGCTAATCAGACAAGTCAAGCTAACCAAGCAAATCAATTAAATCAAGCTAATAAGGCTGAGCAAATAAACTCTAATACATCAATTAATAAAAAAGAAGCAGAATCAAATAGTGAAGCTGCCAAAAATGAGGTTCAAGGAAAAACATTGGATTCGGATAAAAATAGTGACAATTCTAATGGTGGAGATTCTAGCTCGAGTTCTGGCGGAAATTCTGAAAGCTCATCAAAAAAAGATGTTGAAAAAGATAATACAAATGCAAAAATTAAAAATCAGGGATTAGCAATCTTTAAAGATGATAAGCTTATTGGAGAAATTTCGCGAGAAGAAACTCTTTGTTATATGTTGGTTTCTGGAAAATTAAAAGACGCAGTAATAAATGTTCCAAGCCCTTTTGAAGATGCTGATTATGTTTCTTTAAATATTTCTTCTGTACATTCTAAAAATAAGGTTGAAATAAAAAATGGTACACCATTTATTACCTGCAATATATCTCTATCAGCAAGAGTTTTGTCATCGACTAAAACATCAAATTATTTATCAAAAGAAAACTCATTGGCATTGGAATATGCTACAAACTCGTATCTTAACGCAAACATAACTGATTTTTTATATAAAACTTCCAAAGAATTAAAATCTGATTTTATTGGATTTGGAAGAAATGCAGTAAGATCATTTAAAACAATGGATAATTGGAAAAATTATGATTGGTTGAATAAATATCAAAATTCAGAGTTTAATGTTAATGTAAACACAACTGTTAAATCTAGTTATTTACTAATTGGGTAAATATCTAATGGTTTTGAAATCAAAAAGGTTATACTGCATGTTTTGCAATATAACCTCTCTCCATTAGCATATCTTTTTTTGCCATTCTTTTACAAAATTTTCTATAATCAGAAAATTTTGCAATATTATCATCTTTTTACATTTCTATGACTTGTTCGCTTGGTTTGTTTTTCTTTTGAAAAATTTTATTTTTTCATTTTTTATTTTTTCTTTTATTTTTATTATTCTTTTTTTATCATTTTCATCACCAAATCTGGAATTTATTAAATATTTTATAAGAATGTGTCTTAAAGCATCTTCCTTAACATCAGCTATTAGGGTTCCATCTTTTGCAATTGATACTTTTCCTGTTTCTTCTGATACTACAACAGCTATTGCATCTGATTCTTTTGATATTCCTATTGCAGCTCTATGCCTTGTGCCTAGTTCTCTTGCAATATCTTTATCATCTGCCAATGGTAATATACAAGCACTAGCAGCAATTCTATTGTTGCTAATAACTACAGCACCATCATGAAGTGGAGTATTAGGGACAAAAATGTTTACCAAAACTTGTGGGGATACTTCACAGTCCATTGCAATGCCTGTATCTATAATATCTTGCAATTTTATATCCCTTTCAAAAACAATTAATGCTCCTGTTTTATGTTTTGCAAGTTCTTCAACAGCAATTACAACCTTGTAAATATCCTCTTTTATTTTATCTTCCATATTTTTTTCTATTCCAAACATTCTTGAAAATGTATTTGACCCAAGTTGCTCTAAGGCTCTACGTAATTCTGGTTGGAAAATTATTAACAATGCTATAATTCCATAGCTCATTATTGATGTAAGAATAAAATTTAATATTCTCAGTTTCAATAATCCACTTAAAATAGTCATAACAATTAAAAGTGCTATTCCTTTTACTAACTGCCAAACTTTTGATTTTTTAGTTCTTTTTATAAGTTCATATATCAAAAATATTACAATTATTATATCTATAACAAATGTTACAATCTCAAATGGATGCGATTTTACTGAATTAATATATTCAATAAAACTATCTGATAATGGTTTATTTAAATCTGTAAACATTCTCCCTCCTTTGTTCCAATTTATTATTTTATAACTCAATACATATCTCATTATGCATTCTACATATATGAATTAATTATGTTCTGATTATACATAATATTTTAAGTAAAAGATTATTGTTGCTACTACTGCAAATACCATTACAATTACTAAACAAGTTGCAATTATTCTGTTTATAATTTCAGTTTTTGTAACATAATGTTTTGTTTTTTTATTTTCTTTTTTTTGCTTTTTTCTCTCTTGTTTTTTTATCTTTTTTTCATTATTATTTAAATCTTTTTGCATAATTTTTTCTTCTTCTACAGCTTTCTTTTCTGTGTTTTCAGTTATGTTTTCATTTATTTCTTTCTTTTGCTTTTTCTCTATTTTATTGCTTTTTCTCATTTTTACCTCTCAATTAATTTAATTTTAATTTTATTTTTTACATTTTATTTCTTTAATAATTTTAGTTCTTTATGTCTTTTTTTGGCCTCAATTTTTTATTTTCATTTTTATTTTAGCATTACCATTTTTTATAGTCAATACATTCATAGAATATTCCACATTAATTAGTTACAAGTTAATAGGGGCATTGCATGATGTTTAATAACTCGTAGGCTTGTTGGACGAGACTATCCTGATGCGACAAAAAATCATTTCAATGATTTTTTGCGCGAATCAAGGTTTTATCGTCCATTCGCCTCGCTTACGCTCGTTGTTCGCTACGCGCCCTTACTCGTTTATTAAACATCATGCAATGAACCTATTGACCAGTAACATTAATTAAATTTAATATTACAACAGATGAAATAACTATCATACTTGATGTTGCAAAAAGCACATATCCTGATAACCAAGATAGTATTAAAACTAATGCTAGTGCAAATTGATACATAATTTCATTTTTTATTTTATTTTTTTTATTACTATTTTCTATTGCATTTTTTTCTAATAGAATTTTCTCATTGCGTGTAATGTTTTCATTAAAACTGTTTTTCCCATTTTTTTCTCTAAAATTATTTTCTTTGGCAATATTATTTAGTTTAAATAAATTTACAATGTTACAAATAATATTTTTTGTTGCAATAACTAAAACAATTATGAGTGGTGCTACATATAAAATAAATCCCAAAATTCCAAAGTTTAAAATCAATGAGGCAAGCTCATTTTCCATAACCATTTCTCTGAAATTTGTTTTAAAACCATTTCCAAATAATATATATAATAAATTTTTTTGATGTTTTACAAGAAATACATTATAAATTAATTGTTGCCTTCTTGTGTCATTTCCTGCAATATTATGTTTTTTTGCATATTTATATAAATCTAAAGTTGCTTGCTTTTGTGGCTCTGACATAAATCCTTGCTCAATTGTGCCATCAATTATTTTATTTTTTATATCTAACATATCTCCAGTCATATTACCAATTTCACCTGTTGACTTATCAATTATTGTAAATTGAGATTGTTTCATTTGTGCTCTTCTTTTTAATGTTTTTGAACCAAACATTGAAATGGCAGTTACTCCAACAATCATAAAAATAATACCACAATAAATTATTTTTTTGTTTTTATTAAAAATACTTTCTACAATAATGTAACAAAAAACAGCTAAAAACGCGCCTATTAATCCTGTTCTTGTTCCAAGTATTGTTGTTAAATATGCAAAATCACAAACTACAATTAAAACCTTTGTTATTTCAATAGCTTTAATTTTTTTAGATTTATTTTTCCAATTAGAAAAATTAATATTTGGTAGTATAATAAATAATGAAATAACAAGGATAGCACTTAAGCTATTACCTGATTCGATCCAACCTTTGTACCCAGTTTTTGTTTCAATGTATGTAAATGATGATGTTTTTGTAATTATCGATACAAAAATTGTTATTAGATAAATTGCTACCATTATTAACATTGAGTTACTAATTGATGAATTTATTTTTGTTTTTGCTTTTCCTTTTATCTTCCCTTCATAAATAAATGTGTATAAGTAAATTATTAAATCAATAACTAAAAATGTAAAATTGAATATGTATTGCGTTTCATTTACTATGTTTCCGTCTGAACAACCAGTAAATAATTTTTTTGCAATAATCAGATGGATTATTGCATATAAAATATATATAGTTGCAAGACTTATGAATATTTTTTTATTTTTCTTGTTTGCCGTAAAAAATATATAAATCGCTACAAATACTGGAATTATTGGTCTAATAAATGTAGAAATTGAAATTTTACTATCAAATTTATTTCTAAATAAAAAACTAATTATGTCAAGAACTGGGCTTAGCATTATGAATAAAAGAAGGATTTTACTAACTATATCATAATTAAACTTGTCTGCTGTTGTGCTAATAGATACGTTTTCAAGAGTTTTTTTATTTTTGCTTTTAACTCTTTCATCTTTTATTGATTTGGTAATTTTTCCATTGCTAATTTTACCATTTTCTTCTACTATATTATTGCTTTTATTACTACTCATTTTTTCCATCCCACGAATTATTATTTTGCTTCCTTATTGATTAAAAATTTATTAATTAATCGATGCTTAAATAATTAAATAAAAATCATTCATAAATTAATGCTTAAATAATTGAATAAATCTTATAAGTAAATTTATTTACAGATTTTATATATAAGTTTTTTAGTGACTTTTTCTTTAGAAGTTCATTCTTTTTCCATTCTGGAAATTTCGTGTTAATATTTTGCCAAGTTTCATATATAAGTTTTCTTTTTTGCACTTCATCTTTTATCTTTTTTATTCTTTTCAAAGAGCTACATAATAATATTCTTGTGTATGTATATTCAAGTTCTTGAAAGTATTCATCATACAAATTGTTTTTCTTGTAGAAATCTATTACATTGTCAAACACATTAAATATTTGACCATTTTTATACGTTTGTTTATTTACAATAGAATTTTTTCTTTGAACATAGTACAAAAGTGGCTCTTCTACAAATGCAAATTTTGTTACATTTGGAATCAATTTATAAAAAAATTCTACATCTTCATAGTTTAATCCTTTGGGGAAATTTTCTTTAATTATGTCTTTTTTTATTAACTTATTCCAAGCCACAACTCTGCCGTATTCCATCATTTCTTTTTTATTTTTATATCTATAACCTGCATCTTTTTTTAATCTCAAATTTTTGATTTCATCTTCAAACGAATTTTGTGCGCCATTTTTTTCTTCGACTTTAGGATATGCCCAGTAAAAATCGCATTCTACATAGTCTGCATTATCTTCAATCGCTTTATTGTACATTTTTTCATACATCGTTTTGTCAACAAAATCATCTGAGTCCAAAAAAGCAATATATTCACTTTGTGCATATTTCATTCCATAATTTCTAGCATCTGAAAGTCCACCATTTTCTTTTTTGTAATATTTAATATTGCTATTTTTTTCTTGATATTTTTTTATTATTTGCCCTGAATTATCTGTTGAGCCATCATCTACAATAATAATTTCTATGTCCTTTAATGTTTGATTTATTAGTGAATCAATACATCTTTTCAAATATTTTTCTACATTATAAACAGGTACAATAATGCTAACTTTTGACATACTATGCCCCTTTATTTAAATTTTTATTTTGTTGCCGCTTTATTCAAATTTTAAGCTTCTTTTCATTAATTTTACAGCTTCTTCTTTTGGTGAGATTTTATTGTTAATAATATCATAAGCTGCGTCTACAACAGGCATTTCTACATCATATTTTTCTGATAACTTTTTAGCAACTTCAATATTGTCAAAGCTTTCAATTGTCATACCTATTTCTTTTTTAGTTTCTTCAATTGTTTTTCCTTTTCCTATTAATCTGCCTGCTCTTCTATTTCTGCTTTCATCACTTGAGCATGTTAAAATTAAGTCTCCTAAACCAGATAACCCGTAAAAAGTTTCTTTTTTAGCACCCATTTTTACGCCTAATCTTGAAATCTCGGCAAGTCCTCTTGTTATTAATGCTGCCTGTGAATTCATTCCATATCCAAGTTCTGTGCAAATTCCTGCACCAAATGCTATAATGTTCTTTAAAGCACCACCAATTTCAACACCTTTTATATCATTTGATTTGTATATTCTCATATATTCATTTGAAAAAATCTCTGGTAAAGTATTTAAAATTTCTTCATCCTCTGAAGCTAAAATTACAGCTGTTGGAATATGGTTTAATACTTCTGTTGCATAACTTGGTCCAGAAATTGCTGCTATTCTCGCTCCTTTCAATTCTTGTTTAATAACTTCATCTAAAGTTAGTAATGTTGAGTCTTCAAGTCCTTTTGAGCAAATTACTATTGGCTTATTTCCTACAAATTGCTTGTATTTATTAAATGTGCTTCTTGTGAATTTTGAAGGTGTAACATGTAAAATAAATTCACTATCTTTTATAACCTCTTCAATGTCATTTGAGCAAACTACATTTTCATTAATTTTTGAGCCAGGAATAAAAATGCATCTATGCTCATTATTAATTGCATTTTTTTCCTCCTCTGTAAATGACCATAAGCTAACCTTATTTCCACACTCTGCTAAATGATTGCTAAGTGCTATTCCCCAGCTTCCGCTACCAACAACTGCTATCTTTCTCATAATTTTTATCCTTTCTAATTTTATTTTTTATAAATTTAAAATCCATTAAAGATCTGCATTTCATTATAAATTTAAAATTCATTACAAATTTATATTCTAATGTTCACAATACAATGTTTAATAACTCGTAGGCTTGTTGGACGAGGGTTTCCAAATGCGACAAAAAATCATTGAAATGATTTTTTGCGCGAATCAAAGATTTATCGTCCATTCGCCTCGCTTGCGCTCGTTGCTCGCTACGCGCCATTACTCGTTTATTAAACATTGTATTGTAAACTATTAACATAACTACTAACATAATATGCTATTTCTTAAAACTTAGCTTGTTTTCTTTTCCGTTAATTATTCTCTTCAAGTTGCTTCTATGATTAAACACAACTAGTAAACATAAAATTATTCCAAATAAAATATATCCAAAATGATTTGCTTTTATTAGATAATTTTCATTGATGAATATGCATAATACTGGGAATAATATTGCTGCTGATATTGATCCTAATGATACCATTCTTGAAACTGCCATTATTAATAATGCAAATACTAAACATATTAGTCCTATCCTCCAGTTTATCATTAAAAGTACTCCTAATGATGTAGCAACACCTTTTCCACCTTTAAATTTAAAGAATATTGGGAATGTGTGTCCTAAAACTACCATTACTCCTGCTGTTAATATAAGCATTTGACTTGTTTCTACACTTGCTTTTGTTAATTTTCCAACTATGTATCCAATTAAAACTGCAACAACGCCTTTTAAAATATCACATATTAGTGTAATAATTGCAACTTTTTTTCCTGCGGTTCTTAATACATTTGTTGAACCTGCATTTCCGCTTCCTCTTGTTCTAACATCAAATCCGGCAATTTTTTTTGTAAAAATTACAGAAAACATTATGCTTCCAATTAAATATGAAATTATTGCTACAATAATAATACTAGTCATCTTCTTTATCCTTTCTCTCTCTAATAATTATTCTAATCGGAGTTCCATTAAAGTTAAACTCTTCACGCAATTTATTTACAATATACCTTTCATAAGAAAAGTGGAAAAGCTTTTTACTATTTGTAAATATTATAAATGTTGGTGGCTGAATTGAAACCTGCGTAATGTATAGCACTTTTAGCCTTCTTCCTTTATCTGTTGGTGGTTGAACAATTGAAACTGCTTCTGCTAATACATTATTTAGTAGTGATGTTGATATTCTTCTTCTCGTATTTTCATTTATTTCATTAATTAGTCCAAAAAGTTTGTCAACTCTCTGCCCTGTTTTTGCTGAAATAAATACTATTGGTGCATAATTTAAGTATGACAATTTATTATAAACCTGCTTTTTATATTCTTCTACAGTTCCATTCTCTTTTTCATATTCATCCCATTTATTTATTGCAATAATGATTCCCTTGCCTGATTCATAAGCAACACCAGCAATTTTTGTATCTTGCTCTGTTACTCCTTGATTTGCGTCTATCATTAAAATGCAAACATCTGCTCTTTCTATTGCAACTTTTGAACGGATAATGCTATATTTCTCAATATCTTCTTCTATTTTATTGTGTTTTCTAATTCCAGCAGTATCAATGAACACATATTTACCATAATTATTTTCAAATTTAGAATCTATTGCGTCTCTTGTTGTTCCAGCAATGTTGCTTACAATCAATCTATTTTCTCCAAGAATTTTGTTAATTAATGATGATTTACCTACATTTGGTTTTCCTATTACTGCAACTTTTATTGAATCATCATCATCTTCTTCCTTTATTTCAGGCAATTCCTCATAAACCTTGTCTAGTAAGTCTCCAATTCCTTTGCAATTTGCAGCTGATATTGGTTCTGGTTCTCCCATTCCCAAATTATAAAATTCATACATTTCATTTGCAAATTTTTGGAAATCATCAACTTTATTACAAACTAAAATTGTCTTCTTTTTAGATTTTTTTAACATTAATGCAATTTCTCTATCATCTGGTGTTATTCCTTGTTTTACATCTGTAATAAATAAAACCAAATCAGCCATTTCTACTGCAATTTCTGATTGTATCTTTATTTGTTCTGAAATTACATCTCCTGTTTTCTCTTCAATTCCACCTGTATCTATTATTGTAAATTCTTTTCCTCTCCAAGTAGTATTTCCATAAATCCTATCCCTTGTTACTCCAGGAGTATCTTCTACTATTGCCTTTCTTTCACCTATTAAATAATTAAATAATGTTGATTTTCCAACATTTGGTCTTCCTATTAATGCTACTATTGGTTTCATGTTTTATTTCACCTCCTATGATTATGCCATTTACTTGAATTTATTATCATTTTATGTTTTATAATATTAGAATTATCATTTTGTTTTATTATAAAAATTAGATTCTAACACAAATATTTGTGTTTAATAACAAAAATAGATTATTGTGCAAGTATTTGTGTTTAATAATAAAAATAGATTATTACACAATTATTTATGTTTTATTATATTATTTTTCTTTATTTTGTATTTTTGCATTTTTGTTATAAAAATAAATTATTATTCCAGATAGTGTTAGTATTGAAACTGCTATTGACAATTTTTCAATTACTGTTCCAGTATAATTTACTTCAACTTTACCATTTTCGCTTGTTTCTATGCATAAAAATCCATTTTTGCTTTCGTAGTTTTTTACTTTTTTACCATTTATTTTTGTAGTATATCCATGATAGTACAAAAATGGCAATTCCAAAACCACTTTGTTTTCAGTATTACTTTTCTCATTATCATTTGATCCAATGTTATCAATTTCAAATGAATCTGTTAGTTGGTATTTTTTCTCGTTTGATATTTTTGCATTTCCTTCTAGAATATATGTGCAATTTTTCCTTTTTTCCAAATATGAAATGTTTGAGCAGGCTTTTGCTGGCATATAGTCTCTATTAATATTGAAAGGTCCAATGCTTTCAGCTTTTTCCATGTTTTTTTCATAATTTTTTTCTTTATTATAATTGTATTGTGATAATGTTTGATAATTTATTGTATCAAAAAATGCAAGTGCAAAAATCATAACTATAATTACTATTGTAATTGTTTTAGGTGCTTTTATTATCGTTGTTCCTAAAATATATGCATTTATGCCACATACTAATGAAATGAAAAATATAAAAAATCCATTCATTCTCCATGCAAATTGTATTATTGTTAAAAAACTTGGCATTATGAGCCATGGAAATAATTTTGTACACATAAATAATGACAAAAATGCTAACACTAAAAATGTTACATATATGTCCTTGTATTTCTTATCTACTTTATTAAAGCAAAAAATTGTTGAAATTAGTAAAATAGTAATTACAAGTCCAAATGAATAATTTAACCCTGTTTTTGTCTCAAGTGAAAACCAATCAGTAATTTTATTTGTTTCATTATATACGTCAATAGATGAGCTGTTCATCATATTTTGATTAAATATTGTATAGTCTCCATATATTTTGTGTTCTATTATTGGTATTGTATAAAATGCTGTTAATAATAAAATCAACAAAATATCAATTATTATTTGCTTCCAAAAAATAGTGTTTTTTACTTTTTTAAAATTATACGCAATAAAAATTATTGAAAGTAGTGCAGTATAGATTGTTGTTATTGTGTGTGATAATATTAAAAGTGATGCCCCAATTATTAATAAATAGTTTCCCTTTTTCTCTCCATTTAATAATTCGTAAATTCCTTGAAACACCATTGGAATGAATATGAATGCAGTGTATTCTCCTAGTGCATTTCTTGAATATATATCGCAAATTTTATATGGTGCGGACATATAAATAAGTCCTGCAAGTAATGATATTATTTCATTTTTAGTTATCTTTTTTACAAAAATATACATTGTAATTCCTGAAAAAATTACTGTTAGCACCGTAAAAATTTTTATTGCCATTATAGAAGAACCGGTTATTAAAGAAATTAGTATAGGAATATATGTTGTAAGCACTCCATAAAAAATGTTTAATGCATAACCAAATGTTAGCATATTCTTATGACTGATAAATGGTGGAAAGATTCCGTTTTTTAATATTTCTTTTACATAAACGACTCTTCCAATATGTATTCTAAATTCATTGTATTCATTTAAATTCATTGTAAATAATGGAATACATAACAAAATTCCTAGTAGTACTATTAGTGTATATGATATGTATTTATTGTTTTTTTGATCTTTTAGGAATACTATTGGGTTATTTTTTTTCTTATCCGTTGATGATTTTTGATTATCTGCTTGTTTGTACATTGATAATTTTTGATTATCTGTATTTTTGTTATTTTTCATACTTTTCTTCCTGTCATATTGGAATCAATTTTAATTATTAATCAACTTTGCTTTAACTTGGTTTGTCTTAATTTAGTTGTCTTTAACTTATTTGTCCTTGATTTATTTGACTTTCGCTTGGCTGTGCTTGATTTATCTGACCTTGGCTTGATTGTCCTTGATTTATTTGACTTTGGCTTGGTTGTGCTTGATTTGTTTGGCTTTGGTTTGGCTGACTTTGATTTGGCTGTGCTTGATTTGTTTGGCTTTGAACTGTTTCATTTTGTTTTGAAAAGTAATTTAGCGTTGATTCTAATTCAGCCTTTAAACTCTCTCTTTGTACTAATTTCTTTACTATATTAAATAAACATGCAATTATTAAAACAATAAGCAATATCTTTTTCCAAACTTTTCCCAACATTTTTATTCCTCCCACTGATTAATATTATATAAGTTCATTTTTAAGTGATTTTATAATCATATTCTCTATTTTTATACATATAGTATACAATAATTTCCATAATAAAACAACAATTTATTTAAATTTCATCGTCATATTGTCTTTCTACACTTTTTTCTAGTGTTTCAGGGTGCTTCAAATATCTACACAGCTTTTTAAAAGATGTTGCATAATAATATCCATCGCAGATTCTCTCATCTCCTACAAATGCAATGTTAATACATTTTTCTTCCTTTATCCCAGGTTCGCCTGTGTTTTCATCATCTTCATATATGTATGATTTTTTCTTTTTCCCCATCGCAAAGAACATCGACGTTGTTCCAATATTGTAAATATGATGATAAATTGAGTCTATGCCTATTGAGCCAACATTTGTTACAAATGCACTTGTGTGAAATGGACTTATTTTTATGATTGATTTTGGTAGCATTGAATGATTATCTAGAAATCTTACTATTGCTATTCCATACCTAAGAGCCCATGTTGGAACATGTTCTAAAACTTGCGTAAGTTTATCTGCACCGCTGTTTATTTCGTCTTCATCTTTATTATCTGAAATAGCTTTTTGCAAAATATCATGTACTTGAAAAAGTGTTTCTGTTCCATCAAATTTTATTTTTAGCGTTGATTCTGTTCCCTCATCTGACATTTTCTTTTTTATTGAAATTGAAATTTCTATATCATTTCTTGCATATATTTTACCATGCATTACAAATCTATTTAAATGTGGTCTTTGTGATAAAGTCCTTATTATTGCTGTAAATAAAATGTCCATATGTGATAAATTAATTCCTTCTTCAAGTTTCCTTGCTAAATATTTGTCCATTTCTTCTATTTCAATGTCCTGTTTAAAGTAAACCTCTGCGTCATTTCTGTATTTCATAAGAACTGGTATTATTCTAAAAACTGCTGGTATTTTTTTTAGCTCTTTTCCGTCTGATCTATGTATTAACATGCTTTCCTCCAAATTTTGTAAAATTCTATATTTAGTTTTTTTGCCATCTGACTTTTATTTTTTATATACTTCTATATTTTTCTATTTCTTCATCTTTTGTGTTCGATTGGTTTCTTCTTATGCTTCTTTATATTTGGCATATTTTGTGGTAAATTTTTATTTTTATTATACTTTTCTATTTTTAAAATTCTTTGGTCCAAATATGCAACCTTCCTTGCATTTAAAACCACTTTCGCAACGTGCTTTTGCATTTCCCTTGTTGTCAACAAATTTATTTAGCATTTCTATAATTTCTTTACTACATTCGTCATCTTTTACGATACTTCTATAATATTTTTCCAAAGTATTAGCGGTTTGTTTTGCCGTTTCGAGTTGCACTCTACTGCAAAGCCTTTCCTGACATTTTTGTATAAAGTTCTCTATATTTCCCCTCTCACTTATATTTATCAACATTCCTTGTGGGAAATTATCTTTTAAGCTTTCTATATCTTTAATCCATTCATTTTCTATATCTGTTTCCTTAATTATTTCAGGAATATAAAATTGATTGCTTTTCTCTTTAGCTATTGGATAGAAGCTATAATAAAGAGTTCTATGCCTTTGAAGCTGAGCAAGTTCTGAAAATGTACCAATGTAACTTGTATTATATGTAATTCCAAAATGTTCTTTTTGAAAAGCTAAATTTGAAATAAGTGAAAAATTTCTATTCTTCCCATCGTTAAGTTCAGTAAAACCTAAACTTTCAAGCTCATTAGTAAACTCATTGAAAACATTTTTTATTTTTACTCCAAAAGTTTGCCATTCATCATTTGCTAAATTCTTGAATATTTTTTCAATATCAAATGACTTCATCCAATGCATTATGTATTGAATTTGTCGCAAAGATGTTGAATACAGCATTGTAGTTGCAGGTGTAAAAACGCTAATTAAATATCTTGCATTTTCCTGTGCAAGTTTTGTTGCTTGCTTTTCTTCTATTTTTCCTGGATATGCTTCTAAAATTCTTTTTTGAAAAATGTTAATCCATTTTTCATAAAGTTCTTTTTCTTTCCCTTCTGTTTTCATTTTTGTATATCTTGCTGATTTTTCAGATGTCGCATATTCTTTTTCATTATTTAAAAACATTGCTAAAATTTTTGGGCAATCTTCAATTAAAAATGTAAACCAATAATGATCCATTACTGAATGATGACCTGATATTTTGCATCTTTCAAGTCTTTGTAATATTTTTTCTTCCGGCTGTTTTGCGATTTCATTATATGGTTTTGACATATAACAAACAGCAGCAGCCTTCCCTGAAAATATCTTTGCAGAATTAATATCTTCAAATGTTGTATTTTCGTTTTTAGACATTGTATGCCCTACAATAGAAATATTCATTTTTCTAGAGTTCCTTTCTTGCCTTCGCTATCACTACATATATTTGTGATACAAATTCTTATAATATTATACTATTTTGATAAAATAATCTCAATAAAAATAAAAAGAAAAAGTTATTTATTCAGCATAAATAACCTTTTGTTTTTTACACATTTATGTGTATATGAAAGCTACATTATTATTGTAAGTTTATTAGATAAAAATATCAATAGTTTTTTTAAAATTTTTAAAAATTTTTTATTTTTGATTTTTTCATTATCCATTTAATGCCTTTATAATATTTTCTGCAATTCTATTTATTAGAGGAACTACAACGCTATTACCTGCTTGCTTATACAATCTTGCGTCACTAATGTCAGTGGGTAACTTAAAATCTTTTGGAAAACCTTGTGCATAAAAGCATTCAATAGGAGTTAATTTTCTAATTCCATATTTAGTTTTTATTAAAGGAACATTGTGTCCTCCTTCTCCCATATTTGCCGTTAAAGTTGGAACTAAATTGTTTTGGTTTTTTCTAACATATTTTCTTCTCCATTGATATACAGTAGAATCATCATCCATACTTTCTTTTAGTAGTTCATATATATTTCCTTTGTATTTGCCTGGTGTATAATAATATTTTTCATCAACCTTTGTTTCAAAATTAAAAACTTTGTATATATTATTATCAAGAGGAATTGGTAGAGGCATTTGAAATTTGTCATAATCTTCTTTATTTTTAAATGCAACTATATAAATTCTCTCTCTATTTTGAGGAATGTTCCCATATTCACAAGCATTCATTACCTGATACCTAATTTTATCTTTGTAGCCTGCTTCTTCTAACTTTTCAATTATTGTTCTAAATGTTTTTCCATTATTATGTCCTACAAGATTTTTGACATTTTCTAAAAATATAACTCTAGGTTTTCTAACCTTAAATATTCTTTCCATTTCAAAAAACAAATCTCCAGTACGATCATCCTCAAATCCTTTTCTATATCCCGCAACCGAAAAAGAAGTGCACGGAAAACCTCCAATCATAATGTCAAAATTCGGTACTTCTTCAATTTTTACATTATGAATATCTCTGCAATCTACTTTTGTTTTAAAATTCTTTTCATAAGTCTCTACTGCGTATTTATCAAATTCATTTGCATATACAACATCACACTCTTTAGTTTCTAAAAAACCTAAATCTATTCCTCCAACACCTGCAAATAGGCTACATATTTTATACATTTTTCCTCCTTTGTGCGGCGTGCCGCAATTAATATTATAATTAAGTAGAGTAAAGCACTCTACCTTTCATCAATCTTTAACAATTTGACCTCGCCTAATATTAAATTTTACCGTTGGTTCTAGTTTTCTTTTTTCAATTATTGATTCAATTATTCTTATATGAGGTCTTTTCCCTTCTTTTTGATAATCTCCAACTGTAGCAGTTTTAGACACAGGTATTGTCTTCAATTCTTCTGAATTTACCCCAGTATCATAAACATATAGCGTATTAAAATCTAAATCAAATCTTAAAAATACTAAATCATCAAAATCACACCTTGGTCCGAAACTGCTTAAATCATAATTAAAGTTACTTGTAGCTTTAAATTCAATCTTCTTTCCATCTTGTGTAAATGCATCTCCTCCACTTGCTTTATTCCAAAGAAGATTTAGGCAATAACAACCCATGGGTTCACTTATTGCATCTGGCATATTAATTCCTCTAGATACAAGACTCTTTACATATGTATTTAAATCTTTCCATTTAAAATATGCATCACAGGTTTCTTGTATTCTAGGTTCATCTATTTTTATTAGATAATCTTTATTCATTTTTTCACCATTAGAGTGCTAAACTCTAATGGTATTATATAATAAATTTTGAAAAAATGGAAGATACTTATAAACAATAATTAAAAAAAATATTAATTAAAAGTGATAATGTCTTAAGTAATTAAAAGCAAAAATGTCCCAAAATTATAAAAAAAATTGAATAATTTTTGAATTTATGATAATATTTTAAGCGATAATAATATGTTATGGAGAAATTTTAATGCCAAAAATCAAAGATAATATTATAAGAATGTTTAATCGAATATTTAGAAGAAATAATTTTCCTATGATTGCAAATGTTTCTAAGCAAAATTATGATGAATATCATAAAACATATGATACTTTATCAAAAATATTTAGTAAAACAGATGGAATAGATTTATATCTTATAGGTGGCATTTCTGCAGCAATTCAGACTAATAGAGATTTATATAGACAAAATGACGATATAGACATTATGTGTCGAGAAGAACAGTTGCCTTTTTTGATTGAATTTTTACAGAAAGCAGGATATAGAGTTGATGATAGACGTGGTATAAAAACAAGAAATACTGTAGATATTGATGGACAATTTCATGCAATGGATCATGAATTAAATGCTGATACAAAAAGCAAAAAATTACTTGGAGTTGGAATATTTACATACTCCATTAAGGGGAATGAAGTAATAACACATTCATATTCATACCATGAAAAAGAAGGAAGGGTAATTGGAGTCGAAAAAGTAATACCTAAAGAATTATTTGATATGATGTATAATAATACACCAGTTGACTATAAAGGTATTAAATTAAAAACTCAATCAAAAGAATATACTTATATGTCTAAAAGCAGAGGAATAAGAGAGAAAGATAAATTAGATGCTTCAATTATTGAACCTACGTTAGATGAAAAATCAATGGAAAAAATATCTAAAATAAGAGAATTAGAAGCCAGAAAAAAGGAATATAAGCTTGTATTTGATAAAGACGGAAACATTGAGTCAAGACATAGAGTGCCTTCACTTGAAGATAAAGTTAATTCCCTTTTAACTTCTTTATATAGAAGTAGTTCAACAAAAACACCAGAACAAATTGTAAATGATGTATTACAAAGTGAGCAGTATAGTAGAGTAATTATTGAACATCCTGAAATTAATTCATTAATAAATGAATGGAAAGAAAAAACTAATCATTATACATATAGAGACAAAATAAGATTAATTACTATTGATTATTCACAAAAATTGCAAGGCTTTGATAGAAAAGCAATAGATAATGCTTTAGATTTTTTACAAAGAAGACATCAAAATCATGGAAAAAATAATGATGATATTGAATTAGCCCCTGAAGCATCTAAAATATTTGAATTAATGACAGAATACGGTCAAGCAATAAAAAGAGTTTTTGTTGATAACAATATTGATATTACACATATAACCAGTATCGCTCCTGAACAATTAGAAGGTGGAGTATTAAGAAGGTCTATTGATAGAGCCAATAATTATGAAACTGAAAGAGCTAATGGTGTATTTGCTTCCTCTTCTCCAATTGATGGAAATAATCCTTATATTGCTCGTAATAGCTCAGGAATGATTTTATTAGGAAAATCAACATATATTTATGGAAATGATAATATTGAAGTAACTCAAGATTCAGAAGGAAAAAAACATGCTATGTTAAGACAGCCAAATTTTATTTATCATATAAATCCTGATAGATTTAATCCAGTATGTAACTTAACTATTGATTCAAGAAGTCATAAGCCTATTTTTGAATTTTCAGAAGAATGGATTTCAGATTCAGATGTTGATATATCAGACAATAGTCAAGTTAGAAGCATTGAACAAGTCAAAGATGTAACAAGTTTATTAAAACACTATACGATTTTATGTGATACACAAAGTCAGGGAATTGTTATGAAGGCTAGACAGTCTAAAACTAAAGATGAGGCATTAAAGTTCATTGCAATGCAAATAAAAGATGGTAGTGTAAGAAATATAAATCAGGAAACTGGAATAAATGATAGAGATTTATCAAGTATTGAAAGATAAATGCCATAATAAAATAAGGAAGAACCAAATAAAAACAATTTTGTCCTTATTTAAGTGGGTTGCAGTCAAATTGCAGTCAAAAATAAAAAATTAAGCTATAAAATATTGATTTTTCAATACTTTATAGCTTTTTGTTTTTGGTTGGGGTAGTAAGATTCGAACTTACGCATGGTGGAGTCAGAGTCCACTGCCTTACCGCTTGGCCATACCCCAATATATGTAGCTAAAATGGTATTCAAAGATAAGCTTTATACCATTTTAGCTTTTTAATTGTGATTAAATTATATGCTTTGTCTAAATGCTTTTTTTCCTAAATATTGAGCTTGATTTCCTAATTGATTTTCAATATTTAGTAATCTATTGTATTTAGCAACTCTATCTGTTCTGCATGGTGCACCTGTTTTGATTTGTCCAGCATTTGTTGCAACAGCAACATCTGCAAGAGTTGTGTCTTCTGTTTCACCAGATCTATGTGAAACAACAGCTGTATATCCATTCTTTTTAGCTAATTCAATAGCATCTAATGTTTCTGTTAATGTTCCAATTTGGTTTAATTTTATTAAAATACTATTTGCTACATTATTGTCTAATCCTTTTTGTAATCTCTTAATATTTGTTACAAATAGGTCATCTCCTACTAATTGAACTTTATTTCCAAGTCTTTCAGTAAGTTTCTTCCAGTTTTCCCAGTCTTCTTCTGCAAGACCATCTTCTATTGAGATTAGTGGATATTTTTCTGTTAAATTTGCAATCCAGTCAATCATTTCATCAACTGTTTTTAATTCCTTTGTTTTCCAGAAATAATATTTTCCTTCTTCTCCAATTTTCTTTGCTTCATCATACATTTCTGTTGATGCAATATCTGTTGCAAGAGCAATATCTTCTCCTGGCTTATATCCTGCTTTTTTAATAGCTTCTACTAATAATTGAAGAGCTTCTTCATCATTAGCAAGATTTGGAGCAAATCCACCTTCATCTCCAACTGCAGTTGATAATCCTCTTTCTTTTAATATTGATTTTAATGCATGATATGTTTCAGCACACCATCTTAAAGCTTCTGTAAAGTTTGGTGCTCCTACTGGCATTATCATAAATTCTTGTGATGAAACTGTGTTATCAGCATGTTTTCCACCATTTAATACATTCATCATTGGTACTGGTAATGTTTTTGCATTTACTCCACCAATGTAATTGTATAATTCCATTCCTAAAGAATTTGCTGCAGCTTTTGCTACTGCTAGTGAAACTCCTAATGTTGCATTTGCACCTAATTTTCCTTTATTTTCTGTTCCATCAATTTCAATTAATGTTTTGTCAATTAATGGTTGATCATATACGTTCATTCCAATTAGTTTTGGAGCAACTAATTCATTAACATTTGCTACTGCTTTTAGTACTCCTTTTCCATTATATCTAGCTTTATCTCCATCTCTTAATTCTACAGCTTCAAAGCTTCCTGTTGATGCTCCAGATGGTACCATAGCAACTCCATTTGATCCATCTGCTGTAACTACTTCTACTTGTACTGTAGGATTTCCTCTAGAGTCTAATATTTCTAAAGCATTTACTTCACAAATTTCTAAATAATCTTTCATTTTTAACTCCTTTTTATTATATTTTTAGTTTATGTTATATAAACTTTTTAACTAATTTAATCATTTACTTTATTTTTTCTTAATTTTCCTTTACCAATAAACTTTCTCCTGTCATTTCTTCTGGTTTACCAACATTCATCATGTCTAGCAATGTTGGTGCTAAATCACAAAGCCTTCCGTCTTTTAGCTTAACACCATCAATTCCATACAAAATTAGTGGAACAGGATTTGTTGTATGTGATGTTAATGGTTCACCTGTTTTATAATCAATCATCTGTTCACAATTACCATGGTCAGCTGTAATCAATGCTTTACCACGATGTTTACTTAATGCATCAATTATTTTTCCAACACATTCATCAACAGTTTCAACAGCTTTTTCTGCTGCTTCTATGTTTCCTGTGTGACCAACCATATCTGTATTTGCAAAATTTAGTATAATTGTATCATACTTTTCTTCATTTATTGCATTAACTACATTTTCTGTAACTTCATATGCACTCATTTCTGGTTTCATATCATAAGTTTCAACTTTTGGTGATGGAACTAAAATTCTATCTTCCCCTTTGTAAGGTTGTTCTCTTCCTCCATTGAAGAAAAATGTAACATGTGCATATTTTTCAGTTTCAGCAATTCTTAATTGAGTTAATCCTTTGCTACTTACATATTCTCCAAATGTATTTTTTAGTTTTTCAGGTTTAAATGCTATATTAACATTTGGTAAAGTTGAATCATAGTCAGTCATTGTTACAAAATATAGATTCATTTTTTTTGTTTCAAATTCTTTAAAATCAGGATCCACAAAAGTACGAGTTAATTGCCTTGCTCTGTCAGGTCTAAAGTTAAAGAATATAACTGAATCTCCATCATCTATCGTTGCTACTGGCTTATCTCCATTATATATAACAGTTGGAACAATAAATTCATCAAATACTTCTTTTTGATATGAACTCTCAATAGCTGATACAGCTGATGTTGCTTTTTCTCCTTTTCCAAATACCATTGCATCATAAGCCTTTTCTTCCCTCTGCCATCTTTTGTCTCTATCCATTCCATAGAATCTTCCACTTATTGAAGCAATTTTCCCAACACCTTTTTCTTTCATCTTTTCTTCTAGTTTTTGAATATATCCTTCACCAGATGCTGGTAATGTATCTCTTCCGTCTGTTAGGCAATGAACAAATACATCTTCAAAGCCTTTTCTTTTTGCAAGTTCTAGTAGTGCATACAAATGTCTTTGATGACTATGTACTCCACCATCAGATACTAATCCAATGATATGAAGCTTTGAGTTGTTTTTCTTGCAATTTTCTATAGCTTGCGTAAATTCTGGAATGCTAAAGAAATCTCCTTCTTCAATTGATTTTGTAATTCTGGTTAAATCTTGATATACAATTCTACCTGCTCCAATATTTGTATGTCCTACTTCTGAATTTCCCATTTGTCCTTCTGGTAATCCAACTGCTTTTCCACTTGCAGATACTTTTGACATTGGACATGTTGCCATCAATCTGTCCAAATTTGGCTTTTTAGCATTTGCAACCGCATTTCCTTCTTTATTTGAGTTAATTCCGAAGCCATCCATTATTATTAACATTGTAATATCTTTACTCATTTAATTACCTTCCTTTTTAGTCTTTTAACTTATAGTTTTTGTTTATTATTGCTTGAAATTTAATTGTTTTTCTTTTGTAATTGTTAATAACATTTATATGAAAATTGTTTCTTAATCGTTGTAATTTACAATTTGTGCAAATAAAGTTGCTTTTAAACTAGCTCCTCCAACTAAGCCTCCATCTATGTCTGACATATTGAAAAGTTCTTTTGCATTTGTTGGTTTTACGCTTCCGCCATAAAGAATTGGCACATCTCCTGTTCCAAAATCTTTTTCAATTTGTTTTCTAATTTCTTTAATTGAATTATTGGCATCATCTGCGGTAGCAGTTTTTCCAGTTCCTATTGCCCAAATTGGCTCATACGCAACAATTATATTGCTTAGCTCTTCTTTTGTCAAGCCTTTTAATGCTTCAGATGTTTGTGATGTGATTTTTTTAATAGTTTCTCCTGCTTCTTTTTCTTCTAATGTTTCACCAACACAAATTATTGGCTTTAAACCATATTTTAGTGCAGCTTTAACTTTTTTGTTAACAGTTTCGTCTGTTTCATTAAAATATTGTCTTCTTTCAGAATGACCTATTATAACATATTCACAGTTAATGCTTTTTAGCATTTCTCCTGATATCTCGCCTGTATATGCTCCTTTTTCTTCCCAGTGCATATTTTGTGCACCAACATGAATGTTTGTATCTTGTGCTACATTTATAGTATAGAATAAGTCAGTAAAAGGTGCACATATAACAACTTCATTTTTTGAATTCTTTACCAATGGCTCTAGTTCTGTAATAAAATCTATTGCTTCATTAGGAAGCATATTCATTTTCCAATTTCCAGCAATTACTTTTCTTCTCATTCTGTTTCCTCCATTTTATCACTCTTATTTTTGTAATGTTTGACTAATGTTCACTGGTAAAAACAAATATTTTGAAATACTCGACTTGATTTACCAATTTAAAAATTATTGCTTGTCAGGTATTGCTTCTATTCCTGGAAGTTTCTTTCCTTCAATAAATTCTAGTGAAGCACCTCCACCTGTTGAGATGTGAGTCATTTTATCTGCAAGTCCAATCTTTGTAACTGCTGCTGCTGAATCTCCACCACCAATAATTGTTGTACAATCATCTAAGTTAGCCATATATTTTGCAATTGAATTTGTTCCATTAGCAAATTGATCAAATTCAAATAATCCAACAGGGCCATTCCATAAAATAGTTTTTGCATTTTTTAATTCTTCTTCATACATTTTTACAGTTTTAGGTCCTATGTCAAATCCTTCCCATCCATCCGGGATTTCATTATAAGCTACAATTTTACTTTCTGTATCTGGTTTGAACTCTTTTCCAATTACATTGTCAACAGGAATAATTAGTTTTACACCTTTTTCCTTTGCTTTTTTCATTAAATCTTTTGCTAAATCTAGTTTGTCTAATTCACATATTGAGTTTCCTACTCCATAGCCCATTGATTTGTAGAATGTATATGCCATTCCTCCACCAATTAGAAGTACATCAACTTTGTCAAGTAATGCGTCTATTACGCCAATTTTAGTTGAAACTTTTGCTCCTCCTAATATTGCAACAAATGGTCTTCTTGGATTATTTAGAGCATCTCCTAGAACTTTTAATTCTTTTTCAATTAAGAATCCAACACCTGATGGTAAATAAGTTGCAACACCTGCTGTTGAGGCATGTGCTCTATGGCATGTTCCAAAAGCATCATTTACATACACTTCTGCAAGTGATGCTAATTCTTTGCTAAATTCCTCATCATTTTTTTCTTCTCTTGGATCAAATCTAACATTTTCAAGAAGAACAACGTCTCCTTCTTTCATGTTTTCTGTTAATTCATGTGCAGATGGTCCAACAATATCTTTTGCAAGTTTAACTTCTCTTCCAAGTTCTTTTGATAATTCATCTGCAACTGGTTTTAATGATAATTCTGGTTTTACTTCTCCCTTTGGTCTTCCTAAATGAGAGCATAAAATTAATTTAGCATTATGGTCTAACACATATTTTATTGTTGGCATTGCTGCTACAATTCTTGTTTTGTCAGTTATATTTTTGTTTTCATCAAGAGGAACATTAAAATCGCATCTCATTAGCACTTTTTTTCCATCTAAATCTAAATCCCTTACTGTAACTTTATTCATAAATAAAATCCTCCAATAATATCTCTTATATTTATTTGCTTAATTCTGCAAAGTATTTTATTGTTCTTACCATTTGGCTTGTATATGAGTTTTCGTTATCATACCAAGCAACAACTTGTACTTGATATTCTCCGTTTCCCATATCTTGTACCATTGTTTGTGTTGCATCAAATAGTGAACCATATGTCATTCCAATAACATCTGATGATACTATTTCTTCATCATTGTATCCAAATGAATCACTTTGTGCTGATTTCATAGCTTCGTTTATTCCTTCAACAGTTACATTCTCGCCTTTAACAACAGCTGTTAATATTGTTGTTGATCCTGTTGCTACTGGAACTCTTTGTGCAGCTCCTACTAATTTTCCATTTAATTCTGGAATAACAAGTCCAATTGCTTTTGCTGCACCTGAAGATGTTGGTACTATATTAATAGCAGCAGCTCTTGATCTTCTTAAATTTCCTTTTCTTTGTGGACCATCTAGTAACATTTGGTCACCTGTATATGCATGGATTGTGCACATAATTCCTGATTGAATTGGTGCATATTTATTTAATGTTGCAGCCATTGGTGCTAAACAGTTTGTTGTGCAAGAAGCTGCTGAAATGATTGTATCTTCTGGTTTTAATATGTTTTGATTTACACTATAAACAATTGTTGGTAAATCATTTCCTGCTGGAGCTGAAATAACAACCTTTTTTGCTCCTGCATTAATATGAGCTTGTGATTTCTCTTTTGATGTATAAAATCCTGTACATTCAAGTACAACGTCTACATCTAGCTCACCCCATGGTAAATTATTTGCATCTTTTTCTGCATAAATTTTTATTGTTTTTCCATCAACTGTTATTGAATCTTCCCCTGCTGTAACTGTATTTGCAAGTTTATATGTTCCTTGTGCTGAATCGTGTTTTAAAAGATATGCTAACATTTTTGGGCTAGTCAAATCATTGATAGCAACTATTTCATACCCTTCTGCTCCAAACATTTGTCTGAAAGCTAAACGTCCAATTCTTCCAAAGCCATTAATGGCAACTCTAACTGACATAATAAATTTCCTCCTCAAAATATTATCAATTTTTATTAGCTATAATAATAACTATTATAATTACTGTAGTTATTATTTCCAAGCTTATTTATTTTATATCAAAAATGCTTAATTTTCAAGCTATTTTCTTATAATTTCTTATATTTTTGTTACTGGTTAATGTTTCATTGCATGATGTTTAATAACTCGTTGGCTTGTTGGACGAGGCTATCCTGATGCGGCAACAAATCATTTCAATGATTTGTTGCGCGAATCATTGTTTTATCGTCCATTCGCCTCGCTTACGCTCGTTGTTCGCTACGCGCCCTTACTCGTTTATTAAACATCATGCAATAAAAAATTAACCTGTAACATATTTTTCTTGTATTTTCATATATGTTTCTATTTTCTTAATTCTGCTCCAAACTTCTTTTCAATTCTTTCTGTTATTTTGTTGATTGTTGCTATTATTTCTTCATCCGTTAGTGTTTTTGTTTTATCTCCAAGCTCAATAGAAAATGCAATGCTTTTTTTACCTTCTGGTATTCCTTTACCAATGTATAAATCAAATACTTCTATTTTTTGTAATAGTTTTCCTCCATTAGCTTTGATTGTTTTTTCCATTTCACTTGCTGTTATGTCTTTATCTACAATAAATGCCAAATCTTTTTTTACAGTTGGAAATTTTGACAATTCTTTGTATTTCATTTTTCCAACCTTTTTTGCTAATAATTTATCTAGATTAATTTCCATTACATAAACGTCATCTTTGCAAATCGTAGGATTTATTCTTCCTATAATTCCAACATTATCATTGTTAACAGATATTACTGCACTTTTACCTGGATGAAGGTCATTTGGGATTTGATTATTTACTATAAAACTATATCTTCCTTCATATCCTAAGTAATTTAATATTGTTTCAGCTACGCCTTTGATTACATAAAAGTCAACATTTTTTGCATCTAACCCTGTTGTATATTTTCCGCTCATTAAACAAGATAATTTATCTTCTTCTTTGTATGAAAATTTGTTGCTTGTATTATTTTCAGCTTCTATCTCACTTGTTTTTGTTTTCATCTCAGGATTTAAAGTTTCTTTATAAAATGATTTTCCTATTTCAAATATAGATATATCATTATTATTTCTTGCTTTATTATATTTATAAATCTTATATAATGATGTTATTAGTGTTTGCCTTAATGTGCTTTTTTCATCTGTTAATGGTTCTAATACTTTAATTGACTCCTTGTTATTTAATGTAAACATTTTCGCTTCTTCGCTATTTACTAAACTATATGATAATGTTTCATTAAGTCCTAAGCATACCATTTTATTTCTAATTTCTCGTATTTTCTTGTCAAATGTACCTTTCTTTACTGGTAGAATCATTGTTTTTCCTTCAATGTTGTCTACTCCATATATTCTTCCAACTTCTTCTATTAAGTCTTCTTTTATTTCAATATCCAATCTTCTTCTTGGAACAATCACACAGATTTTTTCTCCGTTTTTTTGATATTCAAATCCTAATTTTCTGAATACATCTAAGATATCTTTTTCATCTATTGATGTTCCCAAAATGTCATTTATTTTTTTGGTAGTAATTTCTATTTTTTTAGGAGATTTTTCTGTTTTGTCATATTGGGCTACTCCAGAAATAACTTTTCCATCTGCATATTTTTCTAATAAATGACAAGCTCTTTCCATTGCAATATATGTTCTATTTGGATCTAATCCTTTTTCAAATCTATTGCTTGCTTCACTTCTTAATACTTTGTTTGATGTTCTTCTAACATGTACATTATCAAAAATTGCAGATTCTATAATTATATTCTTTGTATTCTCAGTTATTTCAGTTGTTAAGCCACCCATTACACCTGCAAGTCCTATTGCCTTTTCTCCATCAGAAATAACAATATCTTCGTTTGTTAATGTTCTTTCTTGTTTGTCTAATGTTACAATTTTTTCTCCATTATTAGCCATTCTTACTTCTAGCATTTTATTTAGCTTGTCTGCGTCGTAAAAATGTAATGGTTGACCTGTTTCCAACATTACATAATTGCTTATATCAACAACATTATTAATTGGTCTAATTCCAGATGCCATAAGTTTTTCTTGTATATCTTTAGGGCTTTCCTGGATTTTGATATTGTCAACTTTTCTTGCTAAAAATAGTTTGCAATTTTCTGTATTTATTTTTATATTAAAATCTAATTTATTTTTACTTTGTTCCTTAATTATTATATCTGTTACTTTTTCTTCAAGTTCAATGTCACTTTCTGTAATGTTAGATTCTTTAAATATTTTTTCGTAATTGCTTTCTTCATTTTCTGCTAAATTGGAATTACTAACTTCTAAATAATTTTTGTGAGAAAAGTTTATTGGCTTTACTTTTTTATCATATATTGCACCTAGTTCATAAGCCATTCCGATTATGCTTAACAAGTCTCCTCTATTTGCGGTTAACTCAAAGTCTATAATGTTATCATCCCATCCTAAAAATTTTATTGGATCTTCACCTATTTTTGCCTCTTCTGATAATTCGCAAATTCCTTTTTTGTCTTCTTCATTTAGAAATTTATTATCTAATCCTAATTCAGCAATAGAGCATAGCATTCCTCTAGATTCTACGCCTCTTATTGTACTCCTTTTTATTTCTCCTCCTGGCAATTTTGCACCTTCTAAGGCAACAATTACTTTTAAACCTTTTCTTACATTTGGTGCCCCACACACTATTTGTAAATCTTCTGCATTACCTACATTTACTTTGCAAACATGCAAATGGTCTGAATCAGGGTGATTTTCACATTCATCAACTTGCCCAATTACTAATTTTGTTGCATTAATAAGTTTTGATGCGGAATCATATTCATTTCCTACTTTTGTCATTGCTTCTGCTACATTTTTTACATCTATATCTTTTTCTAGTTCTAAATAATCTCTTAAAAAATTTAAACTTAGTATCATTTTATTTCCTTGAATATTATATTTAGGTTTTTATAAGGATACCCATAAACCTTTATTATACTTTTAAGTAAATTTACTTTCTTATGGCAATAAATAAATTTTTTAATATTTTTAGCAATTTATTATTTATTTAATTACACATTGTCCATTCTATCAAATTGCTTTAAGAATCTGACATCGTTTTCGTATAATAGTCTAATGTCTGTAATTCCATACTTAAACATTGCAAGTCTGTCAAGTCCTGTTCCAAATGCAAATCCACTATATTTGTCTGGGTCATATCCATTCATCTTTAATACATTTGGATGTACAATTCCAGCTCCTAAAAGTTCAATCCAACCCGTTTGCTTGCACAAATTACATCCTTTTCCTCCACATTTAAAGCAACTTACGTCAACTTCATAAGATGGCTCTGTAAAAGGAAAATAACTTGGTCTAAATCTTAATTTTGTATTTTCGCCTAGCATTTCTTTCATAAATATTTCAAGTGTTCCTTTTAAATCCGCAAATGAAATTCCTTTATCAATTACTAGTCCTTCTACTTGATTAAATTGATGTGAATGTGTTGCATCATCTTCTTTTCTATACGTCTTCCCTGGGACTATAATTCTTATTGGTGTTTTTTCAGTGTTTGCCATCATTGCTCTAGCTTGTACTGCTGATGTTTGGCTTCTTAACAAATATTCATCAGAAATATAAAAACTGTCCTGCATATCTCTTGCTGGATGACCTTTAGGTAAATTTAATCTTTCAAAACAATATTCGTCTGTTTCCAACTCTGGTCCTTTTGCAACATCATATCCCATTGAAACAAATAAATCTTCAATTTGCTCAATAATTCTGTTTAATGGATGCTTACTTCCAACAATATTTTTTGAAGATGGTAGAGTAACATCAATTTTTTCTGATTCCAGCTTTTTTTGTATCTCTTCATCTTTTAATTTTATTTCTTTTTCTTCTATTTCTGTAGAGATTATATTTTTTGCTGTATTTACAGCAGTTCCCATTTGTGGTCTTTTTTCAGGTTCAATACTTCCCATCATTTTTAATATTTCTGTTATTTTTCCTTTTTTGCCAAGAAATTCAATTCTTACCTCTTGAAGCTCTTTTAAATCATTGGTTTCTGCAATTTTATTTAATGCTTGTTCTTGCAATTTTTTGATTTCTTCTTCCATTTTTGTGTTCCTTGCTTTTTATATTTAGGTTTTTATTTTGGATTTACCTATAAACCTTTAAAAAAAATATAAAACTTTTTCATAGTTTTACTTTTTTGTGGCTTTACTTTTTATAGTTTTACTTTACAACTAAAAAATAAAAAATTAAAACCAGTTTCCCCTTAATATAATAGGGAGACTGGTTTATCTCTGTACCACCTATATCCATTGAAAGTATAATTTACTATATTATTTTATATACTTCTTCAACCTCATTCGCTATTACGTAGCTAACGTTTCTCCCTACACAAGATTCTTTACTTAAATATTTTTCATTCAGATATTTTCATTTAAATATTTTTATTCAAATATTTTTATTTAAATATTTTCATTTAAATATTTTTATTCAAATATTTTTATTTAAATATCTTCATTTAAATTATTTATTTAATTTTTTAAAATCCCTTCAGAAGAACCCTCAAAAGTGAAATTTCTGTAAATACCATTTAGTATTTCCCACCATCATACCTCTCTTTTAAATGTTTACTATTTACATACTTTGCTTTCTCAACGGTTTGTATTAAATTAACTATATGTAAGTATAGCACATTGTTTTATAAAAATCTACATTTTTATTCTAATTTTTCATTAAAGCTGACTTTACTATGAGAATTTGCCAATTTTTCATTAAAATTTGAGACAGTTTCATTTACTAGTCACAATTTTTATTCTAACTTTTATTAACAGCTACTAAGCATGTCAAAGTCATTCCTATTAATTGTCCAATAAAAATTCCTATAATGATTTTAATCATTTAACCTCCTACAAGTTTTTTCCTTAATAGTTGTTTCTATTTGCTAGTTATTTTCTAAATTGTTGATTCTACTTGCTAGTTGTTTTCTAAATAATTGCTTCTACTTGCTAGTTGTTTCTGTTCATTGCTAAATCTATTCCCAATTTTAAGATATCTTCAAGGTCATTTTCTGCTTTTTTTATTGCAGGTTCTAATTTTTCATATTGTTCTTGGTTTAATTTTTGAATAACATAGTCTATAAGCAGTTCTTTAAATTCTGGACTTCCAGTTCCAACCCTTATTCGTGGAAAGTTCGTAGAGTTTAGTTCTCTTACTACAGATTTCATTCCGTTGTGAGTTCCTGGTCCTCCTTTTTTTCTTATTTTTACTGTTCCTTCAGGTAAATCAATATCATCATATATTACTAAAGTGTTTTCATCACTTATTTTATAATAGTTTTTTATTTGTATAATTGATTTTCCACTTTCATTCATATATGTTTGTGGTTTTAAAACTAAAACTTTTTTACCTTCTATGTTACCCATACCATAAATACCATCGAAGCCTTTTTTGTTAATTTCTATATTATTTTTTTTTGCAAACATATTAACAACATCAAAACCCATATTATGTCTTGTCATACTATATTCTGGTTCTGGGTTGCCTAGTCCAACTATTAAATACATTTTATTCTGCCTCCTAAATATATATTACAAATAATACTACTATTTAGGATTTTTTGCAAATGTATATTATAACTTTTCCAATAAATTACTTAACTTATCATGTAATTGTTTATTTATTTCAATTTTTATTTTTGTTTTAGCTTTTATTTTTTATTTCTTATTTTTGTGAAGTGTGGTAAATTTAATTTTGAATTTTTTATCTAGTGCAAAAATAATGGTTACAAGTGCAGATGAAAAGATTATTATATAACATATTTTTTTCCTTATACCTGTCCTTGGCATTATTACTAAGTCATTATAATCTGTATTATCATCAAGATTAGTTTCTTCTATACCTTTTGATTCTACTTTTACTGTGTTTCTTACGGTTTTTGATATATCATCATTAGAAGTCTTTATTAATACTAACTCAAAATTTCTTTCTTCTTTTGCTTTCATATCATTAATGTCAATTGTAATTTTTCCATCATTTATACTCCAATTTAAATTGTCTTCTTGCCTTGCTATATATCCTTCTGGCAATTCAACACTAATAATTCCTGAGCCTGTTCTTTCTTCTGTATTTTCAACTTTTACATTATAATATATTTTCACAGATGATGATGGATTTGCCTCTCTAATTTCTGTTTCTATTTTTCCTATCTTTCCTTTTAAAGAATAATAATGAGAATTAATTGTTGCTTGTTTTAAATTCATTGTAACTTTTAAATTAAATTTTAATTTTTCATAATAATAATCTATTACAATATCATCCTTTCCAACAATTACATTAGTATTTTCCGGGCCTTTTACTAATTTATAATTTTCAAATTGTTTTTCTTTGCTTTCATATATCATTCCTTCAGTTCCAATACTATTTTCTTGGTCTAAATTTTTATTTTCATCTTTATCAATATAGTTTACTGTGATTTTACTTTGGTGTAAATAATAATAGTTAACTTGTACATCATCTCTATTAAGTATGTATTCTTCTTTTTCTGGAGATTTATATAAAATATAATTATCAAATTTCTTTGCTTGTGTTTTAACTTTATCTCCTTCTATTCCGCCTTTTACTTCAGTTCCTAAGTTTTTCTTTGTTGCATTATCAATATAATTTACAGTTACTTTACCTTTTGCTTTATAATAATAATTTAATTCTTGGTCTTTTTTTGTAAATGTTACTTCATTTGATTTTGGCTTTTCAACAAGAACATAATTGTCAAATTTTTTCTCCTCAAAAGTGAACTTTTCTCCTTCGACTCCTGTAATCTCTTGCTCGTCCAATTTATTGTTGGTAGTTTTATCTATGTAATTTGCTTTAACCTTTGAATTGGCATATTTGTAATAAAATGTAATTTTTTTATCTTCATTTCCCATTTTTCCAGATGTGTTTCCAGAGTCTTTTACAAATATATAATCTCTTATCTCTTTTGGTTTCTTTTCATAATTTTCATTTTCATAAAGTTTTGAAGTTTCTGATTCAGCTATTTTATTATTACTTAAAATATCAACATAATCCACATTTAAATTGTGATTTATTTCATAATAATAATTTAATGTTTGTAAAGCTTCTTTTAACTCGATATTTTCATTTTGTGGTTTTTCTTTTAGTCTGTGATTTTCAAATTCTTTTGAAGATGTTGTTATTTTACTTCCAACAGGTCCAGTGAAGATTTCTTCTTTTAATATTTTGTTTGTTCCTTTTTCAATATGATTAACTTTTACTCCTGAACTTTGTAAATTAAAATTAACAAATAAATTACTTTCTCCACCAGCTCTTTCCATGTAAAATACTTTTAATGTATGTGACCCTTTAGATAATCTTCCTCCATTTAAAGCTTTTTGTGTTACATTAAAATTATCTACATCAGCCTCTTTATTATATACACAAGAGTATTTTACTGTATTTTCTGCTAAATTAAGATTTCCTGTTTGTTTAATATGTACTCCACCCAAATCAACTACTAAATCATTGTCTATAAAAATCCATACATCATCATCACCAGAAAAATTAAAAATCATATCTTCTAATTTTCCAGTTTTGGTATTCCTTATTTTTCCATCTTCAGTCATTATAAATGGTATTTCAAACTTTGCTGTAAAATAAAGATTCTTGTTCTTGTTATCAAATGTATTTTGCTGGCAAGTGTTAAATGGATAAAATCCATTTCTTGCGCCTTTATGCAAATTAAATTTCTTTGAATTATAATCTCTTTCTACATGGTATTCGTCACTATTAAAACTATAGTATCCATTTTCTTCTTTTAAAAATGGAAATTTCCAATTTGATAAATATTCATTACTTCCTTCACCATTTTTAGGAAATAATGAATTTCCATTTTTATATTGTGAAATTATATTTAATTGCCCATTATTTAATTTATTTTCTGCAAGTCCTTGAATTACACCATTGCATTTTCTATATTTATTTACACCAATATATCCATTTTGTATTCCTCCAACATTCATTCCTTCAGTTGATCCAAATAATAATGCTTGTTTATCATATTCCGATCTTTTGTCAATTGCCTGTGGATAGTATACATCTGGTGAAAAGCCTCTCATCATTGCATTATAATGTTCTGGATTAAAATCCCACATAGAAACATCTACATATTTTACTTTATCATCTGTAATTTTAGTGCATTCTAATTGTGCAGCCTGAGACTTTGTTTTTAGCGTTCCTAATACCGCCAACAATAATAAAGCAGTTACGCCTACTTTACTTATTTTTTTATTTAACATATTACTCCTATTCTTATGTAGGCAAACTTCTCCCCTAAAGCATATACCATACATATTTTAAAAATTTTAGGGATTATTATTATTGGAATTTTTATAGAAAAAAATTATTTGATTTAAAAATTTTTTGAATGTATTTTTATTATATGGCATATTTTACCATTTGTCAATACTTTTTAAAATTAATCGTACGACAAAATTCGACAAAAAAAACAATCCATTTCTGAATTGTTTTTTGTACTAATTATTAATAAATAGTTTTTTCATTTTTTTCAACATTTTGTTACTTAATTAAATTGTCTACTTCACTTTGCTTTAAATATCTCCATTTTCCTAATGGCAAATCTTTTACTGTTATGTTCCCTATTTTTGCTCTATGTAATGCTATTACTTTTTTGCCTATAGCTTCACACATTTTTCTGATTTCTCTATTCTTTCCTTCATGAATTGTTATTTGCAATCTTGATATATTTTTTTCATCATCTATTTTAAGAATCTTAACTTTAGCTTTCCCTGTTTTGTATAGTTTTTTATTAATATTATTGTCATTGTATTTTTCACTATGCTTTTCATTGTTTTTGTCACCATGTTTTTCATTGTATTTTTCGCTATACTTTTCATTATTTTTGTCATCGTATTTTTCATTATACTTATTGTTATATTTTGCATTATCATTTTCAATATTAATTTCTACACCATTGCGAAGTTTTTCAACATCTTCATTTGTTACTTTTCCCGCAAGTGTTACATTATATGTTTTCTCAATCTCATTTCTTGGATGAGTTACTTTTTCAACAAAATCACCATCATTTGTTAGTATCAATGCACCAGATGTATACATATCTAATCTCCCAACTGGTACAACTCTTTCATTTATTTTTACCAAATCAATTACACTATCTCTATTAAATTGATCTTTCATAGTTGTAACATATCCAATTGGTTTATTCAGTAAAATATAAACTTTATTTTTTTGTTGTTTTATTTCTTTATCATCAAATCGCACCACATCTTTGTCACTATCGATTTTTCTTCCTAATTCTGTAACTATCTCTCCATTTACTTTAACTCTACCAGCCAAAATTAGCTCTTCGCATTTTCTTCTTGAAGCAACACCAGAATTGGCTAAAAACTTCTGCAACCTTTCAATCATTTTTAGAAAAATTCCCCCTACTTTATACTTTGTTACTCATTATATTTGCTATTCATCTCGCTTACCATTCATTGTCTTATCAATTGAAAATGAAAAAATAAATAATATAATGATTATTTATTTTTTCACATGTTCTATCATAAATTATTATCAATCTAGTTTTTATTATATGTTTTCTCTTCCAATTTACTTAACACGTCTTTAAAATATTGTGGCAATGGTGCTTCTAGCTTTATTTCTTTTCCGTAAATTGGATGCTTGAATTTTAAAATTGTGCTGTGTAACATTTGCCCTTTAACACCAAACTCGTTTTTTCCGCTTGAATATACTTCATCTCCTACAACAGGATGTCCTATTTTTGCCATATGAACTCTTATTTGATGTGTTCTACCTGTATCTATTTTTACTCTTATTAATGTATAATTTCCATATCTTTTTACCACTTTAATGTGGCTAACCGCTTCTTTTCCGTCTCTTGTTACACTCATCTTTTTTCGATCTTTTTTGTCTCTTCCAATGGGCATATCTATTGTAGCCTCATCTTCAGAAATATTTCCTTTAACCAGTGCTGTATATATTTTTGTAACCTCATGATTTTTTATTTGTTCTGATAAATTAATATGTGATTTGTCATTTTTAGCAACTATTATCAATCCAGATGTATCTTTATCTATTCTATGAACAATTCCAGGTCTAATTTCACCACCAATTCCTGACAAACTTCCTTTACAATGTGCAAGAACAGCATTGACTAATGTGTTATCTGGATTTCCATTTCCAGGATGAACAACCATCCCTTTGGGCTTATTTATTACAATAATATCATTATCCTCATAAATAATATCTAAAGGAATATCTTGAGCCTCTAACTTAGAGCTTTTGGGTTCTTCAATTTGTATTGTAATATTGTCATTAGCCTTTATTTTATACGATTCTTTTTCATTCTTTCCATTTACAAAAACTCTATTTTCTTTTATTAGCTTTTGAACCATGCTTCTTGACAAATCTAAATTAGATTTAGAAATATAGCTATCTAGTCTTTCATTGTTAACATCTGCAATTATCCTTTTCTCTATCATTTTGCTCCTTTATTGTTTATCATTTCCAATTCTTTTATATATTACAAAATTATTATCACTATATATTTCTTTATATTTGTTATCCCTTGATATTAGCATTTTTAATTTTGATGACTTTTTTGTTATTACATGTGTAATATCATATTCTTGAAATTTTGTATCATAATATGATGCTATTGATGAAACATTTATATAATCAGAGAAAATATCTTTACCTACATATTTTTTCTCTTTTTTGTCATATTTTCCATTAAATTCTGGTGTATACAAGTCACATCTTGAATCAATAAATACTGGAATGTCATTAAATAACATATAGCTTCCATAATTGTAATCATTAAATATTCTAATATTTTTATAATCTAAATTTTCTTTAATCCATGTACATGCTTCTACTGGATACGAAGATTTACTTATATAAGTGTTATTAAAATTTGGATAGTATGAAATGTAACTTATGCAAAAAACAATTATTAAGGTAACGATTTCTCCAAATGTACTTGTTGAATATTTTATAATTTCATCTGTGCCTTTTTTATCATACATATTCATTAGATCCGTTACTAATTTTGTACCAATCAAACCTCCGAATAAGACTAACATAGAAACTTGTCTTCTTGACATAAATGCTAATAAGGTCAGCCCAGCCAAGAAGAATAAATCTTTTAATCTTATTTTTATTTTTGAAAAAATTAATATACCTGTAGTTATTGCCATTGAAATAAGTATTGGTTTATTTTGTATTAATGTTAGTGGCAAATGCTCATTAATGCTTTTAGTTGTATTGCCTTTCATTATTAAATATGTGTATGCATAAGGCATGTTTTTAATTGGAGTTAATAATCCCGTAAATATGCATATTGCCATAATTAAAATTAATTTTAGAACATTATCATTTCTAGGCAATTTAATTTTATATGGATTTTGTCTTCTATCTTTTTGCTTTACAATAAATTTATTATATCTTTCTTCTTCTTTTCTTGATTTTTCATTTAACTCGATAAGTTTTTTCTGGTAAAATTCTGCTTTTTCTTTTTTAGAATCCTTTAGTTTTTTGTTCGTATATCTCTTTTCTGCATCTATGAAAGATTTATAGATTCTATGTGGCAAATGCCAATCTAGTAGTACTCTTATCAAGTATTCTCCAATATAAGGTAAATACAATACAAAGTAGAATGGGAAAACTGCAGCGTGTATATTTGCAATTAAAATCGGTATAATAATTAAAATAAGTGCATTTTTCCAGTTTGGCTTTTCCAAAAATTTTTCAATATAAACTATTGTTAAAACAAATAAAATAAATGTTACAAGTTGGGCTCTTGCTGCTATATAGTCTTTCAGTAGATACATTTGTGCTAATGTCATAACAAATGAAAGATATTTGTTTTTTGAGACTTTATTATTTGCCCAAAATATTGCAAGCCCCAGTAATGCTGAGAGTATCATTGTGGCAATATATAAACCAGTAAATCCACCTAGAAAATCATAAATCAAAGATGTAATTACATCATATAGCCAATGTGGATACATATATGGTAAGTTTTCATGCCATGAGAAATGATCTTTATAATCAATTCCATTTTGTCTAATTAACTGACCTATTTTTATTGTATAAAATGTGTCGTTCTGAAATGATTTAGATACTAAGCAAATGCTAAAAACAGCAATGCAAAAAATTGCAAGAATATAAAATGAAATTGTTGTATATTTCTTTTCTTTATCAGCATCACTTACTTTTGCTTTTGTTTTCGTGCTTGTATTTGCATTTGCCTTTAACCTTGTGGTTATAAATGCATTTAATTTTGTGTTTGTGCTTGTTTTAACTTTTGAATTCGTTTTTGCATTGTTTTTAGTGTCTGTTTTCGTTTTTGTTTTATCTTTTTTACCTCTATTAATTAGCATTTTTTCTCGCATAATCGATTATATAGAAAAAATCTATATAATTGATTAATCCTTTCTTTTAATTTTTAACTTTTTACCACTATATTATAAATTTTATTTGGTACATATATTTCTTTTACAATTTCACATCCGTTTGTATAATTTTGTATTTTTTCATTATTAAATATTTTTTCTCTTATTGATTCTTTATCTTCGTCCTTTTGAATTTCCACATTTGCTCTTAATTTTCCGTTTATTTGTACTGGCAAATTGATTAAATCTTCAACTGTTTTTTCTTCATCATATTTTGGCCATGTGTGATATGCTAATTCTTCTTTTTCACCTAATTTTTGCCACATTTCTTCTGTCATATGTGGTGCAAATGGGTTTAATAATTGCAATAATGTTTTTAACTCTGCTTTTGTAATGAATTTATCTTTGTAGAACACATTTGTCATTGACATAAATGTAGCAACAGATGTGTTAAATTTCATCTGTTCAATGTCAGATGATACTTTTTTTATTGCTTGATGCATCATTTTTTCATGTTCTTTTGAATATTCATCATTTTCCTTCATTATTGATGTCAAATTCCAAACTCTGTCTAAGAATTTTCCGCATCCACGAATACTCTCCATAGACCATGGTGCTGTTTGATCAAATGGTCCCATAAACATTTCATATACTCTAAATGTATCTGCTCCAAATTCATTTACAATATCATCAGGATTTATTACGTTTCCTTTTGACTTGCTCATTTTTTCGCCATTTGTACCTAAAATCATTCCATGTGATGTACGTTTCATGTATGGTTCCTTTGTTGGTACCACACCAATATCATATAAAAATTTATGCCAAAATCTTGAATATAGTAAGTGCAATGTTGTATGTTCCATTCCACCATTATACCAGTCTACAGGTGTCCAGTATTCTAGAGCCTCTTTTGATGCCAATTCTTTATTATTAGTAGGATCTGTGTATCTCAAATAATACCAGCTTGATCCTGCCCATTGTGGCATTGTATCTGTTTCTCTCTTAGCTTTGCCACCACATTTTGGACATGTTGTATTAATCCAATCTGTCATCTTAGCTAATGGAGATTCCCCATTTTCTCCTGGCTCAAAATCTTTTACTTCTGGCAATCTTAATGGTAATTCGCTCTCTGGTACTGGTTGCCAACCACATTTTTCACAATATACCATTGGAATTGGTTCTCCCCAATATCTTTGACGTGAAAATACCCAGTCTCTTAATTTGTAATTAACTTTTCTTACGCCAATTTTCTTTTCTTCAAGCCAATTAATCATTTTCTCTATTGCTTGTTTATTGTCTAATCCATTTAAGAAATCTGAATTAATATGAGTCCCTTCAGTAATAATCTCATCTGAACTTTGATTTTTTCCATTTGCTTCACCTGAGTTTTGGCTTGTTTCATTTGAATTATTCTCAATTACAGGAACTATTTTTAATCCAAATTTTTTTGCAAATTCCATATCTCTACTATCATGAGCTGGAACTGCCATAATTGCACCTGTTCCATAAGTAATTAATACATAATCTGAAATCCAAATAGGAATTTCTTTATTTGTTGCAGGATTTATTGCTTTTATTCCTTTAATTTCAATACCTGTTTTTTCTTTATTTAATTCAGATCTTTCAAAATCTGACTTCTTAGCTGCTTCTTTTTTGTATGCTAAAACTTCATCATAGTTTGTTATTTTATCTGCATATTTCTTTATTATTGGATGCTCTGGTGCAACAACCATATATGTTGCTCCAAACATTGTGTCTGGTCTTGTTGTATAAATCTTTAGATAATCATCTGTTCCTGAAATTTTAAAATTAACTTCTGCACCTTCGCTTCTGCCTATCCAATTTTTTTGTTGTGCCTTAATTTTATCAAGATAATCTACATCATCTAAATCATCAATTAATCTTTGTGCATATTCTGTTATTTTAAGCATCCATTCACTTTTTTCTTTTTGAATAACAGGGCTTCCGCATCTTTCGCATACACCATTTACTACTTCCTCATTGGCTAGTCCAACTTTGCATCCTGTACAAAAGTTAATTGGCATTGTAGTTTTATATGCTAAACCATGTTTGAACATTTGAATAAAAATCCATTGTGTCCATTTATAATAATCTGGATCAGTAGTGTTTATTACTCTTGACCAATCAAAAGAAAATCCTAATGATTTCAATTGTTCAGTAAAATGAGCAATGTTTTTCTCTGTTGTAATTTTAGGTTGAATGTGATTTTTTATTGCAAAGTTTTCTGCAGGTAAACCAAATGCATCAAACCCTATTGGAAATAACACATTATAACCTTGCATTCTTCTCTTTCTTGCAATAATATCCATTGCTGTATTGCTTCTAGGATGTCCTACATGAAGCCCCTGTCCTGATGGATATGGAAACTCGATTAATCCATACCATTTTTTCTTTGTGAAATCATTTTTAGCATTAAATGTACCTTCCGAATACCATTTTTTCTGCCATTTATTTTCTACTTCTTTAAAATTGTACATAATGTTCACCTCTCTATTTTTGCTTTTTTTGATAAGTATTAAATCATAATTTTTGCTTTTTTATGATAAATATTAAATCTTAAATTATATATTTTTATGATAAGTATTATATCACTAATATATTGAATTTTCTATATATTTTAAAAAATAACACCAACATTATTGTTAGTGCTATCTTTAATTCAATATTATTATTTTATAACATTTATTTAATTTTATTAAATAACATGTTTATATTGCTTATCCACTATAAATCCAAGTGTTTTTAGCTAGAAATATTTAAATATATTTAAATATACCAAAAATATTTCTATATGAATTTTATGCTATTTAATTGAAACGGCTTCATCCATTTTTACACTTATTTTAAGTTAGCTTTAGCAACATTGCAAATTTCTGTAAAAGCTTTTGGATCTGTAATAGCTAAATCTGAAAGCATTTTTCTGTTTATTTCAACATTTGCTTTTTTTAGTCCATTAACTAATTTGCTATAAGTTAAGCCATTCATTCTTGCACCTGCATTAATTCTAGCAATCCATAATTTTCTGAAATTACTCTTTTTGTCTTTTCTTCCTGCAAAAGCATAATTTCCTGATTTCATTACTTGTTGCTTTGCTGCTCTAAATCTGTAATGTTTTGCTCCAAAAAATCCTTTAGCTCTTTTTAATATTTTTTTATGTTTCTTTTTTGTAATAACTGCTGTTTTTACTCTTGCCATTTTATTTCACCTTCCTTTTCTTAGTTACCATATGGTAATAATTTTTTTACATGTTTCTCTGATGTCTTGTCTACATAAGCATTTAATACACTTCCACTAGCTTTTTGTCTATTTGTTTTGTTAGCTAATAAGTGTCTTCTATTTGATTTTGTTCTTTTTACTTTTCCAGTTGCAGTATAACTATATCTTTTCTTTGCAGCTCTATTTGTTTTTAATTTTGGCATAATACCCTCCTTTTTGTTTATAAGTTCTTTTGAACTATAAAAATATATTTTAAATTTCAAAACAATTTTTTGGGTTTTGAAATTTTAATTAACAATATCGTTTACTTGCTTGGCTTTGGTGATAAAATAATAAACATGTTTTTTCCTTCAAGCAATGGCTTTTTTTCTATGTTTGAAATATCTTTTAAAGATTCCATAAATTTGTTAAGAACATTTTCACCTAACTTTACATAGTTCATTTCTCTTCCTCTAAATCTTACAGTAATCTTTACCTTATTTCCATCTTTTAGAAATTTTTCTGCATTTTTACATTTAAATTCAAAATCATGTGTATCAATATTAGGTGTAATTCTTATTTCCTTTGTTTCAATCCCTTTTGATTTTTTTCTAGCTTCTTTTTCTTTTTTAGCTTGTTCAAATCTAAATTTGCCATAATCCATTATTTTGCAAACTTTTGGATTAGAATTCATTGAAACTAGTACTAAATCAAGTTTTTTATCATAAGCAGTTTCAAGTGCTTTCTGTAAATCCACAATCCCTAATTTCTGGTTGTTTTCATCAATAAGCTGTACCTTATCAGCTCTAATTTGTTCATTAATTGGTAAATCTTGTTTAATAGTTAAAACACCTCCTAATATTAATTTGTTTCTATTTTAAATCAAAATCTTTTTAATCTGTTTTTACTTATATTATTTAAATATGATTTTAAAAATATAAGGACAAACAAAAAGACTGGTCAAAGACCAATCTATTTCCCAATTTAATATTACCATACTAATGTCTATTTTTTTTGTTATAAACATTGTATAATGCAATCATATTAAATTTTACCTTTTCCCTAACTAATTGAATAGCAGTGAAGGTGAGAAATAAATTCTTCTTTGTTAATACCTAATTAGTATACAATGTTTTTGATGCTATGTCAAGGCTTTTTCATAAATTCTTTTTTTCTTAAATTCGTAAATTCTTTTTCCTATTTTTTTATTTTAATAATTTTATCCAATTTCTCCTACTATTCATAATTCTAACAATTTCAACATTATTATTATTTATAATATAAAAAATAATATGACTTTCTACAATTATTTTTCTCATTCCCAGTCTTCTTATATATTCTTCATCAATCAATGCAAACGACTCTGGATTATTTTTTAAAGTCTCTACTTTATCTTTTATCTTAGATATTAACTTTTCAGCAATTTTTGGTTCTTTTAAGTTATACTTTATATAACTTTTTATATTAATTAGATCTTGTTTTGCTTCTTCTGAGTATACAATGCTATATGTTTTCACCAAATTGCCCCCTATATCTTATCTAACTCTTCATAAACTTCTTTTGCAGAATACTTTTTTCCATTTTTCAGTGATTTCATTCCTTTTTCAAGTTCACTATATAGAATATACTTATCTGTTAGATATTCATAAGTCTCTATACTCATTACTGCTAAATCTCCTGAACCATTTTTTGTAATATATACTGGTTCATTGCTCTCATGGCATAAAGTTGAAATCTCATTATAATTATTTCTTAATTCTGAACTAGGCTTAATAATAGGCATACCAGTCACCTCCATTTAATATGTAATTATTATATCAAAATATTGATATAATATCAATACTTTTTATTAGACAATAGTGTAAAGATATGTGTCAACGTTTTGTTGGCACCTACAAATCACCTCTTCTAAACATATTAGTTACACTATTTCTAAACATATTAGTTTGACATAGTTAGTTTACTATAGTATAATTATATAGTAACGTTGTATATATTTATATACAAAATTATTGTATGTTCTATTTGTATTGAAAGGAGATTTTTTATGCGGTCATTATTAACTGGTAATGAAGCTATTGCTTTAGGATTTTACTTAAATGGTGGCAGTTTTGCCTCTGGTTATCCAGGAACACCAAGTACTGAAATAATTGAAAACTTAGCAAAGCATCAAAATGAAGTATTTGCTGAATGGGCACCTAATGAAAAAGTCGCTGTCGAATCTGCGATTGGTGCCTCTTATTCAGGAGTTAGGGCCCTTGCTTCAATGAAACATATTGGAGTCAATGTTGCAGCTGATCCTCTCGCAACAGTTGCTTATACTGGAATCAATGCAGGAATGATTATTATAACAGCTGATGATCCTGGCATCCATTCTTCACAGAATGAACAGGATAATAGAAATTACTCTAGATTACTTAAAATTCCAATGCTTGAACCATCTAACTCTCAAGAATGCTTAGATTTTATACAAATTGCTTTTGAGTTAAGTGAAAAGTTTAAATTGCCAATTTTTATTAGGTTGACAACTAGAATATGTCACTCAAAAACAATAGTTCAATATACTCCTGTTCGGACATCTTTTCGACTACCAATTGAAAAAAGTAGACGCTTTGATCCTATTCCTTCTATCTCAAGAATTCTACACTCTAACTTAGAAAATAAACTTCTTCAAATTTCTAATTTGAATGATAGTAGATTTTTTAAATTTGAGCAAAATTCTAGTAAAGTTGGAATTATTACATCAGGAATGTCTTACAATTATGTAAAAGAAGCCTTCGGAAATAAATTTTCAATATTAAAACTTAATTTGTTATTTCCTATTACATCTGAAATAATTGTAAATTTTTCCAAAAATGTTGAACAATTATTTATAATTGAAGAATTAGATGCTTTTCTCGAAGAAGAAGTCTTAAAACTAGGTGTAAATTGTATTGGGAAAAAACTTATTCCAAGAACTGGTGAGCTTTCAGCAAATATTATAAAAACTTGCATAGCAAATTCTTCTATTTCCTATGTTCCTTCAAGCGAAACCTTTTCAAGTCAAGCAGTTTCATTTTGTGAAGGATGTTTCTACAATACCTTTTTTTCTGTATTATCATCATATAATAACATTATAATATCAAGTGATATTGGCTGTTATTCAATGAGTGGAGAAACGCCATTTAACGCAAAAGATATTGCAATTTGTATGGGGGCAGGTTTTTCTCTTGCACACGGAATTCAGAAATGTATAAACCTACTTTCTAGAAAAGAACGAGTGATAGGTATTATGGGGGATTCAACTTTTTTTCACTCAGGAATTACAAGTTTAATTTCTTGTGTGTATAATAATAGCAATCCTATTTTGATTATTTTAGACAATCAAAGTACCTCTATGACTGGTTTGCAAGAAAATCCTGGAACAGGAAAAAATTTGAATAGAGAATCTGCATCAAAAATTGAATTACAAGTATTAGTGAGAGCATTAAATGTTAAAAATGTCCTCGAATTCGATCCTTTCAGTAAACAATCTACCAAGAAAGCTTTAGATTGGGCTTTAAGAACTTCTACTCTAGTGGTTCTAATTGCTCGTGGACACTGCCTTTTAAAATTAAGAAAGGATATAAGGTAAAATTATGACAAGTATTATATTTTGTGGTAAAGGTGGACAAGGAGTACTCTATGCAAGTAACATATTTGTAAAAGCCATCTTTCTTAACACTTCACTCTATGTCTCGTCCTCTGATATTCATGGGTTAGCACGTCGAGGTGGTAGTGTAAGATCAGAAATTAAGTATAGTACTTCTACTATCTTTTCACCAGTAGTAGAAAAAGCCGATTATATTGTTGATTTCGATGGCTCTGAACACTCTTTATACAAGTCTATGTATACTTCAAATACAACGATTATTTCTATCAAACAACCTAATGATTTAATCGGTTACTGCAAATTTATTGTAGTTGACTCATCAGAAATCTCTCTACAGAACAATATTCCAAAGAGATTTCAAAATATGATTCTTCTAGGTTTTTTAGTTAAATATTTACATCTTGAGAAATTTAACTGGAACGAATTAATTACCTATAGTAAAAATTATGAAGCATTTATATTAGGTACAAATAGTTAAAACAAAATCATCTTCAGATAATTCTGAAGATGATTTTGTTATATAAAAATAATTCTTTTTAATTTTAGCCCTTCAAATTCAAGCTTTAAAACACTTGGAGATGTAATATTAATTTCTTGTTCTTTATACATTAATTTATTGTTTTTAAAGTCGCAATATTTTTTTAAATAGAATTTAATCGCTGCTCCATGACTTACTATTGCAACACTCTTACCAATATTATTTTTTACTATATATTCAATAGCCTCATCCATTCTTTTTTCTACTTCTATAAAATTTTCTCCTCCTGTGCACTTTAACGAATTATCTATCATTTGTTCTACAGTATATGAATTTTTCTTTATCTCTCCCATCTTTTTTAATTCTTCTTTGTCTCCGTAATATTCTTTCATCTAATCTTTTATCTATATTAATTAATATATTATTTTTTCTAGCAATATACTTTGCCGTTCCTATGGCTCTTGAATAACTACTACTCCACAATTCATTTAGGTTTGATAATTCAGGATTATCACTTAAATTTTTTGCTTTTTTTTCTCCTTCTATAGACAAAATTATTTTTTCATTTTCACACTGTATGTTTCCGAAATTGTAACAATCCCTGTACTGTTCAGAATGTCTTATTAAATAAACTATTGTTTTTTCCATATTACCTCCTTGTATAATAGGACTATAGTATATCAAAAAGGGTGTAGAATTTCAATAATTCTACACCCTTTTTTTAATTGGTCTTTTTAATAAAAAGTATCTCTCCTTTGTAAATATCATTTATTTCTTTTATGAAATCATCTGTACAGTTTATAAAAACTGTTACTTTAGGATATTTACTAAAGCTATTAAAATATTTTAATAAATACTCTAATCCCATTTCATTAATATCTTCAATTACTATTTTACTGCAATTAGTCTTCATCATTTCAACAGCAGTTCTTTCTAAATTTGCAAAATAAGTAGCATCCTCCCTTTCTGTTTTAAAAGACAATTTTTGTAAATGCTCAGGCAAAATCTTAAATTTGAAATATATTTTGTCTCCATCACCAAAATCTCTTTTTTTTATGTCATATATATCAAATCCAAGCTTTATTGCTAACCTTAGCATATGTGGTCTCATATTACTGCTTGCTAGTGTTACTGAATCATAACTATTAATTCGTGCATACTCTATAAGAAATTCTAAAAACTGTTTGTTAAGTCCTTTTCCCTGATATTTCGGTAACACTCCTCCATACCAAGCATACAAATTATTAATTTCCTTTTGAACAACAATTATACTATATCCTATTAATTGTTGTCCTTCCTCATATACAAAAATTAATAATTCACTTTGTTTTCTCTTTTTTTCATAACTTTTAATCGGAAAATCTTTTCCAAAAATTTCACTATGCAAAGGTAAAATAGAATTTAGATCTTTAATTTTCCGAATCTTCATAATTCAAAATCTCCTTTACCCAACTAACCTGCATCAATCCATCTTCATCTGCTTTTCTTACATTTGTTTCTATAATAATAGGAACTATCGGTAAGAATTGAAAAAGTTCACATAACATCAATCTGTCAAGTTTACCTTTTGATAAGGTTATATGATCAGTCTGAAGATTAAAATCATGTATATGGATTTCTTTTACGTTCTTGCAAATTGATCGTTTACTTTTTAGCATTTTAATCAATTCTATTTGAGTGTATCCTAACTTCATTCCTCCATACATTAAATGTCCTAAATCTATACATATGCTAATATTTTCTTTTTCCAATCTATGAATAACATATTCTAGTTCATCAATATACTTTGTATTATAAGTCTGAATATTCTCTAAACAAATCTCTACTTCCTTTGGAATCTTTTTTCTTAATTTTCTTAACTTAGAAATCATCTCACTTTCATAGCCATAAAAATGTGTCACTACATTCAGTGGATATACTTTGCAATTATTAATACATTCTAGAATTTGCATTGCAGTATTAAATTCGCTTTCATCATATAACATTCGCTTAGGCAAATGTATTGACCATTTGCCTAAGCAATCGCTATTTAACTCTTTTTGTAAAGATAAAAAATCATACTGTTTTTTTACCTTTACTTCAATAAAGTCAAACAACTTAAAATATTGGTATAGAAAAGACGAATCTATCATTGTACAAGGCACTCTAAATCCTATCAATTACTCTCTAACCCCTTTTCTTTCATTATTTGTCTTAAATCGGCAATATCATATTTAGGTTCTAATCCATTAGGATTTACACATTCCATATATGCTTCTCTTGTACTAAGTGGAAGAATCGGAATAATGTCTTCAATTACTTTTCGACAAATAAAACAGGCTCCTGGATCTGCTTCAGTAATATCTCCAGTTAGAAAGTTTGCTCTTGCTCTACAACCACTATTACATACTAAACAATACTTGCACTTTGAACAATATCTTAAATCCTCCATAAGAATTACATACTCAGGATTCAAATGCTTGTTTTCAAGTATTTTCTTGATATCAAAGTTATTACCTTTAAAATCAAAAATAGTATCATGAAAATATTGACATAAAGTTGCTGTGCCATCACTTCTTACAGATATTTGATGATCTGCTACATAATCACATGGAGAATATTGTAGACGTTCATTCAACATTTTCGAACAATCTACATTGCGTGGTTTTGCTTTTAACATAATTGTTCTAAAAATGTTATTAATTTCAATATCTAATTTATCTTGAAGATGATTCTTTATGTAATGATTTAAAATTTTAACACAAGAGTCCATCATTTTCTCATAATAGCCTTCGAAATCAATATTTTTTAAAGCTCCACCTTGAAAACCAATATCAAATACTCTCCATCTCAATGCGCCAATATCGCAAACTTTTTGATATACATTAAAAAGTTTGTCTGCATTACTCGGATTACAAACTGTATGAATGCAGACTTCTATTTTAGTGTTTTTTGCAATCCATTCAGCTTTCTCCCAAAGATTCTCGGTAATACTTCCATATCTTAAAGAGTTTTCATCATCAACCGTATCAATGCTAATTCTTATTCTTTTTAACCCAGCCTTTTCAAGTTCTTTAGCAAGAGTTTTAGTTAATAAGGTAGCATTTGTTACCATGTCTGCTTTAATTCCCAATTTTGAGATATGTTTTATTATTAATAAAATATCTTTATTTACAAGAGGTTCTCCTCCTGTCAGCAAAATTTTATTAATATTATATGACCGTTTAGTTTCAGAAATGAGTTTCAGTATCTCTTCTGTTGTCATATCATCCTTCCGATTAATATATTCCGAATTATGGCAATATTTACATTTTAAATTACAACCAGATGTTACTTCTAACCGAATTGATGTGTACTTCTTATCTTCCATAAAAAGACCTCCTTATTTAAATTAATGGCTGACCAAATATGGTCAGCCACTTTTAGTGTTGCAACCTATATTAGTTGCCTGCTGTTCTCATATCCATAATATGTCCTCCTTTTTAATGTAATATTTATTAGCAGACTGATCACAGTCACCAATACAGGCCAATTATTCTTCGACTAGCAATGAATAATTATTTTTCTAAAATTGCATATATATATATTACTACTTTTGTAATCTTATGTCAACACTTTTGTATGATTAATAGTGTAAAAAGTTTTTATAAGACATTTATCTATAACATTTTCTAAATCAGTTGTATCAATTACAGATTTTAAAAATGCATCATACACCTCACTAGGTTCAACTTTTTGTAAATCTAGCAAATAGCCATTTTTATATGCAAGTTTCCTAATGAATTCTCTAATTGTACGACCATTTCCTTCTCTAAATGGATGCAAAACATTATTTAGCAAATTTATTAATACATTTGTCCCTTTATAGCAGTATGCAGAGTTTCTAGCTTCATAAAGTTCTTCATTCATTATTTAGAATACTCCTTCTTTATAGAACTTATCATATCACTCATTGTGATTTCATTATTGTTATATTTTCTTAACATTTCAACATCTGAAGCATTAATTTGCATATTTTCAATTTGAAAATCCCTTTTTATATTTTCTATATCAAAATCAAATTTATTAAACATATTATCTATATCTCCTAAAAAAACTACATCTTTATTATACCATAAATCAGCAATAATTACCAGTATTTTTTGCAAAATTTTGTTAATTATTTGCTGTTTTTTCTTGTTAATTTGCTAACTTTTCTCATTAATTTAAATTTATTATCATATTAATTTTGACGTATTTTAATTTATTATTATCTTAATCTCGGTGTATTTCATTTATCATTTTAATAGAGTATTTTAATTACCATTTTAATGTTTACTTGATTGGTATACTATGCTATAATTGATTTTAGAATTGAAGCTTGTTTTTATATTAAGCTTTTTTCTAATTAATAAAAAAATAACGCGAATTTGTTTTTTATTAAATTTTTTTCTAATTAATAAAAAATTAATAAGAATAGAAAGGATTAGATTTATGGTTCAAGAAGAAGAATTTGAAAATTTAACATTAGATCAAAAACAAAATAGATTAAAAGATGTTATTCAGGAAATTAATAAAGTTAATAAAGATAAATTGATTAATGGTTATTTTGAGATTTCTGATATAACTTATTATAAATTGGATAATGGAAAGATCTTTTATGAGGTTGAGGTAACAAGTAAAGATGAAAATGGTAAAACTTATACTTCTACTGAATTATACCAAGCTACTAAAAGTGATGATGCTAATTTAGCTAATGATAAAACAGATGATTTAAGTGACAATTTTGTTTCAAAAATTACTTACAAAAAAGTTGATATCGCACATTATGATGATGAACTTAAAAATCTTGAACAAAATATTTCTGATTTTAATAATTTGAATTATGATACAAAAAATTTAGAGTTGCAAAAGGAAATGTTAGAAAATGAAAAAAATGAGATTGAACATTTGTCTAGCAATCAATCAAAAACTTCTTTAAGTGATTTAAATAAAAAAGAACAAAATATTAAGTATCTAGCAACATATTATGGAATTCCTGAAGAGCAACTTGAATCTTATCTTGAAATTAATGGTGATAAAAATTTTGCACAAATTGAACAAGTAAAAGAGCTTGCAAATGAAATGGGAATTAAAGATGAAGATATTGCTAATTATACTAAAACAGATAAAAATGGCAATGTTAATTTAGATGCAAAAAAAGTTAATCTTGGTGGAATAAAATCTAATGAAATTTCTGGTAATGAGAAATTAACAACGTTTTACTCTTTAAATGATATTTTAGGAAAAAATTATGAGTCATATGTTGTTATTAAATCAACTAATTCTAAATCTTGTGTAATTGGTATTACAAAAGATGGTAATATTGAGGAGATTGATAATAATACTATTACACTTAATAATAGCAAAGAAATGTCATTAATGGATGAAAATGGCAAGATTAGAAATGTTGGTGTGATGGTCTCTTTTTCTGTAAGAAATCCAGGTTCCTCAAATAACGGCAAGGAATTAGTTGGTTTGTATAATGACAGAGGAAATGTTGGTGCATTCTACGCTAGAAGAGAATTAGATGGTATGGCAATTGGAAAAGGCATTGAAAAATCGCAACCTAAAAATGTAACTAATGAAAATATGGAAAAACAAATTCTTGATTATAGAAGAAATAATGATATTTCTGGTGAAGCAACATCTGCTTATCAAAGAACTTATGATGGTTGTACAGATGATATTAAAAATTTAAGTTCTAATTCAATAGATCACAATGATTTGGATTCTATTGTTAAGCAATATTGTGAAATATATGGAATTGATGAAGATGAGTTAAAAGAGGCTACATATGAGAACTTAGAAAAATCTCACCAATCAGAAAAATCTGATGAAGAAATTGTTAAAGAGTCTGCTGATGAAATAAATAATTCTGAAGAAATACACAATGATAATGATGAACGTTCAGATAATAATACTAATGAACATTCAGAAGATGATGAGTTTGAACATATCCATGGTACTCCTTGGGGTAACCCAAACTCTGATTAGATTTATATCTTAGTTTTATTTATAAATTTTTATAAAAAACAGTTTGATAATTTTGATCAAGCTGTTTTTATGTTATCTGATTTCTATTTTGATATCTACAATCTATTCTTTTTTACCTTTGTTTTAATATAGACAATTTATTCCTTATCTAATATCTTGTTTTCTGGTTATTCTTGCTTATAAAAATTTTATTTAAAAAATATTCATATTTTTATAGACAACCAACATATAATTTAATAAATTATTTTTTAGGAGGATAAAATGGCGTTTGAAACTAGTAAGGAAACTTTTAATATAAATCAGATTATTGCGAGTAAAAATCAAGATGCTGTAGTTGAAAGTGATTGTATTGTGCCTGATATTAAGCCTGATTTGCTACAAGTTGTTAATACTTCTGGAATTGTGAACGTATATAAAAAAGAGCTTTCTGATGGAAAAATGAGAATTGATGGCAGTGTTTTAGCTTATGTTATGTATGTTGGAAGTGATGGAAAGAAAAAGTCTGTAAAAAGTATAAGTCATAGTATTGACTTTTCACAAATAATTGGAATAGATGATGCAAAAAGTGATATGAATGATATTTGCGATGTTTCTTTAAAGCAGATTAATTGCAAAATTATCAATGAGAGAAAGGTTAATATTAAAGCTGAATTAAATTTTAATATTCAAATTTTTAAAAATTCTAACATTGAAAATATTAGTGATGTTAAAATTGATGATTTACAAAAATTAGAGAAAAAAATAGATATTAATACTATTGTTGGAATTGGAAATACAAAGGCAAATATTAGTGAAAAAATAAATTGTGATAGTAAAATTCAAGATATTCTTTCTGTTAATACAAATATCAATAATATTGAATCTAAAATTAGCATTAATAAAGTGTTAGAAAAGGCAAATTTTGATTTAAAAATTTTATATCTATCTACTGATAACAAAATAAATATTATCAAAAAAACTTTTCCAATTATGGGGTTTATTGATGTAAATAATATTAAAAATGACAATATTTGCTCCCCTTCTTTTGAAATTAATAATATTTTGGTAAAGCCTAATGGTACTGAGGATACTTCTATTAGCATTGATGTTGATATTAATATAAGCTTGATTGTATATGAAAACAAGCAAATTAACATTATCCAAGATATGTATAGTCCAAGCAAAAATCTTAAGTTTACTAAAAGCACAGTTTCAACTACAGGAAATATAATTGCAGTAAATGGCACATATAATTTTCAACATAAAGAATCTTTAAATTTTGGCGACAATACTGTTTGTGACATTGATACCAATTTGAAAAATATTGTTTGTACTATTAATGGTAATATAGCAAATATAGATGCAACCGCACATTTCAATGTTCTTTGTGCTGATAAGAATAATTTGCTATCTATGAAGAAGGTTGATGTTCCAATAAATTATAAGCTTAATATCCCTAACAATAGCCCTCTAGATCAAAACTCAATAGTGATAATAAATTACAATATTATAAATGAAAATTTTAATGTTATGCCTGGCGGTGAAATCGATTTTAGGATGGACATTAATTTCTTCTTGAAAGCAAAAGGCTCTGTAAGTGTTGATTTAATAAATGATACCAGTGAAGACACTTCAACTCAAAATGAAATGTATAATATAGTTATTTATTATACAAAGGGAAATGAAAGCTTGTGGGAAATTGCCAAAAAATATAGAAGTACTCCAGCTAATATTATGAAAATGAGTAATTTAAAAAGCGACCAACTTACTCCAGGAACTCAATTATTTATTACTAGGTAAGGTTATTAAAAGCTAAAAATGTCTATGCGTTTTTAGCTCTTTTATTATTTATTATTTACCTTTTATTTTCTTTTACTTTTAAGCTTATTTCAATTCTTTTCTATCTTCCTCAATTTCTTTTAATGTTTGTGTTAAGCTTTTTTGTAATTTTTCTAATATATCATCAGCATAATCTCTTGCACCCTGTGTAATCTGTCTTGAACTTTCATTAGCTTGTGCCATAATTTGATTTTTTTGCTCATACGCTTTCTTTGTAATTTCATGTTCATCAATCATAGAGATTATTCTGTTTTCTGCTTCTTTTACAACATCATCAGCTTCTTTTTGTGCCTCAGTCAAAATCTTTTCTCTTTCTTCCTTTACCCATTTTGCCTGTTTTAACTCATCTGGTAATTTTAATCTAATTTCCTTTATCAAATCTAATATTTCTCTCTTATCTGTAATTACCTTATCTGAAAAAGGTATTTTTCTACTTTCATCAATTATTTCCTCTAGTTCTTCTAATAAATTAAATATTTCCATTTATAATTTCATTCCTTTCTTTCTTTGCACTTCAATCTCTATTTGCCTTAATAACTTTCTTAAATTATTTAGATTTATAAACATAAAATAAAATTTACGTATTATATCCTTGAACACAAAATCAATCTTCCTTATCATTTAAACTTAAAAAAATAAGATTAGCTCTACCATATTTTCTTTTATCAATAATGTTTATTTTGTCTTTTAATATTGTTTCTATTTCATTTAAATCTCTTTGAATTTCATCTGTTTCAATTATTATAATTCCATTTTTTTTCACAATATCGTTTTTCAAAATTTCACGTACTGACTTTACAGCTACATCCATTTTATATGGAGGATCAATAAAAACAATATCAAACTTAATCTTACCCGTAATTTTTTCAATGCACATTTTATAATCACAATTAAATACATTAGCTGAATCAATTAAATGAGTTTTATTCAAATTCCTTATAATAATGTTAGTAGCTTTTTTATTATTATCGCAAAACACAACATTTTTTGCCCCTCGACTTAATGCTTCAATTCCAAGTGCTCCGACTTCCTGAAAATAAATCAAGTACATTAGAATCAGCAATTCTATTTTGAATAATATTAAATAATGCTTCCTTTACTCTATCTAATGTTGGTCTTGTTGTACTTTCATCTATTGTTTCAATTTTTGTTCCTCTTGCTTTTCCACTAATTATCCTCATATTTTATATTTTAAACATTTTTAAGCTAATGTCAATAAAAATTGATAAAATGTAATAATTTATTAATCAGTCTGTAACAAATTTAATATTTTTATAATATTATAAAAAAATAGAGATACATCTATCACGTATCTCTAGTAAAACAAGATAAATAAATTATAACAATCTTATCTCTTAAACATTATCATCCTTATTTATTTCTTTTAATAATTCTAATTGTGAAATTAAAAGTGACTCCATTTTAGCTTTATAAACATCAAATTGTTTTTGAACATTTTCAAGCTCTTTTTTCCTGTCTGTAATCTGTTGCTCTATTCCCATAGTAGATTCCCTAGCTTTATTCTCGGCTTCTTTAATAATTTGTTCTGCTTGTTTTTCAGCTGCTCTCTTTACTTCATCCGCAGCTGATTGTGCCATTACTAAAGTATCTTGTAATGTGCTTTCTATTTTATTGTAGTGTTCTAGTTTACTATTTAATTCCTCTATTTTATTTTTGTTATCAGATGATTGTCTAAAAAGTGACTCATAATCTTTTATTATTTCATCAAGAAAATCATCAACTTCCTCTGGATTATATCCATTAATTGCTTTTTTTGAAAATTTTTTATTTTCTATGTCTAAAGGTGTAATCATAACTCCTCCTAATTATGTTAGTTGTTACTATTTTTTAACCAAGAAGATACATTAATTTTACTTCTTGAGTCTTCTTTTGTATCATTAGATATATCATAATTGTATGGAGCAATTAGAAATATTGAATTTGATATTTTTTGCATATGTCCATCAAGTACATGAACAGCACCACTTACTACATCAATAAGTCTTCTTGCTATATCCTTATTTACAGATTCCAAATTAATAATAATCGATTTTCTTTCTCTTAATAAATCACATACCTCAACAGCTTCATCAAAAGTAGTTGGTTGTAATATTACCATTTTTACAGATTGAGAAGCTCCTAAACTTTTTGATGTTTTTCTTCCAAATATACTTCTTGTTTCATTCTCCTCATCTTGCTCTGGTGTATAAAGTTCTGCAGTTTCATCCTCTGCATATTCCTCATCTTGCTCATTATCAACATTCATATTAAGCATATTTAATATCTTATTTACAACATTCGACATTTTTTTCTTATCCTTTCTAGAACACTTTTACTTGCTCTACTAATCTCCTTCGTTTTATTATATTGTAAGTATCTTACATTTCAAGTATAATGTCAAGCGTTTTTTTTATTTGTAATTATAATTTAACCGTTTTGTAATATTATTGTAATATTTCTTTCTTTTCCATTTCTTTGATTTGTTCTTCTGTAGGCCTCTCTAGTATTTCATCAAATAAAGAAATCGACGTTTTGTAACTATCTTTGACATTCATTTCATTTAGCTCTTTCATTGTATAATTTGTAATAATAGAAAAATCGTCTGTCTGCTTTACAACTTTTACAATTACTTTTTGAAAATATCCTGCTCTATTCTTAATTACATAATTAATATTATCTTTTTTAATAATTGCTGATGTTGGAACTTTATATCCTTCTTCACTCCACCAAATTATGTCAAAAGAAAGTTTTCTGTAATTTAATAATTCATCAATTCCATCAGAAAAGCTTATTGTAATCGTTACATCATCATTTTGCTCCTTTGTAATATATTCAACTTTTGCAGTTATCTCTTTAGTACTTGGCAAAACAATTTTTATACTTTCACCCAATTTTGCATTTTTTGCTTCATTACTTCCACTTGTAAATAATAAATAGCATTTATAATTATCAACAATTTTTCCTTCTTCTTCGCTTTTTGCAATTACCTGTCCAGTTTTCAAATTTAAATTGTCAAGAAATTCTTTATTATACTTTGAAAAATCTGTTGGTACTAATGTACTTTCAAGTCCATCTATTTTATAAGATAGTATTCCAGAACAAGGTGCCTTTATGTATTCAGATCCACTTGCCAATCTATTTTCATAATCTTTTTTCTGACTTAATAACTTTTTTAGTTCTGATTCATTTGTACTGGTTTCACTAATTATTTCTGCTTTTTTATTAATTTCTGTACTAATGTCCTTCTTTGTTTCATTTATTTTTTGTACATTATTTACATTGTTTAATTTCTTAATTTCTTGAATTATCTGTTCATCAATAGATTTAGTTTCACTTGAATAAGTTAAATTATTATCATTTTTTATAGAATTATTAATTTGTTCATTTAATTTATTTATTTCTTCTTTTATACCATTTTCTGAATTGGAGTAATATCTAAAGACCTCTTCATTTTTTGCAACTTTTTTTCCTTCATCTATTATTTGTATCATTCCATTTTTATAATTATCACCTTTTATTACTGTTTCATCTCTAACAATATACCCTGTTTGTATTTCTTCTTGAGAAATCTTTCCTTTTTTTATAATAAATGTAGATGATGTATTTTGAGTTAACTTAACTATAGTATAAATAGCAAAAATAAATATTATTAAAAATAATATAGAAGTAAAAAACATTTTTATCTTTTTTATATTTTTTATCTTTTTATCTTTTTTTACCATTTGTTAAAAAATTATTTCCTTTCTGCATTATACAATAATCTATTTAATTGAATTTATAACAATGTCTGCATTATCTTTATTGCTAGCATTAAGCCATATCGCATCTTTATAAGATCTAAACCACGTTAATTGTCTTTTAGCATATTTCCTTGTTTCTTGCTTTACTTTTTCAATCATTTCTTCTTTTGTATAATTTCCATCCAGATAATATTTTACTTCTTTATATCCTAAGCCTTGCATTGCTGTTGGAAACTGTTTATATTTTTCAATTAATTTTTTTACTTCATCAATCAGACCATCATTTATCATTTTATCTACTCTTTTATTTATTCTGTCATATAAAATTTCTCTGTCCATTGAAAGTATAAAAATTTTATAATTAAATTCTGGCTCTTTTCTTGATTCCTTCTCAAGTTCTGTTTTATTCTTGCCTGTTGATTTATATATTTCCAAAATTCTTATAATTCTTTTTTTATCATTAATACTAATTTTCTTTGTTGCCTCTTCATCTATTTCCATTGCTTTTTTATATAAAGTTTCATTGTCTAATTCATTTAGTTTTTTTCTATAATTTAAATCTACTTTTATTTCATTATACTCTATATTGTAGATTAATGAATTTATATAAAGTCCGGTCCCTCCCACAATTATAGGTGTTTTATTCTTTTTTAAAATATTTTTTATCTCATTTGTTGCGTCTTTTTTAAAATCGCTTACACTATATCTTTTATCTGGTTCAATAAAATCAATTAGATGATGTACAGCTTGTTTTCTTTCTTCAATTGTGGGCTTTGCTGTACCAATATCCATATCTTTGTATATTTGCATTGAATCTGCCGAAATAATTTCACCATTAATTTTATTAGCAACCTCAATTCCAAGTTTTGTTTTTCCTGAAGCTGTTGGCCCACAAATCACAATTATTGTTGGCTTGTATTTCATTTTAATCTCCTTCTTATAACTGCAAAACCAAAATATTTTATGTTCTTTTGAATTATTTTTAATGTGACTACTTTTGTATTTGGTTAATATTAATTTGTATGTTATGCAAATACGATATTTCTAAAATGATAATACATATTATCATCAATATGCTTATCCATATTCTTTGATTAAATTTCTCTTCTTTTATTTCATTAAACGCTAATCTATTAATTAAATTTAAAATAGTTGTTGATGTTATCATTACATTTATTGGAAGAATAGTTGATATTATCATCAATTTAGCTTGATTATGTATTTCCGCAGGAATATTCTTAGCTGAAAAAGCATATACTATTAGTAGTATTAATAGGTTTATAACTTCATTTACCACTATTAATATTATCTTTCTTTTAAAATCAAAGCCTTTTAGCATTTTCCAGCTTAAGACTATTGAGAAAATATTAAATACTATTATTGCTATTATTATTATAGTTTCCATCTTTATTCCTTTTACAATTTTACTCGAAAATCTCTTTAATAAATTTTCATAGTTATTTTAATTGTTCTTATTGTTCTTATTGTTCTTATTGTTCTTATTGTTTTTACATTCTTCTTGAGAACTTTTTCTCTATATCATTTTTTGTCATTTTTATTACTGTTGGTCTTCCATGTGGACAACTAAATGGATTTGGTAATTTTAATAATTGTGACATTAGGCTATCTACTTCTTCCTTTGACAATGCCATATGTGCCTTAACCGCTGCCTTGCACGCAATTGTTGCTAAAAATCTATCTTCCACTTCTTGTTTTGCTGTTCTTGCAACAGTATTTATTCCATCAAGTGTTTCCAAAAATATTTCTCTATTATTAAAGTTTAGGCAAAAACTTGGTACCCCAACTATTTTTACAGTATTTTCACCAAATTCTTCTATGATAAATCCAGCTTTCTCAAACATTTCTTTATTGTCTCTGTAAATTCCCATATCTCTATTATTTAAAGTAATAACATCTGGTAAGAGCATTAATTGAGAATCCTTTTGACTTGTTGAAAAATAGTTCTTCTTTACTTTTTCATACATTATCCTCTCATGAGCTGCGTGCTGATCTAGAATATATAATTCATCTTTCATTGTTAAGATAATATATGTTTTAAATGCAATTCCAACAAATTGATATGGTGGTATTTCTTCGTTAGCCTCAAACAATGACTCTTCATTTTTTGAAATTGGCTCCATTAGTGTAAATTCACTATTTTTGTTTTTCTCTGCATATTCTTTTTGAGCTGTTGCAATATCTCTTCCAAATAATTTTTTATACATTTCTTCAAAAGAAGGCTCTTTTTTGTCTGTTTTTTCGTTAATTATTTTTTTTCTATCTTGACCTAAATTATATTCTTCATTTTTTTCTTCTGCCTTTTCTTCTGATTCCTCTATATTTTCCTTCTCTACATTATTGTTTTCTGTGTTGTTGCTTTCTACTTTTTCAAGTTCTATGTTGTTGCTTTCTACATTTTCAATTCCTTTTTTTTGGTTATTTTCATCTATTTCATTTTGCTTTGCTACTAATTCAGTGTAATTTCTTAAATTTTTCATAATCTCTTCAGGTGTTTTTGCTTTTACAACTTCATCTATAAAGCTTTTTCTTGTATCACTATCAAGATCAGAAATAGTATTTTTAAAATCAGCAAATTGGGGAGTAGTATTATTTTGCTTTGTTTCTTTATCATCATTATTATCATTGTTATCATTATTATTGATATCTATTTTGTTTACATCATTGTTATTTTGTCCATTTTCATAATTTGGTTTAATTGACCATGCCTCAAGGCTTGACTTTTTTGAAATATCTTTTAAAATTTCATTTGGTGTTGCACTTGTATAATCTTTTACTGGGTCTGAGACTAGATCACTTTTTAATAAAGTTTCCTTGATTGCGTGATATACTGCTTTAAAAATAATACCATCCTCTTGAAATCTTACTTCAAGTTTCGTAGGGTGTACGTTTACATCAACTTTTTTAGGATCCATATCAATATTTAGAATTAAAAATCCATGTTTTCCAACTGTAACTAATCCCTTAAATCCTTGTTCAGCCGCACTGGTTAGTGTTTTATCTTTTACAAATCTTTTATTTACGAAAAATAATTGATTTGTTCTATTTGAACGTGAAATAATAGGCTTTCCAATTACTCCAGTAATATGGTATCCTTCAAATTGATAGTCAACAGGTAAAATGTTATCATATATTTCTTTTCCATAAATGCTGTAAATTACGTCTTCTAATCTTCCTGTTCCACTTGTTTGGATAACTACTTTTCCCGTATTTATTAATTTTATGGCAACACCTGGATTTGCTAGGGCAATTCTAGTTATCGTATCTTCAATATATCCTGATTCTGTAAAATCCTTTTTCAAAAATTTGTATCTTACTGGCGTATTGTAAAATAATTCTGTAATAGTAATTGAGGTTCCATTTTTAGCACCAATTTCGTTTTCTGATAATATATCTCCGCCTTTAATAGTAAGCTGATTTCCAAATTCCTCATTTCTTGTTTTTGATATCATTTGAACATTAGCAATAGAGGCTACGCTTGCTAATGCCTCACCTCTAAACCCCATTGTTTTAACATCATCTAAATCATCAGCACTTCTTATTTTACTTGTAGCGTGTCTTTCAAAGGCGATTTCCATATCATCTTTTTCAATTCCATTTCCATCATCTGTTATTCTGATGTATGAAATTCCTCCATTTTTTATCTCTACTACAATGTTTTTTGCATTTGCATCAATTGAGTTTTCTACTAATTCTTTTACTACTGATGCTGGCCTTTCAATTACCTCTCCTGCAGCTATTTGATTTATTGTTAAATCATCTAATAGAACTATTTTTCCCATTATTGATACTTTTCCTTTCCTCAAATCAATTTATATCTAAAAATTGTGTTTATTCTACGAATACAGTTTTTCCTAAATTGCTTTTATTATTTTTTCTAATTACATAAATTATTCTACTGTTACTGATTTTGCTAAATTACGTGGTTTATCTACATCAAGTCCTTTTTCCTTTGCAATATAATACGCAAATAATTGCATTGGAATGATTGATATTATTGCTGAAATCATTGGAGAAATATTGGCAATTTTTATTACTTGATTATTGTTTATTATTTCTGGTATAGCTTTTTCTGCGTTTGTAATTAGTATTGAATCAGCTCCTCTTGTTATTACTTCTTCAATGTTACTAAATGTTTTACTATTTATTTCATCATTAGTTGCTATTCCAATAACTGGAACACCTTTTTCAATTAATGCTATTGGACCATGTTTTAATTCTCCTGCTGCATTTGCCTCTGAATGAATATATGAAATTTCTTTAAGTTTTAGTGAACCTTCTCTTGCTACAGCATAATCTACTTCTCTTCCAATAAAGAATATGTCTTTATTTTTAAAATATTTATGTGCAATTTCTTTCATTTTTTCACTGCATTTTAATGTTTCTTCTACTTTTTTTGGCAATTTTAAAATGTCTTTTTTCAATTTTTCCACTTCTTCTTTTAGTTTATCATCAGCGTTCGCATTTTCTATTTTTTCATTTAATCTTTCATAAATGTAAATTCCCAAAATTGACAATAGAGTAACTTGGCAAGTGTATGCTTTTGTTGAAGCTACTGCAATCTCTGGACCAGCGTGTGTGTATAAAACATAGTCTGCAATTCTTGTAATAGAACTTTCTATTACATTAACAATAGCAATTGTAGTGCACTTTTTCTCTTTTGACAACTTTAATGCTGCTATTGTATCAGCTGTTTCACCTGATTGACTTATAAAAATGCATAATGTTCTTTCATCAATTAACGGATTTCTATATCTAAATTCTGAAGCCATGTCAACTTCTGTTGGCAATTTTATATAATGTTCAAAAAGATTTTTTGCTACAAGTCCTGCATGCATTGCTGTTCCACAGGCTACAATGTAAATTTTATTGAACTTTTTGAAATTTATTTTTTCAAGTGGCAGACTAACTTTATTTGCATCAGTTAGAGCAGTTCCAATAGTCTCTCTTATAGCTTTTGGTTGCTCAAAAATTTCTTTTAGCATATAATCTTCATATCCATTTTTGTCAACTGATGATGCGTCAACTTCCAAATTACTTGCTTTTACTTCTTTTTTGTTTAGATTAAAATCATAAAATGTAATATTTCTTTCTGTTATATCTGCTATCTCGTAGTCTTTAATAAAGTAAAATTTATTTGTATAACTCAAAAGTGCATGTATGTCAGATGCAATAAAATTTCCATTTTCATTGCTACCTATTACAAGAGGACTATCTTTCTTTATTGCTATTAGTTTTTTTGGAAATAAATTAGTTATTATTCCAAGTGCAAAACTACCTTGTAATGTTTTTACGGTTTTGCTAATTGCTTTTAAATATATTTCGGAATAAATTTTTTCTATTTCCTTATTGTTTATTTGCTCTGATATTTTCTTTTCTTTATTATATATTCCTCTCTTTGTTCCTTCTGATTGTAATAATTCAATAAAATAATAATGTAATAAATTTGGTATTATTTCTGTATCAGTTTCAGAAAAAAATTTATATCCTTTATTAATTAACATGCTTTTTAATTCATCATAATTTTCAATTATGCCATTATGTACAACAGCAAAAGTTTTCGAATTATCTAGCTGAGGATGCGCGTTTTTTTCTGAAGGTTTCCCATGTGTAGCCCAACGTGTGTGGGCAATTCCAATATTAGAATTTTGTTCAATGTTATCTATTGACTTTAACTTTTCCTTTAATTTTTCTACTTTTCCTTTAGTTTTGATAACCTCAATGTCTACTTTTCCATTTGTTTTTTCGTTCAACACAGCCACTCCTGCTGAATCATACCCTCTATATTCCAGCGAAAGAAGTCCATTTATAAGTACTGGAATAGCTTTTTCCTTGCCAATATAACCAACAATACCACACATATATTAATTCTCCAATATTTATTTTATATTTATTTTTTCACCAACATATTTTTCAATTTCATCAATTGGTATTCTTACTTGTTCCATTGTGTCTCTATCTCTTACTGTTACTTTGTTATCTTCCAAAGTATCAAAATCAATTGTTACGCAGAATGGTGTGCCTATCTCATCTTCTCTTCTATATCTCTTTCCTATTGAACCTGTTTCATCATAGTCACAATTGAATTTTGATGATAGCATATCATAAACTTCATTTGCCTTATCGCTTAATTTTTTTGATAATGGTAAAACTGCTAATTTAAATGGTGCAATTTTAGGGCTAATGTGCAATACTACTCTTGAATCACCTTCACCTAATTGTTGTAATTCATATGCATCACAAAGAATTGCTAATAGTAATCTATCAACACCTACCGATGGCTCAATTACATAAGGAATGAACTTTTCATTTGTTTCAGGGTCTAAATATGATAAATCTTGTTTTGAATGTTCAGAATGTCTTGATAAATCATAATCTGTTCTATCTGCAATACCCCATAATTCACCCCATCCAAATGGATAATTAAATTCAATGTCTGTTGTTGCTTTGCTATAAAATACTAATTCTTCCTTTGAATGTTTTCTAAATCTAATGTTTTCTTCTTTTATTCCTAAATCTAATAAGAATTGTTTGCAATAATTTTCAAAATATTCAAACCACTCTAAATCTGTATTTGGCTTGCAGAAAAATTCATATTCCATTTGTTCAAATTCTCTTGTTCTAAATATAAAGTTTCCAGGAGTTATTTCGTTTCTAAATGATTTTCCTATTTGGCCAATTCCCATTGGAACACGTTTTCTTGATGTTCTTATTATATTCTTAAAGTTTACAAATATTCCTTGACAAGTCTCTGGTCTTAAATAGATTTGTGCACTTGAATCTTCTGTAACACCTTGAAATGTTTTGAACATTAAGTTGAATTGTCTAATTTCAGTAAAATTATGTTTACCACAATTTGGGCAACAGATGTTATTATCATCAATAAATTTTACAAGCTCTTCATTGCTCATTCCATCTGCACAAATGTCTTTTCCATTTTTAGCTGCCCAGTTTTCAATTAACTTATCGGCTCTATGTCTTGTTTTGCATTCTTTACAATCAATTAATGGATCATTAAATGTTGTTAAATGTCCTGTGGCTACCCATGTCTCAGGGTTCATTAAAATAGCAGAATCTATCCCTACAGAATCTTTTCTGTCATGTACAAATCTTTTAATCCAGGCATTTTTCAAATTATTTTTTAACTCTACTCCCAAAGGACCATAGTCCCATGTATTTGCAAGCCCTCCATAAATCTCTGAGCCTGGGTATATATACCCTCTATTTTTGCATAAACCTACAATAGTATCCATATCTTCAACCATAATCATTCCTCCAGTTTATTTATTTTTTTATTATTTATCTGTTATTTGAGTTATTTTCTTTTTCAGTTATTAGCATTTTATACTAAAAATGTGTTTTTTTCAAGAGATTAGCCTGATAATATTATTTTAATTTGAAATAATGTATTTGAACACCAAAATCTAACTTAAATTTAGTCAATATATATTCTATATTTTCAACAAAGCTTATCTGTTTAATCTAAATTCAACAAATATTAATACTATTAAAGCAAAATAAATAGGTTCATAAGAAATCTCATGAACCTATTTTATAAAGACAAATATTGCTCAAAAAAAATATTATGAACATATTTTTAAATTATTAAAAACCAAACTCTTATGCTAAATTTTCCATTTGAAGAAAATCTTTTAATTTTATGTGTCTAACAGTACTTGTTGAATAATCAATATCATCATTAGTTATTATAATTTTTTGCGAAGAATTATCCATTGTATTAAAAACTGCAAACTCTCTATCGTAAGTTTTTGGTTCTGCAATGCTATATGCCACTTGAATATAATATTTTTTATTTCCAATTTCAGCAAGGAAATCAACTTCTTTACCATTTTCACTAAATACTAAAACATTATAACCCATATATATTAATTCATTATAAACAATATTTTCTAGATTATGTGTTAAGTCAAAACGATTATCCATACATCTTATTGAATTAAAAGCAACATCTTCGTCATATATTTTAAAATAATATTCTAGCTCTGTCTTTGTTTTCGAAGAATATGGTTTTATTTTATTTATTACATAAGCTTCCTCTAAATATCCTAAATAATTTATAACTGTATTTATAGAACCTTCAATATTATTTGATTTTAAATAATTTGTTATTGAGTTAGCTGATACTATTCTACTATTTGACCTTAATACGAAATTTAATATATTAGTAAATAGTTGAGGCTTTTGTATTTTGTATCTATTAATTAAATCATTTATTACAATAGTATCATCTAGATCTTCTAAATATCTTTTTTGAGCTTCAATTGTGTTGAATTCAAATCTCTTTGGAAAACCTCCCCAAATTAAGTAGTCTGATATAGTACACTCCTCTTTTTTCAATTCTTTACAGTATTCTTTAATTTCTTTATATATAAAAGGTCTTATTCTAAATGAAACATATCTTCCGCTTAATTCTTTAGTAAATTCCTTAGAAAGTAATTTTGAATTTGAACCTGTTATAAATAGAGAATTATTGTCAAGCCTTAAAGTTTTGCAAGCTTCCTGCCAATCTCTAACATTTTGAACCTCATCAAGGAAAATGTAACACTTACTTTCTTTATTTTTATGTGTATCTATATATTCAATTAATGAATTTGCATCTGGAATATTTGATATAATTCTTCTGTCTTCAAAGTTTAATTCAACAATATTTTTGCTTTTTTTACCTATTTCTTCTTTTATTTGTTCAAGAATAACAGATTTTCCGCAACGCCTAATTCCTGTTATTATTTTGATTAGGTCGGAGTCATAAAACTCTCTAATTGGTTTTATATAGTGTTCTCTATAGATCATTATTATCACCTCTTGTATTATTATACTGAAAGTTTTTTTATTTGTCAACAAAATCTTTCAGTGCTCTGAAAGATTTTTTATTTTTTAGTAAAATCTTTCACTCTTATTAAATTATTTCATTATTAAATTATTTCAACTGTTTCATCCAATTTGGCATTTTGCCCTTTTGGTATAGCAACAATTTTAAATTTTGATACTGAATTTCCAAATTGGATTTCTATTATATCTCCTACTTTTACTTCGTAACTTGGTTTTACTATTTTTCCATTTGCTTTAACTCTACCATTATCTGCCGCTTCATTTGCAACTGTTCTTCTTTTTATTATTTTGGTAACTTTTAAAAATTTGTCTAGTCTCATCTTTTCCTCTCTTTTTTTATTTATATTAAAATTTATTAATTATTTTATCTTTTACATTTCTCAGTAATTGTTATGTTCATTTTACATTATCTCATTAATTGTTAAATATGTTTGTTTTACATTATCTCAATACATTTATTTAAAGTTGTTGAATAAATTATTTTTTTGCTAACTTTCATATTAAGTGATTTTTCAAGTGCGATTTCATACATGTTTAGCTGATTTAAATATCTTTGTTTTAATGTTTGTTCATCAACATTTTTATCTGTTTTGTAATCTACTAAAATAAGATTGTCGTCTTTGTCTATAAAATATAAATCAATTACACCCTGTATCAAAACTTTTTCGTCTGTATTCTTATAGTTTACATCCATATAAAATGGTGTTTCTTTTTGAATTAATTTTGCTTTTTTTAATTCTTCAAACAATTCTGAATTTATATAATTTTCAAATATGTTTTTGTTTTGAATTAAAAATTCTCTAGAGTTTTCATCAATTTTGAGATTTTTAATCATGTTGTCTATATCTTGATTATTTAATTTTTGTAATGCTAAATGTATTAATGTACCTTTTTCTGCTGGTGTTAATTTTTTATTTTTAATATTTGAAATTAATTTGCTATCAAGTGTCTCCAGCTCAACTTTTTTTGTTGATATGTCATCTAAAATTGTTATCTCTTTATTTTCAAAATTTAGTTCAACATTTTTCAATGCAGTAACAGATGTTTTACTTGGAGTATCTGTTTCATATTCATACTTCCATTTTAACAACTCATCTATGTGTTTGTATTTTTCAGCATTAATTTCATATTTTCCGATATTTTTTAATTGTTCATTTTCGTTATCGTTATCGTCATCATTTTGATTTAAATCACTTCTTTTTATAAAGTTAACATTTAAATTTAAAGATGTGTATTTTTTTACAAGTTCAATCCAATCTAGATATCTTCTATATTTTGAAATTAATATTGGACTGATTTTCTCTGTTTTCTCTTTCCCATGATATTTTCTAAGCTCAATTTCTTTTTTATTGTAATTTTCTAATGCATTTCTGTCAGAGCCTATTATTATTAATTTTTCCTTTGCTCTTGTTAATGCAACATAAAGAATTCTCATTTCTTCTGAGATCATTTCTTTTTTTATTTTTAAATTAATTGCTTGTTTTGCCAATGTGCTGTATTCATTAATGTTGTCAATGTAATTTGCACCTATACCTAAATCTTGATCAAGTACAATTTTATTTTTCATATCTTGCTCATTAAATTTTCTTCCCACATTGCATAAGAAAACCACAGGAAATTCCAATCCTTTGCTTTTGTGAATGCTCATTATTCTTACAACATCATCATTTTCATTAATGATTTTTGCCTCTTGTAAATTATTATTTCCTACGATTTTTTCAATAAATGTAATAAAATTAAACAATCCTTTTAAACTAATTTTCTCATAGTCTTTTGCTTTTTCAAACAATTTTCTTAAATTAGCTTGTCTTAATTTTCCATTTGGCATTAATCTAACATAATAATAATATCCTGTTTTTGCGTAAATTGTCCAAATTAATTGGTCTAGTGGAACTGTTTTTTCTAAGTTTCTAAATTCTTCAATCATTTTTAAAAAGTCATACGATTTTTTAGCCAAAGCAAATTCTTTATTATTTTCAATTCTATTTGTTATTTCTTCTTGATCATCTTCCTTATTGAGATTTTCATATAAATCCGCTTCTTTTTTTAATGCATAATAGAACAAACCTTCTTTTTGATTTAGCCTTAATTGTGTTAGTTCATTGTCATTGAAGTTTCCTATTTTAGATCTAAGCACAGTTACTAAAGGGATGTCTTGTAATGGGTTGTCAATAATCTTTAGTAAAGAAATTATTGTATCAATTTCTATTGACTCTAAATATTCTGATGCAGTGTCTGAATACACTGGAATTCCTTGATTTATCATTTCTTTTTCATATACTGGAGCAACATTTGATGTGCTTCTTAATAGCACAACCATTTCTTTATACGAAATTCCTTGTTCTTTTAGTTCTTTTATTTTTTTGCACAATAAATTGGCCTCAAGACCAACATTATCAATTTGTTCATCCTCTTCACTTAAATTAACATTTTTCTCATTAATGTTATTATTGTTGCTATTGTTGTCGTTGTCGTTGTTATTGTTATTGCTATTGTTGTTATTGCTATTGTTGTCGTTATTGTCATTATCATTTTTGTTTTTCTCGTTAAATTTGTCAATGGCATTTTCTGTGTTTGTGTCAATTATGTATAATTCTGGTGTATTATTAATTCTTGGTTCTTCAAATGTAGCACCAATGTTTAAGTATTCTTCTTCCCCATAATCAATCTCGCCAAGTTCATTGCTCATTATATTTTGAAAAATAACATTTGTAAAATCAATTACTTCTTGTCTGCTTCTAAAGTTTTTATATAATAAAATTTTAGAGTCTGCATTTAGTTCATTTCCATTTAGTCTATCTACTAATTGGTACTTTTTGTATTTGTCTAAAAAAAGTTCAGGTCTAGCTTGTCTAAATCTATAAATGCTCTGTTTTACATCACCAACCATAAAAATATTTTTTCCATTTGATATGCTATTTAAAATTTTTTCTTGTACCAAATTGCTATCTTGATACTCATCTATAAGTATTTCATTAAATTGATACTTTTTTGCGATATCTGTTTTATTACCATTTTCATCAACTAATATGTTTAAAGCATGATGCTCAATGTCTGAGAAATCTACAATGTTTTTCTCTGCTTTTCTATTATTAAATTCATTTTTAAAATCCAAAATTAAATTTTCAAGACTTTTTAAAACATTGTACATTGCTTTTATTTCGAAGTTTGATTCTTCTGATTTAATATTTATAATGTCATCTCTAATCTTTTTTATTGAAGATACCGCTTCGTCTCTTATATTTTTAGCTTGATCCTTTAATTCTTTTTCAAACTCCTCATATTTTCTTTTTCTAGACCAATCTCTCCACTCTATTTTTTGTAAACTTTCATATAATTTGTCCCAATTTGAAAAATCTATTGATTTTAAATTCACTATGTCATCACAAAGAATTTCATAGCAATCTGCCAAATTTGAGATATTCTCTAAACTATTTTTTGCTTTGATAATATTCGAAAGATAATTCTCTACTAATGTTTTTGCATAATCTAAAATTATTTTTCCCCATAAAGTTTTTGCGAAATCTTGATCAATATCTATGTTGTATTTTTCAATACTTTCATCTAGCCACTTTTCTGGATATGGCTTACTTTGAATAAAATCATATATTTTTAAAACTAAATCTTTTAAAGGTTGGTCATCACTATACGGAGTATATAATTCAACTAGTTTCTCAAAGTTTTTGTCATTTTTTTCATATTTATCTTCAAAAACTTTTTCTATTGCCTCTTGTTTCATTATTTCTATTTCAGTTGGGTCACCAATTCTGAAATTAGCACTTAATCCTATTTCAAAAAAATTATTTCTTACTACATCCAAGCAAAATGACGTAATTGTTGAAATATGTGATTTGTTTATCAGCATAAGTTGTTTTTGCAAATTTTCATCATCCGGATTTTTATCAATCTCATTATAAAGAGATTTTAAAATTCTCTCTCTCATTTCACTTGCAGCTGCATCAGTAAATGTAACTATAAGAAGTTTATCAATGTCAACTTTTTCATTTAAAATTTTGTTAATAATTCTTGCTACAAGTACAGTTGTTTTACCACTACCAGCTGCAGCAGAAACTAAAATATTTGCACCTTTTCTATGAATTGCTTCACTTTGCTCTTCAGTAAAAGCCATAATCTTTCTCCTTTTTGCTATTTTAATTGTAACTAATTAATTGTTTTTAAAGCAAAGCGTAATATTTAATAAATGAGTTCAGGCGCGTAGCGACCAACGAGCGTTGCGAGGCGAATGGACGATAAAACTTTGATTCGCGCAAAAAATCATTCATGATTTTTTGTCGCATCAGGACACCCTCGTCCAACAAGCCCAACGAATTTTAAATATTATGCTTTGCTTTTGTAATGATTTGCTTTTGTATTATTAACCTTTTAATGCATTAATTATTTCTTCTTTTGGAGTTACACCAACAAATGTTTTTGCGATTTCTCCATTTTTAAATATTATTAATGTTGGTATACTCATTACACCAAATTCTTCTGCTAATTCTATTTCTTCATCACAATTTATTTTTCCAACTTTTGCCCATTCGTTTTCATTTGCTATCTCGTCAACTACTGGTGACATCATTTTGCATGGACCACACCAATCAGCATAAAAATCTACTAATACAACTCCTTTATAATTTTTTACTTCTTCATCAAAATTTTGTTTTGTAAATTTATTTACCATATTTTTTATTGTATGATATATTTATTTTTAGAATATATCATAGCCTCCTTGTATAATATATTTAGATTTTTAAAGGATATATCTATAAACCTTTTTGGTTTTTATCAATTTATTATGTATAAATTTTTATTTGTTTTACAAAAAAATTATATCATTTTCTTATAAATAAATCTAGCCTTATATAATATTTTGTCCATAATTGGGGAACAATATTAAAAGTTCTTACTGAATTATAACAACAATATTGAAAGAAATTTTTATAGGTGTTTCCTTTAAAAACCTAAATTTTTATGTGAGGAAATTTAATATGGTTTCAAATAATAATAATCCTATTGAGAAGGTTAAAGACGAAATTGAAAATGCAAAAGAAATAATTACAAATGCTAATGAAAAAAATAAGTCCGTTTCTGATAAAGTAAAATCAATTGTTACTCCCAAAAATGATTCAAAAAATATCAATAATGATTCAGAAAGCAATGAGAAAGAGAATGCTGTTTCTGACAATATCTCCAATATTGGAAATGGTGGTAAACACAATGAATCTGCCAACAATGAGAATGTCACTAGCTCTAATAACACGTCTAATAACTCTAATACTGTCGTTTCTAATTTAGATTCAAACATGGCAAATGGTTCTTCGGATGCTTCTTCTAATAATGGAAACTCTATTAATGATTATTCTGTTGATAATTCTTCTGAAGAAACTGCTGATGTTGAAATTCTGGATGAACTTTCTAAGTCATGCCAACTTGCAATGAGCAACATTTCTTTTTTATCTACTAAAGCTATACAAAAAAATATAAAAAAAGAACTTGTTTCAATATATTCTGGTTATACAGATATATTATCTCAAATTAACAAAAATTTTGAGTCATTAGGAGAAATCCCATCAAATGTTTCTCCAAGTCTTAAAATGTTTGGCTTATGTTCAATTAATTTAAATACAAAAATTGATAAATCATCATCTCACATAGCCGAAATAATGATACAAGGCTTAAATATGGGAATTATTAAGTGCCAAAAATTACTTAATTCTTCTAATTCTACTATTAGTAAGGAACAAACTCTAAATTTGGTTCAACAATTTTTGAATTTTCAGGAGCAAAGCATACAAAAGTTAAAAGCTTTTCTATAATAAATGTAAAAACAATGTTGTACAACTATATCTTATAATTGTACGACATTGTTTTTATAATAATCTAATTTTTAAATTTTGCAAGAGAGAGAATAAAAATAATATAAAACATCATGAAATTTTATATGTGACTATTAATTAACAATAGAATTTGACATTGTCTTCTCCTTGAACTTCTTTCCATTTTGAAATAATATAAAAAGAATTTAAATTTATTGTTTTCATTATGTTAGTCAAATCTTCCTTTGGAATTTTGCTATTATTGTTAGCAACTATACAACCGTCCACTTTTTGTAAGCCAAATTTTTGTTGAATTACCATGAGGTGTTCCTTGGGCTACATGTACATGAATTGGCTCATTATTTTCATTTGACCAAAAAAATATTTTATAACCATATTGTTCAAATAAACTAGGCAATTTTAATACCTCCTTCGCGAGCCCATTCATAAAAATATGGAGCTCCACGTTCAACTATTGATTTAAACATCTCAATTTCTTTATCTGTATAATTGCCACTTTGGTCTATTATATTATAAGATGGTAATTCAAATACTATTGTATCAAATCCATAATCTCTTGGTCTCTCAAAACTGACTCTTATATATTCATCTCCATTATCTTTTTTTCTAATATCTGAAAAAGTAACTAACGTTTCATCAGAATATTTGCAAAGTGTATATACCATAGAATATCACTCCTTTAATAAATCATTGTATGTTTATTATATACAAATATTTATAAAAAATCAATACTTTTGTATTTACAAAATGCTTGAAAATACTGACTTTATTAACTCTCTTCTTATTTCAAAACTTTCTTTAGTAGAAGTATCAAACTCATTTTCAATTAATAAATATTCTATCCATTCTAAACTAATTTCTTTAATTATGTGTAATATTTTTTTATTTATTAATGAGATTTTGTTAGCACCGTATTTATTTCTAATCTATTTCCATTTAAAAAGTCCTTTGAAGTCATTCTTTTGCTATTCTCTGCTTGAATTTCTAAAATTCTTATTGCACCATCTGTTGTTTTTACTACAATTCCATTTTTCTTGTCAGCAAAAATTATCTCACCATTTTTACTATTTGCACTATTTTTTATTATTTCTTCTAATTCGTCTTCTTTTATTATCTGAGTTTTCCAGATTTTTATTTTTTTACCATTATAAAATGTGTATGCTCCAATTTTAGGTGATAATCCTCTTACTAAATTATGTATTTCTCTACCAGTTTTATTCCAATCTATTTCAGCCATCTCTTTTGTTAGCATTGGTGCAACTGTAAAATTATTTCCTTGTTTTCTTGCCCCTACAAGTTCTTTTAGTTTTTCTTTTAGTTTTTCCTTTATGTTTTCTTCTACTTTCTTTTCAGAATTTTTTTCTACTTTTCTTTCTGCTTTTTCTTCTATAAAGTCTTTAATTGTATCATCGTTTAATTTGCTTTCAAGTTCTTTTATTTCTTTATTATTAGCTTCTTTTTCTATTTTTTCTAGCGTTTTTACTAGTAATCTGGCACCAATTTTTGAAAGTTTATCCCATAGTTCTCCTGTAGTTTCATCATCTCCAATTTTAACTTTTTCACTCAAAATAATGTCACCAGTATCCATACCTGCATCCATAAACATTGTTGTTACGCCGGTTTCTTCGTCACCATTTATTACAGCCATTTGAATTGGAGCTGCTCCTCTATATTTAGGAAGCAATGAACCATGTACATTTATTGCCCCATATTTAGGAATTTCTAAAATGTCATATGGTAATATTTTTCCATAAGCAACAACACAAAATAAATCTGGTTTTAAATTGTACATTTCGTTGTAAAATTCTTCATTATTTTTAATTTTTATTGGTTGATATACTTTTAAATTATGTTCAACTGCAAATTCTTTTACAGGTGAAGCAATCATTTTCATACCTCTACCTTTTGGCTTATCAGGATTTGTAACAACTCCTAAAATTTCGTGCCCTGCATTATATATTGCACTAAGTGATTCTACCGCAAAATCAGGCGTTCCCATAAAAACAATTCTCATTTGCGCCTCCAATTTTTTAACATTTTTTATTTTTCATTGCCGTCATTATCAATATATTGTAATGTTCCTGGCTCCATTATATCTATGAAAAGCTTGCCATCAAGATGATCTATTTCATGGCAAAGTGCCTCTGCTAGCAAATCTTTTGCCTTTATTTTTATTGGTTTTCCATTTTCGTCTAATGCTTCTACTATTACTTCTTCGGGTCTAACAACTTTGGCAAATTGATTTGGAAAACTTAAACATCCTTCTTCAACTTCTTGACTTCCTTTAGTTTTTATTATTTTTGGATTTACCAACTTTATCGAAGGGCTTCCATCATATTCTGTATCTATTACAACAAGCCTTTTTAAAATTCCAATTTGTACAGCAGATAGTCCTACTCCATTTGCTTCATGCATTGTTTCGTCCATGTCATTTAAAATACTTCTAATTCTGTCATCAACTTCTGTTACTTCTCTTGATTTCTTTCTTAATATTTCATCACCACTAAGTCTTATTTCTCTAATTGCCATTAAAATTTCCTTTCTTTAAAACATTTCTATTTTATTCTTTTTTTGCTATAACATATTATTAGGATTTACTTGTATTATCACTTTACTGCCAAACTTTTTACTTTCTTTTTCAAACTTTTCAAGCATATCATTCAGTAATTTATGCATTCTGTCATCATACAAGCACTTTATTAAAATCCTCATTCTGTATTTGTCTTTGATTTTATAAATTGGGCATTGCACTGGACTATATAACAAAACTCCAAATTTTTCTTTAATTACTCTGTCTCTTAAATACATATGAATGTTTTTTGAAAATGTAACTAAATTTTTTTCATTATTTCCAGTTAATGCAATTGCTATTATATCACAAAATGGTGGATATTTCAATTGTTTTCTTATCCCTATTTCTGTACTATAAAACAAATCATAATTTTGTGTTTTTGAGTACTGAATTGCATAATTTTCAGGATTGAATGTTTGAATTATCACTCTTCCTTCATCATTACCTCTTCCTGCTCTACCTGCTACTTGTGTTAATGTTTGAAATGTTCTTTCATTCGCTCTAAAATCTCCAATGTTCAAACTTGTGTCAGCAAAAATTGCACCTACAAGAGTAACATTTGGAAAATGATGACCTTTTACAACCATTTGCGTTCCAATTAATATATTAATGTTTTCTTGTCTAAATTTGTCCAAAATAATCTCGTGTGAATTCTTTTTTGAAACTGTGTCAATATCCATTCTAATTGTTGAGGCCATTGGAAACATTTCTTTTATCTGTTCCTCTAGCTTTTGTGTACCAGCTCCAATATATTTAATATTTTTTGAACCACATTGTGGGCATTCTCTTGGAATTTGGTACTCTTCTCCACAATAATGGCATTTTAGCTTATTTTCAACCTTGTGATATGTAAGAGTTATATCACATCTATCACATTTAAATGTATGTCCACAATCTTGACACATTAAAAATGATGAAAAGCCTCTTCTATTAAAATATAAAATTGTTTGTTTTTTTGTTTCAATGTTCTTTTGTATTTCTTCTTGCAACTTATAACTAATCATCGTTTTATTTCCATTTGCAAGTTCATCTCTTAAATCTACAATTTCCACTTTCGGTAGAGTACTATTGTTTGCCCTTTGTGATAATGTCAACAAATTTATTTTGCCCATTTTGGCTTTGTAAAATTCTCTCATGCTAGGGGTTGCACTTCCTAAAACTAATGGAATATTAAATTTATTACATAAATATTCTGCAACCTCTATTGAGTCATATCTAGGGCTTGCCTCAGATTGATATGATTCATCATGTTCTTCGTCAATTACTATTAATCCTAGATTTTGTGCAGGAGCAAATATAGCAGAACGTGCTCCTATAATAATTTTTGCCTTTCCATCTTTTATTTTATTCCATTCATCAAATCTCTCACCTGTTGACAATTTACTATGTAATACCGCTATCTCTTCTTCTCCAAATCTTGCAATAAATCTATCTATTGTTTGTGGAGTTAATGAAATCTCTGGAACAAGCATTATGCTAGATTTTCCCTGTTTTAGCATTTTTTCTATTAACTGCAAATAAATTTCAGTTTTACCTGATCCTGTTATTCCATAAAGCAAATATTCTCCTGAGTTTTTTATTGAATTATAAGCTAATTGCTGCTCTTTAGTTAACTCTAAATCCACACTTTTCACACCTATTTTGTGAACAAACGGATTTCTGCTAACTTTTTCAATTTCTTTTCTTACAAATCCTTTCTTTACTAGTGAATTTACTACTGCTAAACTTGCATCATTAAAAAGCTGTATGTCACTCATTGTTGACTTTCCATTGTTTAATAAATATTCTAGTACATTTTTCTGTTTTTCAGATCTTATTAAATTATTATCTAGAGCTTCTCTTATTTCATCTTCACTTTTATTTATTTCAAAACAATTAACAGTTTTTTCATTCACTCTTTTTGTTATATCTTTTGCTGTTCTTCCTGGTGGTAACATTAGCTTTAAACATTCTGCAATATTACAAAAATATCTATAGCTCATCCATTTAGCAAGACTTATATACTCACTTTTAATTTGTTCCTTTTGTAGACCTTTAATTTCTTTAACTTTATATTCAGACATTTCTTTTATTTTAACTACAATGCCTTCTTCTAAATTTTTTTGATTGCCAAAAGGCACAAAAACTCTAGAGCCTACTATTACTTTATCTGATAAATCGGTCGGTATTTCATAATCAAATGTTTTATTAAGACTCTTCACACTTGTATCAATTATAACCTCAGCAACCATTTTTCCTCCCAAAATTACAATCATTTCTCAACTTAAATAAAATATATATAATTTTATTTATTTTCGTACGCTTTTACCACATCATTAATTAGCATTGTTTGCTTGCTCTTCGCAAGCTTTAACCACATTGTTAATTAACATTGCTACTGTCATTGGTCCAACTCCACCTGGATTTGGTGTAATAAATGATGCTTTGTCTTTTACATTTTCAAAGTCAACATCTCCACATACTTTTCCATTCTCATCTACATTTGTCCCAACATCAATAATAACAGCACCTTCTTTTACCATATCACTTTTAACAAAATGCTTTTTTCCGCAAGCTGCAATAATTATATCTGCTTGTAATAATTCGTCTTTAATATTCTTTGTTTTTGAGTGGCAAATTGTAACAGTTGCATTTGCATTAAGCAAACAACTTGCCATTGGCTTTCCAACAATATTACTTCTTCCAATTATAACAGCTTTTTTTCCTTCTACATCTATTTTGTATTCTTCAAACATTTTCATGATTCCATAAGGTGTACATGGAATAAATGTGTCATATCCTGAAATTAGTTTACCTACATTATATGGATTAAATCCATCAACATCCTTTTCAGGTGCAATTTGTTCTGCAACTTTTCTAAGCCTTATTTGCTTTGGAAATGGGTATTGAACTAAAATTCCATTGATTGATTTATCATTGTTTAATTTTTCAATTAGCTCCAATAGTTCATTCTCTGTAGCGTCTTCACTTAAATTAAACTCTTCAAATTCAACTCCAAACTCATTGCATGCTTTACTCTTTATTTTTACATATAATTTTGATGCTTCATCATTTCCGAGCAATATTACTGCTAACTTTGGTTTTAAACCTTCTTCTTCAATTTTTTCTTTTAAATTAAGCCTCAATTTTTTTGCCAATTCTTTTCCATTAATCAATACACCCATTTTTCAATTGTTCTCCTTTTTCAAATGTTCTTTTCATTTATTTTTCCGAATTTTACATATTTTTACATCATTTACATATCTTTTAAATTTTTCCATTTTTTTCAATATTTGGTTTGCAAGATTTTTTTAAAAGTTGTTTTCATTTTATCACATAACTTAATAAAAAAAAAGGCTAATTTTGTTGTTTTTTTAATTTAATAATGTTATAATAAAAATGTATAGTTTTTGTTTTTACGCCGAAACTATATTATTAGTAATAAAAAATAAAAAAGGAGATTATAAATAATGAAAAAGATTTTAAGATTTTCTTTTGTTTTATTATTTATTGTTTTACTTTCAAGTACAGTATTTGCTGGTACACAAGTTTCAAAAAATAATTCTACAATGAAATTAGTTGAAGATAATGTGTGTGACATTTCTTTTGGTAAATATGGTACTTTTGAAAAAAAGATGACAAATATTGATGTTAATAATAAAACAATTGATATTAGTTTAACAGCAAAAAACAATGCTACTGCACCAAATTCTACAACTCATACAGAAACATCTTTAAAAAATGCTGATATTGTATTTTTAATTGACAATTCTAATAGTATGACTGTAAATAAAGCTGGTGAAATTACTAGAAAACAAGCTGTTTTAAATGCAACAAATGATTTAATTGATAAATTGTTTGAAAAGGGCGACAATGTTAAAGTTGGTGTTGTAAAATATGCAACAAGTAAAGCAGCTACTGTTGGTAGCGAAAAAGATGCAACGATTGTAACTCCAAGTTTTGTTGCTTCTGCAGATAAAGCAAAAGCTGCAATACAAAATGTTCAAAATGATACAGATGTAAGTGATTATCCTACAACAGATATTGAGGCTGGCCTTGTAGTTGCAAATAATTTATTAAATACTGAAACAGATTCTAATGTTAACAAAATAATAGTTTTGCTTACAGATGGAATTCCTAATTATGCATTAAATGTTGGTCCTGTTACAAATGGTCAAGGATTTGAAAGTAGCTATGATGAAAAAGTATTTACTCCAACAAAAAATAAATTAATTGAGTTAAAAAATGCTGGTGTAAATGTTATGTCCGTTTTAATAAGTATGTCAGATGATGAGATTCAACTTTCAACAATGAATCCAAAGCCTTCATATAAACAAGTCGCAACTGAAATATTTGGAACACAGATGAATCCAACTGCTGGACCAATATTTTATATTAATGATTCTGATATTGCAGATGCTGTTACAAATTCAATTTATTCTTCTCTAACAGAAGAAAATGAAGTTACAGATACAAATGGTGAACAATATTCTTTAACAAATATAGTAATTAAAGATTACTTTCCTGATTATATTATAAACAATTTTGATTTTGCTTATCTTACAAAACCAGAAAAAGGTGAAGTAAGTGCAGAAGTAAATAAGCAAGATAATTCAATTACATGGACTATTTCAAAATTAGATTATGGTGAATCAGCAACATTTACTTATAGATTAAGTTTAAAAGATACTTTCGATGGTGATATAATTGCTAAAAATCTTAAAACAAATAAAAATGTAACAATTAATTACAAAGAAAATGGTAAAGATGGTGAACCAAAAGAAAATGATAAATGCCCTGTAGTTATACTAGATGTATTGCCAAGTAATCCTATTCCTAAAACAGGAACAAACACATTTGTTATTGTAGCATTAGCTATATCAGGAGTTGTAATTGCTATAGTAAGCATTATCAAATTTAAAAATGTTTAAAAGATATTAAATGAATTTTAGAAAACATAATTACTATAAAAAAAGAATCTGCAAGCAAATTGCAGATTCTTTTTAAATGATTTTTTACTAACTTTTTTATCATTATCTCTTTGAGAATTGTGGTGCTTTACGAGCTTTTTTAAGACCATATTTCTTTCTTTCTTTTTCACGTGGATCTCTTGTTAAGAATCCATTAGATTTTAAAACAGGTCTATATTCTTCACGATTTGCTTCATTTAAAGCTCTTGCGATTCCATGGCGTACTGCTCCAGCTTGACCTGAAAAACCACCACCAATTACTTTTGCAACAACATCATATTTTGTTTCTGTATTTGTTGCTACTAATGGTTGTTTTACAATAACTCTTAATGTTTCTTCTCCGAAATATTCATCTATCTTTTTTCCATTAACAGTAATATTTCCTTTTCCCTCTGTAAGTCTTACTCTAGCTATTGAACTTTTTCTTCTTCCAGTACCTAAGAATACTTCTTTATTTGACTTAGCCATTTTATTACTTCCTCCTATTTACTTATTATTAGAATTCCCATTTTTCAGGTTTTTGTGCTTGATGTTCATGCTCTTCTCCTGCATAAACTCTTAATTTCTTTAACTCTTTTGCTCCTAAGCTATTATGTGGTAACATTCCTTTTACTGCAATCATCATTGCTTTTTCTGGTTTCTTTTCCATCATATCTTTAGCTAAAGTTTTTTTCATGTTTCCAACATATCCTGTAAAATGTGTATATACCTTTTGGTTCATCTTGTTTCCAGTTAAAATTGCCTTTGCACAATTAATAATTATTACAAAGTCTCCTGTATCTTGATTTGGTGTATATGTAGGTTTATGTTTTCCTCTAAGTAGCTTTGCTGCTTCTGAGGCAACTCTACCTACAGGTTTATTTTCTGCATCAATAATATACCATTTTCTTTCAACTTCATTCTTTTTTGCACTGTATGTTGTATTATTCATGGTAAATTTTCCTCCATTCATTTATTATATATTAATATGAACCTTTTAAAACCACCGGGGAATCGCTTTAAAAGTCTCATTTCGTACTTTACTATTTTACTTCAATTTTTTATTATTGTCAACCCATTTTCAATACATTTTTATGTTATGTGAAATATCATTTTTTGATTTATATTTTTATTTTTTATTTATTTTTTTATTTATATATGTTATAATTTCTTTAGTTATAGAAAGAGGTTTTTGTATTATGGATAAATTTATTAGTAATTTTTATGATAATGAAAAAGATAATAATAACAACAATAGCAATAATAATGACATTAACAATAATAATGACAATAACAATAATAATAACAGCAACAATAATAATAATAACAATAGCAATAATAATGACATTAACAATAATAATAATAATAATAATGACAGTAACAATAATAATAACAACAATAATAATAACAACAATAACAATAATAATAACAGCAGCGAAAATAATAATGACATTAATAACAACAATAAAAGATTACAAATAGTAAAAGGCGATTCTAAAACTCTTAATATATCTAAAGTAAAGAATAGTTTGCCTTTTGAGATTAAGGAAGATTGCGAATCTCCAAAAGAAAAAATTATAGTTCCAAAAAATCAAGAAGATTAACTCATTAATTTAATATTAAATTAATAGTCAGCTTAAAATCATTACAAATCTAATTTTTTAAGATATTTTGAAAATGTAATGAACCCAAAACACTAAATTTTTTTATTTAGTATTTGGGTTCACTTTATTTATTATATTATTTCTTTGCTTTAAATTATTACAGATCCGATAATTCCAGCATCATTTTTCAGCTTTGCTTCTAATAATTCTGTTTTATTTGTTTTATTAAATTTATATTTTTTTATTTTTTCTTTAATAATTGGTAAAAATATATCCGAATAGTAGGAAAAACTTCCTCCAAAAGCAATAGCTTCAGGCTCAAATATATTAATTATATTTGATAACCCAATCGCTATATTTTCTAGATATTCATCTACATATCTTTTTACGGTTGGATTTTCTATGTTAATTCTTATGTAATTTTGTACTTCTTCAGAAACCAAATTATGTTCCAGCATTAGTTCATTTATTGCATTTTGTTTAAATCTTTTCATTGAGGCAAAAGTCTCAAAACAACCTTTATTTCCACAATTACACTTGTTTTTTGATGATTTATCTATTATCATATGCCCTAATTCAAAACCCACAGCATTTTTAGGAACCAGTAATTTATTATTAATAAACACTGCACTCCCTACGCCCGTACCAATGCATAAAAATACACAATCATCATATTTTTTTAAAGTACCATATTTTTTTTCTGCAATACCAGCACATTTTCCATCATTGTGTAAAACAACATTGGTTCTGTATATTTTTTCTAGTTCTTCCACAATATTAAATTCTTTAATATTTAAATTTACTAAGTTTCTAATGCACTTTTCACTTGGGTTTCCTGGAGCAGCTATTCCTATTTTTGAAATTTCTCCAATTGAATAGTCATTTCTTTTTATTAATGTATCAATTTCAATTTTAATTTCATCAATTATAATTTTTTCCACTCTTTTTTCATCAATGATGTTTGAAATATCTATATCTCTTGTCTCTTTATCTTTTATTTCACCATTTTCTAGTACAATACCTGAAGCAATATGGCTACCTCCAATATCGATTCCAATTCGCATATATTCTCTCCCTTTTATCTCAATATACAAATTAAAAAACAAAATCTAATATAAAAAACAAATATTTTATACTCCTGCTGCAGAGAACATCCATCCTCCCATATACATTGTAATACATGGTACTAATACAACTATTGTTACAAATATAATTAACACACCTACAATACCATATAGTATTTGTGGTAATACCTTTACTATGTTGTTAATTGCATTATTAATATCCATATTCAAAAATTCTACAAGTTTAGCCATCATTTCAGCTAAATCGGTTTGCATACCAATTTTTAGCATTTCAGTTATCATTGTACTTGTAATACCAGAATCTTCAAAAGGTTTTACCCAAGATTCACCTACAATAATATTGTTTATTGATGCTTCCAAAAGTGATAGCATTACATAATTATTTACAACATTTTTTGAAACATCTAATGCTTCTTGTATTCTCATTCCATTTCTTAAATTCAGTAGCATTGCATTTGCAACTCTTGAAAAATCAATATCAAAATTTAATTTGCCGAATAAAGGCATAGTATATAGAAAGTAATCCCATTTATAACGACTTCTTGAATCAGTTTTTATTTTATATACTAAGAATCCAACAATTACAGCAATTATTGCTGTAGGAATATACCATGTTTTTTGCACATTTTGTAAAAAGTTTGAAAATGCAATTGTATATGATGGCAATCTATCTGTACTTCCAGCTTCCTCAATTACGTTTTCAATTATTGGTACTACAAAAGCACTACCAACAAACATTAATATTAATAATGCAACAAACTGAATAATATTTGGTATTAATATATCCTTTATTTTTTTTGAAAGATTTGTTGATGTTTCCAAATATTCAGCAGCCTGTTTTAAAGATTCATCCAAAGATCCAGAAAGTTCACCAACTTTTATTAGGTTTATATAAATATAAGGGAATATATCTGAATAATACTCTAATTTAGAATACATGTAATCTCCACCTTCAACACCTGCTAGTACGTCCTCTATAATACCTCTTAAACTTGGATTTTCTGTGGCTGATACTAGTGTTGTTAATGCATGAATATTATTAAATCCTGCTTTTTTTAACAAATAGAAGTTTTGTGTAAAAATAATGATGTCTCTGGTGGTTATTTTCTGCTCTGAATTAATCATCATTTTAAATTTTTCTTTTTTTGAAAACCTATTTTTATTCTCCATCCTATTTGATTCGCTTGCAATATTCATTAACTCTTCCATATTTGTGGTTCTATTTCTTTTTGTATTATATTTTCCAAAGCTAGTTTGTGTAATATGAATAGGAGTAAGCTCATTTTCTTTTAATTTTTTTATTAAATTTTGCTTACTTTTTTCCTGTACTTTGCTTGTTATTATTATTCCATTTTTATCTACTGCTTTATATGAGTATACTGGCATAAGCTCCTCCTTCTTATTTCTTAACTTTAATACATTCCATAGGCATTATTTGATTTTTGATTAGATTCTTCTTGCTTCTTTATTTTTAATTGCATAATCGTTCTATTTAATATTTCTACATTTTTTTCTTCTATTTGTGCTTTTGCTTGGTCTAGAGTAATCTCATCTTTTACAAATAACTCTGCTAAAGAATTTATTAGACCAATATTTCCATTTCCAGATGAACTTTGAATTGCATCTTCTATTTCTGACACACTCAATTTATCTTTTCTAATGATTCCTGCGATTACATTATCTACAACCATCACTTCAGGAATAAGAGTTAATGTTCCTCTTTTATTCTTTATTAATCTTTGAGAAATAACAAGTTTCAAAATTGATGCAATCATATATTTAATAGTTGATTGGTCTCTTACTTCATAGAAATTAATCATTCTATCAATTGTTTCAGCACATGACTTTGTGTGCAATGTACCAATTACTAAGTGTCCAGATTCTGCAGTTTCAATAGCGGCATCCATAGTTTCTTTATCTCTAATCTCTCCAATTACTAATATATCACAGTCTTCTCTTAATGAGTTCTTCGTACCTATACTATAAGTAGGTACATCTCCACCAACACCAACTTCTTTTTGAATAATTATTGATTTTTTTGATTTATGCCTATATTCAACTGGGCTTTCAAGTGTCAAAATTTTTCTATTCTGTGTTTCATTAATATAATTTATTAATGCATTTAAGGTAGTTGATTTACCAGAGTTAGTTTTTCCAGTTACTAATATCAATCCCTGTGATTGTTCCGTCATTCTTCTTACAATATCAGGTACTCCTAAATCTTCATATCTTGGTAATGAATTTCTAATTATTCTAGTGGTAATTACTGGTACAAAATTAGAATATGATACGTTTATTCTTAATCTTACATCTCCAACTTCAGTAGAGCAATCTAATACTTTTTTCTCTCTGAACAATTTATCTCTATCTACATTTCCACTTAAAAAAAAGTCATAAATATCCCACATATCATCGTCAGATATAATGTCGGCATTCTCTACAGATAGAAGATCTCTATTAATTCTAAGCATTGGCTTAAGACCACTAATAAAGTGAATATCAGATGCTTTTCTTTGTACTGCGTCTTTTATAATATCATTTACGTTTATCATTATTTTCCTCCATATATATTAATAAAATAGTAATTTACTATTTAACTCGCTTAATGTTGTTATTCCATCTATTACTTTTCTAATTCCTTCAACTACAAGTGGTTTGTAATTTTCTTTTAATGCTTCCTTTCTAATTTCAATTGTAGAAGCACCATTTACAATTTGTTCTTTTATTTTATCAGTGAAAAGTAATGTTTCATAAATTGCAATTCTGTCATAATATCCACTATTATTACATTCATCACAACCCACAGCATCATATGTTACTGCATCTTCTATGTTAAATTCAACACCATATTTTTGTCCAATTTTATTAATAATATCTTTTTCCTTATCATTAAATTTTCTTGGTCTTCTACATTTTGTACAAAGTTTTCTAACAAGTCTTTGAGAAATAGATGTTGCAACAGTACTTGATATATCATAGTCTGATATATTCATTTCTCTAAGTCTAGATATTACTTCAACAGCATCTGTGGTATGAATTGTAGATAGCACATAGTGACCGGTTTGACCAGCTTGCATTGCAATCTTGGCTGTTTCATTATCTCTTATCTCTCCTACAAGTATAACATCAGGATCTTGTCTTAAAACAGTTCTTAATGACATAGCAAATGTTGTTTTGGGATCAATTTCAATTTGATTTAATCCAGGTATTCTTATCTCAACTGGATCCTCTATTGTAGTAACATTTATCTGTGGCCTATTTAAATATGTCATTGCACTATAAAGAGTGGTTGTTTTACCTTCTCCAGTTGGCGCAGCAATTACTGTAATACTATTTCTTTTATCAAAAGCCGCCTTTAATAACGCAGGATCATTTGGATATCCCAAATCAAATAAACTCTTAACTGTTTGATTTTTCTTTAAAAGTCTTAATACAAATTTTTCACCATAGATGTTCTTTTGTGATGAAGAACGAATATTATAATCTGGATATGCTATTATTCTTCCATCCTGAGGCTCTTGTTTTTCTTGATGCATATTTGATAATGATTTCAATCTACCAATAATCTGCTGTTGTTTTTCTTTTTCAATTTTAGCAACTTCTGTTAAGATACCATCAATTCTGTATCTAACTCTTATTGAATCTGCCATTGGCTCAATATGAATATCACTTGCCCTTTTCTTCATTCCACCTCTTATGATATTATCCACAATAGTTGTAACATTGTCATTATTATCTATCTCGTCAACTCTTGTTTCCATCTTTCTCAATATTTCTTCGATATTATCTTTAAAAGTGATATATCTATCCATTATAAATCCCTTATTTAAAAGAGACAGCCTTAAACTCTTTATTTCAGATTCATCAGTAGTATTAGCAAAACATACTTTTACAGTACCTCCATTAACCTCAAATGGAATTGCAAGTGCGCTTTTTGCAGTATCTAATGGAATAAAATCTTCTATTCTTACTTTTATGTCTTCCATCCTTAAAAATATTGTTTTTTCAATTAGTATATCTCCTATAGCTTGCAGTAATTTCTCTGGATCTGCCACATTTAGCCTATATAGTATATCTCCTAGCTTTTCCTCTGGATGTTCTCTCTGATATTCTAGGGCTTCTGTAATGTCTTCTTGTTTAACAATTCCCCTTTTAACTAGTTCAATTCCTAAAGGTTGCCTATTTCCCGCCATTTTTATTTCCTTTCATTTTACCAATATTTTAAAACATAATTGATTGTTTTACCAAAATCATTGTTTGTAATAGTGCTATTTCTTCCTGTTCCAATTTTTACTTGTATTACATTTTTATTGTTATTATTTTGCACAATTGCACTAAAATAATTTATATTTTTTGCAATTTTAATTTTATTTTTGTATATTGATTTTTCATTACTTATATAGTTATAAATAGTCCCATCTCCAAATTCAATACTTACATTATTATTTTGGCTTGTAATTTTTGCAGTATTATTTTCTTTAACACTCTTTACAAAATTAACATTAAATTTATTAAACTCTTCTGATGTTAAATTTTCAGTTCCTAATTTGTTAATGTTTTTATATACATGACTGCTAAGGTTTGCCAAGGCTGCTAATATAGCAGAAACAATCATTAAATATATCACAAGAGCAACTAATGTAATTCCACTTTCCTTCTTCATTTTTCTCCTTAATCTTTATATTTCCTTTACTTTTAATTTGTTAATTGTATAATTTCTAGCATTTTGATTCAGCGATGTATATTTTATAGTTAAATGAATTCTTTCAACATAGTCATTAACATTATATTTTTCTGAAAATTTTTCAACTTCTGTACATTTTATCTCAACTAAATCTTTAATTGGTGTATTTTTCAATGTTTTATTAATAACATTATTCACTTGTTCAACAGTTGAAACATTTTCATAGTTTTCCATGTCTATCTGTTCACATATTTCAGTTACATACCCTATTATTGCTTCATCTATTTTTACCTTAGCAGATAATTTATAAATTTGTAGGTACATATATGATACCATTGTGGCGCCAAGCATAAAAAGCACAATAGCAATCATATAATCATTTAATGCAACTTCTCCTTTTTCACTTTTTCTCACTCTCATTTATATCCTCACTTGCATAAAATTGCAATTATCACAATTATTATATTTGAAATTGCTAGATAAAATGTAACAGGCATTTTAACTCTTTCTTTTGATATTGTTTTATTTTTTTTATTTACTACATTATCTATCAATAATTTAATTGCCACAATTAAAATTGCATATGTTATTGATAATATTGTAGTTATCTCATAAGTAAAAATGCTCATTATTGCACAAATAATCATTAAACTTATATAATAATTTTCTTTGCCTTTTCTTTTTATACTTATTATATTAAGAATAAGTATAATAAGTAAGTAAATTATTATTCTGTTTAGATTATATGTGATATTCTGATTTTTTGAAATAAAATAATCAAACAAAACTTTCAATATTGAGATTAAAAAACCATAAATTATTACTCTTTTGTCAATTATTCCTCTTTCTTTGTCTATTTGACCAACTAAAAATAAAAATATAATGTATAATGATATTAATACAAATTCTACAATTTGTATTATATTCAATCCATCATATACGTTAAAATTTAATGCCCATGCGAAAAACATAAACAGTAAACCACAACAAGTCTCTATTAAAAAGTACCTTGGACTTATTCTCTTCTTACAATATCTACATTTAGCGCCTAAAAATATATAGCTAAATACTGGAATTAAATCCAAAAATTCTAACCTATGATTACAATTTGGGCAATATGAACGTTTATGGGTAATATCTTGATCTAATGGAATACGATAAGTTGCGAGTGTTAAGAAACTTCCAACAAAAGAACCCATAATGAAAATTAGAACATATAATGCAACGTTCATAATAATATTCCTCCAAATAATTTTTTAAATTTTTCTAAGTTATTAAATAAATCAATATATCCTTTATATTTCACTTGTTTAATAATTTAGAAAATTATATTAATAAGGGTTACCAAATAACTAATTTTAGTAACCCTAATTTAATGCATTTTTTGAATTAAAAATTATCACTTCAACTTTTAAAGATACAATTTATTCACCTTTTGTTGTAGTTGTAGTTAAGTTATATTCGTTCATTATATTTTGCATTTCTGTATCTGCAGCATTTAAACCAGCTTGTTCGTCTGCTTCAGCATTTTGGTATGTTTTTCCAGCAGTTTTTGCCTTGTCAAATATACCATTATTAGTAACTGCTAAACTGATTGTAACACCAGCTAAAATTAATAATACAATAATTGTAACAATTAATGCTATTAATGTAATACCTCTTTCTTTCTTAAACATTTCTAATCCCTCCTTAGTTTTATTTTGTATATATTTAATTAATAAATATAACCTAATTAATAATTACACAATTTAATTATATTTCTATTATTAAATTGTTTTATAGATAAATTACTATTTATTTAGAGCCTGTCCCAATTCCTGCTGATTTATAGTAATTGTCTGTTACATTTTGATTTTCTAAAGTTTTTTCGTTTCCTTCATTTTTAGAATTACCTGTAGTAGTACCTGAGCTGTCTTGCGACTCTCCTGTACTATTTGTCTCTGTTGACCCCTCAGAATATGCTTTAAATGGATCTGATTTCCCTGGGTTATAACTTTTTTTTGATTGATAAAGAGATAGATCAGAATCCGTAATTTCATATACCTGATTTTGACTTGTAAATTCAGTTTCTGTATTTGTTTCATTTATTTCAGCTTCAACACTTTCTGGTGTTGAATATGCAGGTACTTTAGTTGGAATAACCTTGTTAGTGGGAATGTATTTGTAAAATATTATTGCAAATACTAAAGCAACTGTTATTATTGTTAATAATATTGTTATTACCTGTTTTATCACTTTATTCACAATTATAAATCCTTTCCTTCAAAATTAATTATTTGGCGTAAATGCATTTACAACTGCATTAGTTCTTTCATCTGTTTTTTTATCTGCTGTTGTTTCAGTTGTTGTGTTTGTTGTGTTTGTTGTGTTTTGATTTGCATCATTATTGTTTCCGGATAAAGTGCTACCACTTTTTTCTTCTTGAATAATTTTTACATCTTTTACAACAAATGTAGCAACTCCAGATTTCATGTCGAAATTATCTATAGTAAAATCAAGGCTTTCATCATTTTCTAGGTCATATATAAAATTTGATATAGCTAAATAATTTCCATTGACTGTAAATTGTAAATTTTTATAAGCTGAATCACCCATACTTGATGCTGCTATTTCCATTTTTACAGTTACTCCCTCTTGTGTTGCATGGTTTCCAATTCTACTCCATAAGTATTCAACTCTATATGATTTTATTTGCATTGCTTCCTGTATTTCACTTGCAGTACTTACTTGAACTAAATCAAAATATTCTTTCTTAGCTGATGCGAGTTTCTCCGCATCACTATTTATTTTTTCTACCTTATTTGTATATTCGTCATTTTTTTGTTTTGATTGATCTATTACATTTAATAGATTTTGGTTTTCATTAGCAATTCCTTGAAAGCCCAGAATTTGTAATGAACCTATATTTATACCACGAGACATTATAATTGCCATAATTGTAACTATTAAAATCGTGAGTATTGTTAATAAAACATTTTTCATTACATTTTCCTTTCTTAATATTTGTAATATTTGGATTACATATTAGTTTAAATATAATTATATACTATTTTTAGTAGTCTCTTAGATCTCCTTCTATAATTGTGGTAACAACATCTCCTGATTTTGTCCCTTCATTTGAAGTTACATTATCAAGTATATTAGCATTTTTTAATTTAGCTTTAAAATATGCTAGTTGTTCATATTTACTTGATTGTGCTGAGATAAGTATATGTTCTTTATCTCCTTTTTCTTCATTTTTTATTTCGGTTAATTGTACTTCCTTTGGTATTGTATATACAATTTTATTTAGCAATGTTGTAATTTGATTCTTTCTATTTCTTTTTTTCTCTATTATATTACTTGTGTTTTGTAAGTTACTTTTGTATTTTGTATAATCGCTAGTTTTTGTATTAATTTTAGCATCGTCATTGGTTGCTTTAGCAATTTGCTCATTTGTATAATTAATTGTATTATTTACTTTATCTGTTTCTGACGCAATCTGCTTTCTAACCCATATACTTCCTATACAATAAAGAATAGTAATTATTAAAACAGATATAAGTGCTTCAATAATTATAGAATCAAACTTTTTAAATCGATCATTTAAAGAACCTAAGTCAAAATTAAAGTTTATCTTCTTTCTCTCTTTTGTAGTTTTATCTTTATCTGCTTTCTGAACTTTAAATAAATTTGCTAAATCAGATAAATTCATCGTTAACAATGATTTTAATTTTTCAGTTCTTATATTGTTACTAAAGTTTATAGCTTTTGCACCATATCCCATTCCTTGTAGAGCTAAAGCAATAGCTTGATTTACTTCAATATAATCTTTTATATTTACTCCGTTGCTCTTTTGTATAAAAAAAGGCTTTAAAATTTCAACTTTGCTTTCTTTAAAATATTCTTGAAAATATAATTCAATATTATTAATAACTGTTGCATATCCAGTTAAGTAAATTTGATCTATTCTTTTGTAATTCTTTGTGATATTTACTATTTCCTGTGCTGTTTTATATAATGCTGGTACAATATACTGTAAATATTCATCATTTTTCCCTGTTGAATTAACATCCATGTCCATTGTATAAATAGTTGTATTTTTTAACACTTCATATGTCTTCAATATTGAATTTTCTTTTAAATTTATTGTATCAAAAGCTTCTTTCAAGCCTTGACTTAAAATATCAATATTATAAATGTTTTTGTTAATTATTGTTGTAATCTTTGTTGTATCTCCTATATCAACAATCATAATATTTTTGTTTGCTTCAATATTTGCAATGTTAGGAATTGAAATTGCATCTGGCGTTGCAGATACAACTTTTAGCCCTTTAAACAAGTTAAGTCTTTCCTCTATTTCGCCTTTGTTTTGGTAAATATATATCGCTTTATTTTGATCCGGTGTATCAATATTCTTTGTATATATATATCTTCCATCAACAGTATTTTTATTTATGTGATTTTCTGTGCAAAATGATTCAAATTCTGTTTCTACAGCTTCCCTTGTGTAAGTTTTATTTTTTACACCAAAGAAATTGAAAAAGTAGTATTTTTCATTTTGTATATCAATACTTATGTCTTCTCTATTGCAATTTGTTTCTTGAACAATTTGCTTGATTTTTTTTTCAAGATCTAAATTGCTATATGCGTTTATACCATATGATTCTACTTTAAAATCATTATCTTCTTTTTTTACTTTTGCATATCTAACAAACTTATCATCAATACTTATTCCTAGACAATATTGCATTTCAAGTATTCTTATCCTTTCTTACTCTACAAAATGAGACATAAATTTCTTCTTTACATTAAGTTTATAATTATTTTTTTTATTAGTCAATACTATTTAGTATAATGTAATTAATTTGTAATATTTGTAATTTTCTTGTAAATTAGTTCTTCTATTAATTCTGCTTCATATTCACCTGCTATTTTTCCCGGAATCCCAGTATACAAAATTGTATTTATTCCCATTTTATTTGCGCTTTCATAATCTATTCCTCCTGGTTTTGAAGCCAAATCTATTATCACAGTACTTTCGTTTATTAATATTAATTTTGATTTATCTAAAATTAGTTTTGGGATTGTATTAAATATTATATTCATTTTGCATAGATTTTCGTTTATTTTTTCTAATGGTATAGCTTTGTATCCCAGTACATCTATCCATGCTAGATCTTTTTCATTTCTTGCTTCAGCATATACATTTGCCCCTAAACTTTTTAATTTATAACATAATGTTTTTCCAACTCTGCCAAAACCTAATACCATTACATTAGCTCTAAAAATATTAATATCTGTTAATTCTATTGCTTTTGCTATTGCACCTTCTGCAGTTGGAACTGTATTTTTAATTGTAAAACATTCATCTTTTAATATATCTATGCTTTCTTTATCTGCTATTTCACTTGGTATTTTTCCAGCAATTATTTTTTCGTTTTTTAGTAAATTTATATTAATATTTTCATCATTAAATGGAGCATATAACGTTTTTCCATCTATTGAATATGGTATTGGCCCAATAATTATTTTTTTATTTCCTTTTTTCTCCATATTTTTTAATTCACTAATTAAAATTTTTTCATTGGCTATTTTTTTTATGTTATTATTTGCAAAAAATGAATCTTTTATTCTATTAAATCCAAATATTTTCACATTTTCACCATTTTTTGACAATCTTTTTGCTAATAATAAATTTCTTTTATCTCCTCCTATAATAAAAAAATTATAATTCATAAAACCTCCTTTTTATTATTAGTTTATGAATTATAATTTTTTTGGTTATCTTTGTATTTCTTTATTTTCTATTTCTTTCACATTTGCAACGTCGTTTGTTAACGTTTCAACCACCTCAAATGTATTTCCTAAATATTCAACAATATCCTCCTGTTGTTTTTTCATTTTAGATTCTATATCCTTTGGTTCTTGTTTTGTTATTTGGGATAATATTGGTATAAACAAATTGTCGTTTTCTACTCTTTTTATAATATTAGGGTATATTTCTATTGCAATGTTAATATATTTTATTGCTTGCTCTTTATTGTTTTGTATTAATCTTATTTTTGCAAGATAATAATATGAATAAGCCGAAATTTTATCATCCTCACTATGTATTGTTTCTGAAAAATATCCTTCTGCCTTTATGTAGTCTTTATATATCATATAAATTTGTCCCTCATTTAGGTTAGAAACATCCATTAATGAGTTTATTATCGCTGCTTTCTTGTAACATTCTTTTGCATTTTCGAAATTATTTAACCTTGTATATACCATACCTAAATTATAGTACAAATAATAATTAGAAGGATTGTAGTTTAGTGCCTGATTGTATATGCTTATTGCTTCCTTGTATTTCCCTTCTTCATAATATATTTTTCCAAGTAAAAATGTACCATCAGTATATTCTGGTTTTATTAATAACAATCTTTGTAAAACTTCACTTGCTTGCTCTTTATTGTTATTTTTTAATAACATATTTGCCAAATTAATATATGCCTGGTAATCATTTTCTTTAAGTTGTATTACTCTTAAATATTCATCAGCGGATTTTTCATATTCTTTTCTATCTTCATAAATTTCTGCTAATGCTTTGTGTGCAAAGTAACTTTCTGGTTTCTTTTCAATTATTTTTAAAAGTTTTTGAATATTTTCTTCTTTTTTTGCTTTGAATACAGAAAAAATTTCATCTAAATATATACCTTTTTTTTCAAATATTTTTATAACTATTGGTACAGCAATTGATAATGAATAAACTAATATATATGTTATTCCTTTAATATTTGCTCCATTAAATATGTGAATGAATATTATTAGTATACCAATAAATTCTATTAGAATTAGATAAAAATAATTTGAATTATTTCTTTTTACCATTTCTAAAAATGTGTATATAAAAAATGCTATGGTTACTATAGTTGTAAATGTTAATAATAACATTCTCTTGCTCCTTCATTAATTTCATTTTACAATATAATTTTTATTACTTTGTTTATAATATCACAAAATATGGCTTATTTCAACATATTTTTGTGTTATTTAACGTATTTAGTATATGAATTTATTTTTTTATTTACATTTATTGTGTATTATTAACCCATATTTTTGTCTTTTGAAAAAAATTACATTAAAATTTTATGAATTTTCTTTAAAGTATTGACAAAAATCAGATTGATTATTATAATAGAATGTGTTCGGTGAGACGGGCCAGTAGCTCAGTTGGATAGAGCACATGCCTTCTAAGCATGGTGTCGGGGGTTCGATTCCCTTCTGACCCACCAAACAAAAAGAAAGCTTGAAATTTTATTTTCAAGCTTTCTTTATTTTATGTGTTTTTTTAAAGTAGCTTCCTTTTATCAATGCCAAATAAATCAGCTTAAATAATTGGAATATTTATTCTTAAAAATGTTAACACAAAATATACTACAAAATAAATAAATTGAATTGAACAGAATTTTTTTATAAATGTATTATCATCTTCTTCATCCATTAATTCTTTTGTTGAAAAGTATATTAATACTATTGAAATCACTGTAGCAAAAATAGATAATGGCTCAATGATTTTTATAAATTCATAACTAAACAACTTTAAAACAGATAAGATTTGTACCAAAATCATTGGAATCATAGATGTAGTTACAACAGTAATATTTGTTGTTAAATTTCTTTTTGAGCTTTTTTGCATAAAGTATATGATATATGAATATACAGCTATTCCAATTAATGGTGCTAATAAACCGCTTATCATCTCTAAGAAATTATATCCAATATCTAATTTAGTCCAATGAACTCCAAATATAGATGTAAGTAATATAACTATTAACCATAAAATTATAATTATTAATGCATTTTTTAAATTGGTATTTTTTCTATCAGCTATTATCTTTTTTAATGTTTCTAAAGGCTTTTTTATAATTCCTGAAACATATCCAGATGTTACCTTTGCATCCTCTTTAAAATTAACATTTCTAATAGTTTCTTTTGCATCATTAAATGTTGTTTTTGTGTCTGTTTTTACTTTTTCTGTTTCTTCTTTTACCTCACTTTTATTTTTTGTTTCTTTTGACTCTTCTGACATAATAAAACCTCCACTTTCTTTTATATTTTATTAAATCTATGTTGTTAATCTCTTAAAAAACTAGGGTTATTATATTTCATTTATTTAAAAATGTCTATAGAAAAATAGAAATTTTTGTAAATTTCTATTTTTTATTTATTGCAACTATTAAAAAATTAATAATAAACATTGTAACACATAATACTCATACCTGTCTTTCAGCAATTTGTGTTCTTTTTATTTCCTTATTTTCAATTGCTCTTTTATTATAAACTGCTTCCACATAAATTTTATCAAGTTTTATCTTTTCCCTTGCGGAGTTATAGTTAGAACATTTTAAAATATCATAATCAATTAATTTCTCTTTGTTAAAGTTTTCAAATTCCGAAAAAATTCTTAATTTCTTTGGAGTGTTTATTTTGCATTTTTTTATTATTATCCCATTAAATCCTATTGGAACAGCTACACTCCCTCTCACATCAACCATTACCATATTTCTATTTAAATTAAACCCATTGAAATTTTTAAAATCTATATTAATTGTAAAATATGCTTTTTTTAAACCTTTTCTCTTATTTGATGACACATTAAAATAATTTTGTTTACTCTCCATCTGTTTTTCAAGATAATAATACCTGTTATTTTCTGTAATTACATTTACCACTTTGCATGCTTTCATCATATCCAAAATAATTGAAATATTTTCATCATTATATTCATTTACACATATATATACTTCGTCAAGAACTGGCTTAGCAACTTTAAATATGTACTCTTTTATTTCTGGCAATATATATTTAGTTATCATGTTTGGTTCTATTGTATTAAACCTAATATTTGCATCATTCTCTGTAATTGCATAATCATATTTATTTTTTATTAAAATCTTATTCAGTTTTTTTATAGTTTTTTCGTTAAAGTTAGAAACATAAAATGTATTCGTATGCTCGTCCAATTTTATAAAATTTGTTCTATTATATATTTTTTCTTTAATCCAATTTTCCAAATTAATAATGCTATTTTTTAGTTCTTTTGCGGAATAATTTAAACTGCTATTTATACCATTATATTCTAACTTTTCAAACTTTTTTAATTTAACAAACGCTACATTCAATTTAATCACCCTTTTAAAATTATATGCATGTTTGTCCAATTTTAGAACTAAAAAAATAAAATCTTTTTAAGTGCTCAATGAAAATACGTATTTAACTCTTACCTCTTTTAACAATATAAATACATTTAAATACATATAAATATAAATAAATAAACGCAAAAATACATATAGTTTTGAAAAATACGTATTGAAGGTGTGTCTTGATTTAGAAAGTCTTAAAATTTTCAATAGCAGGAGAGGGTCTCATTTCTTTTTAAGAAATGAGAAGTACCTGCGAAAATTTTACAAGACTTTCTTAACCCAGCACAGCCTGAACGAGTATTTTGAAAAAACTATATGTATTTTTGCGTTGTTTTAATTCAACTTTTCTTTTACTACTTGCCATACGTCTGGTGTTTCTCTGTCTTTTTCCCAGAATCCTGCACCTTTTAACCCATATTTGTTTACTAAATCTATCCTAGCTGATATTGATGATGCATCTTGTATCCACATTTTATATGTTGCATCATCTTTTTGATATTCAATATAATATTGTTTTGCATTGTCGTCCCACTTTTTTTCTAAATTATATGGTATCATTATATCTTTCATGTTTACAACATTGCTTTTTACATTTCCATTTTGTTCTCTCCATAGTCTAGTGTAAAATGGCATTGCTAAAATTAGCTTATCTTTGTTAACACCTTCTTGTCCTAAAAATTTCTTTATATTTAGCTCTACCCAGTCTGCACTATCTACTGAACCCGCTTCTTTTGATGATGCATTATGCTGATCGTATCCAATAAAAACTAGATAATCTGCTACTTTTCCAAGAACATATCTATTATAGCATTGTGACCATGTGTCAGATCCGTCTGGTGCTGTAACATCAACTAAAACAGTTTTTCCTACAGCTCTTAAACGTGGTGTTAATTCAATTATAAATCTTGAATAATTATCTTTATCCTCTTTATACATATTTTCGAAATCTATGTTTACACCATCAACATCACTTTCTGTTAATGCTTGAACAATATTATCTATTAGTTTTGATCTTGAATCGAAATCTTTCATCATTGCTGACACAGCATCCAAATTATTTAAAAAGCTATTTGAAAGTGTTGGCCAAACCTTGTAATTATTGCTATGTGCCCATTCAATATATTTTCTGCTATCCTCATCAATGTTTTTTGCAATTGTACCATTTTGCTTTAACTCATAGAATGATGGTGATACTGCATTTATTCCATCTATTTTTTCGGTTCTATTAGGTGCTGAATTATATTGTGTGTAATAATCCCATACTAAGCTGACTTTTCCCTCAATTCCACCATATTTTAAATCATCTCTAATTGTCTTTTGGTTAATTAAATTCTTTTCTTTTAAGTATCCAATTACACCATCTTCTGTTCGAACTTTTATCCAGTCTTTTATTTTTACGTCTTCACCATTGTCTTGTACTATATAAACCTTTTCGCCTTTTTTTATTTTTTCTAAGTCCCTAGAGAAACTTGTTGCTATGTATTTTACATGCTGATTTTTTTTGCTTTCTGCTTGTACAAGTTTTCTACTTAATGATGAAATAATTATGTTGTTTCTATCTTCATTTATTTTGTACTCTAAATTATAAATTTTAGCCATATCATTTATTGATATATACATTTTTCCATCTTGTGTTAGTATTCTATCACCATCAACATTTGAACCATTTAAATACATTTTATCTGAATCTGTTGTTATTTTTGCAGTTTTTGTGGCTGACGTAGTAATTACTTTATTTTCATCATTAATTAAATATTCATCAAAAAAGTTTTTTATATCATCTGTTGACAAATAATATTTTCCAGCCTCATTTATTACAGGATTTTTCAAGCTCTTTGTAATATTGTTATTATTAATGATAATTTTTGTAGATGAATATTTTCCTTCTTTTACATAATTTGGTGCCAAATTTATTAGTATAATTATTAAAATTAATGCAATTATGCTAATAAGTGATCTCCTAATTGCATGTCCAATTCTTACTGGATTTACTTTTACATTTTTAAATTTTCTATTCATGTTGGTCTCCTTTTTATATCCTGACCATAATTATTGTCTTTTTTCTTCTTTTTATTCCTTATACATTCTTAATCATTTGTTATATATTCTGTGATTTTTGTTTTTTTATTGTTACTTATAAATAATAACACAAATCTTTGTTTTATGGAATATTTTTTGAATATTTTGTCGAACTTTTTGTTATTTTATTCATATATTATAA